>Ga0187892_10000137_pt1 | contig 177911 bp, 133 predicted proteins | sample MA1701073metaG_FD_139345 | JGI IMG/M metagenome (GOLD analysis project Ga0187892, IMG submission 139345) | Bio-ooze microbial communities from a basaltic lava cave in the Kipuka Kanohina Cave System on the Island of Hawaii, USA - MA170107-3 metaG ...
CGTCCAACGCGATACAATGCGCCGCCATCGGGGCCTCCCTTCCGTCGAGAAACTCGGGGGTCAACAACCACCCCAGAATACCCGACGGCCACTGGGACGCCCCGCTTTCATACATCTTCACCCGACGCACCTGTGGCAGCCTTGCTCTCACGCGTTAAGCTTCACCGAGGGATCGTCGGCTATGTTGACCCACACGTGGACGTGTGGCGAACCGCGGAAGTACCACACAAACGCCGGGCCTTCCAGCCGCCAGCAATCCCAGACACCGTCGTTGCCAATGTCGCCCGCCTTGTAGAAGGACAAGGCGCATTGCTCCAGCCCGCCCTGGGCCTTCAGACACGCGGCCACTTCGTCGCGGTCGATCTGGCGATAGGGTTCGAGCAGCTTCTGCAGCACCTTCTGCACGTGCTCGCGTTGGTCCGACGACAGCTCCGGGATTGGAATGCCCGGAAATCCACCGCTGGCGCCGCGGAAGGCGACCGCTTCTTCCTTCGGCAGCTCGTCGACTAACGCCAGCTTTTGCTGCCGGCCGTCGAGCATTCCAAAAAGTTGGTTCGCCATCACGGCCTGTGGCCAGAAGACATTGCCCGGATGGTCGGCCGCCTCGTTGAAACCCTTGGCGGCGTGTCCGTAAAAGATCGGCCCGCCCAGCGCCACGTGCTCTGTCGAGTTGCCGTCGCAGCGGAGCGTCATATGCCGGCCGGTCATGACCAACTGGAATTTCCCATCGCCCGGCTTGCCGAAGATGGCGACGTTTTGCTCTTCGCCATATCCGCCGGCGTCGTCCTGCAATTGCTGGTCGATCTTCGCGTGCCAGTCGGGCTGAATGATGCTCTCGAACACCTCGCGGATGAGCACCTTTTGCTCCGAGGTGTAGAAGTCGCTGTTGATCACCACGTCGTTAATGTGCCAATTGTTGGCCACGCGCGTGCGCAGCAGACCGCGCTGCGCGTCCATGTAATCCCAGTCGTAGCAGATCTCCTTCTTTTGCGCGTCCGTCAAGCTGGAGTAAAGCTGCGCGACGAGCGTCTCGTCGGACTTCGGGGCCGCCTGCTCGGCGCGAACCCACGCGGGCAACGTGCCACCGGCCAGCGCCACGGCGCCGGCGGCCTTGAGAAAATCACGGCGACGGACCGGTTCCAAATCGGCCGCGCAGTCGGGACACACGCGAATTCCGGAAGACATGGCATCACCTCCGATGTTTCGGGTTCGACCTCAGACCACGCCCCCACCCACGCCCGTCAATTAGACCGCAATCGCAAGCAAACTGCAAATCCGTACGACCGCCCTTCCAGCCCCTTCACGCGGCACGGATCGCCACAAATCGAGTCGGGCGGATTTCGACGCACGCCGCGCTCTGGCAAAACAAGTGGCACACCGCGGTCATTTGCTGGGAACTTTTCACTCACAGCGGCCATCTAATCCGCAATTCGCGCGTGATGGGCCGCATAGCGCCTCTGGACGAACGGGACAAGTCAGCCGTGGCACTCGGCGCTTTATTTGGTCCGGCGTGTGGGCCATAATCAACGGCACTCCAACGTGCTGATGCTCCGCCACGGCGCGCCATCGCTGGGACAACACTTCAAGGTGGAGATCGACTATGAACTCTTGGCATCTTCGCGGAATCGTGCTTGTGGTAATGAGTGTGGCAATCGCCAACGGCCTGTGGGCACAGCAGGCGCCGGAAGGGTCCACCTCCGACGGCGCGCCGGGCGATTCGTCTCCGGCGGCCGCCGTGGCGGTTAGCGACTCGCCAGCATTTTACGTCAATATCGACGTCGACCGCCCCGATCGGCAATACGTGGAAGGCGAGCAGTTGACGGCCACCGTCACGACCGAGATCGACGCTCACGTCTACGTGCTCTATCAGCCGGCACAGGGCAAGCTCTACCAGATCTTCCCCAATCGCGTGCAGTCGGAGAACAAGCTGATGGCCAGGCAACCGACGAAAATCCCCGGCGGCGATGACCTGTTCCGCTGGCAGATCGGCGCACCGTTTGGCAAGGAACGGTTATGGGTCATCGCCAGCCGCGACCCAGTCGACGTGCTGGCGGATCCGGCGCTGCAAACCGAGCAGTTCAACAAGGTCAGCGATGCGCAGATGGAAGAGGTTCTCAAAGAGCTGCGCGCGGCCAAGCACGACCAATGGGCGGCCTCGGGCATCGAGCTGGAAACCTATTCGCAGAAGGACCGCCCCGCGGCCGTCAACGGCAAACGGTATGGCCTGTTTGTGGGCGTGACCGAGTACCAGTTTCACGAGGCGTCGCTCGAGGCGCAACGTCGTGCGAAGAAGGACGACCCGTCCGCCCCCGAGCCGAAGGGCCTGAACCTGTTCGCCCCGGCGGAAGACGCGCGGCGCATGGCGGAATACTTCCGCACGCTGGGGGCGGCGGCGGAGACACGCTTGTTGACGAACGCGGACGCGACGCGCGCCAACATCGAGCAGGCGGTGACCCAATGGCTGCCCAAGGTTTCGCAGCCCGGCGACACCGTTTTCATCTACTTTGCCGGGCACGGCAACCAGATGGCGGAGTCGGATTCCGACGGGGGCGGCCAGCCGCCCGTGAACCCCGACGAGCCGGACAACATGGAAGAATACCTGCTGCCGCACGACTACATGAGCGTCGCGATGATCAACGTACTCTTGGAATCGAAGGATTCGCTGCCGCCGGATGTTCGGGCGCGTTTCGAGGCCGACGTGGAATACGCCACCCAATTCTCGGGGGCGTTTGATCAAACCTGGGCCATCCTGCGGCGGCGCGCGATCACCGACGACCAGATGGGCGCGTGGCTGCAGCGATTGTCAGGAAGACAAGTGGTGGTGGTGCTCGACGCCTGCAAGAGTGGCGGATTCGCCGAAGGGGACGCGCCCACCGGCGACAAGGGTGCGCGCCGACCGACCGGTTTCGATTTCCTCGATGGCGAGATGGTTCGGCTCAAGGGAATTGGCCAGGACGACCAGGCGCTGTTGGCCTCCTGCCAGCCGAGCGAACTGGCGACCGAGCTCGTGCTTGGCTCGGGCGAGGCGTTCGGCCTGATGACCGATATCGCGCTGGATATGCTGGAAAAGGCGCGTCGCGGCGCCGTTTTGGAGGACGTTTACGCCCATTGCCGCGATCGGTTGAAGGCCGAAGCCGAAGCGGCCAAAGCGCAAGGGCGCGAGCTCGATCAACACGTGTTGATGAAAAACCTCTGCCGAGAGCCGGTGGTGTTCAAGCCATAGCCCATACCCACTTCTAGAAAGACAATTCCCGTCCATCGCAGTCGATTGTGTGAGCGAAGGAGTCGTTGCCATGAAACGCAAGAAACGTTGTTCTGTATTGCAATTGGTTGCCTGGTGGCTGGCGTTGGCCATGATGACTCACTGGTGTGGCTCGGCCGCGTGCCAGGTGTTCATAGGTTCCTCGGCCGACAAGGTGCCGGGGCAGGAGAAAAACGACGCCAAGAAGATTGCCATTCTGATCAACGTGGAGAATTACGATCTCTTTCCCGACCTTTCCGCGTTTACATACAACGATGTGGTCGTCTTGCGACAGACACTGGTCGAGCGCGGCGGCTACCTGCCGCAGAATGTCTATGAATTGAACGACAAGGCCCAGTGGGATTATTTGCGTCCCACTCGTCAAAGCCTGATGAACGAGCTCTCCGCGGCACTTGCCAATGCGCGCAAGGAAGACCACCTGCTCGTCTACTTCAGCGGTCATGGGTGCCGCGATCCCGAAGGGCGGATGTACCTGGCCAGCTCGGATTGCGATCCGCGCGATCCAGCGAAGACCGGCGTGGCCGTCGAGTGGCTGCGTGGAGAACTCGACAAATGCGCGGCCGCGTTCAAGCTGTTGATCGTCGACGCCTGCCACGCCGGCTCGGACAAAGCGGACGACCCGACCAAGGGCGTAAGCTCGAACGCGCTGGGCGAAAATTTTCGCGATCTCTCCGGCGTCGTCACGCTGGCCAGCTCCACCGGCGACGAGAAGAGCCAGCTTTACCCGGAAAAAAAGCAGTCGCTCTTCACCTATTGGCTGGCGCAAGGGTTGAAGGGGCATGCCGACGAAAATGGCGACAGCGAAGTAGATATCGACGAGTTGAACAAGTACGTCTACCACAATGTCAGCCACACGGCATCCTCCCAATTCGGCCACAAACAGAACCCCAAGCGGATCGTCCGCGGGGATACCTTCGGCGCCCCCGTGGTGGTGCGGCTGCGGCCGATGGGGCTGCGCGATTTGCTCTCCGCGATGGCCGAACAGATCGACGCCGCCGCGCGCGACCGCAAGCTGACCGCCGTGGCGGTCACCGAGTTCACGGCCGATACGCCGGTCGGCGAGGCGCTTGGTGCCGACTACGGATCGCTCGGAAAGCTGTGCGCTGCGAAGCTCGAGGACCGTCTCATCCAATTGGGCGGATCAAGCTACTCGGTGATTGACTCGCGACGGCTCCAGCGTGCCTTGAGCGACCTCGCCTTCGGCGTGGACGACTTGGGCGATCCCCAGCGAATGCGAGAACTGTCCAAGGCGCTGGGCGGGACGCCCCACTTGGCGCTCGGCATGCTGCGCGAACGCGTCGGGCGACAGATCAGCTTGCAATGCCGGCTGGTGGAGCCGGCACAGGGCGGCGTGATGGGCACGAGCGGAGGACTGGCGCTATTGACCGACTCCGACTGGGCCTCGCTGGGCAAAAGTGCCGCCTTGAAAAAGAAAAAACGGCAAGATCCCGACCCCGCCTCGGACGCGCCGGCCCCTGGCGGCGACGATCCCGCGTCGGTCGAGCCGTCCCAGGATAATCCCGAACAGGGCGGCGTCGTCCCCCCGCCGGCCACCGACGACGTGGACGACCTGGACGACGAATCCGAAAAAGATCATCCACTGTCGCGGCCCGGCTTCGAGTTTCCCGTGCAGGTGATGATCAATGGGCGCGAGCGCCGCGGCGTGTTCCACGGCAATGATTACTACGTGCCGGTGCGCGGCGGTGAGGTCTATTCGATTCGCCTCGCCAACAAGACTCGCGACAAGGTGATCCTGCGCCTCTTGGTCGACGGGCTCAACACGCTGCCGCAAAAGCTGCGTGACAAAGGGGTGGACGTGATCGAGGTTGCTCCGCGCGTCGCGCTGAGCGAAGCGCGCTGGTATCTGATGGACCCAGCGCAAGCCTCGCTGTTCGAGATCGCCGGCTTCGCCACGGCCACGGGCGATCGAGGTCGCATTCGGGAGTTCAAGCTGGTCGACGCGAGTGAATCGTTGGCGGCTCGAAAACAATTCACCGACCAGGTGGGCCTGATCACCGCGGCGTTTTACGAGGCGCTCGAGCCGGAGCGCGAGGCCGAGTTTGCTGGCGCGGACCGGACGCTTGGGTCCGCGCTGGGGACCACCACCGGTCGCGAGCGCGAGGCGAAGATCGACCTTGCCAAGATGCACGACGTCGGCCGCGTGCGCGCGGTGGTCAACATCCACTACATCGACGAGAAGGAGCTGGCCGAGCTCCAGAAGCAATGGGCCAGCGGCGGATAGCCGTTGTTGGCCTGAGTGACCTGACCCTTCAGCAAGGGGAGCACAACCGCATGGCCACACTGCTGCGGTACCAAATCGCTTGTCAACGATTGTTGCTATTGGCCGCCGCGATGCTTTGCGCCGGCACGACAGGGTTCGCGCAAGAGCAGGCGACCAACAAGGGCCTGCCGGCGGCCAAAGAAGTCGAGCTCACCGAGGAGCAGCGCGCCTGGGTCGAAGAAAAGAAGGATCTCAAGCCCCAGATCGAGCAACTGCGCGCCAAGGACGTTGCGGCCGCGCTTCGCGTGCTCGAGCGTGTGCTGGCGCGCGACCGCGAGCTGTTTGGCAGCAACCACGAGCAGACCGCCGACACCTTGTCGCTCTACTCGGACACCTACTACATGGGCTACCAGTATGACCTGTCGGCCAGCATGCGCGGCGAGATCTACCAGATCAAGAAAGCGCTCTACGGCGAAAAGGACTGGCGGACCCTCGAGGCGCGCTGGCAGCACGAGCGCTATAAGCACTTTGGCAAACTCTCCCAGCAGCAACACGATCTCGAGCGGCAAGGCTTCGACAACCTGTCTGCCGCCTACGACCAATTCGCCAAGGGCGAATTTCAGCCATCATTGACGACGGCGAAGAAAGCACTTGCCGCCTTCCAGCAGGTGTATGGTGAGGACGCTCCCCCATGTGCCGATTTGCTGTTGCACGTCGCGAATTGCTATATCAGTCTTTCCGACTTCGCGCAGGCTGAAGGATCCCTGCAGGCGGCCGGCGCGATCTATCGCGGTTGGTACTCGACAGCGAGTCCCGCCTATGCCGGCGTGCTTAGCAATTTGGCCGAGCTGAACTCCAGGCGTGGCAACACCGCGGAGGCCGAGAACCTCTTTCGGCAGGCGATCGCCCTCTACGAACAAATTGCCGACGCTCCACCGTACTATTATGCCGACAGCCTGAAGAAGCTCGCCGTGCTGCTGCGCGGCAGTGGGCAAGTTGCCCGCGCAATGGAGCTGCAGCGCCGTGTGCTGCCGATCGTGGAGACCGCGGTGGGGCGCGAGGGGCGCGAATACGTCGACGCGCAAATTGCGCTGGCTTACACGCTGATGCAAATAAACAAATTGGACGAGACGAGCGCCGTCCTGGATGAGGTCGAAAAGTCAATCGCCGCCCACGAGGCGCTGCGGAGCAATTTCGAAGCCGACGCCAAGTTCTGCCGCGCTCGCTTACTCCAGCAGCAAGGTAAACATGAGCAGGCACTCACGTCGCTTCAAGCGTGCTACGAGATCTATCGGCGGCGATTCGGCGAGAACTCGCTGGAATGCGGCAACACGCTGGCGGAAATCGCAGCGGTCTATTTCGCGATCTCGCGACGCGGCGACGCGGTGCAAGCGCTCGAACGGGCGCTAGCGGCGCTCGTGGCCTCAGTGGGCCCCAAGCACCCGAGTACGCGGGCCGTCTGCAATCAACTGATCAACGTGGAGTTCAACGAGGCGCAGACGCTGACCTTGGCCGGCGAACTGGCGGCGGCGCGCGCGAAGCTCGAACAAAGCGCGAAGCGCGCCGCGGAAATCTTTGGGCCGGAAGATCATGAGACCCAACTCGCACGCGATCGCCTGGCCTATCAGGCACAACTTGAGCAGGCGGCGCCGGAGGTTCGCGTTGCGCTGGTCGAATCTCAGAAGCTGCAATTACAAGGCGACCAACTCTACAACGAGAAGAAGTACGCCGAGGCGCTCGACCTGTTTGAACAAGCGCTCGAACAGCGCAGGCCCCATTTTCCGGCCGACGACTTACGGATGGGTGAGCTGTACTACTGGATCGCCTACGCTGCTTGGGGACAAGGGAACTACAAGCGCGCGGAACAGGCCGCTCGCCTTGCCGAACCAGGCTATGCGCGCATGGCCGAGGCCAGCAGCACTTCCGAGGTATTTTATGCGCGACTGCTGCGCGATATCGGCGACCTGTGCCGCAAGCGGGGCGCGTATGCCGAGGCCGTCGATCCGTTGACCCGCGCGCTGGACGTCTATCGCCGCGTCAAGAACGCCAGCCAGGACGAGATCCTGCAGACGCTTGACATGCAAGGCAACAGTTATTACCAACTGTCGGACTTCGTTCACGCCGAAGCGGTCTTCCGCGAATATGTCGACCGCGTGGAGCGTACCAGCGGTCGCGACCACCACGCGTTTGTAACCGCGCTGCGAAAATACGCCGACGTGTTTAACTATTCCGGCCGCTTCGACCAGGCGCGCCAAACGTACGAACAGGCACGTGAAATCGCGGCTCGGCTTAAGCTAGGCCCCGATTGGGAACGCGCCCTGCGCGCCGACCTGGCGAGTGTGGACGAAAACAGCGGCAATTTGGAACAAGCCGCGGCGGCTCGCGCACAAATCGTCGAGGAGCTGCGCCAGTCCGACGATCGTGCCTCGTTGCTGCAAGCGCTCTATACGCTCCACGGCTTGGAGATGAAGCGAGGTCGCTACGCCGAGGCCGAGCAGCTTGCCAGCGAGGGGTTAAAGCTCGCACACGAGCTGCACGGCCCTGATTCAGGCCAGGTCGGCAATCTGGAGAACGCGCTGGAAGACGCCTGTCTTCGCCAGGCCAACGTCGCCTGGAATGCGCACGAATACCCCAAGTCGGTGCCGGTGTACGAACGGTTGGTCGAACAACGAATCCGACGCTTTGGCAAGGACCATTGGTCCACGAAGGAAGTGCGCGCCTTTCTGGCCGAGTCGCAGCGATTGTCGAAATTGAAATCGGACCAACTTGCAGAACTGCGAAAGGCCGACGAAGTGTTCGTCGAGGCGGACAAGCTCTTCCGCGCCGATCGTCGCGCCGATGCGCTCGCCGCCTCGCTCCGCGCCGCCGCCGCGTATCGTGGTGTCTGTGGCGATGGTGGGCTGCGATATCGCGACATCTTGGGTGGCGTGATCGACTATCATGCGGTCTTGGAGCAATTCACCGAGAGCGAAAAGCTGCATCGACGGCGGCTCGAAATCTACGCCAAGGTGGTATCCACTGAATCGCCTTACCACGCGGACAACCAGGTTAAGCTCGCCCAAAACCTCCAGCGGCAGGGGCGATACAGCGAAGCACTGGACGTCGCCAAGGCGGCTGGCGACATCTACGTTCGCGCCGGCGCGCAAGGCGAATGGCAATACGGCGCGCTGCTGACGCTTCAAGGAGCGCTGTGCGTCAACCTGGGCGATTATGCTGGGGCGCAGCAGACGTTCGACGCGGCCGGAACGGCGCTCGCTCCCCACCAAGCGACGCGCCCACAAGCCTGGCACGACTATTTGCGAGAGCGGATCAACCTGGCGTTCGCATTGAACGATTCCGCGCAAATGGCACAGCTCGCGCATGCCAATGCCGATTGGGTCCGCCGAACCTCCGGCGAGGAAAGCAGAGAGTACGTGGTGGCGCTATTGAACCTGGGCCGCGCCTGCAATGGACTCGCAAAGTTCGACGAAGCTGTCCAGCACTTGCGCCGCGCGCTGGCGCTGTGGGGCAAGTTCGAGAATACTCAGAACTTCGTCTACGCCGGCATCGAGTATTACCTGGCGCTTGCCTACATGGGTAACGGCGAGCTCGATCTGGCGGTGCCGCTGCTTGAGCAAGCCGCGCAACTCTTCCGGGCAGCGGGCAAAACCGACAACCTGCTGCGCGCGCAGATTGATCTGGCGCAGATCCACATCTCCCTAGGCCAATTGGCCCGCGCCGAGCCGTTGCTTCGCGAGATCATCGACGGCCGAAAGGGCGCGCTGACCACGACGGACGAGAACCATTTCGCGGCCGTGTCGCAGTTGTCGCTCGTGCTGCGGGTCCGCGGCGACGATGCCGCCGCGGCCCCCTTGGTGCAAGACTACTTGCAATTTCGCGAACGTAGCCTCGATGCCAAATCGGCGATCATGACCGGCCGACAAGAGACGCAGTGGCGCAACTCATTCCGGGTCGCCTTGGACAATGATGTCGCCTTGGCAGCACGCGGCCACGTGCCGCCGGACGACGTCTACGCACACGTGCTCCGCTGGAAGGGCTCGCTCTTCGCTCGTGAGCGGCGCCTTCGCGCGCTGCGCGAAAACACCCAGGCAGCGCCGCTTTTGGAACGTTGGGGCAGCTTGACCGGCACGCTGGCAACACTCTCGCTACGCGCGCCCTATCCCGAGGAGCGCGCAGTTTGGAATGGGCGAGTCGCTGCGCTCACCGCCGATATCGACAGCCTGGAGAAACAGCTTTGGGCTTTGGCCAAGACGCAGTCGGCCAGCGAAGCCACGTCGCTCGATAGCGTTCGGCAGGCACTACCGTCGCGGACCGCGCTGGTCGACTTCTTGGAATATTTCAGCGTCGCGCCTGACAGCCAATCGCGGCCCGTCTATCCGCGGCGTTTGGCGGCCTTCGTTGTGCGCCCTGAACAAGCAGTGGAGCTGATCGACCTGGGCGAGGTGGACTTCTTCAACCAGGCGATCGAACAATGGCGCGCCTTCGCTCTGGGCAGCGGTGACAAGCAGCCCGACTTCGCGGCCGTCGAACAATTGGGCGCGCAGTTGCGTGCTCGGCTGTGGGGACCTGTGGAAAAACACCTTGGCGAAGTCGACACGGTGCTCGTGGTGCCCGACGGCGCCCTGGGAAAATTCCCCTTGGCGGCGCTGCCCGGCCGCGAGTCAAATTCCTATCTGATTGACGAGCGAGCCGTGGCCGTCATTGCGGTACCCAGTCTGCTGCCCGAGCTGCTCTCACGAGCCAGGCCGGCGGACGCCGACAACGACGAGTCGCTCTTGCTGGTGGGAAACATCGACTACGGCGCGGCCGCCACTTCGACCACCGTAGGCGGTGAAAGAGCAGTCAATACGCTGCGCGCGTGGCTGCCCTATCACTTTAGCGACTTGCCCGGGTTTTCCGCCGAGATTCTGGACATCCAGGCTTCGTTCACCGGCCGCTTCACCGGCGGAAAGAAAGTGCTCTTGGAGCGTGAACGAGCCACCGAGCAGTTGTTCCGCCGCCAGGCTTCGCAGCACCGGTGGCTGCACGTCGCCACGCACGGCTTCTTTGCCCCCGATGTGATGGAAGCCGCCTACTCCGCCACCCCACAGGTTCAGGTCGTCGAGTCGGCGGTCGCCTCGACGACCTCCAGCGGCGCTCCAGCCGTCAATCACGAAGGGTTGATGTCGGGCTTGGCGCTGGCCGGCGCCAATTCCATCAACGCAGAGGGCCAGGACGATGGGATCCTCTCGGCGCTGGAAGTGGCCACGCTCGATCTATCTAACGTGGAAATGGCGGTGCTGTCGGCCTGCGAGACCGGGCTGGGCGCCTCGATCAGCGGCGAGGGGGTCGTGGGACTTCAGCGAGCGTTCCAAGTGGCCGGCGCGCGAACCACCGTCACTAGCCTCTGGCCGGTGAGCGACCTGGCCACTCGGCTGTTAATGGCTCGCTTCTACCGCAACCTGTGGAACAAAGAGCACCCGATGTCGCGTCTGGAAGCGCTCCGCGAGGCACAGCGGTGGATGCTGCGCGCCGCCCGCGCTGGGGGGAACGCCAACACCGACCCCAAATCCCTCACCGCCGACTCTCAGACCTTACCGGCAAGCTTCCAACTCCCAACCTTCTGGGCGCCATTCGTCCTGGGTGGAGATTGGCGCTAACCGCGTTTATTACTGTCCAGAATCATGTCCCAAGCCACAACCCATTCAGCCGCCTGCAAAAAGTGCCTCGTCAGCAGAATCTGTGGGTGACTTTGGAGGGAGAATTCGCCGTTTGATGCGGAATTTCCGTAGTGGAAGGCAGTTTTGTGTACGTGCTGGATTTGGGGATCAAAATCGATTGCCCCATTTGTAAACTTCCTTTGAGCTAGGCAGCCCAGATTCGTTGGGGGCCGAGTGGAGGGCCCGGAGGTCGCAGGTCGCCAGCTAACAATGCCACGGCCGCGCTAAAACCCTGGAAAAATTCGGCTTCGAGCGACCTGCGGCCGCAGGGGACTCGGGGCAGGCCGGAACTCGGCCAGGGTCCCAACGAAGCTGGGCTGCCGGACCATTGGGACAGATTCATGGAGCGAAACCGCCAATTTTCACCCACAGAAACTGGTGAGGAACCTTCAATTAGGGATGCGCGCGGTGTCGAGATCCGAACGCAAATGAATTGCGAAATCTCGGAATGGCTCCACACGAAGGAGATTTGCCCGCCATTCCGGGGGGCGCCGGCCGGCAGACGTCGGCCGTGCGCTAGAGGAGACCAGTGCATGCCGGCCGATTTTCGAAGAGGCTGGCGCTCAACCTGGCGACGGGCGGCTGCCGAACTGGTTGGCCTGGGACCGGCAGTACGTCGCTACCACCGGCAAGTTCGAGTCAAACAGCGATTCATGCGGATCGGTGCGGTCGTCGTCGCCCAAAGCGACGATCGTCAGGTCGGCGTCTTTGCGCGCTCGCAGGCTGCCGGTGCGGTCTTCCAGCCCGAGTGCACGTGCGCCGCGCAGCGTGCCGAGCTCCAAGATGACCGACGGGGCAACGCCCTGAACATGTCGCGCCACGAACCGCATTTCTTCCAGGATGCTCAGGTCGGGGTTCGAGGCGCGGCTGTCGGTGCCCAAGGCCACGTTCGCCCCGGCCGCGAGCAGTCGCGGCAGCGGGTGCGCGTCATGACCGAAAAATGCGTGCGTCCGCGGACAATAGATGACGCTCATCGACTCGGCATGGCCGGCCAGCAAGTTTATTTCATCGTCATCCAAATAATTTCCGTGTACAACGAGCGATCGCGACGCGGCGGATAACGTACGCAAGTAATCGATTGGCCGCGTTCCAATTGGGATAACTCCCTCGCGCCATTTGCCACGCTCGACAAGCACTTGCACCAGGCCGCCGCTGGCAGACCGCAACAGCTCGATTTCCTCGCGCGACTCGGCCAAATGGAACGCCAGCGGCAGGCGGCGTTCGGTTGCCAGGCGAACGGCGCGCGAGAACAGCTCCGGGTGAACGGTATACGGTGCGTGAGGCGCCAGGCCGACCTGGTAGCTCGCCTCGCGCGCAGACTGATCGACGTGCCGCCGAGCGAGCTCAATCTGCTGCTCCACGCCGTCGGACAACAGATCCAATAGTTCGAGAAATACCGTGACGCGCAGCGGCACCGCTTGGAATGGGCCAGCGCACCACGCCGGCTGCGCGATTTCACCAAGCAAGGTGGTTCCCAGGCGCCAACTCTCAGCCAGACCGCGCGGGACCGCGTCGGCCGATGGTCCGCTTAGTCGCCGGTGTGCCACGACAAGGCTGATCCATTCGGAGAACGCCATGCGCGGCCGGCCTAGTGGCTGCTCAAGGTCGCTGAACTCCAAGTGCGTGTGCGCGTTGACCAGGCCAGGCAGGATGGCCACGTTCCCCAGGTCGATTACGCCTGACCTGTTGTCCGCCCGTCCGACGCTCACGATCTTGTTGCCGAGGATCGTCACCGTTCCGTCGGCAATCGGTGGCGCTTCGACAGGAAAAACGTACCGCGCTTTGAGCGTCGTCGCGCTGGGCGTTTCCATAGGATGTCGACCATATTGTGCGGCCGGAAGTCTCACGACTTCCGCCACGAACGTAGCTGAACTCGCAAGAGTTCAGTTTGCGGAAGTCTCACGACTTCCGCTACGCGAGCCGGATTTCAATCGTCCGCGACCAGCCTCAGCCGGCCAGCGGGCTGGCGGCCTCGTGGTCGATGGCCTCTTGCAAGGTTTCCTCAGGGCTCTTCGCCGCTGGTTGCCAGTGGAACCATGTGAGCAAAACTGCCACACCAATAACGCTCAGCGCCATCACCGGCCAGGGATACGTGTATCCAGCCTCGGTCGAATCGGCAAACAGTCGCTCCAGAAACGGATATCGCTCCTCCATTGCGCGCGTCACTCGCGATGGCAGCACGGCCAGTGAGTTGTGCACCATGTGCATGGCCATGGCCGGCACAATACTGCCGCTTTGAACGGTCACATATCCAATGACGATTCCGACCACAAAGGCCACGAGCGATTGCTGGAACACCGCGTGCGACATACCAAAGAAGATGCTTGCCAGGACAATCGCACGCCACTTATGCCCCATGTGGCGGAAGCCAGACAGAATGAACCCGCGAAACGCCAGCTCCTCGACGATCGCCGGCACGACGGCCACCACGAACAAGAGCATTGCGAGACTCTCTGCGCCCTCCAACAGTCCGCCAAGCTGCCGCGTGACGTCGTCCGAGATCGGGTAGAGCCGCGTCATCGCACGCTGCATCAAGTTGGCCAGCGGATGGAGACAGACCGCCAGCAACACGGCCGCCAACAGCGCCGAGGGGCGCGGCAGGCGTAACAGCAGTGTCTTGGCGGGACTGCGCGTGAACATGACGGTCATGAGCAACGCGGGTGTGAACACCACGACCAGTTGCGTCACGATCGCCAGCACCGCGAAATCGCGAAACGATTCGGGTTGCCGCAGCGCGAAACTCATGAAGAACCTCACCAGCAGGATCACCACGCCGCACGCCACGGCCTCGGCCACGCTGGGCGTCTCTCCTCGGTCGCGCATCAAGTGACGCACCCACAGCGCCAGGTCAAGCCGTTCACTTTCGCGGAAGAGCACGCCTTCGGAATTAAACTGCTCGACCGCCCATCGTATGGCCAGCAGGCAACAGGCCAGGGTCACGGCCACTACCGGCGGAATGAACGGTAACGCCTGAGCGTAGTCGCCTTCGACCGCGGCGCGCAACAACAGCACCAGGCCCGTCACCGGAATCAGGCTGTTGCCCAAGGTCAGCTCGACGCCCGGGGCCATCGGCAGCACGACCAGCGGCATGGCAACCAGCACCAACGGCATGAGGTAATACTGTCCTTCCTTCGTGCTGCGCGCCAGGGCCGCCAAGGCTAGACACAATGCGCTGAAGAGCGCGCTGACGGGCACCAGCGCCACCAGCAGCCACACGAACGAGGACAAGGGGGGCGGCCCGAATTGACGCTCGAACTGCTCGAGTTGGCTGATGACAAACAAGCCGGTGACCCCCATGCTCACCAGGTTCAAGACAACCGTCACGCTGCTGAAGGTCATGATCGTCAGCAGTTTGCCCCAGACGATCTCGGTTCGCTCGGCCGGGCTGATCAAGAGTGTCTCCAACGTGCCGCGCTCTTTTTCGCCGGCGCAGAGGTCCACGGCCGGGTAGAAGGCGCCGGTCAAGGCCCAAATGAGCAGCAAGAACGGGAAGATCTTGGCCCACAAGGCGGCGTCGCGGTGGCGCTCGTCGGCCACGTCCTCAAGCGCCACATCGAATGGCTTGGCGGCCGACCGCGAAAGGCCGGCGGTTTCCAGGTTCTCGCGCCCCACCTCTTCGCGCCAGCGCTCCATGATCACGCGCAGTCGCGCATTGGCCAACTGCGACTTCTCGCTCGCGTCGTCCCAGTAGATGCGTGGACTGGGAACCTCGACGGTACGCCGCGCGGGGGCGCCCCCAGTGTGTTCCGCGGCGGCAGCGCGGTCCGAGGGTGGCAAATTCCGCCGTACCTGCTCGAGCCCGCGGCCAAAATCGGCCGGGAAAAATACCACGGCCTCATACTCTTCTTCGTCCACGGCGCGGCGCGCCGTCTCCTCTACCTTCTCCGCCGCGACGATCTCGCCGGCAAAGTGCAGCTCGATCAGGTTTGCGTCCACGGCATCCCCCAGCCACCGCGCTGCAAACTTCTCGTTCTCAAACAAAGCGGGTGTCACGCGCAGATCGTCCGCGCCCACGACCAGCACGCGCGAGGCATGCTGCTGCACGAACTGCGCCACCTGGAACAGGCTCATTCCCAGGAACGGATACAGCAGGATCGGCAGCACGAAGATCACGAATAGCGAACGGCGGTCGCGCAACTGGTCTCGAAGCTCTCGCTCGAGAATCAACCTGACGTTCGACCAGTTCATGGGGAGTTGTCAGTCGTCAGTTGTCAGTCATCAGTACAGACGACGAATTCTCGCCGTAGTCAGCGCGCTTCCACGATGCCGTACCGCTCGTCGTGTTCGGAAATCAGCCGGAAAAACAGCTCCTCCAGGTCACGCTCGCGGTATTCATCTTCCAGTTGGTCCAGCGTCCCTTCGGCCAGAATGTGGCCGCGGTGCAGGATGGCGATCCGGTCACACAGCTTTTCCGCTTCGCGCATGATGTGCGTGGAAAAGACGATGCACTTGCCCTGGTCTCGCAGCTCCGCCACGGTCCGAAGCAGCGCCCGCGCCACCAGTACGTCGAGCCCCACCGTGGCCTCGTCAAAGATCAATACCGGTGGATCGTGCACCAGGGCGCGAGCGATTGAAACTTTTTGCTTCATGCCGGTGGACATCTTCGCGCCGAGCAGGTCGCGAATGTCGTTCATCTTCAGCCGCGTGAAGAGGTCGTCCATTCGCCAGCGGAGCGCCTCGGCGTCGATGCCGTACAGCCGGCCGAAATATTCCACCATTTCCCAAGCGGTCATCCGGTCGTACACGCCGGTATTTGCCGACATGAAGCCGATCTGGTGCCGCACACGCGAGGCTTGCGTCACCACGTCAAAGCCGTTGACCGTCGCCGATCCGTGCGAGGGCCGCAGCACGGTGCTCAAGATCCGCAAGATGGTCGTCTTGCCAGCCCCGTTGGGTCCCAAGAGCGCATAAACCTGGCCGGGAAAGGCATCGAAGCTCACTCCGTCCAGCGCCATGAACTTGCCGCGGCGCAGATCGTCGTAGCTCTTCGTCAGCTCCCGAACATGAATCATGCGACAGGCCGCGAGAGCATCCTTGACGTGTTACAGTTGCTCGGGCGCTTCGTCCACCAACTCGTAGAATACGTTGCGCCGCCGCGGCGTATAGCCCAGCTCGGCGATCGAGCCGCGAATCTCCTCCAGTGTAAGGTAGTGGACGGTGCCGGCCGCCGCGACCACGTTTTCCTCGATCATCAGGCTGCCCATGTCGTTGGCGCCGTAGAGCAGGGCCATCTGCCCGATCTTGCGCCCCTGCGTAACCCAGCTCGACTGGATGTTCGGAAAGTTATCGAGATACAGCCGCGCCACCGCCTGTGTCTTAAGGTACTCGAACGACCCGGCTGGCGGCACGTGGTCCATCGCCGTGGCGCCCGGCTGAAACGTCCAGCAGATAAAGGCGGTGAAGCCGCCCGTCTCGTCCTGCAATTGCCGCAGCCGCTCCAGGTGTTCGATCCGCTCGGCCAGCGTCTCGACGTGGCCGAACATCATCGTGGCCGTGCCGCGGCCGCCCAGCTCGTGCCAAACGCGGCACACGTTCAGCCACTCGTCGCTCATCAACTTGCCGCGCGTGACCGCTCGGCGGACGCGGTCGACCAGAATCTCTGCTCCGCCCCCCGGCAGGCTGCCCAAACCCGCGTCTCTCAGCCGCGATAGCACCGTCACCAGCGGCAGCTTCGAGACCTTCGTGAAATGATGAATCTCCGCCGGGCTGAACCCGTGGATGTTCACCTGCGCGAAATGTCGCTTGATGTCGCGCAGCAGGTCTTCGTACCACTCGAGCTTGAGCTCCGGATGGAACCCGCCCTGCATCAGAATCTGGTCGCCGCCGAGCTCGACCGTCTCGCGGATTTTTTCCAAGAGCACTGACCGATCGAGCACATAACCTTCTGCATCCTTCGGCCGCCGGAAGAATGCGCAGAAGTCGCACACGGCCGTGCAGATGTTCGTGTAGTTGATGTTGCGGTCGATGTTGTAGGTGCGGTAGCACTCCGGGTGTAGGCGGCGCGTGACGGCGTCGGCCGCGCGGCCCAACGCGGTCAGATCGCGCGATTCCAAAAGCGCCAGCCCTTCGTCAGGCGTAAGCCGCTCACCGGCGACCGCCTTATCCAAGGGCCCTGCAATCGCTGAGATCAAGTTCCGTTCCCTTCGGCGCCAGGCCCATCTCGGCGGCCAAACGATGGAAGAGCGCAAGCCCCTCCAGCTCGCGCGGACCGAGGTAGAAGTATAAATTATCTCGCAGATATGTCAGGCATTCGCGCTGCGTGAGGCCTAACGCGGCGGACTCCGCGGCTGCGATGGCCGGCAGGTTCTGCACGCCGAGGTCGCGCGACCGGCGCAGCGCCCCGTCCACTCCCTGCAGATCGGTGCCGCTCCGCGCGGTCCACATCGCGAAGACGAACGGCAGCTCGGCAAAACGGCACCACTCGTCGCCGAGGTCCCAAACCTCGGCAAATCGCTCCGCGGGCGGATGAATCGCGCGGTCGCCAATCAACAGCACCGCGTCAGCGCGCGTTTCGCGAATCGAGTGGCCGACCGGTAGCGGTTCGAGCCGCGGCTCGAGACCGAAGCGCTCCTTCAGCAGTATGCGTACCAGCGCCACGCTCGTCCGCGAACCCTCGTCCAAGGCTAGGCTAACGATCTCCGCGGCCGGCACGCGGCTAAAGAGCTTGACGCTCAGCACCGGTCCGCGGCACGCGATACAGGCGTCGGAAACCACCGTGTAGCTGGGGTCCTGAAAGCACTCGATCGACGGCACGAGTGCCACGTCGAGCGATCCATCCGCCAGGCCCTCCGCAAGCCGACTAGGCAAGTCCAGAATCAGCTTGGCCTTGGGTGCGAGGCGCGCGAAATCATAGATCAGCGGCTTGGTATTGAGATAGTTGACCGCCCCGACACGCACGCGCCCGCGCGTCCTCATATTCACGCTTCCCGGACTGGTAAGAGATGGGTGTGCCTGCCGCCCTTGTGAAATTCTTCACTAAGTTGATTATAGCGGTGCGTCGACCGGCGAAAAGGGTGAAACTTGGCCTCGTCACAGCAGCAGCAGCTAGATGTTTATTAACCGCGGAGGACGCTGAGAGCGCTGGGAAAAAATTCTCCGCGCTCTCGGCGATCTCCGCGGTTCTTTCGTCCGCTTGGTGACCAGCGCTCGTTGGGGATTCGCGCATTTCCGGCTGCGGTTCGTCTTTCAGTTCGCCGCCACGCGCTCTTGCAGGCTGTCCCAAAGCATCGTTTTGCTCTGCCGAAACGACTCGACCGCCAGCTTGATCGCCACCATCGTCGCGGCCCCGAGCTCAGCATTGCAGTGCAGCGCGCTCTTTCCGCGCAGCACGTCCAAAAAGTTGCCCACCTGATCGCGCCGCGGCTCCAGCGCAATACGTGCTTCCTCCAGACTTTCGTTCTTGCTCTTGAATTCCTCCTTGAAGTCGCCGTTGAACGAGAGGTGCGGCTCGCCGCCCAGCTCCATGGTGCCCCATTTACCGTAAATGCGGTCCGGTATGCCGGCGTCGTTGGTCAGCGTGCTGACGAGCAAGATCGAAAACTCGCTCGCGTAATCAGCGGTCATCAGGAAGGTGTCGGGAATGTCGCGGCCGTCCTTTTCGATGTACTGACCGCCACAGGCATTCACGCGCCGCGGATATTCACCATCCGGGCCGCGGATCGCCAAGAGCAAGGGCGCCAGCTTGTGATACAACAGGTCGGTCGCCACGCCGCCGTTATACGGCCAGTACTTGCGAAACCGGAAGAAATGCTCGGGGTTCCAAGGTATTTTGGGCGCCAGGCCCCACTCGTGTCCGAGCCACATGTCCCAGTCGATATAGTCCTCACCGCTCTTATCAGGCCCGGCCGTGGGGTCGATCTTCTGATGCGTGTTGAAGAGGCACTCGCGCGCGTTGCGGTTGTAGCTCCCCTGGGCCCAGGTGACTTTGCCGATGCGGCCGTCGGAAATCGCCTGCCATGCCTTCCAATAGCTGTCGTTGCTGGTGCCGTTCGGGCCCACTTGGAGAATCCGCTTCGACGCGCGGACCTTGTCGCGCAGCGCTATCGCCTGCTCGACCGTGTGCGTCATCGGCTTCTCGCAATACACGTCTTTGCCAGAGTGAAGCGCGTCGATCGCGATCTTGGCGTGCCAGTGATCGGGCGTGGCGATGAGCACGGCGTCGACGTCGCCGCGATCGAGCAATTTGCGATAGTCGAGATAGCCCTCGCCCTTGCAGATCTCCTTGGCGCGCGTCACGCGCCGCTGATATACATCACAGACGGCGACGACCTGCACATTGTCAGCCTCGGCTCGACCAACCAGTCCCCCCACGTGCCCGGTCCCCATTCCGCCCACGCCGATCACACCCATACGAATGCGGTCATTGGCGCCGACCGCGCGGGCGCTTGCTCTCGGAAACGCGCCGAGTGCCGCAGCGCCGGCAATGACGGCGCTACTTCGTAAAGCATCGCGACGAGAGATTGAAATATTGGACAAGGTAGTCCTCACATTCCGGGTGTTAATCTGATTCCGGTTGGCGCGCCGCGTGTGCTCTGTAGCCGGCACGCTCCGCGTGCCGTAGCCGAAGCTCCATCAGGTATCGGGGCAGATTGGCGTGGTGGGAGTCTCTTGTCGGCGCGCTACGCAGGTTGCCGCTTCGCCGCCTTTGTCGGTTATGATAACGGCACGATGCAATATCGCCTGGCGATGATTGTCCTCACTTTGTCTGAAGTGCTCGTCGGCCCGTCAACGGCGGCCGAGCAGTCCGCCGTCCAGTTCCATCGCGACGTCCGACCGATTCTATCGAACCATTGCTTCAAGTGTCATGGGCCAGATGAGGAGGCGCGGCAGGCGGAGTTGCGGCTGGACACGCGCGACGGCTTGTTCGGCGCCGCCGCGAGTGGGGCTTCGATCGTCGTCGCCGGAAGGCCCGAGTCGAGCGAGCTCTTCCGCCGCATAACGGCCGAGCATGAGGAAGAGCGGATGCCGCCCGCCGAGGTGCAGAAGCCGCTCACGAGCGACCAAATTGAGCTGGTGCGGCGCTGGATCGAGGAGGGGGCCGTTTGCCAATCGCACTGGGCGTATGTGCCGCCCTCGCGGCCGGAATGGCCGCCGGTGACACGCGAAGCACGGGTCCATGGCGCGATCGACCGCTTCATCCTCGCGCGGCTCGAACGGGAAGGTTTGCAACCGTCGCCGCCGGCCGACGCGGTGACGCTCATGCGACGGTTGTCGCTCGATTTGACCGGCTTGCCGCCCTTGGTTGGCGACGTCGATGCGTTCACGGCCGACGCTAGCGAGGCGGCCTATCTCGCTCTGGTGGATCGCTTGCTTGCCTCGCCCCATTACGGCGAACGCATGGCGGTGTACTGGCTCGACCTGGTTCGCTATGCCGACTCGTGCGGATATCACAGCGATGTCGAGCAGCCGATCGCCCCCTATCGCGATTACGTGATCGCGGCCTTCAATGACAACCTGCCGTTCGACCACTTTACGCGCGAACAGTTGGCGGGCGACCTGTTGCCAGAGTCCTCGATCGCGCAGCGGATCGCCAGCGGCTACAACCGGCTCAACAAGACCACCGAGGAGGGAGGCGCTCAGGAGGGCGAATACCGCGCGAAAAGCGCGGCCGACCGCGTCCGCACCACCGCCGGCGTGTGGATGGCCGCGACCTTGGGCTGCGCCGAGTGCCACGACCACAAGTACGATCCGTTCACCACGCGCGACTTCTACAGCTTCGCCGCCTTCTTCGCTGACGTCGAGGAGCAGGGCGTCTGGAAGCCCGGCTCGCGCGAGCCGGAGCTGCTGCTGCCAACGCCAGAGCAGGTGGCGAAATCCGAAGAGCTGGCGGCGAAGAAAAGCGAGCTCGACGAGCGGCTCGCCGCGGTTGGCGGATCGGACGAATCCCAGCGGCAGGCGGTCGAGGTAGAGTTGAAGGAGATCGCCTCGGTTCAGAAGCAACTCGATCGCTCGATCCGGCGGACGATGATTACGGTGGCCGGACCCCCTCGCGAGACGCGGATTCTGCCACGCGGCAATTGGCTCGACTCGTCGGGCCCAGTGGTGGAGCCCGCTCTGCCCGCGTTTCTCGATACCCCGCGCGCGGGGAGCGAGCGGCTTACGCGGCTCGATCTGGCCGAGTGGCTGCTGCGCGCGGACCATCCGCTCACGGCGCGCGTATTCGTCAATCGCCTCTGGAAACTTTTCTTCGGTGTCGGGCTGACCAGGACGCTTGACGACTTCGGGGCTCAGGGCGAGCCGCCCACGCATCACGAGCTTCTCGACTGGCTGGCCGTTGAGTTTCGCGAAAGCGGTTGGGATGTAAAACACATGGCGCGGCTCCTGGTGACGAGCAATGCTTACCGGCAGACGTCGGTTCCGACTCCGGAGCTGGCGTCGCGCGATCCGCAGAACCGGCTCTTCGCACGCCAATCGCGCTGGCGGCTCGAGGCAGAATTCGTCCGCGACCAGGCACTCGCCGCCACCGGCCTGCTCGATCGCCGCGTGGGTGGCCCAAGCGTCAAGCCGTACCAGCCCGAAGCGTATTGGGAGTTCCTCAATTTCCCCAAGCGGACGTGGGTGGCCGATTTCGGGCAGGACCAGTACCGACGCGGCCTTTACACGCACTGGCAGCGGACGTTTCTGCACCCGAGCCTTGTAGCCTTCGACGCGCCCAGCCGCGAGGAATGCACGGCGGAGCGGCCGATCTCGAACACGCCCAAGGCTGCGCTGGTGCTCTTGAACGACCCGACATACGTCGAGTGCGCGCGGGCGATGGCAGCGCGCGTGCTGCGCGAAGGCGCGAGCACGGACCATGAGCGGATCGACTGGGCCTGGCGCGAGGTTACGTCGCGAATGCTCGACGAACGCGAACGAAAGGTCCTGCTTGAACTACTGAATGAAAACCGCGCGCGATATGCCGAGGACGAAGCCGCCGCGCGCAAACTTGCGACGGTCGGCCAGCTCACGTGGCCGGATGATCTGCCGCTGTCGGAGCTCGCCGCGTGGACGGCCGTCACGCGCGCGATCCTCAACCTGCACGAGTGCATCTCGAGGAACTGACGCCGGCCGCCAGCGCGATCTTCACGCCAACCTCAATGAAGGCTCGCGCGTCAGCCCACTTGCGGCTCGGCTCCGGGTCCGGCGCCGAGCGGCGCCTCGGCGGCCATGGCCTCGGTCTGCCGCGCGCTGGGCGCGTCACGGAACCCGAACCAGAAAAACACCAGCGTGGCGGCCGCCATGAGTGCTGGCCAGAGCCAGATGTAGAACCAGTCGTGCCGCTGAGCCACGCGCCACTCCTCTCGACTGACCCTGCCGTCTCCCGTGTGGTCCACGGCGTACAGTGCCGCCGCCAGTTCGGTCCCTGGAATCGTCAACCCAGTTGCCTCGTCGACGAATGACTCAACCAGACTTTCCTTTGTCAGGGTCGCTTCCGAGCTCAGGGGTTCCTTGACCACACGATCCCAGTCGGGGAGCGGTGTCCGCGTCACGGTGCCGGCGGCGGTCGTAGCGGCGACCTGAATCCTGGGCGGATAGCGATCGTATACCGCCCCGCTCACATAGGCTCCGACGAACATGCCGAGACCCAGCGTCACGAGCGCGATAAAACTCTGTGCGCGAGCACGCTGCGACTCATCGGCCTTGTTGTCCACGTAGATCTGGCTGGCCACGAAGAAAAAGTCGTAGCATATGCCGTGCAGAATCAGTCCGATCACGATGAGCGGCAGTGCCAAGGTACCGAAGAGAATGTACCGCAGGACCCAGGCCAACATCCCCACGGCGAGCATCTTCTTGACCCCCAGCCGGAGAATAAACCAGGGCATGGCGGCCATGAAGAAGACTTCGGAGATTTGACCAAGTGTTTGCAGCGCCGTGGGTCGCGGCGCGTCGATCTGCGTGAGGAATACATTCGCCAGGTTGTAATAGAACGCCAATGGAATGCAGATAAGAAACGACGCCACGACAAACACCACGAACGACGGATCGGCCAGCAGCGTGAGAATCCCGCTTCGATCTCCGGCCGAAGCCGAAATACTCGCTGGCCTTGGGGGCGTGTGAGGCAAGAGTAAGCAGTATATTCCGAGAAAGAACGAGGCACCGGCCGCCAGAAAAATCGGCGTATTGCTCGTCCCCTCTAGCACAAACCCCACGATCAGACCGGCGACAATCCAACCCACCGTCCCAAAGACGCGGATCAACGGGAATTCCTTTTCCGCGTCCGCGATATTCGCGAAACTGATCGAATTCGTGAGCGCCAGAGTGGGCATATAGCATAGCGCATAGACGATCATCACGGGATAGAGTTGCGTGAATTCAGAGCTTGTCGCCGCGAAATAGAGCAACACGGCGCCTGCCAGGTGCAACGCCGCCAATAAACTCTCGGTGGCGAAGAGTCGATCGGCCACATAACCCATGAACAACGGCGAGATCATCGCCGCGATCGCCGTCGTGGAATAGACCGAGCCGATCTGCGCGCCGGTGAATCTCAGGGTGCTCCCCATGTACCCCCCCAGCGAGACCCCCCACGCGCCCCACACGAAGTATTGGAGGAACATCATGCCGCACAGCCGCGCGCGGACCGATCCCATCTAGGATTCCCTCTCTAAAGCCGCCACGGCACGCCCAGCGTGCCTTTCAGATCGTTCGCCCCGGACGCTTGACGCACCGGCGACTGCCTGCGACGATTGGCAAGGCTGCCGTGAAGAAATGGGGCAGTGGAGGATAGGGGACTCGAACCCCTGACCTTCTGGCTGCCAGCCAGACGCTCTCCCAACTGAGCTAATCCCCCGTTTGGCTACCGACCGTAGAACAGACACAGCCGCCAGACACAGCGGCCGCCCGAGCTTGCCGACGATTACAAAACCCTACGGCGATTAGGGTTGTCTCCAAAGCAGCCGGCAAAACTATCACCCTCGCCAGTCGATGTCAAGCATGGCCGCGCTCGGAGCTGACGATTGAAGAGCGTGCTTCTCAAATTGTTCGGCGTGGCTGTTTCAGCGGCGATCATCGCCTATCTCGTGTGGGATGCGCGTCATAACAAGCTATTTGCCCAGCTAGTCCAGCAACAGAAGGACTGGGTCTTGCTGGCCGGGGCTTGGGCCGCAAACATGGCCGCCGTGGTCGTGAGCTTCGTACGCTGGTACTACCTCGTGCGCGCGCTGGGGCTACCGTTTCGTCTGCGCGATGCCTTTCGGCTTGGTTTCCTAGGCTACCTGTTTAATTTCGTATCGCTGGGGAGCGTGGGGGGAGACCTGTTCAAAGCGATTTTCATCGCGCGTGAGCAGCCCAAGCGGCGCGCCGAGGCCGTGGCCACCGTGTTTGTCGATCGCTTGATCGGCCTCTATGCGCTCTTGGTCATCGCGTCGGTGTCCATACTGGTGACCGGCCTTGTTTGGGCGCCCCAGCCCAAGATTCGCACGCTCAGCTATGTCACGCTGCTGTCGACCGGAATCGGTGGCATCCTTGTGCTCATGGTGCTTATTCCCGGCTTTACGTCGGGGGCGGTCTCCGAGGCGTTAGGCGCCATTCCGCGCGTCGGCCCGACCATCAGGCGATTGATCATGGCGGTTCGCATCTATCGCTCCAAGCCGGCCGTGCTACTGGGTGCGGGGGCTCTGAGCGTTGTGGTTCAGAGCCTGGCAACGGTTGGCGTGTACCTGGTCGGCCTGGGCCTACCGGGGCGCGTCCCCTCGCTTGGCGCGCATTTCGTGATCATTCCACTGGCCATGGTATCGGGACTCTTGCCGCTTCCATTCATGGGGCTCGGTGCCTTCGAGGCCGTCGTTGAGTACCTCTACCGGCATCTCCCCGGCAATGCCGTTATCGCCGAAGGGCAGGGCCTGATAGTTTCGCTCGGCTACCGTGTGGTGACGATCGCCATCGCCGCCGTGGGAGCCTGTGTCTGGCTGGCGAGCCGCCGCGAGGTCGCCGAACTGATCCACGAGGCCAAGGAGCTTGAATCCGACACGTCCACCAGCGCGAACCACGCGCTTCCCACGGCTTCGCGCGACAGCCCCTCATCCGAGCCATCGGCGACCGCGTAGGTCAGGCATCCAACCTTGCCGTTGCTTCGGCTTGATACGGCGTGTACCAATAAGGTCATGGCATCGCGCGTCGATGTCGCCCAATTCACGCCCCATGCGAGAGGAAATATCATGCCTTTGCGCTTCGACCTGGCTATCTGCGTGGCACTCGTTTCACCGTTCGCGATTCTCCCAGCACGCGCGCAGGAGCGCGGTGCAACGGATTGCCCGGTGCCGGGCGACCAGGAGAATGCGGAAGCCTCAGCGACCAAATACCTCCGCCTTCGCTACGACGAAGCGGAGCAACCCCAGTCGCTGGAAACGGCGATCGTGCGATTCGTCCCCACCGGACCAGAGCATGCTGGCGTCACCGTTGATCTGATCGCCGCGGTGCACATTGGCGAGCGCGACTACTACGACGAGTTGAATCGCCAATTCGAGAAATACGATGCACTGCTCTACGAGCTCGTGGCCCCCGAGGGCACGCGCGTGCCCAAAGGAGGCGGCCGCTCCCGACATGTCCTGTCCCTGCTGCAGGACGGCATGAAGAACATGTTGGAGCTGGAGTCGCAGCTCGCGCATGTCGACTACGAGCGGGAAAATTTCGTGCACGCCGATATGTCGCCGGAAGAGTTCGCACGCTCGATGCGCGCGCGCAACGAAAATGTCTTCACCATTTTTACGCGCATGCTGCGGCAAAGCATGGCGGCACAGGCCAAGAATCCAAGCCGCACGAGCGACGTCGACCTCCTCCGCGCCCTTTTCGACAAGGACCGAGCATGGACGCTCAAGCGTGTGATGGCCGAGCAGTTCGAGGACCTGGAAACCTCGATGAAGGCCTTCGAGGGCCCGGAGGGCTCAACCCTTATCGCCGAGCGGAACAAAGTCGCTCTGTCCGTCCTCGCGGAGCAGCTCGAATTGGGAAAAAAGCGGCTGGGGATTTTCTATGGCGCCGGGCACATGAATGGCATGGAGCGCCGCCTGGTGGCGGAGTTCCCGTTTCGACGCGATAGCCAGCGCTGGCTCGTCGCTTGGGACCTCCGTGCCCCAGAGCCAGCCGACGCCGAACCGTAGCCGAACGCAAGCTGAGCCGCGCGTGTAGTCCCTCGGAAGTTCGGCATGTGCGCCGGGTCGGACGCTCCAGTGCCACCCCACCCCGCTTGAGATGGTGGGTGAGTTCTCGCACTGCGGTTGCGGTTTTTCCTCGTGCGAGGATATGCTGTGCCCCGCCGCCAAAGGCCAACCGAACGTGCTGATTTTCTCGCATCGAGCACGTGGCCACGGAAGGTGCCTCGTTGAGCGTCACGCACTCCGCCGAGCCTGATCGACCGCGCACCGTTCCGGCCGAAGTCGCCGGCCGACGGTTCCCCAGCATCCACCAGCATGCAATCGCCGTTTTCGCGCTAGGCTTTTTTCTGGCGTACGGCTTTGTCTTTATGCGCCGCCCCGAGCGAAGCGAGTGGCAGACGTGCTATGTGAGCGCGGCAAGTCGTCTTCGCGTTCACACGACGATCGCCCACGGTAATCCGCCGACTTACCCATATCCTCCGGCGATGGCGATGCTCGCCGTTCCGTTCACGTGGTTCTCTCCCGCCGTTTCGCTATTAATCTGGTACGGCATCAACGTGGCGGCCACGACCGTTGTCGTCACGCTCGCCTGGAGGCTCGCCGGTCGGCCGCGATTCGGCGTGACTCTACTGGGACTCCTCCTCTCTGGGCGTTTCCTGCTTGCGCCGCTCGAAAACCATCAGTTCGACATGGTCATCGCCGCTGTGCTGTTCGTGGGGTGTTATTCGCTCTGGCGAGGGAGAGATCGTCTCGCGGGTGTTTGGATCGGCCTCGCCGCGGCGATGAAGTGTACGCCGCTCCTGTTTGCGCCGTACCTGGCATGGCGAGGCAAGGCCTTGGCGGCGTGTCTCGTCCTCCTCGTCGCGGTTTTTCTCAACGTCCTACCCGATCTCTATTGGCCCCAGACAAACGGGTCGTCCTATCTTGCGGACTGGTACCACCTTTGTTTGCAAACCCCGCTGCGAAAGGTGCCTGGTGCTTGGGGCACCGATCCGCTGTTGAACCAATCGCTGGCCGGGCTCGTGTATCGCTGGGCCGGCTGGCACGACTCGATTCTGACCAACGGCCAGCTTCGCGTCATGCTCTATGCCACGATCGCTGTGCTGGTGACGCTCGTGGGGTGGCGCATGCGTGGCGCGCGACACGCTCCGCCGGCCGTGACTGCGGACAGGCCATCTCCCCATGCGCTCGCCGAAATCCAAACGGCGGTCGAGTGCTCAGCCGTCACCGCCCTGATGCTGTTGGCCAGTCCGATGAGCGGCAAGGCACACTACGTGGTGCTCGTGCTACCATGCATCGTGCTAGCACGCGTGGCGGTCGAAGTCCGTCCGTGGTGGTCGTTGCCCCTGTTGGCCGTGCTGTTCGTCTCAGGACCCTTTACCGCCAAGGGCCTGATTGGCAAGCCCCTGGGCGACCTGACGCTCGCGTGGGCCCTTCCCACGCTCTTTGCGACAGCAAGTTTGGCAGGCATTTGGCTCACGCTCGGCCTCTGTCGCACCAATCCGCCACATCATGCCGGAACGCAAAGCCTTGCGCGAACCGCGTCTCGCGCCGCGTAAGTTCCTCCATTTTCGCGCCGCCTCCGCTCTTCCGTTCGGGGGGCTTGTAGGAAGCTTCCCGCTTGCTACCATCGTAACTCCAGCCAGCGGGGCATCTCGACTCGCAAAGCGGGAAGGGAGGTTGAATCCCGCGACGAAATCTGTTCACCGGCCAAACCTTCCACCGCCGCGGCGCCAGCGCGTCACCGGTCGATCGGCAACACAGCAGCCCGTCACGAAGGAACCGAGCACAGTGTCTCAACTGTCGATGAACGAGATGACGACCTACCGCTGGTCGTTCGAGGAAGATGTGTCGCATTACAAGGAAGCCGGCATCGACGTAATCGGCGTGTGGAGACAAAAGCTCTCCGATTATGGCGAGGATCGCGGCATCGAGCTGCTCTGCGAGAGCGGCATGAAGGTGTCGAACCTGCTTTGGGCCGGCGGGTTCACCGGGAGCGACGGGCGCCGGTTTCGCGACAGCATCGACGACGCCATCGAGGCGGTCGAGCTGGCCGCGCAGATGCACGCCCATTGCGTCGTGCTCTACACCGGCGGCCGCGGAGCGCACATCCGCAGCCATGTGCAGCGGTTGATTCGCGACGCGATGGCGGAGGTCGTCGGCGTGGCGACCGAGCTGCACGTCACGTTGGCGCTGGAGCCGATGCACGCCAACTGCGCGGGGGAGTGGACCATCGTGACCGACTTGGACGCCGCGTGCTGTGTCCTGGACGAGTTCGATAGCCCTTTCTTGAAGCTGGTCTTCGATACGTATCACTTGGGCCACGATCGGCGGATTCTGAATCGCATCGGCCAGATTGCCGGTCGCATCGCCGTGGTACACTTGGGCGACGCCAGGTTGCCGCCGGAAAAGGAGCAGAATCGCGCGCGCCTTGGTCGCGGCGCGCTCCCGCTCCAGGAAATCGTGGACGCTTTGATCGCCGCCGGCTACGACGGCTATTACGACGTGGAGCTGCTGGGCGAGGACTTCCACCCCGACCACTATTTCGACCTGCTCGATCACTCCAAGCAAGCCTTTGGCGAGCTGACTCGACAACACGCCGTCGGCCGTTCGGTCTGACGCCGGTGCCCGGCCTTCGATGTGTCGTATTCGTTTGGCTCGGATACGCAAGTTCCCAGTACAAGCCACCGTGCTGAGTACGCTGCGAGCGCGCTGGATACGCTGCGAGCCACCGCGTTGATCCCGGTGGTCACTCGCCGCCGGGCCGGAAGCGAGCCGTAAAGGAAGCTCAGCTAAAGAAGTTTTCCCCGTAAAGGTTCATCGGCGGTGTGGTCTCGACGTCCATGTCGCCCCAGACGCGCGTGCGGCAGGCCAGGCGCATCGTGTCTTCATTCCCGATGTAGGCCATGCACAGCTTCAGCCGCAGTCTCTCGAACCACGACATGCGGCTGGCATTCTCCATCCCCTTGGTGATCAGTACGCGGCACGTAGCGCAATGCCCGAATCCGTGGCAATTCAGCCACTTGTTGATGCCCGGATAAAGCGGCACGCCCGCCTTGAGCGTTTCGCTGCGCAGGTTGGCGCCCTCGTGCACTTGGATCTGTTTTTTTTCCTTTACGTAGTGGATGACTGGCATCGCAGCCTCGGCACTGAAACGAATTGAAACGTTGATGTCCCGCTCCGGCTCCCATGCATGATAGGGCCACTCCGAGCGGATCGGCGGTATTGGGCGAAGCGGCGATTTTAGTGTCTTGTGTCGCGAGAATCCAGCGTCGTTGCGGCGTTCGTCGGCGTTTGACGCCCATATGGGGGCGGAATAGAATGGCTGGTCTGTACATGTTCGGAAGGGGGTTGGCTATTGGGGAGGCGTTTCGGAGGATGGCGATGAAGAAGACCGACGTGAAGGTGTACAAGGAACGCTTACTGGAGCTCCGTGCTCGGCTTCGCGGCGATGTGAACCAGATGGCCGATGCGGCCCTGAAGAAGAATCGAATGGAGGCCACGAGCGACGTGCAGGCGATGCCGATTCACATGGCCGACATCGGCAGCGACAACTACGAGCAGGAGTTTACCCTTTCGCTGATGCAGACCGAGGAGGATACGCTCGGGGCCATCGAACTTGCCCTGGAAAGGATTGAAGGGGGAACCTATGGCCAGTGCGACGAATGTGGATCCGCCATCCCCAAGACGCGGCTCAACGCCATTCCCTACACGCCCTTCTGCATCAAGTGCGCGCAGCGACTCGAACGCGGATGACGCGCCGATCGTCGCCAGAGTGCCGCTGCGTCGCTATGTCGTTTTTTTCCTGATCGCGGGACTTGGATTCGCGGCCGACGTGGCGACCAAGTCGTGGGTGTTTGCTCGCGTGGGGATGCCCGGCGAAGGACGGATCCATGTCTTGGGCGATGTGCTCACGCTCGAAACCAACCTGAACGAAGGGGCGCTCTTCGGCATCGGGCAAGGAGGGAGTGCCTGGTTCGCCAGCTTATCGGTCGCCGCGAGCCTCTTTATTCTGTATTGGCTCTTTTGGATGGGCGCCGCGCGCGATTGGCTGCTGACGGTGGCGCTGGGGTGCGTCTCGGCCGGCATCTCCGGCAATCTTTATGATCGCCTCGGGCTGCCGGGGCTTCGTTGGCATATGCCCGGTGATCGGTTGGATGAGCCTGTTTATGCGGTGCGCGATTGGATCCACTTTCAGGTTGAAGGCGTGATCGACTGGCCCTTGTTCAACCTGGCCGACAGCCTGCTGGTGAGCGGCGCGTGCCTGTTGGTGCTTCACGCCTTCCGGCAAGAGGCCCCGCACGCGACAAAGACAAGCACGCCCAATTGAGCCATGGACGTCAAATTGCCGAGCCGTGGGTGTACGCTCGCGGAGCGGCGTGGCATTGAGTGCAGGCGCCGAGCGCGCGTCGGAAACTCCGGGGGCTCACGCCCCCGGCTCGGCAGTAGCCCGCACTGCGTGCCGTGCGTCGGCGCTTTGTTCGCGTGCGCACCTTACGCCGCCTGTGTCCCGTCGGCGGCCTTGGTTTCGAGAGGAGTCCGCCCACCTGCCGGCTGCGACAACAGGATTTCGCCCTCGTCGCTAATGTCCTCAAAGCGAACGCTGACACGCTTCGATACGCCCGACTCTTGCATCGTCACGCCATGGAGCGTCGTGGCGCAGGTCATCGTCTTCTTCGAGTGCGTGACGATGATGAACTGAGTCCAGGCCAGGAACTCGCGCAGGACGGTTACAAACCGCTCGATGTTCGCCTCGTCGAGCGCCGCGTCCACTTCATCCAGAACGCAGAACGGGCTGGGCCGGCTGCGAAAGATCGCCAGCAACAGCGCCACGGCCGTGAGCGTTTTTTCACCGCCGCTCATCAGCGAAATATTCCGCAACTCCTTGCCGGGCGGGCGCGCCACGATCTCGATGCCGCTCTCCAAGATGTCGACGCCCTCCTCGAGCGCGATATCGGCCTGGCCGCCGCCGAACAGCTTACGAAACAGCTCCTGGAAATGGCCTCGCACCGTTTCGAGCGTCTCGGAAAACAGGCGGCGGCTGTCGGCGTTCATGCGAACGATGATCTGCTCGAGCGAAGTCTTGGCGCGGCTCAGGTCTTCGTGCTGCGCGGCGAGAGCGCGGTAGCGCGTGTCGAGCTCCTCCACGTCGCGGAGCGCTTCCAGATTGACGCTTCCCATCTGGTTGATCTTGTGCCGCAGCTCGGCGATCTCGCGGTCGACCTCGTCTCGCGCCTGTTGCTGGTCGGCGCTGGCGGTTGCGTCAAGGTCGGCCAGCTCGATGCCGTAATCCTCCCGCAGTCGGCCGGCGAGCGCATCGCGCTGCATGCTGATCTCGCTGGCCTCGAGGAGCCGTGCATGGATTTGCTCGTCGAGGCGTCTCGTCTGGGCAAGCAGCTCGTGCGCATCGCTTGCCAACCGAGTCCGTACCAGCCGTCGCGACTCGCGGAGCTCGACCAGGCTGCCGGTGTCCGTGGCCAATCGTTCCGTGGCGAGAAAGAGCTCGGCCATTCGCGCCTCGGCCTCCAGCACCGCGCGATCCGACAGCCGGCCACGCTCGAGACACTGCGCCTCCTGCAAGCGAGCTTCGTCGGTCGCGCGACGGCGTTCCTGCTGGTCGTGCTCGAATTGCCGCATCCGCGCATGGAGGTTGGCCAGCCGCTCTTCGCTCTTGGCCAATTGCACCTTGGCCAGCGTTGTCTGGCGAGCGCGCTGGTGGCAGGCTTGCTCGCGCTGGGCAATTTCGGCCGAGGCCTGGTGGATCTGGGCATTCGTCTGTCGCAGGTGACCTTCCGTTTTTTCCAGTTCGGCGCGGGTGGCCGCCAGGGCGCTTGCACAGCTCGACTCTTGCCGTCGCGCCGTGTCTGACTCGCTCTCGAGCACCGCCGCCTGTTCCGCTACCTGTGTCATGCGCGCTTCGGCGGCGCCGGCGCGCAACCGATGTTCCGACAATTGCGCCGCTGCCGCCCCGTGTCGTTCTCCAAGCTGTTGCACCGCGGCGTCGGCACGGTGAAGGTCATCCTCGAGCTGGCGTTGCGTCGCGACCCCGTCGGCAATCTTCGCGTCCATCTCCGCGATCCGGCCGGCGAGTGCGCGCAGCTCGCTGCGACGGGAGATCAGGCCGGTCGCCGCATTCCGCGGCCCGGCCACCAGCGTTCCGTCGGCTGACAAACGCTCGCCGGCAAGCGTCACAAAACTCTCTCCCGGCGCCGACGCCGCGAGCGCCAGCGCGTGCGAGAGCGTCTCGACGATCCACGTTCGGCCCAGCAACCGCCGCACCAGGGGGGCATATTCCCCCTGGGCCGCTACGAAGCGGTCCGCACGACCTAGCACACTTCGCCGCCCGTCCAGCTCTGGCCCTTCCGACGAGGGACCGTCGAGCGACACAAACCCTACGCGTCCAGACAGTTGGCCTGCCTCTCGCTCGATCCAGGCCAGCCATTCACGTCCCGGCCCCACCACCAGGTATTGGGCCGTCTCGCCGAGGGCCGCTTCGATCATCGGCGCGGTTTCCACGCTCACGTGAAACAGGTCGGCCACCAGACCCCGGACCTGCGAGAGCGGTCCATCCGCTGTTGATCGCCAGCGGAGCAGCAATTCCTTCACGCCCGCCCCCACGCCCTCGAGTTTCTGTTCGAGCTCGCCCAGCACGTTTTTTCGCTCACTCGCCGCGGTATGCTGCTGCCGCAGGTCATTGAATCTCTGCAGATGGTGTACGTGTTCTTCGCGCAGCCGAGCTAATTGACTCTGGGCGTGCTGCCACGCCTGGGCCACCTGGCGGCATTCGCTCGCCAGGTCCTCTTCGCGGCGCCGCGATTCGCGAAGCTGCTCCTCGAGCGTCCGTCGTGTCGCCGCCAGTGCGGCGAGTCGCTCGGCCGCGCGTCCCGACGCCAACCGCGCCGCCGCCGCTTGCGACTCCAGTGCCCCAACCTCGCTGGAAAGCGCGGCCGCCGCGCGCGTCATCTCCAGGTAAACTCCACGGCATTGCTCGCGCTGGGCGCGCAAACTGTCCAAGGCCGCGGTTTCGTCCGTCAGGGTGCGCTCGTCGGCGGTCAATTGCTCGCCGAACGCGCGGTGCTCTTGGCGCGCGCCTTCCAGCTCGCGCGACGTGTCACGGCACTGCTGCGCCAGGTCGCTGGCGCGCACGTTCATGGCCGCCCATTGCCGCCGGTGCCGCGAGGCTTCCTCGTCCAGGTCGTGCCTCCGCGACCGCTCGTGCTCCACCAGCGCCAGCGCGGCGGCAATCCGCTCGCGATTCTGCGATGCTTGTGATTGGCGCTCGTGAATCGCCTCTTGGATGTTGGCAATCTCGGTCTCCAGCGCGAGTATCTGTGCGTCGATCGCCTCGGCCCGCGCCGCCACGTCGGCGCGTTCACCACGGAGCCGTGCCACGGTTTGTTCCACGGCCAGCCGGTCGTGACACAGCTTGCGCCAGTCGGCCACGCCCACCTGCGTGCGGAGCTGCTGCAGCCGATCGGCGCACTCCTTGTAGCGCTGCGCCTTGGCTGCCTGTTTCCGAACGTTGCGCAACTGCGCCTCGACCTCGTCGACGATGTCCGTCAATCGCAGCAGGTTCTGCTCGACGCGTTCCAATCGCCTCAGCGATTCGATCTTTTTGGCCTTGAAGCGGCTGATTCCGGCCGCCTCCTCGAAGATCAGTCGCCGATCTCGGGGCGAGGCCTGCAACAGGATGTCCACCTTCCCTTGCTCGATGATCCCATACGCCTCGGTCGCCGCGCCCGTGCCGGCGAACAGGTCGCGGATGTCGCGCAGCCGGCTGGGCTGCCGGTTGATCAGATACTCCCCCTCGCCGCTGCGATATACGCGCCGCGTGATGTGTACCTCCGGCGTGTCGATCACCAGCCAACCCTGGCTGTTATCGAACGTGAGCGTCGTCTCGGCGGTATGCAAGGGGGGCCGCGTGGCCGATCCGTTGAATATCACATCGGCCATTTCCTTGCCGCGCATGCTCTTGGCGCTCTGCTCTCCAAGCACCCACTTGATCGCGTCGACAATGTTCGACTTGCCCGAGCCGTTCGGACCCACGATCGCTGTAATCCCGGAGCTGAACTCGAATTGAGTCCGCTCGGCGAAACTCTTAAATCCGGCCAATTCCAGGGCCTTGAGCATGGCGTGGAGAGCCTAAAGATCAGCCCCCTTGCGGGGGGGAAGCCGCATTTCTCACGGCAGGACGGCGATGCTGCAGTCAGAGTAAGGCGCGCGGAGCACCGGCGACTCCAGTCCGATCGTCTTATCGCCTTATATTACCAAATAAGCGCCGTCGTGGGCGATCGCCGTGTGCCACCGTTCTCTCCGTTTCGCCGTCGGCGTCGGCGATCGCCGTTTCCCCGAGCGAACGATCGTCGCCGTTTCCGCTCCGCAGCTTGGGGAACAGATCGGGCAGTGGCCGCGTCACCTCGGCGCGAAATCCCATTTCGGGCGCCTCGTCCTTTTCACTCCTGGCGGTTTGCCGCTCGTAGGTTCGACCCGCCTGCGGCACGGCCTCCACTTCCAGGCGCCCCACAAGCGTTTTCTGCCCTCGAGCCTGTTGCAGTGCTTCGACCACGTCTGGATAGCTGCCCCCCAGCTCGGCAATGGCGCGGATGATTTCGTCCAGTCGGTTCGTCACCGTTCGCTTCTGGTCTGGCTGACCCACGGTAAATTTGCTCACCGTCACCTCGTCGTCGCTCTTGGCCTGAACGATGATTTCCTTGCCGGCTTCGAGCACCGCCGGCGAAAGCAGCCGAGGTTCGCCGCCGAAGAGCACAATTTCCGGCCGGAAGCTCCGCGTGACGTGGACCATCGGCGGCCCCGCCGTATCGAGCCGGTGCAGGCTGAACCGCCCCTTCATGTCCTCGCCAGCGATCATTTCGTCGCGCGGGTTCATGGCCCAGAGCGCGCGAAACGCCCCGTAGCGCGTCTCCGCACTGGGCACGTCCAGCAGCTTTCGCAGCGCGTCGTAGGCGGCGAAATCGTCCATCGCGCTGAGCGCCGTTAGCGCGAAGACGCGAAACGCCGGCTCGTCGCGCGCCGCTTCGACCAAGGGCTCCGCCGCCTTGGGTTCGTCGAGGTACGCCAACGCCTCGGCCGAGAAGAATCGCACTTCGTGGTCGTCTGATTCGATTCCCTTCAGCAGTATCTTGACACCATCACGGCCCAATGCCTCGAGTCGCAACGCCGCGATCGCCGCTGTCACCGGGTCCAACAACTGCCGTTCCAGCAGCGTCATCCTGGCCGTGCGCTGCGCGGCCGTCTCGCGCAGCGCCAAGGACCCAATTACCTGCAGGTACCTCGGCACGTTGTCCTGGTAACGTGGGTGAACGATCAGATCGATCCGCTCATTGGTGCGCGGCGTCGCCACGGAGGTCTTGATGCCTTGTTGAAAGGTATGGAATCGCTGGTTAATCGCGGCCCCTACCGCCGAGCTGTTGGCGACGTTCTGGTGGTCGGTCTTGAGCACCAGCCCCAGCGGCCGGTCGCGCAAACAGATGCCGCCGCCCAGAATCCGCCCACGCCCTAGCTTGACGGCGTCTTCGCCGCCCCGCGCGCCCGGTTCGGTCAGAATGGGCCCCGAGGCAACGGCCCACACATGCCCGTCATGCACCTGATTATTGACCACCGCCACGTTCTTGAGCCGCGTTTCCATCAGCCAGCCGTTTCGCAGGCTCTCGGTCTCGCTCCGCGACGGCACGCGCACCTCGACGTCGAAACGGTCTCCCTTTTGAATTCCCGGGCGTAAATAGGCTCTCACCAGCACGATGGCGGTGTTGCCGGAAGCCAATACCTGGTTTGGCGATTCGACTCCCCGTGCCTGCATATCGTCGATCAGCGCGGAACGCTCGAGCGACGGCAGCGGGTCGCTTCCGGTGCCCGCCAGCGAAGTGACCAGGCCCACTGCCTCAACCTCGGCCGTCTGCATGCCTACGGGCCGCGTAATTTCGCCCACCAATCGCGTCGATATGGGGGCGGCCGGTCCGTTCTCCGGGCTTTGTGAACGGATGGCGGGAATCGCGCAGCCAGCGGCGGCGACCATCGCCACGATGGCTGGCGCGAGAGTCCGGCTCAGGTTTGGAGTTTGGCGGTACTTCACTGGTCGTGCGTGCGCATTACGGCATTGTCTGCGCGGTGCGCATCTCAATGCGCAGTCGCGCACTGGCGGAACCATTCCACCGAACACATCAAGCAAAGAGAAAGGTAGTCGAGCGGCGGACGATAGAGATTCGCCGTCGCCCCGTCAAGACATGTTGCGCGGTGACTTGGAGAAGGGGGGAAGGCGGTTGGACGACAGGAGCCAGGCGGACGACCGAATCGGAAAAAGCCGCGCCATGAGCTGCGGTAAGTGGCCGAATGGCAACCGCCTCTGAGAGGCGGTTCGCCTAGCGCGTGCCGGCGCCCGTCAGACGTCCCGCTTTGATGGTGCCACCCTGCATTACGGCCAGAAACCGCGAGCGATCCTCAAGAATTGAGATGTCGGCCAGTACATCGCCATCGACGATCAAGAGATCGCCAAGCTTGCCCGGCTCGAGCGTGCCCAATTCGTGGCCGAGGCCCATGATTTCGGCGCCGGTCTTTGTTGCGCAGGTGATGGTTTCGAGCGAGCCGAAGCCCACGTACTTGACGAAGAAGGTAAGCTCCTTGGCGTAGGTGCCGTGCGCGTTCCAGGCGAAGCCATAATCGCCCCCCATGCCCAGCCGGCCGCCAGCGGCAAGGATGCGGCGGGCGCTCTCGGCGCCCCCTTCGAGTGTCTCTCGGTGGCCTTCGATGACCGCCTGCGGCATGGCGAACTGGGGACCGTGCTCGATGCTGGCGTACTCGAATTGCAGCGCCGGCACGACGGGCGTCTTGCGCGCAAGAAGCATGTCGAGCGCTTCGTCGTCCATGAACGTGCCGTGCTCGAGCGTATCGTAACCGGCGCGCAGCGCGTTCTTGATTCCCTGCGTGGCGCGGCAGTGGCCGGTGATCTTCAGCTTGTGGTTGTGCGCTTCCTCGACACAGGCGTGCATCTCGTCAAAGGTCATGCAGAGCGTATGGTGGTCGTTGGTGTCGGGCGCCGCCGCGTCGCCCGTGGGATAGGTCTTGATCCACTCGACGCCGTCCTTCACCAGCCGGCGCACCGCGGCGCGGGCCTCGTGCGGGCCGTTGACCAGAAACACCAGTCCCTCCATGCCGAGCTTACGGAACTCGGGATTCCAGTCCATCAGTCCGCCCACGCCGCAGATCTCGCGGCCGCTGGCCGCCAGCCGCGGACCGAGCACCAGATCCTCCTCGATGGCGCGCTTCAGCCAGACGTCGATATTGTGCAGGCTGCCACCGCTCCGCGCCGCGGTGTAGCCGCACTCGAGCGCCAAGCGCGCATTGACGGCCGCCAAGAGCGTCACGTATTCGACCGGGTATTTGATATCGAGATCTTCGAGCGCCGCGACATTGAAATAAGTCGCGTGGAAATGGGCCTCGACCAACCCGGGCATGATCGTGCCGCCCCGCGCGTCGATCGTGGTGGCGCCGGCCGGGACAGGGGGCGCGGCGGCGATCGGTCCGGCATAGTCGATCCGTCCCTCGCGGATCAAAACCGCGGCATCGTGCACCGCCGGGCGACCCGTACCGTCTACCAACTGTCCGTTCGTAATCAGCGTGTCGCCACCGGCGAGTCGCATCGTGAAATGCCTGTGCGAGGACCGCGGGCTGCGCTAGACGGTTGTCATCAATTGGCCAGCTCGATGAGTTCGATCCAGGGTTTGCACCACGCCATGACTCGGCGCCGAGCAACCCGGACGCCTCTGCCTCCTCGGCTCGCCAGGACGAAACACACACCGCGAGAATAGTGAGGACCGATGGTCGCGTCAATTCCGCCGAATCGGTCGCCGTACGCCGAAAGTGCGGATTGTTCCGATCGAAGGTTTGGCTTTACTTGACTGGGGCCATGCTGATCCTAAGAATGCATAGCCAGATAGGATGGAAGCATGCGGGAGCGACGGCTCGGCCCTTGGATCTCTGCCTCGGCAATGGACCGAAAAACCGCCCCAATTCGATGATGCGCGACGGCCGCGCCAGCGCGCGGCGTCGGGCCCACAGACGGGACCGCGCGGCATGTCGAGATTGCCACGGCTTGCGATCGGCTCCGTGCAATGCGGCGTGAGCTGCCAGCCGATGGCCTGGGCCGTGATGGAGCTGGTGAAGGCATCGGGCCGTCAGGTTCAAAGCTTTCTTTCGCGCGCCTGCTTCGCGCCGATCGACGGCGCGAAGTCGATCACGGGGGTTCGCCCCAGGCACCTGGATAGCTGGCTGATGACGAAGGAGGTGTGCCGCGAACTGTTTGCTCACGGCGCCGCTTCGGCGGATCTGGCGGTTGTCGAAGGAGAATACCTGGCGGCGCGCTGCGCCGACAATCGAACGGCGGAGACAGTCGACCAACCAGGGGTCGCGGGCGGCAGACTCGATTGTTTGTGCGAGTGGCTCGACTTGCCACGGCTGGTCGTGCTCGACTCGTCGCGGATCGATGAGTGCTCGTTGCCGGCGCGACCACTCGTGGCCCACGGGCTACTGATCGATCGGTTGGCCGACGACGGACAATTTGTCCGCGCGCAGACGAAGCTCGAATCGCTGTGGGGCGTTCCGGTCTTGGGCGTCTTGGGAGAGCTGGGTCCGTTGCGCGCGGCGATGGAGGCGCTGCCGGCTGGCAGCACGCCACCCGAAGAGCTGTGCCGCGCCCTGGGACGCAGCCTGGCGCGGCATACGTGTGTCGGACAATTGCTGGCGCTGGCGGCGCGGCGCGACTTTTCGGCGCCGCCCGAGGTGTTGTTCCGTCGCCGTTCCACCGGCCGCGCGGCGCGGGTCGCCGTGGCGTTTGATGACGCCTTCTACTGCTATTTTCCCGATGTGCTCGACCTCTTGGATGCATCCGGCGTCCAGACCAAGACGTTCTCACCGCTACGCGACGACACGCTTCCGCCCGGCACGGATATCGTGTACCTGGGATGTGGACATCCCGAACGGTACGCCGCGGCACTCGCGGAAAATCACTGCATGAGCATGGCGCTGCGGGCGCATGTGCGCGAGGGCCGTCGCATTTATGCCGAGGGAGGTGCTCTGGCCTACCTGTGTCAGGAGCTCGATGTGGGGGACGGAGAACGCCGCCCGATGGTGGGCGCCTTGCCAGCGCGGGCGCACCGGAACCGGAGCGGGTCGCCGCCCGAGCCCGTCTCGCTCACCTTGATGCGCGATACCTGGTTGGCGCCGGCTGGCGCGACGCTGCGCGGTTATCGTAATCCGACGTGGCGAATCGAGCCGACCGAGCCGCTTACGCCGCTCGTCCGCGATACGGGGCACTACGGGGACCTGTGGGGCGTGCGCCGGCTTCTGGCCAGCAACGTGCATCTCAACTTTGTCGCGCACGCCGATTGCCTCCGCCGCTTCGTCGAGTCGGAGAGCCACTCGGCCGCGCCGCGCTGCTGAGCCGGTCGCGTCGCACGCCATCGAGCGAGCCGGGTTCTGAGGTACAATTCCCAGGGGCGTTGGTGTCGCGCGTGCCACGGGCTCTGCCAGTGCCAATCATGCGCCAGACCATTGGGCGGCACTGGCAACGCCCGTGGCACGCTTCATCGTGACACAATCGGCCTCGCTCGTTTTGCCGGCCTTGCGGCTCTCGGGCAATCCGGAATTCCGACATGACCAACACGCTCTACCTGCCCGAACTCCGCGTCATGCTGGCCGATAACGATGTGGCCGAGCTTCAGGAATTCTGCACCGCGCTGCATCCAGCGCGGACGGTCGAGTTCATGGAAGGGCTCTCGGTCGAAGAGGCATGGCAAGTGCTCCGTCACACCGATGCCGCCACACGGGCCGAGATTTTTCACTACTTCGACCGCGAGCGCCAGGTCCAGACGATTGAGACGATGGACCGAGCCGAGGTCGCCCAGCTTGTGGCCGACCTGGCGCCTGACGAACGTGTCGACATCCTCAACCAGGTCGACCCGCAGGTGGTCGATCAGCTCTTGTCGCTCTTGCCCGCGGACGAACGGCGCGACTACCTGCGGCTGCGCGCGTATCCGGAGGGAACCGCCGGCGCCGTGATGACGACGCAGTTCGCGCGGTTGAGCGAACATTTGACGGTCAATGCGGCACTGGAGGAGCTCCGCCGGCAGGTCGAATCGCTCGAGACCGTTTACTATTTGTATGTCGTCGACCATGAAGACCACTTGCGCGGGCTGGTCAGCTTGCGCCAGTTGGTGCTGGCGAAGCCTGAGACGCTGATTGGCGACATCATGGAGCGAGCGGTCGTCTCGGTTCACGTCTCGGACGACCAGGAGGACGTGGCCAAGACGCTGGCACGATTCGATTTTCTGGCCATTCCGGTGGTCGACAGCGAGTACCACCTGTGCGGCATCGTGACGCACGACGACGTGATCGACGTGGTGCGCGAGGAAGCGACCGAAGACGCGCACCGCAGCGGCGCCGTGGCGCCTCTGCGCGAAGGCTATCTGGAGACCCAAATCCTCACGCTCACCTGGAAACGCGGCCTGTGGCTGACCATCCTGTTTTTCGGGGGGCTGCTGACGGCCGTGTCGCTGCGGCGGCACGAGAGTTTTTTCGAGCACCTGCCTTGGCTGGTGCTGTTCATTCCGCTGGTGATTTCCAGCGGGGGGAACTCGGGAAGTCAATCGGCCACGCTGATCATCACGGCGTTGTCGACGGGGGACCTGCGAGTCGCGGACTGGCTGCGAGTCGTTTGGCGCGAATTGATCATGGGCCTGCTATTGGGTGGTTTCCTAGGCCTGCTGGGTTACATTCCCGCGATGCTCTTGGCGCCCGACTGGCAGGCGGCGATGGTCGTGCCGCTGACGGTCATATCGGTGGTGACGTGCGGCACGCTAACCGGATCGATGTTGCCGCTGGTGTTCCGCCGATTGGGCCTTGATCCGGCGCTGATGAGCAACCCGTTCGTCGCCTGCATCAGCGATATCGTGGGCATCGTCGTCTATACGAGCGTGGCGATTGCCCTCTTGTAGAGTCGATGTCCACGGCGCTTCTCACGGGCCCTCTTGCCGCAGGCACCAGCGTGCCGCATTGGCCAACAGCCGCTGATAGGCGGGGTGCAAGAGCGCCTCGCGTGTGTGCCCTGGCGCCAGGTAGCAGACGCGCCCGCGGCCTTCTTCGTAGGCCCAGCCGGCTGCGGCAGTGATCCCATCCGCGGAGCGGCTTTCCATCAAGGGGTGCACGCGCGACAGGTCGGGCTGGGGCGTATGCTGCTCGTCGGCCACCTCGAAAAAGGTGACGCCACGCGTCACCGGATGGCTCAGGTCGCGGACCGTAACGCTGAACCGCTCCAGCGGTCCGTGTCCCTGGTACGTACCGCCCACGAGCCGCAGGTACGGCCCATTTTCCGGATATAGCCCGGTGGCGTTGTGCAGCGGCATGAACGCGCCACCGCCAGCCACGAAATCAACCACGGCCTGCTCTTGCTCGCGCGTCATCCACACCTGGTATGGCTGCTCGCCCCCATCGGGCCAAAGCATGCCGTCGCGAAGGATTACCAGAAGCTCGACTTGCCGCAGGTTCTCCGACGACAATGCTCGCACGTCGACAATGAAATGCGGCTCGACGCGCGCGGCCAAGAGAGCACGTTCGAGACCGGCCATCAAGTGCGCGGGGTCGTGAAACCGATCGCCCACCAGCACGAGTGCCCTGGGCCGCTCACCGCGCGGTACCAACGGCTGGCCGTCGAACGGAGCATGGGGCACGGTCAACTCGCGATAGACGTGGGTGATGTCTTCCTCGTTCGGCGTATCGTAAGGCATCCAGACCAGATAGTCGGGTGCAACGCGAATCTCGCGGAGGATCACCTCCAGTGGCCGACCTTGCGCCACAAGGTAACCGACCTGACGGCGCAGCTCCTCCAGGTAGCGGCGCGTGCGTGTCAGAAGATCGCGTCCGCCGATTGAACCGTAACCGGGCACGACGGTCCGCACATTGAGACCTTCCAGCCGCGCAAGGGCCGCAATCCACGCTGCCGTATCGCTGCCAGCCAGACGCGCACGGGGGCCGTTGACACAAACCGCGCCGGCAAAGAGCACGCTCGCGTCGCGGACATGCACCGCGACATCGCGATCGGTGGCGGCGCGGCCCAGTTCGATCAGTTCAAGCTGGGGAGCGGCCTGTCGCAGTCGCGCCGGCGAAAGAGGCTCGATGCCGCGCGCCTTTAGCGCTTGCAGATCGTCCGGCTGGCTCGCACGTGCCTCGGTCACCATCACGCCGGAAACGGGCTTGGTGGTGGTCGCCCTGATTTGCTCCAGGCACGGCTCGACCCATTCTCGCCAGCCTGCGCCCAGCAGGCACACGGATTCGTCGAGCTCCATCCAGCCGATATTCGCGGACGCGAAACGATCCGCGCCGCCGAGCACGCACACGCCTGGCGACAATTGCCGAGCTGGCCACGTCTCGGCTGAGGCTCCGCGAGTCGTGTCCTCGGCTTTTTTGTCTCGCGCGAATGGCGCGGGCGCAAGCAGCGTGGTCGTGATCTCGTCGGTGAGCGGATCGATGCCCTGCATATACGTTTGCGCGTCCTCATGCGCCGCAAGCCTGGCGATCAATTGGTCGCGTTCGGCGAGGCTCTCGAAGCGGAGCAAATAGGTCAATTCGGTCCACTGGCCCAACTCGGTGCGCCAGGGACCGGCGGGCCGGAAGCCGTGCTTCTCCAACAGCGGCAGGCCCGTGTCGCGCATGAAGCGGTAGTAGTCGACCTGCTTCGCCAACGGCACGCGGTGGACTTCGTGTACGACGAATCGTGCCGGTTCGTGCAAAGCGGGCGGTCGACTGAAATCGACCAACCGCAGGAAGCAGCTCTCTTCGCCCACGAGCAGCGGATCGCGAGCCGCGGCGAACCGCGCGAATCGCTCGTCGGCCCCCAGCTTGGCAATCGCCGCTTCAAATGCCGCCATGTTGTCGTACTGCCAAATAGTCACGTGTTCGTAAAGGTCACCCACCACGGTCGTCCACCAGCCGAGCATCCGCCCACCGGCCTCGCGAAACAGCGGCAGGCCCTGTTGGGCAATCAGGTCGTTGTACTCGCGGCCACGGTCGGGACGGATGCGAATCCGCCAATGGCCGTAAACCGCCGTCGCCTCGGACCGCGCCCGTTCCGAAGCCGGTTCTTCAGCGCTTGTGGCCACCGGCATGAGCGATACCAGCACTCCTACGATCAGGATGATTCGCTTGCGGTGGAGTGCACGGTGCGAGTGGGAATTGCGGATCGAGTGGGCGGTCGTGCCGCGAAATCGGACCATGGTTGCTGCTCCTCGTGGTGGACGGTGGGGGGAAACCCCGAGCGCGAACCATCATAGCAGCCGTCGGCGGCCGCCGCTGTAAGTACCATCGGTGCTGGCGTAGCCTGCCCAGCCGCAAACCCAAGCATTTTGGTCTTGTGCTATCGGGGCGAATGGGCCAAGTTGGTCGTCCCCTTCCGAACACGCGCGACCATGAACATCTTGCATTTTGGCACCTTCGACGTGGCCAACTATGGCGACCTGTTGTTGCCGCTGGTGGTCGAGCGGCGCCTGCGTGAGCTCGATGAATCGGTTGAGCACGTATCACCGGTCGGTGGCCCACCGATGTGGAGCGATTGTCGAGCCACGGTCTCGGTTCTTTCTGTCCGCGACAGAACGGATCAGCCCGGGGGAATCATGGTCGGCGGCGGGAACATTCTTCACGCCGGCGTGACGAGCCTGGCCGACTACGGCTCGTGTCGCGAGTCGTCACTCTTGGCGTATCCAAGTCTTTGGCTGGTCCCGTCGCAGTTGAGCTTGCGATGGGGCATTCCCTGTCTTTGGAATGCGCCGGCGGTTCCGAGTGAATTCGCGCCGCGCAGCGGAGCGTTGGCCTCGTGGGCGGCCGACCAGGCAGAATACCTGGCCGTTCGAGACCAGACGAGCCGCCAGCGCCTCGTGCGTGCCGGTGTGCGACGGGACATCGCCGTTGTGCACGATACGGCCCTGGATGTAAGGCATTTGTGGAGTGCGGACGAGCTCGACGTGGCCTACGCACGCGTGTTTGAACGCTCCCAGCGACGGCCGCCGGGGCGGACACTAGCGGTCCATCTCAGCCGCCGGAATATCGGTGACGGGCCCGAGTCGATCGCGGCGCGCCTTGACTCGTTATGCGACGAACAATCGGCCACGGTGATCTTGATTGCCTTGGAACCGTGTCACGGTGATGACGAGATTCTTCGGCGCGTCGCCAAACACATGAAGCGTCGTCCCTTGTGCATGGATCGACCGCGATCGCTATGCGAAGTAGTCGCCTGCATCGCACGAGCAGAAGCGTACCTCGGATCGTCGCTGCACGGGTTGATCACGGCCTGCGCCTTGGGTCGACGCGCGATGATTGTCAGCGAGCACGGGGCCGCGCCAGAGTCGAAGTTCGTGGGCTTCCTCGCCCCCTTCGTGCTGGAGCGCTGGATCGTTGATTCCTGGACCGCGGCCGCTGGCGCCACGCGCGAATTCTTCGAGACGGCAATCGATCCCTGGCGACAGGTCGCCGCGGCCGCCGACCCGCTGCTCGAAGAGCACTGGCGCCGCGTTCGGGAAATTCTAGGCGAGCGTCGCACGCAGCCGCCTCGAAGCGGGACAAGAGATACCGCTGCCCTCCCGGCCAGCGAGCAGGCGTGGGATCGATTGGCCGCCGATCCTCTGTTCTTCCCGATCCTGCTGGAACAGGCGTCGCGCGTCGCCGAGGCCTTTGCGACGCGCCGTGAACTGGACCGCGCGCGCCGGCAGCTCCACCGATCCGTGGCCGCGCACGACCGTGCGCAGCGCGAGACGGCATCGCGGTACGCGGCACTCAAAGAGCAATCGCACGCGCGGGTTCGCGATCTCGAGCACGCGGCGGCACGCAGTCGCCGCGAGATTCGCCAGTTGGAAGGCTGGATGACTCAGTTGCGCGCGGGGGTGGATTCACTCCTGGCATCGCGCCGCTGGCGCGTTGCCGATCGGTTGGGGCACGCGTGGCAAATCGCGCGCGGTCGGCCGCGAGTGTTCTACGCCACCGAGGTGCTGAGCGCCATATACGATCGTTTTGAGGCATGGCGCGCGTCAGCCGTGGCTCCCGTAAAGAAAGACGAGCAAAAGCTCGCGCCAAGTCGCGTCGAAGCCAATATGCACGCCAACGTCCCGGTCACTCTCGACGCAAAGCTCGACGGGCTGAGCGTCGACATCGGCGTCTGCGTACACAACGCGCTGGAGGCCACGACAAGCTGCCTGGAGGCCGTCGTACGCACGACACAGCGACCGTACCGACTCATCCTGGTGGATGACGGCAGCCAGGCAGAGTGCCGCGATTATCTGGCGCGGTTCGCGGCGAGCCACGCCAACTGCGTGCTCTTGCGGAACGATTCGGCCGTCGGATACACGCGCGCCGCGAATCGGGGACTGCGAGCCTCCACCGCCTCATATGTCGTGCTCCTCAACAGCGACACGCTGGTCACGACCGGTTGGCTCGAAAAGCTCTTGGCCTGTGGCGAATCCGACGCGCGGATCGGACTCGTCGGCCCCTTGTCGAATGCCGCCTCGTGGCAGTCGGTGCCGCGGCGATTCACTCGAGACGGCGACTGGGCGATCAACCGTTTGCCGGCGAGCTGGACGGCCGATCACATGGCACGTCGCATCGAGGCGCTGTCGCAGCGGCGATTTCCGCGAGTGCCGCTGCTGAACGGATTCTGCCTGGTCGTGAAGCGAGCCGTCATCGAGACGATCGGGCTCTTCGATGAACAGGCGTTTCCGCGCGGGTACGGCGAGGAGAACGACTATTGCCTGCGCGCGACCGATCGTGGTTTTCGGCTGGCGATTGCCGACCATGCCTACGTGTATCATGACAAGAGTCGCAGCTATTCACACGAGTCTCGCCGGCGATTGTCGAAACGCGGCGCGAAAGTGCTGCGGCGGATCTATGGCGCCAGCCGCTTGCGAGATTGCACCGCGACGATGCGCGATGAGCCGACGCTGGCGGCAATGCGCCGGGCGCTCGGCGATCTTCGCGTGAATGGGGGCGGCCCGGCGCGCGCCGACAACGAAATGTTGCCACGCATCTTGTTCGTGCTTCCGGTTCGCGGCGGAGGCGGCGGCGCGCACTCGGTGGTTCAGGACGTGATCGGCATGCGAAAACTGGGCGCCGACGCACGCATCGCGATCAAAGGGCACCACCTTGGGTACTACCGGCACGATTACCCGTGGATCGAGCAGTTCGACGACGTCTTTTGCACCTGCGACACGCAGGACGAGCTGCTGGCGCTGTCGGGGACGAGCGACATTGTCGTCGGAACGATCTTCACCTCGATGCCGCTCGTGAAGCGCATTGTCGACCTGCAGCCTCGAGTGATGCCGGCCTATTACGTCCAGGACTACGAGCCATTTTTCTTCGCGCCGGGGTCCGCCGAGCGGCGCGCGGCCGCGGCCTCGTACACGCTGGCGCCTGGGGCGCTGGTACTCGCCAAGACGGAGTGGCTTTGTGGTGAGTTGCTGCGGCGACACGCAATCGTCGCGCGTAAGATCGTGCCGAGCCTGGACAGCGATGTCTTTTTGCCGGCGTTTTCCCGGATTAGCGCGGATCGTCCGGTGCGTGTTTGCGCGATGGTCCGACCGGCGACGCCCCGCCGTGGCGCACGCCGGACGATGCGCGTATTCAAACGGCTCGCGGACCAACTCGGCACGCGCGCCCAGATCGACGTATTCGGTTCCAGCGCCGAGTCGCTGGCCGCGCACCAACTCCAGCGCGACTTCCCGTTCCATCATCACGGCGTCTTGATTCGCGAAGAGGTGGCGGACCTGCTGCGCCGAAGCGACGTGTTTGTGGACCTGTCCGATTACCAGGCGTTCGGCCGAACGGGACTGGAGGCCATGGCGTGTGGTTGTGCCGTGATCGTGCCGAGGCGCGGCGGATGCGGCGAATATGCGGTCCATGGCGTCAATGCTCTGGTGGTCGACACCGCATCGGAAGACGCATGCCTTGAGGCACTAACGGAATGCGTGGTGGACGTGGACCTGCGCAGTCGCCTGCGTTCGGAGGGCATCAAGAAGGCCGCCGAATATTCTATTCACCGCGCGGCGCTCTCGGAGCTCTCGGCCTTTGTCGAATATTGGACGGCCGAGCGTAAATCGCGATCCGCGGAGGCCGGGGACTCGCGACCGCTGGATCAGTGGGGCGCGTCGCTCGCCGGCTCCGATCGCAATTTCACGCTGCCGGCCGACTCAAGAATGCGTTGAACGGGCTTGGGGCCGTCGGTCTTGTATCTTCCGGCGCCGCCTTGGTGGCGCCGCCCGTGCCACCAACGAAGCCAAACTCGTTGTGGGACGATTCGACCGTGATAGTCCCAGCCCCAGGTGCCTTCATCCAGCGCCGGGGCATCGCCGTCGCGCGCGGCCCCGCCGCCGACCCATCCGCCGCTGTAAGCCAGGGTGTTCGTGGGAGTCGCCCAACGCGCTACGTGCTGGGGATTGCCCGCGCGTTGCCAAGGATTGTGGGTCGGCGCGTGAGCTTCAGGACATTGGCAGCGATGGCCGCCGTGTCCGAACTGTCCCGCGTGCGCAGCCGCGCCACAAACGGCGATCGCACCGAATATCCAGAGCGAGACGACACGCAGCTTTGTTGTGATCACGCACGACCTCCGCGGTTACGCTTCGGGATTGCGGTTGAACTTTTGGAACGGCAGTCGGACGCCGCGGACGAATATCTGGTCGCCGCGAGTGACGCTCTGAGGCGGGAAACGCCCGCTGCCGCCAAAGGCTGTCACAACGTCATCCTGATCCACTCCGTCGCCGCTCACCCCGAAGCCGCCGACGAGCACACTATGGCTGTACAGGGGCGTGCTGCCGGGAAAGAAAACGACGCCGTTCTGGTTGGCCACGTTCACCGGATCGCGGAAATTCGTGCCGGGATTGAACGCGTCGAAACCCAATACGGTTTGAAACGCGGACGCCGCGGCGGGTGGACCCAGGTCTTCCGCGGTCGCGCGGTTGATACCCGGATCGAAGAGGATCGAATACGGCCCGGGCGTCGAGCCGTCGACCCCGGAGGGAAATCGCGGTTCGGCGAGGAATCGAAACGAGCGATTGGTGAGCGCCGTGCCAGGGGCCATGAAGGGCGCGCCGGTCGCGGCGTCGGTCCGGTCGACCAGTTGAATCTCGGCGGCGTCGGCATGGTACGCGGTGTTGCGAGCTTTGGCCGTGGCCACGTCGATCGAAAACACCGTGGCGTCCTTCATCCGGTAAAGGCCCAGGAGGTTGCCGTCGGTGTCCGCGACGGCAAACACCATCCGCGTGCGAGCGCCCGGTTCCAATTCCGGTACTGTGAGGCGGATGGCCGCACGCGTGACCGAGGCCTGGGCAATACCATTGCGGACAATGCTCTCGACGTCCGCCGCCGTGATCCCGCTCGTGGGCGAGTCGTGCGGCAGCACCAGCCAGCCCTGGGGGACAACCTGACCGTCGAGAAACTTACTTCCCATGGTGTCAACGACTTGATCAGCGCCGCTCGGCGCGCCGCCGGGGCTCACGATGCTGCCGACCTGCAGCAATCGCTGCGGTCCCATCAGCGTCGAAGTGATACCGTCGGGGCTGGGACCATAAACCTCCAGCGAGATTCCCACCAGGTCGATCCGCCCGGCGGGAAGGCCGAAGCCTGGCACGGCCGGAATGCCGTTGATCGTGCCCACCGCGGCGTTGAATCCGCGGCTGCCTCCGGCCGCCGCGAAGGCCATCCACTCCGCCTCCAGGACACGCGGGGCGTTTGTGCGTTGCTTCTCTGTTTGGCCCGGTGCGAACCCTTGCTCATACGTGGCAAAGCCGCTCGGACCCGGAAAGAAGACGCCAATGCCACCGACCAACGTACCGTTCTCAAACAGGGGTATGCCACCGGGCAATGTGGCGATCCCTCGCGACTGAGCGCTTGCCAGAATGCCCGATACGTATCCGTACGATTCGGGCGGGAAGAGTCCTTGGCCCGGCGCGATGTACGCCTGATTCACGTTGAATCGCGACGGAAGCATGATGTCGTCCGGCGTACCCTTCACGTGATCGGGGCCAGGATGCACGATGCTATCGCGATTGGTGTGCTCAATCGCAAACAGATCGACCGGCGGGGTGTTGGCCACCGCTGGCGGGAAATGCCCCCCCAAGCCGACCGGAGCCACGAATCCCGGTCCGCGCAGTGACGAATTGACGTCGGCCACGTTAGGATTCGATTCGACCTCGCGCTGCGTGACGGTCGACTGACTGATGAATCGCACGGTCCGCGATGTGAGCGGCCCGGCCGAAACGTCGCCGGCCTCGCCGCTGGCGAAGAAGGCAGCGGTGCGCGCCTTGGCCACGGCGCCGTCGATTGCGAACACGAAGGTTTCAGTATCCGTCGGATCAATCGGCACGCCTGCCTCGACGCGCACGCCAAGGATTCTGCCGTTGCGATCCACCACGGCGATGATCGCATCCTGGCTGGCCGATGCGGCGCTGGCGCGCCGTAAAAGCTGTTCCACTTCGTCAACTTTGAGGAGGATGGTCGACGCGGGCGCGAGCGCCGCGATCGACTGTCCGCTCGATGCGACCACGTAATAGGTCGAATCAGCGAAGCCCGGTGTGAGACTATTCCTTAGACGGATGACGCCCGTATCCGGATCTCGAAGTCCCACTTCCGAGCTTGCATCCACCGCGTCGCCGTCCCAATTTCCGGCGATCGGCTGCCAATGGTCGGGCTTCGGGCCGAAACCAAATGAGACATCGGCGACTCCCGCCGTGTTCGTGTTTCGCAGGAAGAACCGCCCCAGGTTCTGGCTGTAGAGCCCGACGGTGTCGATCGAATCGCCGTTCCAGTCGCCGGCGATGGGCCGCCAGTTGTCCAGCTTGGGGCCGAAACCAAACGCGAGATCGGCCGTGCCCGACGAATTCGAGTTCCGCAGGAAGAATCTGCCGGTGGCGCGGTGGTACACTCCCACCGTGTCGATGCCGTCGCCGTTCCAGTCGCCCGCCACCGGAAGGAATGTTTGCGTTGGGCCGCCAAAGCCGAATACCAGGTCGGCGGCGCCCGGCGACAGACTGTTTTTGAGGAAGAATTTCCTTCTCGCCGGATCGAACAAGCCCACCGTGTCTTTGCCGTCGCCATCCCAATCGCCGGCCAAGGGGAGTAAGTTCGCGCCGGCTGGTCCGAAACGAAAGCCGCTCTCCGCAAAGCCGTCGTCGCGTCCCGAGTCGATGAAGAACTGTCCCGACTGCTGGTCATAAAGCGCGACATCGTCGACATGGGCCGAATCGCCATCCCAATCTCCGGCGATCGGCAGCACCACGCGGAGCGTGCGATCTTCCAGAGTCTCAACGCGGAGTCGTCTCGCACGTCGACCGAGTTGTGAAGTCCGCGCACGCCGAGGTTTCATGGGTCGTGCCTGTCGTGGCTCTGGGGAAATTCCGACGGTAGTTCGTCTACAAAATCGGCCTAATCGGCAAACTCCTTGAAGGCCAACTTGATTTGTGCAGTCTTCTCAGCTTCGCAAATCCTTCTAGTCAACAACAAGACTCCGTTGCTGATTCAACTTTCCCATCCATCACAACCGATAAACTTCCCGAAATCCGGATTTTCCAACTCGCTCGCTAGCGGTCCATTCATGGGGTCGAAGTCTGCAATACCTTGGCCACCCTGGCTGTTCTTGCTACTATTCGCGGCCCTTCTGGTTCCCAAAGTCGTGCCCGCGCAGCAGAGCGAGCCGGCCGAGGAAACAGCCACTACCGCGGACGACGTGGAGCCGCCAGCGGAGTTTGACGTTGTCGACGAGCCGGCGATCGAGTCAGGCGAGCCGGTAGCTCCGTCGGAAGATTCGTCGTCAGGAACAGACGCCGACGAACCCATCAGACCCGACATCCTGCGCGAGCCGACGCGCGAGGCTGAACCGCTCGATGAATTCGACGCGGCGATTGAGAAGGAACCACCCGTCGACGAGCTCTTCCACTATTCAGCCGACGCTCCGCCGGGTTTCACGGGCCCATCGGGCGTGTTGCCGCGAGAAGGCCAGGAAACAAGCCACTTCGTTCCCATGGAAGATCGCTGGAGACTCGGACTGCCGGAGTGGGACCGCTACGGGACCGGTCATCCGCCGGTCGACGACTACCCGTACATCGAAGGCCACATCGGGGACCCCTACAACCAAAACGTGCTGAAGGGCGATTACCCGGTCGTCGGACAGCACACGTTCTTGAACATCACGGCCACGAGCTTTGCGTTGCTCGAAGGCCGGCAGATCCCCACGGCCACGACGCCCTTCGAGAGCACGCTCCGCGATTTTCAGGAGGAGTTCTTCGGCAACCCAGACCAGTTCTTCTATCCGCATTTCTTCAGGCTCTCATTCGACCTTTCGCACGGCGACGCGGCGTTTAAACCGACCGACTGGCGTATACGCCTCACACCGATCTTCAACGTCAACTACCTGGACACCAACGAGCTGGCGATCGTGAACCCCGATGTGCGTGAAGGCACCGTGCGCGGCCGCAACGACTGGGCGCTCGAGGAGTGGTTCATCGAAAAGAAGATCGCCGATACGAGTCCCGACTACGATTTTCTTTCGGTCCGCGCCGGGTCACAGTTTTTTGTCAGCGACTTTCGCGGCTTCATCTTCGCCGACACGAACCGAGCCGTGCGGCTCTTCGGCACACGACTGGCCAATCGCGATCAGTTTAACGTCCTCTACGTCGACCAGACGGAAAAGGAGACCAACAGCACGCTCAATACGTTCGACGATCGGCACCAGAGCACACTGATCGGGAATTACTTTCGCCAGGACTTTATTTGGCCTGGGTACACGACGAGCGCCAGCGTTCACTACAACCGCGACGAACCGAGTTTCACGTTCGATCGCAATGGATTTCTGGTGCGACCCGATCCAGTCGGCGTCTTCTCGCCTCACGAGGTCAATGCGTGCTACCTCGGCTGGGCGGGTGACGGGCACATAAACCGCTTCAACATTTCTCATGCGTTCTATTGGGCGCTGGGCGAAGACGAGCTGAACCCCCTGGCCGGGCAGCCCATCGACATTAACGCCCAGATGGCCGCCATCGAGCTCTCCTACGACCGCGACTGGGCTCGCTTTCGCACGTCGTTTTTCTGGGCATCGGGCGACGACGATATCGATGACGACGACGGCGAAGGATTCGACACGATCTTCGACAACCCCAACTTTGCCGGCGGGCAGTTCAGCTATTGGCAGCGCCAGGCGATTCCGCTATTCGGTGTGAACCTGGTGAATCGCAACAGCCTCGTGCCCGATCTGCGGTCGAGCAAGATCCAAGGGCAGTCGAACTTCGTGAATCCGGGCCTCTATCTCGCCAACTTCGGTGTGGACATGGATCTCACCACCAAATTGAAGCTGATCACGAATGTCAATTGGCTGTGGTTCGCGGAGACCGAGGTGCTCGAACAGTTCACATTTCAGAACAATATCGACCGCCAGATTGGCACCGACCTGAGCATGGGCGTCGAATGGAGGCCGTTCTTGAACAACAACGTGATCGCGGCGGCAGGGATTGCCACGCTGCTGCCGGGCACCGGCTTTGAAGATCTGTACAACCCGCTCCGCGGGGACGTCGATACGCTCGTGGCTGGTTTTTTAGATCTGGCCTTGGTGTATTAAAGGGATCCGGATGCTGCAAAACGCGAGATGCATGCGGACGCGCGGGGGGCGGCTTTCGCGATGGGCGGTCTTGTCGTGGTGCGCCATGGTTGTGCTGTATGGTGCATCGGTGGCGCGCGTGCAGGAGTCTCGGCCGCCGTCTCATAGGCTAGCGCGAAACCGACCGACGCCAGCACAACCGCCAATGGCGCCAGCAGGTGATCTCTCGAGGCAAACGGCCGAGGAGGTATTGGCCAAAAGCGAAGGGTGTCTGGCATGCCACGCCGGCGCCGCCGATCCGCACGATTCGGCGGCCGTCCGGCTTGGATGTTGCGATTGCCACGGCGGCGACCCGACGGCCACGCTCGAAGAATACGCCCATGTTCCCCCCAGGTTTCCGCAGGCGTGGCCGACGTCCGCCAACCCGGTCCGATCTTATACGCTGTTGAACCACGAGGCGCCGGAGTTTATCCGCTTTGTGAATCCCGGCGACCTGCGGATCGCGCACATGAGTTGCGGCACGGCGAACTGCCATCCGAACGAAGTCTTGCAGAACCGCAAGAGCATGATGACGCACGGCTGCATGTTGTGGAACGCGGCCTTGTACAACAACGGATCGTTCCCGATCAAATGGGCACGCTTTGGCGAAAGCTACAGCATGCACGGCGCGCCGCAGCGATTGCAGACCGTCCCTCCCCCCACGGAGGAAGAAATGGCGACCAAGGGGGTTGTGCCTTACCTCGACCCCTTGCCGCGCTACGAGATCACCCAGCCCGGCAATGTGCTACGGATTTTCGAGCGGGGCGGTCGTTTTCGCGCGGAAACCGGAATTCCGGAGCAGCTTGAAGAGCCGGGGCGCCCCCGTGCTCGCCTCAGCGTTCGCGGCTTGGGGACCGAGAATCGGACGGATCCGGTTTGGGTATCGTTGGCCAAGACGCGGCTGCTCGACCCGACGCTCAACTTTCTGGGCACGAACGACCATCCCGGCGATTTTCGGTCGAGCGGCTGCACCGCCTGTCACATGATTTACGCCAACGACCGTTCCCCCGTTCACTCGGGGCCATTCGCCGAATACGGCCACTTGGGCCAGAGTTTTTCCGACGACCCCACCATTCCCAAGGACGAGTCAGGACACCCGATCGAGCATCGCTTCACGTCGGCGATTCCCACGAGCCAGTGCATCGTCTGCCACATCCATCCGGGCACGAACGTGATGAACAGCTACCTGGGCTTCATGTGGTGGGACAACGAGACCGACGGCAACCTGATGTATCCGCGCGAAGAACGCCACCTCTCGGCGGAACAAGTGGTCGCCTCGCAGATGTCGAATCCCGACGAGGCTGCGGCGCGAGGGCTGTGGTCCGATCGGGCATTTCTCGAGGCCGTCTCGGAGCTCAACCCGCGGCTACGCCATACGCAGTTCGCCGATTTTCACGGACATGGCTGGGTGTTTCGCGCCGTCTTCAAAAAAGACCGCCGCGGGAATCTGCTCGATTACCAAAACGACATCATCCACGAAGTCACGACCGACAAGCTGCTGGCTGCCATGGAGCCGCCCACGGAGAAAGAGCGCTGCGAAGGCAAGCAACGTGATGGCGTGCCGGTGCACCTCATGGACATCCACCTGGAAAAAGGGATGCACTGCGTGGACTGCCATTTTGTTCAGGACGTGCACGGCAACACCAAGCTGTATGGCGAGGTGCGCGCCGCCATCGAGATCCAGTGCGTCGATTGCCATGGGACGGCCTGGGAGCGCGCTACATTGCGCACCTCTGGACCGGCCGCCGCGGAACCGGAGGTCAAGGGCCAACCGCGCGGCCGCGATCTCTTGGCGATGCGGACGCCCTTTGGCGGCCCGCGCTTCGCGCGCCTGGGCGACAAGGTGGTCCAATACTCGTCGGTCGACAAGGACCTGTCGTGGGAGATCGTGCAAACGATCGATACGATCACGCCTGGCGCGGAAAACCGTCACTACAACCCGCGCTCTCACCTGGCGAAGACGGTCCGCTTCGATGCGCGCGACCGCATCGTGTGGGGCGATCTTTCCCAAGACGGCTCGCGCTGCGCGCACGCCGACGACAACATGAGCTGCATGGCCTGCCATTCATCCTGGAACCCGAGCTGCTACGGCTGCCATCTGCCGCAAAAGGCAAACACAAAGCGCCCGTGGCTGCACTTCGAGGGAGATGTCAGCCGCAACTACGTCTCCTATAACTTCCAGACACTGCGCGACGAAGTGTTCATGCTCGCGCGCGACGGCGACGTGACCGGCAACCGCATTGGCCCGGCTCGCTCGAGTTGCGCGGTGCACGTCGGCTCGTACAACCAGAACCGCGAGTCGATCTACGTCCAGCAGCAGACGATCTCGGCCGAAGGATTGAGCGGCATCGCCTTCAGCACGAACGTGCCGCATACGGTCGGAGGGGCCAATCAAACCAAGATGTGCACCGACTGCCACATTTCCAAGAACAACGACAATAACGCGCTCATCGCCCAACTGCTTATGCAGGGCACCAATTACTTGAACTTCATCGGCCGGTATTGCTGGGTGGCGGCGGGCGAGCACGGCCTCGCGGGCGTGGTGGTGACCGAGCAGGACGAGCCCCAGGCCGTCATCGGCAGCTACCTGCACAAGCTGGCCTATCCGGACCGCTACCGCGAGCACGTCGAGCGCGAGCATTTGTTGGAGCACGCGCACGAGCACCCTGGCAAGGACGTCAGCGACAACATCCTGCATCCGTTTCGCAAGGCCGAGATACTTAGCGTGCAGGCGCGGGGCGAGTATTTGTATGCCGCGTGCGGCGAGGCGGGCCTGCGCGTGTTCGACATTGCCTTCATCGACGACAAGGCGTTTTCGGAGCGGATCACCACCGCTCCGGTCTCCCCCTTGGGGCAGCGTTTCTATGTCGACACCGAGTTCGCCACCGCGGTCGCCGCCCCCTCGACAACGGCGCCCGACCCCACGCGAACACACCGGCCGGAGAATCGCGAACCGGATGTGCATCCGCTCTATGCCTACATCTACGTCGTCGACAAGCACGAGGGCCTGATTCTGGTCGAAGCGGCGACGCTGCTCGACGGGAATCCCGCGAATAATTTCCTCAAGCGAGCACTCACATTTAATCCCGAGGAAGTGCTTTGTGGGGCCAACGCGATCACGATCGTCGGCACGTATGCCTACATCTGCTGCGATGCAGGCCTGGTGGTCGTCTCGCTTGAGGATCCGAAACAGCCGTATGTGACCAGCATTATTGAGTCGCCGCTGGAAGGCGCGCGAGCGGTCGCGGCCCAGTTCCGCTATGCATTCGTCTGCGATGCCCAAGGCATCAAGGTGTTTGGCATCGACGAACTGGCCGATCCCAAGCACGTCACGTCCCTCGATCTCTCCGGCGCCGAGAGCATCTATGTGGCGCGGACCTACGGCTACGTCGCGGCCGGCGAAAGTGGCCTGGTCATCATCGACCTCGAGAATCCCGAGCAGCCGCGGATCGATCAGGTTTTCAACGCCGACGGCAGCATCAACGATCTGCACGACGTCAAGCTGGGGATCACCAACGCGAGCGAGTTTGCCTATCTGGCCGACGGCAAAAACGGTCTGCGCGTCGTGCAGCTCACCTGGCCGGCCATGCCGGGCAGCGAAGGCTTCAGCCCTCGCCCCACGCCGCGGCTGATCGCCACCCTTGAGCTGCCACACGAGGGACACGCACTCGCCGTCAGCGAAGGGGTCGACCGCGACCGCGCAGTGGACGAGTCGGGCAACCAGATTAGCGTATTCGGCCGCGTGGGAGCTCGGCCGTTATGGCTGGACGAGCAGCGCAAACTCTACCAGCGCGGGGGCCGACTCTGGACCGTCAGCGACGATCCGTTCGATCCGTGTTACATCTACACGGGACCGAACCAGTCCGGCACGACGGCGCCATAGATCGACTCACTCCGGCCACACCAGCCGGAGCCGAAAGGGCGCAAGCCGAAGGAGGCCATTTAGCGCTGATCGGCGCCCCACTGGCGCTGCCAGAGCTCCAGAAACAACAGGGCCCACAGTCGGCGGCTGTGATCAAAACGACCTGAAGCGTGCTCGGCCAGCAGTCGCTCGACGGCCTCGGCGCGGAACAGGTTCCGTCCCAGCGCCTGCGGATCGGTGAGCACCTGGCGCACATAATCCGCAAGCTCGCCGCGGAACCAGTGGTCCAGCGGTACTCCAAAGCCCATCTTTCCGCGGCGCCGCACGGAGCGCGGAAGCAGGTCGCCGAACGCCTCGCGCAGGATCCGCTTCGCGCGGAGCCGCAGCTTGTAGCGGATTGGCAGCGCCGCCGCAAACTCCACCACGCGATAATCCAGAAACGGTTGCCGACACTCGACGCTGTGGGCCATCGAGGCGATGTCCACTTTCGTCATCAGGTCACAGGGCAAATAAGTCACCAGGTCCGTCAGGCTGGCACGCGTCACGTAGTCGCGCCCCGCGCTCCGCGCGAATGCCTCGTGCAAAAACTCGAAGGGATCGGCGTCGGGAAGCTGCGCCACGAAGTCGTCGGTATACAATTCCGCGCGGCGCGCGAAATTGAAGATCGATATCCATTCCAGGTATCGCCGCTGCGGGTCGTCGCGCAGCGATGCTGCCAGCTTCTTGAAGCGGCGGACCACCGACTTTTGTCGTGCGCTGGCCGGCAACCAACGCCAATAGGGTCCACCAACCATGGCGCGCAGCCATCCGGGACGACGATCGAATTGCTCGCCCAACCGCACGGCACGGTAACGCGGGTAGCCGGCAAATAACTCATCCCCCCCATCGCCGGTCAGTGCCACGGTGACGTGCTGGCGACAAAGCTGCGACACGTAGTAGGTGGGAATAGCCGAACTGTCGGCAAACGGCTCGTCAAAGTGCCATACCAGCTTGGGCAAGATGTCAAGCGCCTTGGGCGCTACGCGGAATTGGCGATGTTCGCTCCCCAGCTTCCGCGCGACCGCCCAGGCATAGTCCGTCTCGTCGTATTCGGGAACGTCGAACCCGATCGAAAACGTGTTGATCGGATTGCCGGACTGACGTTGCATCAATCCGGCGATGATCGACGAGTCGAGCCCGCCCGAGAGGAAGGCGCCGAGCGGCACTTCGCTTTCCAAGCGCAGCTTCACCGCCGAGGTCAACAGCTCGCGGAGCCGCGCGACGCACTCATCCCATGGTCGATCCTCTTCACGCTGAAAATCCGGCCGCCAGTACGGCGTGACCGTCCAGGTCCCATCTCGAAATACGCCCACATGGCCGGGCGGAAGCTTGGCCATCGAGCGGAAAATGGAATGCGGGTGCGGCACGTACTGATAGGTGAGATAGAGGTCCACGGCCTGGGGATTGATTTCGCGCGAGACGCCAGGCACCGCCAAGAGGCTTTTCAGCTCGCTGGCAAAGAGCAATCGACCGGGCTGCTGCGAGTAGACAAGCGGCTTTTTGCCCAGGCGATCGCGCGCCAGCACAAGTTGCCGCCGGCGTTCGTCCCAGATCGCCAGCGCAAACATCCCGTTCAGATGGCGAAGAAAGTCGATTCCTTCGTCCTCGTACAGGTGGACGATCGTCTCGGTGTCGGATGACGTGCGGAGCGTGTGCCCAGAGCCCTCGAGCCGGTGGCGCAGCTCGCGATAGTTGTAGATTTCGCCGTTGAGCACGACCCATATGGAGCCGTCTTCGTTGGCGATCGGCTGGTGGCCACCGGCACGGTCGATGATCGCCAGCCGGCGACTCCCTAGCGCCGCGCCCGGCGCGCCGCCGGAACCGCCGACTGCTTCGGTGACGTACGTGCCCGCGTCATCGGGGCCGCGATGACGCACCAGCTCGATCATCCGCTCGAGCGTCTCGCGCGAAAGGGGTTGACCACTTGCTGTCCACGCGGCGCCGGCGATTCCGCACATGGGACGAATTTCACCTGGTTGAATTCACCACGGAGACACGGAGGCACGGAGACGAGGAGAGAGAGTAATGAGCGCTTGGGCTGCTTTATTCTCTCTTACTTTTCGTCTCCGTGCCTCCGTGCCTCCGTGGTCGTCAATCGCTCGAGCAGCGCTGTCAGTCGGTCTTCGCCCTCGAGGATTTCTAATCCTATGCGCACCGCCCACAGGGGCCGATCCCCCAACTGTTCGCGCCGCACCTTCACCAGGTCCTTGTGCGTGCACAACACGGCATCCACCGGCAGTGCGCGCGCCCAACGATCCAGCTCGTCGATGACACGTGCAGGAAATACAAAATGGTCCGGGAATTCTCGGAATTCCGTCACCTGGTAATTGCACGAATCGAGCGTGCGGCGAAAACCTTCAGGATTTCCGATGCCGCAAAACGCGGCCACCGGTCGAGCGGCCAGGCATTCAATGGGCTCCTCACGGCCGTGGCAAGACCGCAGGGCACGCGGCGCATGCCGAGCCTCGAGCCACACGGCCGAGGGGGCCAGTCGAAGTGCCTCCTGCCGGATCGACTGACGGCGTTCGACGCTCACCAGGTCGGCTCTCGTCAGCACGATCGCCTGGGCGCGGCTCAATCCTTCGAGCGGCTCGCGCAGCATGCCACGCGGAAAAACGTGCCGGTATCCGAACGGTTCGAGCGCATCGAGCAGGACAATATCCAAGTCCCTCGCCAGACGCCGATGCTGGAACCCGTCGTCGAGCAGGATCGCGCGGCACGCGCGATCGGCCGCCGCGGCATGCGCGGCGCGCAGGCGATCGCGGTCCTGCCAATGGGGCACGCCTGGCAGCGAGGCGGAAAGCTCCAGGCATTCATCGTTCGGTGACGGCGCAGCCGCCGTGCCGCGAGCGCCGTAGCCGCGGCTTACCACCGCCACGGCCACGCCTCGAGTGCGAAACCACTCGCCAAGCCAGGCGACAAACGGCGTCTTGCCGGTCCCGCCCAAAGTCAAGTTGCCGACGCTCACCACCGGCACATCGACGCGATGGACAGCGGCACGGTGAGTGTCGTACCGTCGATTGCGCCAGGTTACCGCGGCGCAATAGGGGATTTCGGCCAGTCGCAATAGACCACGCGCTAGCGTCGCCGTCCACCCTCTGCCGTTTCCGCCGACCAGTGCTTGGAAGTCCGACGGACGGAGCATGGAGGATGCCACTGGCTTTGCCAGTGCCGCGACGCCCCGCGGAAATCGCACTGGCGGAGCCAGTGGCACACGACTTCCGTCCCTTGTCGCCGACGGGCGCTAGCGTAGTAATCTCGCGCAGATTGCCTCGGCCATTTCGCGCGTGCCGACGGCGGTGGGGTCATCGCGGCGAGGCTTCAGGTCGTAGGTGACGTACTTGCCTTCGGCGATCACACCGGCTACGGCGCCTTCCAGCCGCTCGGCTGCCTCTGTCTCGCCCAAGTGCCGCAGCATCAACATGCCGGAAAGAATGACCGCGGTGGGGTTGACCTTGTTAAGCCCCTTGTATTTCGGCGCGCTGCCGTGCGTCGCCTCGAACACGGCTCCTTCTGGGCCGATATTGGCCCCCGGCGCCACCCCGAGCCCCCCCACCAGCCCTGCCGCCAGGTCGCTCACGATGTCCCCATACAGGTTCGTCAGCACCAGCACGTCGTATTGATGGGGTTTTTGCACCAGTTGCATGCACATGTTGTCGATGATGCGGTCCTCGAACTCGATGTCCGGATAGTCGCGCGCCACGCGCCGCGCCACTTCCAACCACAGCCCGTCGGTGAACTTCATGATGTTCGCCTTGTGGACGCAGGTCACCTTCCGGCGGCGATTGACACGCGCATAGTCGAACGCGCAGCGCGCGATCCGCTCGCAACCCGAGACGCTGATCGGCTTGATCGACACGCCTGTCTCGCGCTGGTGCGTCTTGATGCGTCGATCGGGCGACAGGCGGTTGACCACGTCGATCAGTTCGGCGGTCTCTTCCTTTCCGCGCTCGAACTCCACCCCGGCATACAGGTCCTCGGTGTTCTCGCGGACGATCACCAAGTCCACAGGCGCATCAGTGATGAAACTCCGCACGCCGGGGTAGGTCTTACACGGCCGGATGCAGGCATACAGCCCCAACGCCTGCCGCAGGAAAACATTGATGCTGCGGAACCCGGTCCCCACCGGCGTGGTGATGGGGGCCTTCAAGGCGCAGTGCGTCCGCCGAACGCTCTGCATCACGCTCTCGGGCAGCGGCGTGCCAGTCCGCTCCATTACGTCGATCCCGGCCTCCTGCACGTCCCATTCGATCTGGACACCGGTGGCATCGATGCAACGCCGTGCGGCTTCGGCCAGATCGGGCCCCGTGCCGTCGCCCGTGATCAAGGTCACCGAGTGAGCCATGCGGTTACCTGCATTGGGGTTCTGGACCGCGCGAAATCGCGTTGGTAGGTGTGGCGCGCTGGCAGCGGGGGCGACACGCAGCGAAATAGCTGCGGTGCGATCGACAGAACCTCTTGCCCGGTTTAGGGATGGATAACGAAGGTGACAAGCTACCAGATGGCCGCGCGAAGGTCAATCGCCGCCGGCACAACGTGCGGCACGGCGGCACGGCGACGATGCGGCGTTATCACATGGTCGGTTGCTTATGGCGCCAGCCGCAAGCACACCAGCGTCGTGTCGTTGCGAGCATAGACGCAGTCCCCGGCGTAGGCTGGGTGCGCCCAGGTGGCTTCGATGATCTTCGTGCGAGTCTCTTCCTGGTAGCCGGCAGGGTTAAATCGTGCCAGGATCAGCTCGCCGTCCGAGTTGAGGACGATGGCACGATCTTCGTCGCCGATCCACACCATCGTGGCTTGTGGATTGCGTCCACGCGGCGTCATCTTGTTGCCGTCATCCCACAGCTTCTTGCCGGTCTCCAGCTCGAAACAGGTAAGCCCATATTGCTTGTCGAGCGAGTAGACGTGTCCGTCGCGGTATAGCGGCTGGGACATCAGGCCGCGCAGGTCACGGTTGTCTTCCCAAATAAGTGAAGCGTCCTCGGCCTTCGGTCCCAGGCGGATCGCCTTCGAGCCCTCCCAATAGCCAGTAACAAACACGATCGCGCGATCGAATATGGGGGTGGCGATCGAGACGCCGTAAGTGACCTTGTAAGGGACACGCCAGAAGATGCGGCCGCTGTCGAGCGAAAGCCCCAGCACGTGCGCGGGTGTCCAGGCGACAAGTTGGGGTCCGCTCGGGGCCGCGATGACCGCCGGTGTGGCATAGCCGGCGGGGTCGGCGGAGCTACGCCAAACCTCTTCGCCTGTCCGTCGGTCGAGCGCAACAAGGCAGCCGTCGTGCTTGGCGCCGGGGTGGACGATTACCAGGTCGTTCCAGATGACCGGCGACGCGGCGAGGCCCCACTCGGGAAGCTGCTTGAGGTCGCCGCCGAAATAATCCTTGGACCATTGCACGTCGCCGGCTTCAGCGTCCAGGCAATGCACGTGACCTAACGCGCCTAGCACGTAGACGCGTCCATCGAAGACAGTGGGGGCCGCGCGAGGGCCGTTGCCGTAATCGAGCGTCCCATATCGAACCGGCCAGGCGTGGGTCCATTGGACCGCGCCGCTGGCGGCGTCGAGCGCGATCAGCCGCTCGACCTCTTCAGGCTCCGTCTGCCGGTCGGCCACGAAGACGCGACCGCCTGCCACGATGACACCGGCATATCCGCCGCCGACTTGGCGCTGCCAGACAACGGGCAGGCCCTCGGCCGGCCAGTTGCTCGCGATATTCGGTCCGTTCCAGGTGCCGTTGCCGCGCGGCCCACGCCACTGGGGCCAGTCTTCGCCGCGTGCCGACAAGTTTGTCCGAATCGCAATGCACAGGACAAACATCGCGGCGATGACGCTCGTGCAACTCGACTTCACAGCCACGATTCGATGCCTCATATTGCAGTCGAACGGATGCCGGTCCAACTGGTCGGTCGCGATTTCTCAACAGACGGCCCCCGTTCCGTAGCCCAGGAACTGTCACGGACGAGCCGCGCGTGGCTATCGTTACCGATGATTCAGTGCGTTGCAACTTGGGGGTCAGAAAGGCAATAACAGTTTGCATCCAGCCACGGGGTTGCCTTTCGCGTAAGTGAAAGCAGCGAAATCAGACACAGGCCACACCCCGGCGGCAGTCCGCACACGCGGTACCATTGCCGCGGTGCGGCCTGAACCCGCGCGCAATGGTCGCTACAACCGCCACGCGCTCGCGCGATTCGGCGAAAAGTAATTGCCGGAGCCGGTTGACGGGTATGACGGGCATCCGCTACATTCGCCCCTTTCTAAAGTACGACATGTAAGCGTTTTGTGGCGAAGGTCTTTCCAGGCCCACCGCCTGATCTGGGGGGAGCAGCCATCTGAGCGATTCGTGACCCACTGGTCGCACATCTCTCGGCAGGCCGCCAAAGCGGCCGTCAGCAGCGGCCGCTGAAGCGCGCCGACCGGGAGGCGGCCGGTCAGAGAGACGGCATCGCATGTCGCGGTGCCAAAAGGTAGTTTTGCTCGGAAGATTTGCTGGCGAAACACATGTGCACCATGTGCACGGAATCATTCATCGACGGAGGAGCAAAGGAAACCATGAGCCAGATGCGGAAACATGCACGTCGTACGCGGCACGCGATGCGCGCGGCAATGAGTGCGTCGATCGTCGCATTTTCGATGATCTTCGCATCGCCCTCTTTTGTGTTAGCGGGTGGTACGGAAGAGATGGCATCCGCCGCATCCGAGGCCAGTTCGCTCGGATTCACGCAGTACCTCGTGTGGATCGTGGCCATGGTCGGGTCGATCGCCGCGCTATGGCAGGCCTGGACGTTCTATAAGTGGATGGTTTCGGCCGATGAAGGCAACGCTCGCATGGTCGAGATCGCCGGCTTTGTCCGCGAAGGAGCCAACGCGTACCTGCGGCAGCAATACAAAATCGTGACGCTGTTCTTCGTGATCATCTTCTTGCTCTTGGCCACCGCCGCGTTCGGTCTTGAAGTGCAGAGCCGGTGGGTCCCCTTCGCATTCATCACGGGCGGATTCTTTTCCGGCCTGGCCGGCTGGTGCGGAATGAAGACCGCTACCTGGGCCAGCAGCCGCACGTCCGCCGGGGCACAAAAGTCGCTCAATCAAGGGTTGCAAGTCGCTTTTCGCTCGGGCGCCGTGATGGGGCTGACCGTGGTCGGGCTCGGGCTGTTGGACATCTGCCTTTGGTTCGCGGTATTGAAGTGGATTTTTGACCTCGGACTGGTCGAGGTCACGGTCACCATGCTTTGCTTCGGCATGGGAGCCAGCAGCCAGGCTCTCTTCGCACGCGTCGGCGGAGGCATCTTCACGAAGGCAGCCGACGTAGGGGCGGACTTGGTGGGCAAGGTGGAGCATGGAATTCCAGAGGACGATCCACGGAACCCGGCGACGATCGCCGACAACGTAGGCGACAACGTGGGGGACGTGGCCGGCATGGGGGCCGACCTCTACGAATCGTACTGCGGCTCGATTCTCGCCACCGCGGCGCTGGGTGTGGCCGCATTCGCGAGCGGCGCACTCGTCTCCAACCTGGGCATCGAGGCCACCGCCGCCAGCATCGAACAATTCCAATTGCGTGCCTTGTTGCTGCCAATGGCAATCGCCGGAGTGGGCATTCTCGTTTCCATTCTGGGCATCTACCTGGTGCGAACCGAGGAGGATGCGACGCAGCGAACACTGCTCAAGGCGCTGGCGCGCGGCATCAATGCGTCGACCGCGATGGTAGCGGCGGCTTCGATCGCGCTGACATGGTGGATGATGCCTGAATATTTGGGCGTGGCCGGCAGCGTGATCGTGGGCCTGGTCGCCGGCTGGCTGATCGGTAAATGGACGGAATATTCCACCAGCGACGAATACCGGCCCACCAGGCTCTTAGCCGACCAGGCGGTTACCGGCCCGGCTACCGTGATTATCGGCGGCGTCGCCGACGGGATGTTGAGCGTGTGGTTCCCGGTGATCGTCGTGTGCGTGGGCACGCTGGCGGCATTTGCATCGGCCAATGGCGGCAACTTTGTCGACATCGAGTACTTTGCATTGGGGCTGTACGGCGTGGGAATTGCCGCGGTGGGAATGCTCAGTACGCTCGGCATAACGCTGGCCACCGACGCCTATGGGCCGATCGCCGACAACGCAGGCGGCAATGCACAAATGGCAGGTCTCGATCCGATCGTCCGCGAGCGAACCGACGCGCTCGACAGCTTGGGGAACACCACTGCGGCCACCGGCAAGGGATTTGCCATCGGCTCGGCGGCGTTGACGGCGCTGGCGCTCGTGGCCGCCTATATCGAGGAGGTCCGCGTCGGGTTCGACCGTTGGGGCAATTCGGCCGTGGCTGCGAGTGCCGCCGACGGCTGGTACAAGGTCAACAACCAGTTCGTCATCCACAAGCAGGGCGACGATGTACACAAATGGCTGGTCTACCCGGAAGACGCCAGCCAACCGTCCTGGGCGGATGGGCCGGACGGTGCTTACAACACGCGCCAGCGCGGCGTAGTTTCGCTCCCGGCTGACGGAATACAGGTTAGCGACGGAAAACGGCGAAGGACGCTCACACTCCGTAGCGACGGCACGAAAGTGGTGCTTGTCGACTTGCACAGCGAGTCGCTTCCCGGCTTTACACGGTATTACGATGCCTCGCTGATGAACCCGAAGGTGCTGGTCGGCGTGCTTTTGGGGGCGATGTCGACCTTTGTTTTCTGTGCGCTCACGATGAAGGCGGTGGGACGCGCCGCCAAGGGAATGGTCGAAGAGGTCCGCCGCCAGTTCCGCGACAAGCCCGGCATCATGCAGGGGACCGATCGCCCGGATTACGCCGCGCCCGTGGCGATCAGCACACGCGCGGCGCAACGCGAGATGATCGTGCCGTCGCTGTTGGCACTGATCGTGCCGGTATTGACTGGGCTGCTGCTGGGCGTCGGCGGCGTGATGGGCTTGCTGGTCGGTGCACTGTCCAGCGGATTTTGCGTGGCCGTATTCATGGCCAACGCCGGTGGCTCTTGGGACAACGCCAAGAAGTTTATCGAGGCGGGCGCTCACGGTGGCAAGGGGACGATCGCCCATAAGGCCGCGGTGGTAGGCGACACCGTCGGTGACCCCTTCAAGGACACGAGCGGACCGAGCCTCAACATCCTGATCAAGCTGATGAGTATGGTCAGCGTGGTGGCGGCCGGATTGATCGTCCGATATAGCCTGACCGGAATGGGGATCTTCTAGGCCGATCACAGCGGAGGTGACCGACGAGGTCGGTTTCGTATCACGTGTCTCGAATCGCAGGTTGTGCGATGCGGAAGGTAGACCGGTAGGAGAATCATGAAGCGAGCGTCGATTTTTTTCTGGGCGGTATTGGCCGTGGGCATTCTGGCGGCGACCGGGTGGATGCAGATTAATCGCCCTGACAGCCCCACTGGCGAGACAGCCGCGGCGAGCGAGCTGGCGGCGAAAGCCACCGGCCGGAAGCGCCGCAGCCCCCGCGCGGAGCCGGCGGCAATCACCGCCGCGGAACGAACTTCGCGCTGGAATGGCCAATTCGTCTGTGTAGAATGAAAGGAGATTAGGAGGCCCACTCATACACCCTGGAGAGCTGAACTAAGTGGAGCATTCCACCGTCGACCTGACACGTCGCGCTGGATTGGCGCGGCGCCCCGCCTCGGCACTGCAAGTCGCCCTGACCGCCGCTCAAGTCGCTCACGAAAACCGCGGTCAAAACATTCTCATTCTCGACCTTCGCGAGTTGACCCCTCTGTTCGATTTCTTCGTCGTCGCCACGGGCGCCAGCCGGCGACAGTTGCACGCCATGAGCGAGGAAATCGATCACCGACTCGAGGACGGTCTTGGCGAGACTCGAATGGGCATCGAGGGCTACCAGACGAGTCGCTGGATCCTCTTGGACTACGGGACCGTCGTGGTGCATTTGTTTGACGCGGAGACTCGAGACTATTACGCGCTCGAGCAACTTTGGGGAGAAGCAAAGCCGGTGGCCTTCGAGCCCTCCGCGGCGTAGGGGTGAATTCGAGATCGACCTCGAGCTCGTGTGCCACTGGCTCTGCCAGTGCATGACCTCGATGTCGCGCGGCACTGGCAAGGCCAGTGGCACCCCGCGTGCCGCGTAGCCGAGGTCGTACGACCTCGGACGCACGCACCGGCCGTTCTCGTCCACGATACGAAGGGAGTCGTCACGATGAATGTGCTGGCCCAATTGCGTCGCCGGTTCGCCGCCGCCCTGACCGACATGGGCGAGTCAAGCGCCGAGTTGGTTGAGATGGTGCGCCCCAGTCAGGATGCCAAGTTCGGCGATTATCAGGCCAATTTCGCCATGCCGCTGGCCAGGCGGCTCGGGCGCCCTCCGCGTGAGGTTGCGTCGGACGTCGCCGCGCGGCTCACGGTTGACGATCTTTGCGACGCGCCCGAGATTGCCGGCCCCGGCTTCATCAATCTCCGCTTAAGTGACGCCGCATTGGCCGCGATTCTCCAGCGCACGTTTGAGAGTCCGCGGCTCGATGTCGCGCGGGCCGAACGGCCGCGGACCTTTGTCGTCGACTATTCCGCCCCGAACGTCGCCAAGCCCATGCACGTGGGGCACATCCGCTCGACCGTGATCGGTGACGCGCTGGTCCGCACGCTCAGCTTTCTCGGTCACCGAGCGATCGGCGACAACCACATCGGCGATTGGGGCACCCAGTTCGGCATGATCCTCTACGGGTACAAGCGGCTGCGCGACACGGCAGCCTACGAGGCAAACCCCGTGGCCGAATTGTCGCGGCTGTACCGGCTGGTCAATACGCTGGTGGAATACGAGGAATCACAAAAGACGGTTCCGGACCTGACGGCGCGAATCGCCGCGCAGCAGGCGGAGCGTGAGCGCCACAAACATACCGGCCAGGCGGACAAAAAGCAGGCCAAGGAAGATCGCCGCCTCGAGCGCGAGCTGGCCGAGCTTCGCGCCGAGCTCAATGAAATCCGCGCCAAACAAGCCGCCGTCGAGCGCGACGCGGTGGTCTCGCGGCTGGCGCGCGAGCATCCGGAAATCGGCGCCGCCGTCCTGGCCGAGACCGCGCGGCTCCATGCCGGCGATGCGGAAAACCTCGCGCTCTGGCGGCAGTTTCTTCCCGCCTGCCTGGCCGATATCCAGCAGATCTACGACCGCCTTGGTGTGCGATTCGATCACACGCTAGGCGAAAGCTTTTACCAACCGCGCCTTGCGGCTGTGGTGGATGACCTTCGGCGGAAAGGCATCGCACGCGAGAGTGAAGGCGCCGTGTGCATCTTCTTTGCCGACGGCGATCCGCCGATGGTAATCCAGAAGCGAGACGGCGCGTACCTCTACGCCACCACGGATCTGGCAACCATTCAATATCGCATGGAGACCTGGCGGCCCGATGCCATGCTCTACGTCGTCGACCATCGTCAGAACCTGCACTTCGAGCAGCTCTTCGCCGCCGCCCGCCGCTGGGGCTGCCGCGATGTCGAGCTCGTGCACGTCAGCTTTGGCACGGTGCTAGGGGACGATGGCCGCCCCTTCAAGACACGCTCCGGCGATACGGTCGGCCTGTCGTCCCTCTTGGACGAGGCGGTCCGCCGTGCGCTGGCGGTCGTCAGCGCCGGCGACGACGCCGAACTCGACGGCCGGCGCCGGTCACACGAGCGGCGCCGCCAGATCGCCGAAACGGTCGGTATCGCCGCCCTGAAATATGCCGACCTTTCGCAAAATCGCACCAGCGACTACGTCTTCAGCTACGACAAGATGTTGGCCATGAACGGAAACACTGCCACGTATATGCAATACGCCTACGCTCGCGTGCGGAGCATCTTTGCCAAGGGGGGCGTCGACGCCGCGGCCTTGCACAATGCCGCCGCGCCGTTCTGCCTCACCACGCCCGCCGAGCGTGCACTAGGTCTGGAGCTGGTGCGATTCGAAGAGGCGCTCGAGGCGTGCGTGACGGATTACCGCCCAAACACATTGACCAATTACCTATTCGAGCTGGCCAACCGCTACTCCACCTTCTTCGAGCAATGTCCCGTGCTCAAGGCCGAAAGCGAGCCCCTTCGCCAAAGCCGCCTGATGCTCTGCGACCTCACCGCGCGCACGCTGAAGCAAGGGCTGGAGCTCCTGGGCATCGCGGTCGTCGAGCAGATGTAATCCTCGCACGTCAGCCAGCTCACTTGTACGAATTCATGCCGAAAACGGCCGGCCGCTGGTCTTGTCGCGCGACAGGGTGCATGATACGATTCCGCCCTATTTTGCGCACGATTCCTGGTTTGGCAAACCAGATTTATGCGACCATTTCAGACGGTCGTTGCGATCGGACTGTTGTTTGCAGCCGCGACAGGTTGCGGATGGTCGAGTCGCGCGATCGTGTCGAAGAAGTCGCTGCGGTCGTGTCGTGAGCTGTCGCAGCAGGGAATCGCGGCCGCCGACAGCGACGATTGGCAGAAGGCCGAGTCGCTCCTGGCTCAGGCGGTGCGCGCTTGTCCGGTCGATCCTCAGGCGCGATTGCATTACGCCGAGGCGCTTTGCCATCGCGGCGCGCTGGCCGAGGCGGCGGCGCAACTGAACGAAGCCGTCCGCCTTGCGCCGCCGGAAGCGAGTTTGCGGATTCGCGCGGCGGAACTGCAATTTGCACTCGGAAACGTCGACGCGGCGCGGACGCACGTCGACGAGGCGATCGATCTGGAGCCCCAAACGGCCTCGGCCTGGGCATTGCGCGGCAAAATACGCGCAGGCCGCGGAGAATGGCGCGAAGCGCTGGCCGACTATCACCGAGCGCTCGGCTACGAGCCGGAATCGATGCAGTACTTGCTTGAGATCGCTGAGTTGTATCGGCGCCTGGGAGAGCCACAACGGGCACTGGTCAATCTTCAAGCCATGATCGAAACGTGCGCGCCCGGCCAGGAACCGCCCCAGGCGCTGTACCTCGAAGGGCTGGCGCTCGCGGCATTGGACCGGCCCGCCGACGCGGCCGAGTCCTTTCGCGGTGCGATCGAGCGAGGAGGCGGCACGCCGGAGCTCTGGTTCCGGCTGGCCGAGGCCGATCTGGCTGCCGGCCGCGCCATCAACGCGCAACGCTCGGTCGCTCAAGCTCTGGCGCTTGATCCAGAGCATGTACCGAGCAAGTCTCTCTCGCTTCGCCTGGCGCGAGGCGGCCCGGCTAGTACCGAAGTGCGACGTGCGCGCGGGTTATAGAGATTGCGCCGTGCTGGTCCATCCGCGGCGCGTGTACGGCGAAGATTCGACGTTCCGCGACCAGGCGGAGCGTGCTTGCGCGGAGCCATTGGCAGGCGAGCGAATCACCCCGGTCCGTGCGGCTCAATTCTTCACGCACGGCGGTTTGACCAATCGCAAAGTGCGGCCTAGTCTTGTCTTGGCAAAAGGTGTGCGCGCCCCAACCGTCTTCGTCCAAGCATCGCATGGCCCCGCTGGCGCCCACTTTCGCCAAAGCGATCCAGGGAGACGATCTGTATGCAACATCTCATGGAACCCCCGCCGGGAACCTTTGTCGAGCGCCGAGCCGAAGACACGGCCGGCAAGCGCCCGCCGCGCGAACGCCGCCAATTCGCCGACGGCCGAGACGAGCTTTCGGCCGAGGCCAAGGAGCTGGCCGACGCGATCGACGGCTACAAGGTGCGACACCGGCGTCGCTTCATCACGTATGAGGAAATGCTCTACGTGGTCAAGTCCCTGGGGTACAAACGCTAGGAAGCGTTACGTTTCCGTGAGCCGCGCTCGCAGCACTTGCACCACGCCCAGCGACTCGACGCCCTGCAGCCCAAAACATTCCCACAACAGAATGAGCGACGAATTCACCGAGTTGGACTCCAGCTCGTGACGAAGCTTCATCGCCTTGGTCAACAGCTCGGGCGCCGTCCGCAGCCGCTCATGAAAGGTCGCCGCGCAACGCTTGGCGCGGGCCAGGTCGATCTGAAACAGTTCGGCCAGACATCGTCCGGCGGCGTCCAGGTCGCTCGCTTGGATCTGCCGCGAAAAAAAATCGAATGAGATCGGGAAGCGCGTGGCTTCGGCCGGCGACTCGCCCCCTGCGGCGAAATCAACCGCAAGAACCGCCGGCGCCGCGGGCATGGCGGTGTCCGTTTGAACAAAGGGCCGGCCGAGCAGGTTGTCGGCCGATGGCTCGGACGGCGCGGCGCCGCGAATGTCGTCGATCGGTTCGTCGTCGGCCGATTGAAGTTGCGAGATCATGGCGTTGACGTTGCCCAGCCGCGAGCCGAGCTGGTCGAAGATCGTCTCGATCTCGCTGGAATAACTCGCTCCGTTGGCATCGTCGATGATCTCGACGCCCGCCTCGACCACGCGCTCGATCAATCGTTGCGAGAGCGCCTCGCGCGCCTGCTGAAGTATGGCCAGTGCCTGCGCGCGGTTGTCCATCGCGGACCTTCCACGAATGGCTAAGTACACCAACGACGTGACGGGAATTGCCCGAAGAGCTTGTGCCGCGTAGCTGGATGGAGACCGGCAGCTACGCGAGCCTCTCCATGTCATCCAGGATAATCCGCCGCGTCGCCGCCGGCAAAATGAATTCGGCCGCGTGGGAAGTCGAAACCGCGCGGCCTGACGAGGGCGCTGGTTCTGCGGACTTTTCCGTTCTTGGCATTGCTCGAAGCACCCCCGAGATGCACACCAGCACTACGGCCAAGGCCACGTTAAGCGACAACCACCTACGGCGGTTCTGCCGGAAACGCTCGCTGGCCGCACTTCGGCCCACGAGCATCGAGGCAATGAAGAAAATCGCCATCGCCAGCAGAAACTTGATGCCAAACAGCGCATGGTACGAGCCTGGCACCGTGTAATCGCGGACCATCATGAAGAAGTTATAGAAGCCGCTCACCAGCAGAAACAGGATTGAGGCATTCAGCGGAATGACCCAACGAGCACGGACGGAGTCGTGCAGCGACCGCCTTGCGTCCTCCGTCAGGCCTTCGCTGGCGGGCAAGAGCGCCAGGCGCATGAAGATCGTCCCCCCCACGGCCGTAATCGCCGCAAGAATGTGCATCCAGCGAAAAACCACCGCCAGCCAGTCAATGTCCATGATGTGCCTGGTTCGGTTGTGCCTTCGGTCGATTCGCGATCGAGCGTCCCCCGATCGTAGGGGCGGTGCCGCCCCTTGTCCAGCGATTTCCTCCGTTGACGCCGCGTTCGTCGCTCAGTTACTCTTGCACGGCTTTTCGCGGTCGTAGGGGGCGGGCCCTCATGCCCTTCGCGCATAGCGATTTTCCTTTGCCAGTCTGTCGACCGGGCTTTTGTACATGCTCGCGCACGCACCACTCGGCTTGTTGCTGGCTTGCGCGACATTGCTGGCCGCCGGGGCATGCGCGCCTCTGGAGCGTCGCGGCAAATCTCCGCTGTCGGCTCCCCAATTGCCGTTCGACAGCGCGGTGCTCGACGTGATCACGCTCCGCGTGCCGCTGGGCGATCCACGGCTTGCGGACGTTTGGACCGAGCTGGACGAGCAAGCCTTGCCCGCCGAGCTGCGCAAACGCCTGGCGGTAAATGGCTTTCGCGCGGGGCTGTGCGGGACGCAGTTGCCGCGTGTGCTCGAACACTGGCTGTACCATGACCAGCCGGTCGCGGGGCCTGAGGCCACGGTCGCGCAATTGGACCCCAATCCCACGGTCCGCATGCGCCGGCTCCAGCTTCGCGCTGGCCAACCGAGCGAAATCCTCGCTTCGGCAGTCTACGACGAGCTGCCGCTGCTGGTGTCGGCCGATGGGCAGCTCGGCGGTCGCCCGTTTCAACAGGCCCAGTGCGTCTTCCAGTGTAAGCTGTATCCCGGTGGCGACGGGCGATCTCGCGTCGAACTGCTGCCCCAGGTGCAGCACGGCGAGCCGCGGCAGCGCTATGTAGCGACCGAGGGAACGATCCACCTCCAGACGCGACGGGACGCGGAGGTTTTCGTTCCGCTGGCGATTGACTGCACGCTCTCCCCCGGCGACATGCTCGTGCTGACAAGCCACACCGAGCGAGCGGGAAGCTTAGGCTATCAATTCTTCGTCGACCGCGCCGCGGCCAGCCTCGAGCAGAAGCTGTTGATCATCCGGCTTGCGCAAAGCCAGAACGATAACCGTTTCGAGATGCTTGATCGGGCCACCGATGAAGATTCAAGCATGAACCGCCTGACGACCGGCAAGCGTTCCGCGAACGGCTTCTAATTGCCCCCCCGAGCCCAGCATCTGGTTCTTGTGGGCGATGTAGCCGGCATACTCGGCCATGAAGGGCTTACCGGGAGTCCGCGGATCAAAATCACCCGGCTTGTCGCGGAACGTCTCGCGGTACACGGCGCACCAGACCAGTCGTCCGTCTGTGTCGATGTTCACTTTGGTCACGCCGAGCCGCGCGGCGGGCAGGTAGTCCTTCTCTGGCACGCCGCTGGTGTCCGGCATCTGACCGCCGGCCTTGTTGACCCGCTCGACCCAGCCTTTTGGCACGCTGCTCGATCCGTGCATTACCAGCGGAAAGCCGGGCAGCAGCTTCTGAATGGCGGCGATGCGGTCGAAATGTAGTCCCTGCTTTCCCTTGAACTTGTACGCACCGTGCGAGGTGCCGATGGCCACCGCCAGCGAATCGCACCCACTCCGCTCGACGAACTCCACCGCCTGGTCTGGGTCGGTCAGGCAGGCATGCTCTTCAGAAACCTGAATGTCCTCTTCCACGCCGCCTAGCATGCCCAGCTCCGCCTCGACCGAGATGCCGCGCTGGTGCGCCCGTTCGACGACGCGGCGCGTAATCGCCACGTTCTCATCAAAAGGTTCGTGCGACGCGTCGATCATCACCGAAGAGTAGAACCCGCTATCGATGCAGTCGTACGCCGCCTCCTCCGTACCGTGGTCCAGGTGCACGGCAAAGATCGCCTCCGGAAAAATTTCCTCGGCGGCGCGGATCATCGCCTCCAAGAACCGCTTGTCGGTATAGCTGCGCGCTCCGCGCGAAATCTGGATGATGAACGGGGCGCTCTTGGCGGGGTCGGTCGCGTCGTCGTTGGAGTTTTTCTTGCCGAGATTGCCGCGAAAGAGGCCGACGCACTGTTCGAGATTGTTGATGTTGTAGGCGCCGACCGCGTACTTGCCGTACGCCTGTTCAAAGAGCTGCTGTGTGGTGACGATCATCGGGTGAACCTCCTGTTACGCCAAGAATCAACGGCACGGTTCAGGTGCCATACCCTTTGGGGCGCGCGGTTTTCACAAACAACCCGCACGGCGTCAAGAACCTAGTTTACCCCGTTAGACGGAGTTTCGGTAGGCGGACGCCATCACTGGTCAATTGTAGCTCGAATCTGCCCACGCTACACGGCGTTGCCGCTTGGGGGCCGGCTCGCTACAATCCGCCGCCACGCGCCGCCGTGCGTTCCCGCCGGTCACGGACGACCCGACCATGAGTGCCCAAGCGGCCTTGCGCCCGGAGAAGCTGACGCCGTACGAGCAATTGCGCTACGCTCGCGAAATCATTCGGCTCGAGGCACAGGCACTCGAAAAGTTGGCGCGCGATCTGGACGCCGAGATTTGTGAGGCGACTCGGTATCTGTACGAATGCCGTGGCAGCGTCATCGTTTGCGGCATCGGCAAGGCGGGCCTGATTGGTCAGAAGATCGCCGCCACGCTCTCCTCCACCGGCACGCGCAGCCACTTTCTGCATCCAGCCGAGGCCGCTCACGGCGACCTGGGGCGCGTACACCGCGACGATATCGTGCTCGTTCTTTCGCAAAGCGGCGAGACGGAGGAGATCGTCCGGCTGCTCCCGCCTCTAACGCGGCAGGGCATCTTGATGATTGCCATTACCGCTCGACGCGAAAGCACGTTGGGCCGAGCCGCCACGGTGACGCTCGCGCTCGGGCCGCTGCAGGAAGCCTGTGCACTAGGACTCGCCCCCAGTACCAGCACCACCGCGATGTTGGCGCTGGGGGATGCGCTGGCGCTGGTGACCAGCCGGATGCGGCAGTTCGGCCCTGAGGATTTCGCGCGGTTTCATCCCGGCGGTAGCCTCGGACGGCGGCTGCGCCATGTCGAGGACCTGATGCGCCCCTTGGCCGAGTGCCGAGTGGCCGCCGAGCGCGAAACCGTCCGCCAGGTGTTCGTCAACCTGAGCTGCCCGGAGCGGCGCGCCGGCGCGATCATGGTCGTCGATGCCGAGGGTCGATTGAGCGGCATCTTTACCGACAGCGACCTGGCGCGACTCTTCGAGAGCCGGCGCGACGAGGCGCTCGACCGTCCGATTCGCGACGTCATGACGCTGGCGCCGTGCGCGGTCGCCGCCGGGGCGATGGCCGCCGATGCCGTCGCCATGATGGCCGAACGAAAGATCAGCGAGCTGCCGGTCGTCGATGCGGCCGCGCGCCCCCTGGGCTTGATCGACATCACGGACGTGGTCAGTATGATCCCAGACGCAACTCCGTCGGCCGCGCCGTTGTAATCGTCAAACCTTGCGCGACCGGCCAGGTGACCATGAACCCATAGCGCGTCGAGGCGCCATGATGTTCACGGCAATCGTGAGCATCGCCCCGCTGCAATCGGTAACTGCAAGCCGCTGAACTCTTGTTAGGCCTGGGTGCGTAGATGAAGTTGACGGATCGCTGCCAACCGATCGAGCTGATTCTTGCGGACGTGGATGGCGTGCTGACCGATGGTACGATCATCTTCGACAACCAGGGCATCGAGTCCAAGAGGTTTCATATTCGCGACGGCGAGGGCATTCGACTTTGGCAGCGCACCGGCAGCCGATTCGGCATGGTCACCGCGCGCAGCTCGCATATCGTCGAGGTCCGCTCGGCCGAGCTGGGCGTGGAGATCGTGCGCCAGGGCGTGGAGGACAAGCTCGCCGCGACTCGCGAGATCGTCGCCGCGCTGGGCCTTGGCCGCGAGCAGGTTGGTTACATCGGCGATGACCTGGGCGATATCGCGGTCGCCCGGTTTGTCGGTTTGGGGGTGGCGGTGGCCGACGCCTGCGAGGAGCTCCGCAATGTGGCGCACTACGTCACCAAGGCGCCGGGAGGCCGAGGCGCCGTGCGCGAGATGATCGAGCTGGTCCTCAAGTCCCAGCGACGCTGGGATGACCTGATGCGGCACTATGAGCTTTAGCTTCAGTCTGTCGAGCACGGAAGTTCTGCGCGGGCGAGCATCGGGCGCAGTGGCCGCCTTGGCTGGCGGCGCGCTGTTCGCACAGCGCTGGGCACGGATCGCCGCAAGTGGGGTGATCGTGCTGGTGTCGTTCGGAGCCTATTCGCTCACCATCGTGCCGTTGGTCGAACCAGGCGCGCAGGCACCCCCGTTGCGCGCGGCGCCGCACTCCGAGCGGAAAATAGGCCGCGACGCCGTCAGCCGGCAGCGCGCCGCGCTGGCGGCCTGGTTTTCCGATGGGGATTGGGAGCTGACCACCTCCAAGATTCTGGAGACGACGCGCGGCAAACTGCTTTTTAAAGATTACGAAAATTTGCCAGATGGCACGGTCAAGATCTGGCCCTGCACGATCGTCTTGCAACAGTTGGCCGGCAGTGATACCGGGGCGGCCGATGCGGCGGTCATTCTTCGCGCACCGGAGGGGGCACATCTTCGCCTTGACAAGCCATTCGACCTGGTGCGCATGACAAAGGTGATCCCGAAGGGCGGCCGCCTGCCGGGTCCGATCACGATCGAAAGTCGCGGGCGATCGCCCGGCCCCGAGGACGACCTGTGGATCGAGTCGCGCGACATTACCTTGGTCGAGAACCGCGCGACCTCGCCATATCCGGTGCAGTTCCGCTGGGGTCGCACCTATGGCAGCGGCCGAGCGCTGGCAATTGAATTGTCACCAACCGGTGTTCAGTCGCCGGCGGCGCGCCGCTCGCCCATTGAAGCGTTGAAATCGCTGGAGCTGCGTCGCGACGTGCAGTTTTACCTCGAGTTGGCCGACATGCCGCTCTTGCCGAAAGTGGAATCATCGCCAGACGGACGCTTGCCAATCGGCGCAAGCAACAATGGGCCACAGCCGCCCATCGAAATTCGCTGCCGCGGGCCCTTCCGCTTTGAAACAGCCGATCTCTTGGCGATCTTTAGCGACCAGGTCGACGTCGTGCGGCTCAACCCCAGCGGCGCCAGCGACCAATTGACCTGCCAGCTCCTGAAATTGTTCTTCGCCGCCAGCGGACCTGCTGGTTCCACTGAGCCTGCGGCGATCATGCCGTCAAAGCTCGATCAGGTCGAACCGCGTCGAATCGAAGCGTACGGCACTCCGGTCGTATTGCGATCTCCCGAACAAGGCGTATTGGCCCAAGGCGAAATACTGAAGTACGACGTGCAAAGCGGCGAAGCCAGCCTCGTCGGGACCGAGCAGGTGCGACTCCAACGCGCGAGCGACTTCATCGTCGCTCGCGAGCTCCACGCGCGGCGGGACGAGCGGGGCGAATTGAGCGAAATCGAGGCCGTGGGCCAGGGATGGTTGGAAGGCGCGAATCCAAACGAGCCAGAACGGCGATTTCGAGCACGCTGGCGAGATCGCCTCCACATGCGGCCCCACGAGGGAAGCCAGGTGTTGTCGGTCTTGGGCGACGCCGATATCGAGGCCGTCTCGTTGGGCTCGATTCAGGCCGGCGAAATCCACATGTGGATGCGCGATCGCGCGCAGGCCTCCCGCGGCGGACCCATTGGCGACGGGGAACGCTCTGGCACGCTGAACTTCGTTCCGCGGCGCATGGCCGCACTGGGCAACGTGATGATCGACTCACAACCCGTGGTCGGCGCGGTCGAGAAACTGGAAATCTGGTTTCACGAGGCCGAGGCAGTGCCAGTCGGTGCGAGGATCGCGGCCTCAACGAACGCGAACAGGGTGCATTCCGACACGGCTCGTTCCGCGGTCGCGCCAGCGGCCAAAGAACCGCGTGGCACGCCCGAGCCGCCAGCTCAAAAAGGGCGCTTGCGCGTGGAAGCCGAACAACTACAAGCCGAGCTGCTCGTGCGTGGCCAGGCACTGGAACTGTCCCGATTAATGGCGAAGAACCACGTCCGCTTCGCCGAGTTTGAAAACCCCGACCCGTTGGCCGCGCCTCTGTCGGTCGAGGCCGACTTTCTGCAAATTGCCCCCGCCGGCTCCGCCGAAGCCGACTGTGTGGTCCAAGGGCGTCCCGCGCGTGTCGAGGGACGCGGGATGTCGCTGGTCGGCGGGACGATCAAGGCCAACCGCGGCACCAACCGAATTTGGTTGCTCGGCGCCGGCATGCTTCGCTTGCCGGTCGAACAGAACTTGGAAGGTCGAGCCTTGCAAGCCAATGGCCCGCTTGAGGTCCGTTGGGAAGGCCAGATGGCCTTCGACGGGCGTCTGGCGCAGTTCGATCGCGCGGTCACCGCCATGCTCGACGGCCGCACGCTTCACACGCCACGCATGGACGTGGTGCTGGCCTCGCCGGTCGATTTCTCGGCCGGCGCGTCGGGGTCACGGCCCGAGGTTGAACAGATTGTCTGTCATACCAGCGCCCAGCTCGACAGCGAAACCAAAACTGGCGACCAGCGTAGCTCGATCGAACAACTCCGATGCGGGCCGCTTACCTTTTGGCCGCTCACCGGTGCGCTCGAAGCGCTGGGCCCCGGAGAAATCACCACCGTACGGCAGGGGACGGTTGCCTTGATGCCTCCGGCTGTGGGGGGTGAGACGCCGCAAGCCGACCACCAACGTCAGAATCCACCGTCCTTAAGCTATTTGCACGTGCGATTTCAGGACCACGCACGTGGAAACATGCGCCAGAGACAAATGTTGCTGTCGGGGCAGGTCGAAGCCACCTACGGGCCGGTCTCCATCTGGGATGAGAAGGTCGATTCCGATCGATTGGGCGCGAGCGACGTGTGTCTCAATTCTCAGACGCTCGAAGTGCTTGAGATGCCCACACCCCAAGGGGCCATTCAGTCATTCGAGCTGACCGCGCGTGGAGACGCCCGCGCGGACGGGCACGACTTCAGCGCACGGGGGGAGCGGTTGTCCTACAACCAGACCAAGGATCTGTTGGAGCTGGAAGGCGACGGCCGCGCCAGCGCCGAGCTGATCCGTCAAACCGAGGTGGGCGGCGCCCCTTCGCGCGTGAAGGCGCGACGGATCCGTTTCTGGCGGACCGAAGGATCGGTCAAAATCGACAACGCACAGCTTCTGGAGGCGGCGCAAAACGGATCCACGCACGAAGCATTCAATCGGCTCGCAGCCGCTCCTGCTCCAGCGAGCGCGCGATGAACTCGAGCGCCGCGCCGGCCATGTGGTCGTAATACTGCCACCCGTGTCCCCCTGCCGATGTCTCCAGGTCGCACTGGTGGGGGATTCCGAGTGCCGCCAGCTTCATCCGCAGTTTATCGGCGCTCTCGAACCAGCGCTGGTCGGCCGGATCGCAGCAGAACCAGATTTGGCGCGGCCAGTTGAGCGGATGAACGTGCAGCGTGGCCGTGTCCTGCCGAGCATCCTCGGCGTCGGCGTACATTTGGGCGAGCACCTCGTCCCCTTCGTCCAACCTCATCTGGAAGTCGATCGCCGGCGACACCGCGGCCACGATGGGAAACGTACGCGGATGCCGAAACGCCAAGCGCAGTCCCCCTTGCCCGCCCATGCTCGTTCCCAGGAGAGCAATCCCTGGCGGCGCGGCGTTCCACCTGCGCTCGATAAAACGCAGCACCGGCTCGAGCGCGAATCGCTCGGCCGAGACCTGCGCGTCAAACTCCGGGCAGATGCGGTCCGACCACCAGCTTCGCTGTGTCAAGGGAGCGATGACACTCAGTCCGTGACGGTCAAACTCGCGGCAATACGCCGCATTGTCCTTTAAGCGCGTCAAATGGACACCATGGAGGTAGAGCACGACATAGCCGTGCTCGCTCGCGTGGGGCGGCTCGTAGAGGTCGGCCGTGTGTCCGGCGATGGTCGTTTCGCTCCACGTGCCCGCGGCGCCGGCCAGGTTCATGTTTTCGAATTCTCGCGATAATACACGATAATACACGCTGAGGGTTATGGGCAGGCTTTTCATGTGTATACTACCCCCAGGCGCCGCGGCAATGCGCCAATCGACGCTCGATTTCCCGGAAGACCCACCCATGGTGAGACCAGGTCGGCGAGTGAACTGGTGAAGATTCTCCTGGACGAGGAACAGCTTCGCGCCGGCGTTCGGCGTCTCGCCGCGGAGATCAACGACTATTACGGCGAAGCGGGACTGACGATCATCGGCGTGCTCACCGGCAGCATCATCCTGTTGGCCGACCTGATCCGTCAGCTCAACGGGCCGCTGCGCGTCGGATTGGTCCAGGCCAGGAGCTATCGCGGTGGTCAGACGAGCCCCGGCCCCTTGGCGATCAACGCCGACTTTCTCCCCGATGTCAAAGGGCGCGATGTATTGCTGGTGGACGACATCTTCGACACCGGCCACACGCTGTTGGAGCTCCTGTCGCAGATCGATGAATTGGGCCCGAGCCGCGTTCGCACCGCTGTCCTGCTCCGCAAACGCGGGCGGCAGCAGGTGTCGATGACGCCAGACTACGTGGGCTTCGAGATACCCGACGAGTTTGTAGTGGGCTACGGGCTGGACTACGACGGCCTGTTTCGCAATCTGCCGTACGTCGCCGGCCTGGAGGCACACGAAAAGGCGAAGGAGCATCTCGCGTGACCCGGCTACGGCTGGTGCTGGTGTCGCGCCGATTCTGGCCGTTGGTGGGCGGTGCCGAGACGATGATGGCGCGCCTGGCCGCTCGATTCCGCGACCACGGTGTAGAGACCACGATACTCACCGCTCGCTGGGACCAGGCCTGGCCGGCGGAGTTCGAGCACATGGGCGTGCGCGTGGTGCGCCTCGCGCAGCCACGACAGCCGATATGGGGAACGCTCGAATACATGCGCCAGCTCGATCGCTGGCTCCGTCGACGTGCCGGACAATTCGACCTGGTGTTTGTCTCCATGCTGAAACACGATGCCTATGCGGCGCTGCGCGCGGGCCGGCGCGGCGCATTCCCAGTCGTGCTGCGCGCCGAGGGGGCCGGGCTGGGGGGTGATGTGAATTGGCAACTGGAGGCGCGCTGCGGCGCGCGCATTAAATCGCGGTGCTATCACGCCGCGGCGCTCATTGCACCCAGCCGCGCCGTCGAGCGCGAACTGATCGCCGCCGGTTTCGATCGCTCACGCATCCACTATATTCCCAACGGCGCTCCCATTCCCAGCGAGCGCGACGTGGCCGCTCGCCGCGCGGCTCGCCGCAGTCTCGCTACGTCGCATCCCGCGCTCTCCACGGCGGACGATACGCCGCTGGCCGTTTTCGCGGGCCGCCTTGACGCGGCAAAGGGGCTGGGTGATCTGGTGGAGGCGTGGCGACTCGTGGCCAACAGCCATCCCTCCGCACGCCTCTGGCTCGTCGGAGACGGACCCTACCGCGCCGCGCTTGCCACCCAAATCAACGATCTGGGGCTCTCAGGCTCGGTCGTCCTGCCCGGTGCGTTCGACAACATTTCCCAGCTGCTGGTGGCGGCCGACGTCTTCGTGCTCCCTTCCTGGGAAGAAGGCATGTCGCTGGCGCTGTTGGAGGCCATGGCCCAGGGTTTGCCGGTCGTGGCCAGCGATATCCCCGGAAACCGTGACGTCGTTGACGCCGATTGTGGTTTGCTGGTGCCGGCTCGATGCAGTGATCCGTTGAGCGCGGCGATGGCGCGCGTGTTCCTCGAGCCGGATCGGGCGCGGCAATTGGGCCAAAACGCCCGCGCGCGAGTGCGCGACCATTTCTCGCTGGATCGCGCGGTGGACGAGCACCTGCGGTTATTCGAGTGTCTGTGCGCCCTGTGCCCCAAGGCGTGAGGTTTCGTGACCGGCGTGACTCGGAGCATTTTGCACGTCATCCCGACCCTGGACCGCGGAGGCGCGGAAAAGCAACTGGTGCTGCTCGCCACGGGGTTGCCGCGAGAGGAGTTCGAGGTACACATCGCCGTGCTCACACGCAGCGGGCCGCTGGAAACGGACCTGACCCGCGCCGGAATTCCCGTCACGCACTTCCACAAGCGCCACAAGATCGACCCCGGCGCCTGGTGGCGGCTGAAGCGGCATATCGGCCAATTGCGGCCCGACCTGGTGCAAACGTGGCTGTTTTCCGCCAACAGCTACGGCCGTACCGCGGCCATGGCGGCCGGAGTCGGACGAATCGTGGCCAGCGAGCGCTGCGTCGATCGGTGGAAAGCATGGCACGAGCTGGTGATCGACCGTTTCCTCGCGCGCCGCACGGCGCGGATCGTCGTCAACAGCATGGGCGTCCGCGACTTCTACGTGCGGCATGGTCTGCCCGCCGACAAGTTCGTGGTGATCCCGGGCGGCGTGTCACCCTCGCCGCCGAGCGACCTGGACCGCGCTGGCGCTCTTGCCTCGCTCGGTTTGCCGGCGCACGCGCGGCTGATCGGCGCCGTGGGGCGCCTCTGGCCTCAAAAGCGGATCAAGGACGTAATCTGGGCGGCCGACCTCCTGAAAGTCATCCGCGACGACGTACACGTCCTCGTCATTGGCGACGGCCCACGGCGCGCACGGCTCGAACGATTCTGCGCGCAGGTCGAAATTGAGGACCGTGTACACTTCCTCGGTCACCGCGATGACGTGCCGCGGCTCATGCCGCATTTCGACGTGCTGTGGCTTGCCAGCTCGTACGAGGGCCTCCCCAACTCGATCATGGAGGCGATGGCCGCCGGCGTCCCCGTGGTCGCCACCGACATCCCTGGCAACCGCGACCTGGTAGTTCCGAGCGAGACAGGCTACCTCGTCGCGGTCGGCGACCGCGCCGCCATCGCGCGGCAAACGGCCAAAATCCTCGACGACCGCGCCCTGGCATCGCGCCTTGGCGCCGCCGCGCGGGTTCGCGTCCACACTAACTTTAGCGTCGACCAGATGATCCAGCGCCACGCACAACTCTACCGCGAACTGCTTAGCACATAGCTGCCCAGAGCGTAGGTCAGGCACTCTGTGCCTGACTTGTGCTGCTGGATTTGCGTGCCACCTGCTAGCTAGCAGACTAATTCGGCAGCTTCCGTGTTTGTCGAGCGGGGCGTGTCAGGCACAGTATACCTGACCTACTCGATGTTAAGCGTCTTGTGCCACAGCGTGGGAATCGTCCGCTGGTGGTCGCCACAGAAGTAGTAGCTTCGTCCGCCGTCGGCCACGGTGCGGACGAGGATTGTTTTCCAGGGGCGATAGTAATAGAGCGGATGCTCTTTGCCGGGTGGGCCGGCGCGGTAGTCGTCCGGCAATTCGACCAGGTCGAAGACGGCGGTGGTGAAGCGGCGGATCTCGCTACCCTGAGGGTGCGCGACGTTGCGCGACATCGATAGCGCCTTCAGATAAACCTCGGGCCCGACCACCGCCGAGCCGATGTTAAGATACACCCCGCCTTCGAGGTCCTCGATCGCTCGCGCGAAGATCAGAAAATCGGTGTAGCTGGCGGCCCCCAGCGCGGCGCCGTCGCAGTTGGCGTGCGCGTGAATGATGTCACTGCCTACGCCGACGTGAATCGTCAGCGGAACGCCGGCGCGCCAACAAGCGGCGGCGACGCTCAGCTCGGCATGGGGGAACTTCTGCTCGACGATCACGCGTCCCACGGCTTCGCCCAGGCCTTCGCCTCGTGCGGCCGCCTCGGCAATGATGTCGTTCAGTTCTCCCGTCTGCCGCCAGAGTCCGAACTGCCCGCGCTGAATCCACCGGGAGACGTCCTCGCTCGTGCCACCCCAGCGCGCCAGCTCGTAGTCGTGGATCATTACCGACCCATTGCCCGCCAGGTGCGTGAGAACGCGGCGCTCAATCAGGTCGACAAGAAACCGCGACAAGCCCAGCTTAATGGGGTGTCCGCCGATCATCGCAATGACGGGCCGCCCGTCGCGCCTTGCTTCGATCACCTGGTCCACCCATTCCAGGAATTCCGGGTGGTCGTACGGGTCCGCCGGCGCCATGAGCGCCGCGCAATCGGCCGCCGTCAGATCATGGCCGCGCTGGCGCACGTCGACGAGCCTGATCCGCGAGCGATCGAACTGTTCATAGCGGCTCATGTGGCCATTTTATCGTGCCCAGTGACATTGACCCAAGTTCAAGAGCGGCCTATTCTTGGCGGCCCCAATGTACCTAATTCGCGACGCACCGGGGGGCTTACGCCCCCCGCTCGCCAACGTGTCGACTCTCGCGGACTTGGGCGAGCGTGACGTGCTTGGGCGAGCATCCATTTCCTTGGCGAGCGGCCGGTGTGAGCCGGCCGGTGGAGTACGATCTCTTATACGATGAACATCGCCATCTTTCTTCCAAATTGGGTGGGCGACATGGTGCTGGCCACACCCGCGGTGCGTGCCTTGCGGCGGCACTATTCCCCCCCGGCGCGGCTGGTGGGAGTTGTGCGGCCGTATGTCGCCGACGTGCTCGCCGGCACCGACTGGCTCGACGAAATGATCCTGTACGATCCGCGGAGTGCGGATCGCACCTTGCGCGGCTGGTCGGTGGCGGCACAACTGCGCGCCGCGCGGATCGACTCCGCACTGCTCTTGACCCATTCGTTCCGCACGGCGCTCGTCGCCTGGATGGGAGGGGCGCGGCGCCGCGTGGGTTATGCGCGCAACGGGCGCGGGCCGCTGCTCACGCAAAAGCTCTACCATCGCCGCGCGCGGAGACGTTTCATACCGACGCCGGTACTCGATGACTATTTGCGGCTGGCCTATGCAATGGGGTGCGCCACGGAGTCGCGCCAGACGGAGCTTGCCACGACGCCGGCCGACGAGCTCGCGGCGGACACAGTCTGGCGTGCGTGTGGCTTTGCGCAAAGCGAGCACGTCGTGGCGATGAACGCCGGAGGCGCATTTGGCGAGGCAAAGCACTGGCCGGCGGAATATTTTGGCGATTTGGCGCGTCGCGTCGCCGAGTCGCACCGCACGCCGGTGCTGGTCCTGTGCGGTCCCCACGAACGCGACATCGCACGGCAGATCGAAGCAATCGCCGCGCATCCGCGCGTGCGCAGCCTGGCCGACGAGCGCCTGTCGATCGGCCTGTCGAGGGCCTGCGTCCGCCGCAGCCGATTGCTGGTCACGACCGACAGCGGCCCGCGGCATTTCGCCGCGGCCTTCGGCGTGCCGGCCGTAACGCTCTTCGGGCCCACGCACCCAGCCTGGAGCGAGAACTACCACGTCAGTGAGATTCACCTGCAGCACGAGCTTCCCTGCGGGCCGTGCCAGAAGCGAAGCTGCCCGCTCGGTCATCACCGCTGCATGCGCGAGCTCTCGGTCGATGAAGTGTTTGCCGCGGTCGAGCGGCAGTTGAACGGTCCCCGCGCGACGCTCTGGATCGAGGAGGAATACCGGCCCCTGCTTCGGCGAGCTGAGCTGGCGACGTTTGATTCGATCATGAGCGCCCAGCGAGGCGAGCTACTCCGTGCGCGAAACGACCGCGAGAATTGGCGGCTCGATTTGCCCGGTCCGTCCGGCGGCCTCCGCCCAGCCTTTCTTAAAAAGCATCGCTCCCGTGGAGTTCGCACATGGCTGCGTGCGCACGTGGGTGCGCAACCGGGGCGCACGCCGGGGCGGACCGAAGCCGAAAACATCGCACGGCTGGCCGCCGTGGGACTCGCGAAGACGCGCCTGGTGGCCTTCGGCGAGCGATTGGCACGTGACGGGCGGCTCGAATCGTTCGTCGTCACCGAGGAGCTGACGGGCTTCACTCAGCTCGACCACTTCCTTGAGGAGCGTTTTGACGCCCGCGCGCCAGGCAGGCCTTCGGCACGCGACCGTGATCGGGCGCGGCTGATCGGCGACATTGCGGCGACGGCGAAAAAGTTTCATGCGTTGGGCTTCAATCATCGCGATCTGTACTGTTGTCACTTCTTCGTACGCGAGGCCGAGCCGGGGCGATTCGACGTCAATCTGATCGACTTGGAGCGCGTCGAGCGGCGGCGCAGCCTGCGCCGCCGCTGGATCGTGAAGGACCTGGCACAACTGGCCTATTCGGCGCCGCGCGGCTCCGTCGGCTGCACCGACCGCATGGCGTTCATCAAGCATTATCTGGGTGTGCGGCGCTTGAGAGCGTCGGACAAGCGATTGATCCGTCGCGTCCTGGCCAAAGAGCGATGGATGCGCCAGAAACGAGGCCTGTACTCATGAAAATCGCCCTGGTGATCGATCGATTCGATCCTCGGCTGGGCGGAGCCGAGCAATGGTCGCACTGTTTCGCGCTGCGCCTCGCCTCGGCTGGCCACGAGGTGCACGTCGTGGCCAGTCGCTTCGGCCCCGCCGAGTCCTGTTCGCCCTGGATCGCCCACGAAGTACGCGCGGGCCGGTCGCGAATCGAGTTCGCCGAGGCGGCGCGGCGGCGCCTCCAATGGCTGGCGCCCGATGTGATCCACGACACCGGCGCCGGCTGGTACTGCAATGTCTTCCAGCCGCATGGCGGCTCGCGGCGCGCGTCCTTCGAGCAGAATCTGTTGCTCTTGCCCCCTTGGCTGCGGCCGGCCAAGCGACGTCTGGCGCGGCTGCTTCCGCGATACCGCCGCTTCGAGGCGCTCGGTCGCCGGCAGTATGCGGCCGACGGACGGCTGCTGGTCGCCATCTCGCGGATGGTCGCGCGCGACTTTGAGCGCTATCACGACGTTTCGGCCGACCGCATTCGGCTGGTGTACAACGGCGTGGACGTGGAGCGATTCACGCCGGCGCTGCGCGCACGGCATCGCGAGAGCATTCGGGAGGCGCTTGGCGTCGCGGAGTGGGAGCTGCTGCTGTTGATCGTCGCGCACCATTTCCGCCTGAAGGGCGTGCCGACGCTTCTGCGCTGCGTGAGCGAACTGCGTCGCAGAAAGTTGCCGGTCAGGCTGGTCGTGGTAGGTGGCAAGCCAACGGCCGCTCCCGCGGAGCCGCTTCGGCAGGACTCAAGCGGAGTTACCTTCGTCGGTCCGGTTCGTGACACGGCGCCCTACTATGCCGCGGCGGATGTCTACGTACAGCCGACGTTTTATGATCCGTGCAGCCTGGTTGCGCTCGAGGCGCTCTCCTGTGGCCTGAGTGTGATTACCAGCCGGTTCAACGGCGCGGCCGAGCTGCTCACCGACGGCGTCGATGGCTACACGCTCGACGACCCGCGCGACGCGGTTGAGCTGGCTCGCCGCGTGGAAGTGTTTTTGGAGCGCGATGTGCGAGACCGCATGGGCCAGGCGGCGAGGCAGCTTGCGCTGGCTCACACGCTGGAGCGCAACGACCAGGAGATGATGACCGTTTATGCCGACGCCGCCGGCCGCCGTCAGGCGGCTTGAAGATGCCGGCGCTAAGGCCGGCAATTCAAGTGCCGCGCTAGCGTGAACGCGTCCGCTCGCTATCGCACGTCGACCGAATTGACGACCGAGATGCCCTCGGCCACGGCGCGGACCGCCTCTTGCGCCAGTTGCTTGTGATAGAAGCTCGACACCCAACCGCGGATCAACAGGCCTTCGTCCAGCTCCTCGACGCGTAATTCGCGCAGAGCCTGGATCGGGCTGGATGCCAGCGCCCTCTGCGCGCGTGGCAACAGACCCTTGGACGTATTTTGAGAAATCACTTGAGACCCTCCATGCGAAGACGGACGCTGTCGCGCACGGGCGGCCGTCTGGCCGCCGGCCTTGACAAGGTGCCGACACGACCGCGCGTTTTGCCCCTGGTATATCTCCCGACGACGTGACTCCTAACGCGGTGCTAGCACTGATAGCTGCTGGCCGCCGGGTGACGCGTCCATGTTATGTCCGCCGAAGCACGGCGGGATCGGAATGTACTCTACTTTCTGTTCGGAACGCCCAATTTAGTGTTTTCCCTTTCCGATTGTCAATCCCCTCCGCACGGAGGTAGTGTCTGAACAGTGAGTTGGTCATTTTAGGACCGCCGCGAAAAGCTCGTCAAAGCTCCAGACGTGGCCGGCCAGCTTGGCCATCATCGCCGCACTGGGCCGAAGCTCGCCGCTCTTGCCCGGCTTCCGTGTCTGCCAGCAGTAGTTGCAGTAAGCCCCGAACATGGCGAAAGCGGCCTCAAGGTTGCGGAGCTTCTTGGAGAAGCACAGCGTCAGCCGGTTGAGGCGCTTCAGGAATACGCGCTGTGTGCCGTTCAGACGCTCTACGTGCGACGTGCATATCGTCCGCTGGCTGCGACCGTCTATCCCACGAATGCCGGTCCGCTTCGTGCCAACCATTTCGCTCGGCTGATATACGATGTTCGCGTTTCTGTACTCTTTGACGATCGTGCCGTACTTGACGTACGGACCGAAGGCCAGATCAACGGCCTCGGGATAGGCCGGAAAGCCGTCCGTACTGATCTGCACGATGGGATTGTAACCTTCGGGCTTGTAGTCGTGGGCATCGCTGGCGTGCGGGTTGGGGAATACCAGCCGGCTGGCCACGTCCAGCATGAAGCGACGGGCATTGTCGGCCGACCGCTTGCCGATCAAAAACGTCGGCATGAGCTTCGTGCGCTGGTCAACGCACGTCCACAAGTACACGTCGCCCATGTCGTGGCACCGCTCGCGCTGCTCTACCGTCAGCCGAGCCTGTTTCTTGCCGACGAACGTCCATTGTTCGTCAAACTGCAAATGCCCCAGCGTCAGGCCGCGCATCCGCTCGTCAAGGAATCGGCGGCAGGCATCGCCGAAGAACACAACCAGCTTGCAAATCGTATTGCGGTCAACGCCGGTTGTCCGCTCAGCGGCACGAATCGACATGCCTTGCGTCAGCAGATTCAGGACGAGCTTGGCCTTGTCCACCGGCACACGCATCGTGCCGAGCGGCTTGGGCTGGGCGTCGAACCAAACATGGCCGCACAGATTGCACTTGTACCGCTGCTCGCCTTTGCGGGTTCTGCCGTATTTCTGGTAAGAGCTATGGTCGCACGTCGCCCGAATCATCATCGCGGAGTCGCTATCGGTTGCGGCCTCCGCTAGAATGAGGTTGTTCGGACCGACCTAGCGAAAGCCTGGTTGTGTTCACGCCCCGGTTGGGCTGCTTCCCTTCCGGGGTTTCTTTCGACGCATTTATTGTACAGACATTTTATCGTCCGTCAATGGTATTGCACCAGAATTTTTTGTCTGTACAATCCGGGCATGAAATCTGTACGCGGGCGACCGCCAAAGCCGGAAGGCGAGAGCCGGCCTGTTCGCTTTCAGATCCGGCTGTCGCAAGACGAACTTGATCTGTTGACGAAGGCCGCCGGCGGCAAGACTTCCACCTGGGCGCGCGATGTTCTCTTGAGGGCCGCTAAGCGGACTCGCTAGCGGAGAGAGGGGGTTACGATCCCGTCCGTGCGAATGGACCCCTACGGCAGTGTATAAGGCTGCTGCGCCGCCAAGACGCGGGCCGCTCTCCTTTAGGCCGCGAATCCGCAGCCATCAAGGCAGCCCACCGGAGAACAGAATCGAGGTCCATGTCGCATTAGACAAATGCAGCATGGGCCTGGTTCGCTATCACGCCTGACCGAAAAAGTCTTTGTCCGTTACGCCGTCAGCAGAGGTGAGCTTTAGCTTGCGTCGGACACCCTTGACATAGCAGTCCGCAACATCCTTGTCGTGTGTGGGAATGGGAAACGAAAACACGGACCCGTTGATGTCTCGCAGAAAGGTCGTATGGCTGCCCTTCGACATTGAAGAGTCTTCCCAGACCCCATAAGCCCGGAGAATCTTCCGAAGCTTCTTGAACGGTAACGGCATCTGCCCATCAAGCCGGCTGCAATGAGTCGTATTCTCGGTATTCCGGCTCCTCGATTACGACATTCCCGACAGGGGCAATCGAGAGCACGAACTCCCCCTTGCACGTGGGGGCTTTGCCAGCCGCAAACATCTGGTGGTACTTGCCTTCTGCTGGCGTGAACAAGTTGGCGGGATTGTTGTACTTCAGCGATACGGCAATTTGAACGTGGATGGCCGTATCCAGACTGCGAAAAGCTTCCTGACGCGTATCGCCATCTCCCAGTAGATCAAACTCTAAACAATGTGCGATCCAGCGATCGCCTTCGCGATAGAAGATAACTCTCAGGGGAATTCTCAGAGTTTCTGACATGGTGATGATCGTGGTCCCGTCTCGGTGACGATTATCTGACCCGTGACAAAAAACGAAGGATTGTACCACAACTAAGGAGGTTCAGTCCAACTGTTTACGTAACTATATCGGCTGCCGTGACTTGCGTCAATAGTCCAGTGATCGTGTTTTTGCTATTATGGCACAACTGGAGACGCATTCGCGAGTTGTGGAACGCAAGATTTTTGTATTTTCTCGACTTACGTGGACATGCGTCAACGTTTAGGTGTCCGGAGATTTTTTTCCGGAGTTCGGAAGGCTCCGTCCGCATCACTACCACCACGGACTCGCGCAGCGCCCGCCGCGTCATGCCCGTTACGTACCCCGCCTCCAACAGCGCCACCGCCAAATCGGTCGCGTTCATCGACCCGACCAACTCACTGTTCAGACACTACCCGCACGGACGCTGGTTCGTGCGCAACATCGTCGGATCGGACCCCCACGGATACGCTTATCGAATGATTTCCAGTGCCTTTCCAAGCGCTTTGCCATGGCTGGAATTGATCATGGCGACCGCGCCCTTGCCGCTCTGGGGGTATAGTTGCGCGTCACAGAGAAAGCCGTAATTCGATCCACCGTGTCCAATGTGCGCTTGCGCGCCGTCGGCCACCACCGACAGGCCCAGTCCCCATGTGGTGACTGGAGCAAGTTCAGGGCGTATGCCATACTGCGGCAACAGGGTTCCGCACATGGACTTTGCGCTTTTGGGGGTCGATCTCCAGACGCTCGAGCTGGTGCGCGCGATCGCCACCGGCTCACCGCACCGGTTAGTTTGCGCGTGCGAGCTTGGCCCCCACGCGACTGAAATCAAGCGGCTGATACCGGACCTTCGGCTCGTGGATAATTGGGAATCGCTCCTTGAAACCTCGACGACCGAGGCCGTTATCGTCGCCAGCTCTCTTGAAGAACAGCCTCGCGCCGAACAGTTGCGCACGCTTGTGCAGGCCGGCGTCGCACTCTTGGTGTCGCACCCCGTATATCCCTCGATGCTCATTTACTACGAGTTGGACATGATTCGCGAGGAGAGTAGCGCGCCGCTCTTGGCCAATTTGCCAGCGCGTTGGCATCCCGCGATCGAGCGGCTGCGCGCGCTGCTGGTCGGCGACGGCCATTTGCCGATCGGCAAGGTCGAGCAGATCGTCTTCGACCGTGAGACGCCGTTGCGTGCTCGCGCCGACGTCCGCGCGCAGTTTGCGCGAGACGCGGATCTCGTGCGTGCGCTGTGCGGCGAGCTGGCGACGATCGGCGCCATGGGGCAAACCGCCGGCGCGGCCGACGACACCAACCTCGGCGTGCAGCTCGCCGCCGACAACGGACTACTGGTCCGCTGGGCCGCAGCCCCGGCCGATTCGAGCGCCACGGGTCGAATCAGCCTCCTCGGCGCGTCCGGGCGAGCGCGGCTGGACATGCCCGAGGGGGGCGCCTCCTGGACGCTGGAGATCGCGGCCGCCGGCCAGTCACATCGAGAAACTTTTCCTGACTGGTCGGCGCCGGCGACGATCCTCGATTGCATGGAGCGCCTTACGAGCGGGCAGCCCTTGGGTCTCGCCTGGAGCGATGCGGCCCGATCGGTCGAGATCGCCGAGGCACTTGACCGCAGCCTCGCGAAACGCCGACAGATCGACCTGCACCAAGAAACCTTCAGCGAGGAAAGCACCTTCAAGGGCACAATGGCCGCACTGGGGTGTGCTTTATTGCTTTCGTGCGCCGCGCTCTTTCTGCTGGCCGGCGTCGCCGAGGCTCTGGGTGTGCCCCATGCCGACAACGTGCTGTATCTGATGGCCGCCGCGCTCGTAATATTTCTCGCCTTACAGTTGCTGCGGCTGGCGCTGCCGCGTGCGCGTTCCGCTCCCCCGCCTGGCCGACGCGCGCAATTCGGGCTGGGGGCGATTTTCGCGGTGCTGACGGGCTCGGCAATTTTTTTAGCGCTCGCGCGACGGCTGGCTGAACGTCTTCTCGATCACTGACGCGAACCGTCACGACTTGCCCAAACCATCACTCTATGCCCTATACACTGGCCCATCCCGCCGCCGCGGTGCCGCTGCGAAGCATTCCATGGATTGGCAGCCGCTGGGTTCTGTCGGCGCTGGTGATCGGCAGCATGGTTCCCGATTTGGGTTACTCGGTCCGATCATTGGCATTGACTCGCGCCGGGCACTCGCTGCCGGGGATCTTCTACCTGTGCGTTCCGCTGGGCCTCGTGGCGCTTTGGATACTCCATGTGCTGCTGAAACGACCGATGGTCCTGCTGCTGCCTGATCGGCACCGCGCGGCGCTCTGGCCGCTGTGTGGAACGTTCCGCTTCCTGCCATTCTCACGGTTTGGCTGGATTGTCGCATCGCTTGCTGCCGGCGCCGCGACACACCTGGCATGGGACGCTTGCACGCAGCGTCAAGGTTTCGTTGTGTCGCTATTCGAGACGATGTCGCGGCCGATCTTCGTCGTGGGCCGACACGAAGTGGTTGTCTATGATGTTTTACGACACACATGCAGCGCGGTCGGCGTGTTGCTCTTGGTCTACTGGTACGCTGCCTGGCTTCCCGATCGACGGGCGCGCGTCCACGATGTGCACCGCTCGGCGACGGAACCTCCACGCGGTCTGGTCGTTTCACTCCTGCTCGTGCTTCCGCTGGTCGTCGGTGTCTTCGTGGGCTACTGGACGACCATGGGTAAATTTGGCCTGGACCGCCTCGAGGTATTTGCGAGCCGCGTGGCGCTGCACAGTCTGGGGGCGTTTGTGATGCTGGCTTGCGCGTATTCGATCGTCTACCGGCTCGTGGAGATCGCGGCTTCTCGCGCGGACTCTGCCCACAAACCGAACGCGACCGTGTACGCACAAGCCCCCTCTGCCCCGCTGGGGGAGCGAGCAGGGTGAGGGGTTTCGTCCGCGCGAATTCTCAACGGGAATTGCCGCCGAATGCTGCATCGAGCTTGACATTGCCCCAGCGTCTGGGACGATCCGGGCACCTGCCACCGCTTTCGCACAACCCCAGGAGCCGACGTTGTCGCGCCTGCAACACAAAGTCGCCATCATCACCGGCGGAGGCTCTGGGATCGGCCGCGCCACGTGCGAGCTGTTTGCCGAAGAGGGCGCGGACGTGGTGGTCGCCGAGCGGAACGAGCAATCTGGCCGCGCGGTGGCCGATGAGATTTGTCGTGTCGGCGCTCGCGCACGGTTCCTGTCGACCGACGTGACCGACGAGCCCAGCATCCAGCGGATGGTCGCCGAAACGGCGCGCCAATTCGGCCGCATCGACATTCTGGTCAACAACGCCGCGATCTTCGTATTGCGAGGCATCGAGGCCACGGTCGACGAGTGGCGGCGAATCCTGGACACGAATGTCATGGGACCGGCGCTCGTGGCCAAGCACGTGGTTCACGAGATGCGAAAGACCGGCGGCGGCGCGATCGTCAACCTGGCATCCATTTCCAGCTTCATCGCGCAGCCCCAGTTCGTCACCTACAACGCCACCAAGGCGGCGATCGCCAACATGACGCGCTGCATGGCGCTCGATCTAGCGCCGGATCATATTCGCGTCAACGCCGTCTGCCCCGGCACCGTCTGGACGCCGATCGTCCAAGAGCGCGTCCGCGAGGCCGGGCTGGACCGCGCCGCCGCCGACATCCACCCGGACTTCGGCGCCGCGCACATGATCAAGCGCATCGCCGAGCCGCGCGAGATCGCCTATGCGATCCTGTTTCTGGCCTCCGACGAAGCCTCGTTCATCACCGGCGAAAACCTGATGGTCGACGGCGGCTACACGGCCAAGTAGTGGAGTCGTACGATTGTCCAACGAGCTCTGCTGGATGCCGGCGGTCGATCTCGTCCGTGAGTTTCGCGCCAGGCGCCTCGCGCCGGTCGAGGTGCTCGATGCCGTGCTCGCACAATTCGAGCGCGTCAATCCGCGCATCAATGCCATCATCACGCCGACAGTAGACGCGGCGCGGCAGCAGGCACGCGCCGTCGAGCAGGCGGTGATGCGGGGTGAAGAGACAGGGCCGCTGGCCGGCGTGCCGCTGACCATCAAGGACCTGCACCAGTTGGCCGGAGTACGCACCACCTTCGGCTCGAAGCTGTTCGAGAACTTCGTTTCGTCCGAGGACTCGATCCTGGTCACGCGGCTCAAGCGAGCGGGCTGTGTCATCTTGGGCAAGACCAATACGTCGGAGTTCGGACTGGTGCCGCTGGCCATCAACTCGATTTTCGGCGACTCGAACAACCCCTGGCTCGCCGAGCGCAACACCGGCGGCTCGAGCGGCGGATCGGCCGCGGCGGTCGCCTGCGGCATCGGACCAATTGCCACCGGCAGCGACGGCGGTGGATCGATCCGCATCCCGGCCAGCTTCTGCGGAGTCTTCGGCGTCAAGCCGCATTTGGGCCGTGTGCCTCACGTCCCTTTTCCGCGCGGCTGGGAGAGCCTGGCCCATCATGGCCCCTTGTCGCGCACGGTGCGCGATGCCGCTCGCATGCTCGACGTCATGCGCGGGCCCCACGAGGCCGACCGCTGGTCGCTGCCAGCTACGAGCGAATCGTACGAAAAGGCCTGCGACGAACCGGTCAAGGGCCTGCGCGTCGCCTGGTCGGCGGATCTTGGCGGGTTGCCCATCGAGCCGGAGGTCGCCGACATTTGCCAGCGCGCCGCGCTGCGATTCGAGGAGCACGGCGTACACATTGAGCCGGTCGAATTGCCGACGATCGACCTCACGCGTGCTCAACAGGTGATCGTGCTCTGCGAAGCGGCCACCGGCCTCGAGTCGCGCCGCTCCGAGTGGGAACAGGTCATTCACCCGTCAATGCGTCGTATGTTCGCCAACGCCGACGAGCTGACCTACCAGGACCTGGTCCGCGCGAACTGGGCGCGAGAAGAGTGCTGGACGCAATTGCACGAACTCTTCGAAACATACGACGCTCTCTTAACACCGACCGCCCCGATTCACGCAACTCTTAACGGCACGCTCGGCCCCAAGGAGATCGCCGGCCAGCGCGTGCGTAGCCTGTCCTGGCTGTCGCACTGCGTGCCCTTCAACATGACGTGGCAACCGGCGGCCAGCCTGCCGGTCGGCTTCGACACGCAAGGCGTGCCCGTCGGCCTGCAAATCGTCAGCCGCCGGTTCGACGAACCAACGCTCTTCCGCCTCGCCGCGGCCTATGAAGCGGCCTGGCCGTGGACTGTTCAACGACCTCCGGCGGCAATTGAATACGCGTGACGAGTAGTTACTTCCCCTGAAACTTCGCCGGCCGCTTTTCAATAAACGCCATCACGCCTTCGCGGAAATCGTCCGTGGCAAAGAGCTCTTCTTGCAGATCGGCCTCGCGGAGCATCGCTTGGGCGAAGTCGCTCGTCTCGAAGGCGGCGCGCATCGCGCGCTTGGAACGCGCCATCGACAAGGGCGCCTTCTTGGCGAGCTCATCGGCAAAGCGCGCGACTTCGCTTTCAAAGGTCGCGGCCGGGTAGACGTGGTTCACAAGCCCCCAGGAGAGCGCCTCGGCGGCCTGCACGCGCCGCCCCGTCAGCGCCATTTCCAAGGCGCGGCCCAGGCCGATCAGCCGCGGCAGCGTGAACGTCCCGCCGCCGTCGGGCATGAGGCCGATGTTGACAAAAACCTGGCTGAAAAACGCGCGGTCGCTTGCCAGCCGGATATCGGCCGCCAGTGCAATATCGTGGCCAATGCCCGCGGCGGCGCCATCCACGGCGGCCACCACCGGCAGCGGCGACTCGACGATCGTCTTTAGCAGCGGGTGATAGTGGTCGCGCAAAATGGACTTCACGCCGGTGAACTCACCCACGTGCGGGGCCAGTGCCTTGAGGTCGGCCCCAGCGCAGAACGATCCGCCGCTGCCGGTCAGCACTACAACGCGAGCCCCTTCGCCGGGCGCCTTGCTCAATTCCTCGCGGACCAGGTCGGCCGAGTCGGTGCCGATGGCATTGCGCACCTCGGGCCGGTTCAGCCGCACCCATTTGACATCCCCTTTCCGCTCGCTCGTGACAATCGCCGCCTCGGTCGCTTGAGCCATCGGAGGTTTTCCTTTTCTGAATAGGCGTTATGAACTAGGTGCTCTCGCACACAAACGCGAGGCGCGAGCCGAGCGATCGTATTAGTGCGGACCGGTCCGCGCCCTCCGATGGATCCTCACCGCGACGGCGCCGCCTGTTGCATTGGCGTCCTTCCGTTCGATCAGACCGCTGAGCGATGTTGGCATCCCTCGGCTTGCGCCTCGCGTTAGTGTGACGAAGTTGGCGATGCCTTGATTGTCTGGAATCAGAACCCGAATCCTGGCCGGCCACCCCCCTGTCCGCCCTGTCCGCCCATCTGGGAAAGAAACGGCAAAATCACCGCCATCACGCGCATGAAACCGTCGCCGACGGTCGACGTCATTTGCAGACCCATATCGGTCTTCTCCACCGTGGCGGTCAGCACGTCGTTTCCCTGGCCCAGATTGGCTCCGATCATGGCCATGCCCATTTGCATGGCGGGCTCAGGCACCATGATGCCAAGCACGCCAGGCCACTTGGAGAAATGGCTCGTCAGTTGCACCGGTGCCGCCTCCCCTTCGCTTGAATCCATGGCGCTCTTCAGCGACTCGAGCGCATCCTTGCCCATGGCGAACCACACATGCTCTTCAGCCACCGCCACGTGGACCAGCGGTTCGGCAAACATCATCTTCAAGGCCTTCGATAGCGGATCGGTCGCCTTGTCGAACGACGCCAGCGAAAAGGTGTGAATCCGCGCGTCGAGATGCTTGGCCACGTCGAGCCCAATCGTGCCAAAACCGGGATCGCTCTTGGCCATCTCGGCCAGCTCTTCGAACCGTTCGTTCAGCGCGCCGCCTCCGGTCGTTTGCAGGCCCGCGACCATGGTGATGGGAAAAGGCTTGCCGGTAATCCGCACGGCGAAGTTCAGCCTTCCCGATTCGACCGTGCGAGCCGTCACGTCCATCAGTGCCATGGCCAGCTTTTTGACGTTTTCGCGCGACGCGTCCGTCGAAAGCTCCGGCGCCCGGTCGAGTACATCGACCACCGCGGCGCGATAGGCCTCGACTTGCGCCTTGTATTGCTCGACCTGTTCCGCGTCGAGCGGAATGTTGAGGTGCATCGCCGTAAAGGCGTCTTCTGTCGCCAGGCCGCCGAACCGGCTCGGCCCACGGGATAGTCCCTCCACTCGCGCCGCCAGCGCCGAACCACCCAGCGGCTTCACCAGTGCATCGGTCTTCAACTTCTTGGCTTGCTTGTCAATGGAAAGATTGAGTGTGATCTGCTCGGCCCCGGCGAAAAGTTGCTCCAAACCCGTGCGCTGGGCGTCCCCCATGACCTTTGCCAGCGCGGCGGCCGGATCGGCCGGCGCCGCCGCCTCGCCCGTAGCGCCGCCGGCGCCCAACACCCCGCCGAATTGCGTAAGCAACTGCTCGCGCGCCACGGACGTCATTCCTTGCGGCGCGATCGAGATGGCCAGCAGGCTCTCCGACTGCACGCTGGCCAGCGCCGCCTCGGCATCCGGCAGCGCCTCCAGGTGCTCTGCCATCTCCGCGAAATACACCCAAGCGCCCTCCCCTTTCACGAACATGTAGTTGGGGTCCGTTCCAAAGCGGAAAACGCCTCCATCAAGCTCCTCCGGTTTGCCGACCTGCGTGGAGAGCGACTCGATGAACTTGGTCGGATCGCTGACGCCGACAAACGAAACCATCACTCCCACAGGCGTGACGACCGCACCAAGAGGCTTTTGCCTTTCCGCGGCGGCCAGCGTGCTCATCGTCAGATTCTTGACGCGCCACATCTGCTCAAAGGCGAATCGCGCAAATTTGTCCGGAAACAGTGCATCCTTGGTCAGCGATCCGATGAAGCTCAGTCCATCTTGCACCTGGTCCAAGCTCGCGACCTTTACCACGACCACCGGCGGATCGGCCGCCGCGCACCAGGTGCTGGGAACCACGAGTACCGTCGTCATGAGAGCAGCGAACAGCGTTTTCACCGTGCATATCTCCTGGTTGCTGAGCGACCAACGCCCTGAGAATCGTTATGGCGAGCCGACAAATAGTTCGCGCGGTTGAGAGTACCAGCTTCGCATCCGAAACGCCAGCGTCGGCGACGGGCCATTTCAAATGGGAAATCGGCGTCGATCGTGCCGCATAGTTCAAAGATTCCGGTCCACGGTGGCCGATTCTTGAGGGAGTCGATCGGTCTGGCAGCCGTTCCCAACCGGCGCAATGGACTCGGCCGATGAGCACGAAGCGATGACTTTCACCCCCTCCAAATCCATGGCCGGCTTGATACTGGCCGCCGCGCTTGGCATGCTGCTTGCCGGCTGTGCGGCGCCCTGCGGTGCGATAGGTCACCATCGAGGCGGCGTCCGGCACGTGGGCCTTGAAGCCATTCACCCCAGGTTCCTTCCTCTCCCCACTCAGCCTGTGTTCGGACCACCGCCCCAGCCAGCGGCGCCCTGACAAGGCACCGCCCACCACTGAGCCGTGGGCGTAAGCCCACGGAGCGGATCAAGTCGCGGTGCAGGCCCCCCAGATCGCGCAGTAGAAGATCGTGGGGCTTACGCCCCCGGCTCGGCGTCATCTCAACGGTTATTGGTAGCCTGGGCAATCTATGCTGACGCGGCGCCAGGTTCGTGAAGCCGCGCAATCAGACCGGCCGATTCCTATGAGCGTACACACACCATTGCTGCGCCCGCCCTTGCGTCGCGGCCACGCCCTGCGCGCGTAGCGCGCCGAAGCCACCCATATATGCCGAACCGCCCCGCCGGTCCGTCGCTGCGCCGTGGTATGCCTTTGGCGATCGCGTTGGCATATTGCTTTGCCACTGGCAGTGCTGGCCTTGCCGCGGCTTCCGCCTCTGAGTTGCGGCGCACGGCGATCGTGATCGCGGTCGAGCGCGTACGGCCCTCGATCGTCAACATTCACGGCGAGAAGACCATCCATGGCGAGGCCACCAACGTCCCCGCCCTCGAAGCCGATCGCCGCGTCAACGGCATGGGCACCGGCGTCGTGATCGACCCGCGCGGCTACATCATCACCAATCACCACGTCGTCGACGGCGTCGAGAATATCCGCGTCAATCTGGCCGACGGCTCGTCGTACGTCGCGCTGCTCGTCTCGCGCGATCCGGTGACCGATCTGGCTCTGATTAAGATTGACGCCGCCGCGCCCTTGGCGGTCGTGCCGATCGGCACCTCATCCGACCTGATGGCCGGCGAGCCGGTGGTGGCCGTGGGCAATGCCTTCGGCTATGAGCACACCGTCACGCGAGGCATCATCAGCGCGCTGCACCGCACGGTGCAGGTCAGCGAAGGACAGAAATACGAAGACCTGATCCAGACCGATGCCAGCATCAATCCTGGCAACTCGGGCGGTCCGCTGTTGAACATTGATGGCGAGCTGATCGGTATTAACGTGGCGGTCCGCGCCGGGGCTCAGGGGATCGGGTTCGCGATTCCGGTCGACAAGGTCACGCTCGTGGCCGCCGATCTCATGAGCGTCCGCCGGCTGCGTCGCACGTGGCACGGCGTCGTGAGTAACGCGGAAACGCACGCGAGCGGCGGGCTGCTGGTCGCCTCGACGGACGCCGACAGCCCGGCGGCGAAATGTGGCCTTGAGCCGGGCGACACGATCACCGAGGTCAATGGATCAGCGCTTGCGCGGGCCGTCGACCTCGAGCGAGCACTCCTGGACCATGAGGTCGGCGATGAGGTGGAGCTCTCCGTCGTCCGCGACAATCGCGTGGTGAAACTGTCGCTCCAGCTCGCCGCGCTGCCGGCCCATCTGGAACCGGTCTCCGACCCCATGTGGCATCTGCTCGGCCTGCGGCTGAAGCCCATCGCCGCCAAGCAGTTTCAGCGATTCAACAGCCGCTACCGCGGCGGACTGTCCGTGATCGCCGTGCGTCCCGACAGCCGCGCCGCCAAACAGGGCATCAGTCGCGGCGACGTGCTGGTCGGCATGCACATCTGGGAGACGGTCTCGCTCGAAAACGTGGACTACATTCTCAACCGGCCCGATTTTGCCCAGCTCAATCCGCTGAAGTTCTACATCCTTCGCGGCAACGACACGTTTTACGTCCACCTCCCCGTCTCAGCCGAGCGGCGCTAGGATATTTCCAGGGTCAAGGCCGCCCCCGGAGTAGCAGGCACGCTCCGCGTGCCGCAGCGCGCCGCCCAACGACTCAAATCCGCCCGTTGGTGGATTTGCCGGTTTGTGGCGCCGGCAGCGGCATGCGGTGCATGCCTGCTACTTCACGCGAGCGAGTCGCCGCGCGATACTTACATGAATTCTGAACTCGCGTGCCGGCGTGGAGTGCGTCTCGCGACGCGACGTCGCACCACCTTGACCAATCGCGGATCGTTCGATCACATGGAAACGCAACTGATTGCCGCCTTGCGCCGTCGGCTGCCTTCGCATGCCGCGCTATTGTTGGGCCCCGGCGACGATGCCGCGCTATTGCAGCTCGCCGCGTCAGGCCAGGCGCTCGTCACGGTGGATTTGCTCACCGATTCTGTCGACTTTCAACTCGACCGCGTCGATCCTCGCCGCGTCGGTCATAAGGCACTGGCCGTCAACCTCAGTGATATTGCCGCCATGGCGGGGCGACCCATGGCGGCCTTTGTGGCGGTGGCGCTGCCGCGCCGTGGCGGACAGAAACTGGCGATGGAACTGTTCGATGGAATGCTCCCGTTGGCCGAGCGCTATCACGTAACAATCGCCGGCGGCGACACCAATAGCTGGGATGGACCGCTTGTGATCAGCATTACGGTCGTGGGCGAGCCGACCGCGCGCGGCACGCTGCGCCGCGGCGGAGCTCGAGCAAGTGATCTGCTGGTCGCCACCGGCTCCTTCGGCGGCAGCATACTCGGCCGCCACTTCGACTTTCTGCCTCGCGTCGACGAGGCGCTCGTCTTGCACGAGCGCTACGAGCTGCACGCGGGAATCGATGTGAGCGACGGGCTAGCGCTTGACGGCTCTCGACTGGCGCAAGAGAGTGGCGTGGGTTTGGTCATCCACACGGCCGCGGTGCCCATGGCACCGGCGGCCCACGAGTGGGCAGCTCAGCTTGCGGACGGCTCGACGCCGCTCGATCATGCGCTCGCCGACGGTGAGGATTTTGAGCTGCTCTTGGCCGTACCGCCCGAGGAAGCACGGCGCATGGTCGCACAGCGGCCAGTGGAGGCGCCGCTGACGATCATCGGCGAGTTCATCGCCGAGCGCGGGCTATGGCAACTCGATAGCGCGGGAACCAAATCACCGCTTGAGCCGCGCGGCTACCAACATCGGCTGGACTGATGAGCCCCTTGGTATTCGAGTCACGAGACGAATCAGGTACCGATGCACTCGGGGCGGCGCTGGCTCGACTGCTGCCCGATGGCACCGTGGTGGCGCTTCAGGGCCCACTGGGAGCCGGCAAGACGCGCCTGGTGCGCGCGATTGCCGTGGCCAGCGGCGTGCCGCCCGACGAAATTGCCAGCCCCACCTTCGTGCTGGTCCGGCAATACGCAGGCAGTCGCACCCTTTACCACATCGATGCATACCGGCTGAACGACGACGACGAGTTCCTCGCGCTGGGCCCGGAGGAGTATTTCGCCGCCCCGTGCCTCGTGCTCATCGAATGGGCCGACCGCGTCGAGCGCTGCCTGCCGCGAGACCGCGTGGAAATCCGCATCGACGAAACCGGGCCGACCTCTCGTAGCATGACAATCGAAGCGTGCGGCGATCGCTTCGGCGCCGTGATAGCGTCGCTCGAAGCCTGGATGCGAACCCAGTAGCAGGCATGCTCCGCGTAACGTGGCGCGCCGGCGAAAGACGCAAGCGTCGCCCAGGGACGCCAATGCCGATAGTGTTTCCGGCAACGGCATGCGGAGCATGCCTGCTACAAAAGCCGTTCCTCGGACCGCTCGTCCGCGAACTGTAGTGATTGGGCCGAAAATACCGCCTCGGCGGACGGCACGCCGTGCCAAAGCCGTCTGGATTAGCTCGCCCCTGGCGAATCTGCTTGATAGGGACGGCGACATCCTGTTTACTGAAGAGAAGGACGCGCCCGGAACAGTCCCCCTGCGCGAAGGCCCGCGGCAAGCACTCCTCGCCCCCTTAGGGAGAGGGAAGGGCAAGGGGCGATTTCCAGCAGGCGTCGCTACTCCTTTTCGATTCATTGCAAAAACGCGATGCGAAAAAGCCACTCTTGCGGTGATTCCAGGACCGCTCGCCGCCAATCGGCCCGTGCTCCACGATTTGCACGAGCGGGCGCCTCCTCACGCCGCGCCAGGCGCCGTGGCGCGCCGCCCGAGGCGCTCGAGCCGCGCCGACTGCTGGCCGGGCTGAATCCAATCGCCAACGTCACACTCATGGCGGGCACCACGCTGCCCGTGGCGCTCGATGGCTTCGACGCGGGGACCAGCTCGCTTACCTTCACCGCCACCAGCGACAACGCCGCCATCACGCCGCTCATCTCGCCGCAGTCGAACGCTAGCCTGCGGATCACCACCGAGGAGCAAGACGCCAACGGCGCCACGATCCGCACCTTCGACGACATGATCTTCCACCTCTTCGAGGACCGCGTGCCACGCCCGGCGGGTCGTATTCGCGACATCGCCGCGGCCGGCACCTACGACGGCGTCATCTTCCACCGCATCGTGCCCGGATTCGTCATTCAGGGAGGTGATCCCACGGGGACCGGTGGAGGCGACCCAAGCCTAGGTCAGTTCGATGACCAGTTCCATCCCGACCTGATGCACTCGGCCGCGGGTGTGCTGTCGATGGCCAAGACATCGGATGACGACACAAACGGCTCGCAGTTCTTCATCACCTTGGGTGCTACCTCCAATCTGAGGAATCTGGACTTCAACCACACCGTCTTCGGTTTTCAGACCGAGGGGGCCACCGCGCGCACCCAGATCGCCGCCGTCAACCTCAGTGGGAGTTCGCCCGTCAACAAGATCCGGATGACCGACGTTCAGGTTTTCGTCGATCGCGAGAACGGGGTGCTCTTCCTCAAGGCACCCGAGGGCGCGACCGGTTCCGCAACGATCACGGTCACCGCCAGCGGCGGCTTAGGAGGCCCGGTTGAGCGGACATTCACCGTGACGATCGTCCCCGACACGCTCCAGGCCAATAGCCGCCCTTATCTCAATGACATCCCTGATATCCAAACCACAATGGGAACGCCGGTCCGGTTTACCTTTCCCGCCGTCGACATCGACGGCGGCGCAATCAGCCATCAAACGCTGGAAACGGTGACAGGTGTCAGCTTCGAGTACGAGATCGACGAGGATACCGGCGTTTTGGACCTCACGCCTAAGGAGGGTCGCGTTGGCGTCCACCAGATTTTCGTCGGCGTCAACCCGGCCGCCGGCGGCGACTTTGACACACAAATGGTTCCCGTGCTCATCTCCCCCAACGCGCCGACGGGAATTCAGCTCCTTACACCCGAAGGGGCAGTCGACAACGACTTGCTCGTGGATCGCAACAACTCGGGCATCGGCCAAACGCTCCGCTTCCGCGTGAGCGGCGTGGTCGAAGGGGCCGAAGTGATCTTGCGCGCCGGCACGCGCGAAATCGGCCGCGCCACGGCAGCGCCACCGGCTTCGGGTGATGTCCATGCACTGGTGACGCTCGACATCACCACCAACGGCACGGAAGTATTGGGTGAAGGGCTGAACGCGATCACCGCCACGCAGGTCTTTCACGACGAGATCAACGTGGGCAATCGCATCGACGAGCCTGTTTCGCTTGCTAGCGCTGCATCCGCGCCGCTATCGATCACCATCGACACGGTCCAGCCGGTCTTCACGTCGACTCCAGTGATGGCCGTAAACCTTGGCGAAACCTACTCGTACAATGCCCAGACAAGCGACGAGGGTAGCGTTAGCCAACTCTACTCCTTGTTGACCGCCCCGGCTGGAATGTCGATCAATCCGGCGACGGGACAGGTCATGTGGGCGCCCTCTGTCGATCAGGTCCGCACGTCCCCGTATCCGGTGACCGTTCGCGCGACGGACCTCGCCGGCAACTCGCGCGACCAGTCGTTCGAGGTCTTGTTGAGCGTTCTTCCACCTGAATTGCAAGCCATCGGAGATCGAGCGCTCGATGAACTGACCGCGCTTTCCTTCCGGGCCATGGCCCACGACATCGCGTTCGAAAACCTGACCTTTAGCCTTGACGACGGCGCACCGTTTGGAGCCACAATCGGCGCCTCGTCCGGTCTCTTCAATTGGACCCCCAGTGAGGAAGACGGCCCCGGCGAATACGCGGTGACCGTCCGCGTAACGAATGGACTTGATCTGGATGATTTCGAGGCAATCATCGTCAGCGTCCGCGAGATCAATAGTCCGCCCGTCATGGCACCCTTGCAGACGCAACATGCGCGCGAAGGAGAGATCTTCTCATTCGACTTCGACGTGGTGACGAGCGACCCGGACCTGCCCTCCAATTTGCTCACTTACGAGCTCGTGGGGACGGTGCCGGCGGGAGCGGGAATCAATTCGGAGTCGGGCCTCTTCACCTGGACGCCAACGGCCGAGCAAGCGCGTGACAGCTTCGACATCGGCGTTCGCGTGACAGACTCGTCCGGGCTGTCAGACACGACGATTCTGTCGATCGACGTATCCGACGCGCCAGTCGCGCCGGTGCTGGGATCCATTGGCACTCGTGAGGCGAGCGAGGGCACGGAGTTGGCCTTCATCGCGACCGCGGATGACGCCAATTTGCCCTTCGACTCACTTACGTACAGCCTCGATTCCGGCTTTCCGCAAGGCGCGACAATCGACTCGAGCACGGGCCAGTTTCGCTGGACGCCCAGCGAAAGCCAAGGCGGCCAATCCTTTCAGGTCACGATCCGCGTGACCGACACGACCCAGAACGACGACTTCGAGACCTTCACCATCACGGTCGCTGAAACGAACCAAGCGCCGGTGTTGGCGACAATCGGACCGAAAATCGTCAACGAACAGACCGAGCTGACCATCATGGCCGCCACCACCGACGCCGACGTGCCGGGCGGCTCGCTCACCTATAGTCTCGACGCTGGCGCGCCGGCCGGCGCGACGATCGACGCGCAATCAGGTGTATTCCGCTGGACCCCCGGCGAAGCCGACGGGCCCGAGATTTTTTCGATCACCATACGCGTCCGCGACAGCGGCACGCCCCAGCTCGACGATTTCGAGACGATTCAGGTCACGGTCAACGAAGTCAACCAAGCCCCGGTTTTTGTGGCGATTCCCGATCAAACTGTGGCCGAGGATGGCGAGTTGTCCGTGACGGCCCTGGCCACCGATCCAGACGAGCCGGCCGGCGCCGTGACATATCGCCTAGGCATTGATGCCCCTGCCGGTGCGACGATTGACGCGCAAACAGGACACTTTCGCTGGACGCCGGACGAATCGCACGGCGCAAGCACCATCCCGGTGACGATCATCGCCAGCGACAATGCCGGCCCGTCGCTGGAGACTTCGGAAACGTTTCTGGTCCACGTCACCGAGGTGAACCGCCCGCACGTGGCCGCCACCATCGCCCAGCAGGCCGTTCAGGCGGGCGATACATTGGCTATGACAATCCTGGCGCACGACCCCGACCAGCCGGCCAACAACCTGATCTTCAGCCTCGAGCCGGGCGCGCCGGCGGGCGCCACAATCGACGCCGCCACCGGGCAATTCACCTGGTCCGCCCCCGCTGGGCATCCGGGCGGCGCCATCGAAGTCGCCGTCCGCATCAGCGACGGCGTCGCGCCGCAGTTCGACGCGATTGCGCGGTTCACGGTCCTCGTGTCGGCCGCGCCGGCGCCGAATCCCACGAGCCCGGTTGGCAACGCCGGGCCGGTGGGCTTTCTTCTGCCATCGTTTACCACGACCAGGACGGCCATTGCCCCGGCGTTAACATCGACCAACTCCGTCGCCGCCGAGAACGCACGTTTCAGCTTTCTTCCGACCGCGATCGGCCGCGCCGCCGCGCTCGACACCAATGTGCTTGCCTCGCTGCCGAGCCCAAGCGAACTTTCGGCCGCCAGCCGAGGCGCTGATCGGTTCGACTTCGAGCTGGAAACTGGCGTGGGACGTGTCCGGCGCCTGGAAGTACCCGATGCACCGCAAGGCAGTGTGGAAACGAACCCGTCGGCAACCGGTGGCTCGCTCGATGATGGCAACCGGCAAATCGACTTCGAGGAAAAGCAGCCTCGCGCGGAACAACCCGCCACGCACGAACCGAAACTCGAGCCCGTCGACGTAGATCCCACGGACCCCAGCGCACCACCGGGCGTGGATCCGTTTGATCTGCCCGGCTCTGGCAACGGATCGCCCGCGGACGACCATCAACCCGCGCGGGAGGGCGCGGCCGCCCACACCGATGCCGCCCAGGATATCGCCGTCCGCTCCTTCCACCAATGGAAGCACGAGCTGCTATTGGACTGGCTGGTCGAAGGAAAGTGGGATTCCAGCGGCGCGGCGCCTCCCGGAGGTCCGCACGACTTTGAGAGCTACGGTGTGCCGACTCTCGACAGCGCGCAGGCACCTTTGCCATCGGCGCTACTGGTGTCGCCCGAGCCAGACTCCGCCAGAAACGCCAGCGCCCCTCAAGCGCGACCGGCAGGCAAGCAAGCGTCGACGGCGTCCGAGACCACATCGGCCGCCGCGTCGCAAGCGATCGACCACGCCGCGGCCGGCCTGGCGATCGCCGGCATGTACCTGCCGCTGCTGGTCACCGAAGTCGACGACGAAGCCAACCGCCGCCGCCCCCGCTGGCGGAAATGCTTCGTGGAACGGCTGACGTTCGCGTAGCAGGCACGCTCCGCGTGCCGTGGCGTGCCGCCCAACGAGTCAATATCGCACCATAAGGCCGAATGCCGATAGCGATTCGGCGACGGCATGCGGAGCATGCCCGCTACATTACAGCACGCCGCGCGTGCAGTGGGTCACCGACGGGCGGTTCACAGGATGAACTTGCTCAGATCGTCATCGCGCGCCACTTCGTCCAGCCGCTCGCGCACGTAGGCGGCATTCACCTCCACGCGGCCCATCTTCATGTCGGGGGCCTCGAAGCTTACCTCCTCAAGCAGCCGCTCCATGATCGTGTACAGTCGCCGTGCCCCAATGTTCTGCGTCTGCTGGTTGACGTCGTAGGCGTACGAGGCGAGCGCCGCGACGCCGTCCCCGGTGAAGCTCAGCTCCACTCCTTCGGTCGATAGGAGCGCCTCATACTGCTTGGTGAGCGAGCTTTTCGGCTCGGTCAGGATCCGCACGAAATCGTCCTTCGTCAGGTCCTTGAGCTCCACGCGGATCGGAAACCGCCCTTGCAGCTCCGGCATCAGGTCGCTGGGCTTGGCGCGGTGAAAGGCCCCGGCGGCCACGAACAAGATGTGGTCGGTCTTCACGTAGCCGTATTTCGTCTGCACCGTGGTCCCCTCGACGATCGGAAGCAGGTCGCGCTGCACTCCCTGGCGCGAGACATCGGCTCCGCGCGTGTTCTCGCTGGCCACCACCTTGTCGATCTCGTCCAGAAAGATGATCCCCACGTTCTCGGCCAGCTCAATGGCCTCGGCGTTCACCTTTTCGTGGTTGATGAGCGCTTCGCACTCATGCTCGAAGAGCACGCGCCGCGCCTCAGCCACGGTCATCTCGCGGCGCGTGGTGTGCTTGGGCAGGATCTTCTCAAACAGCCCCTGTAGGTCGATGTCCATCTGCTCCACGCCCACCCCGCCCAGAAACATCGGCGTGGCCTTCTGCTCGATCGTGATCTCCACCTTGCGCTGGTCCAGTTCGCCGGAAACGAGCATGGCGCGCATCTTCTCGCGCGTTCGCTCGTGGCGCTCGGGCGAGTTGGGGCTTTCGGCGGCTGCGTCGAAGGCCGGCGGTCCCGGGGCCAACAGGTCCAGCAGGCGCTCATCGACATGCCGCCGTGCCTCCTCCTCCACGCGGTCACGCTCCTCCTCCCGCACCAGACTGATGGCGTTTTCCACCAGCTCGCGGACCATGCTGTCCACGTCGCGCCCGTAATAGCCTACTTCGGTAAACTTCGTCGCCTCGATCTTGATGAAGGGCGCCCCGGTCAGCCGCGCCAAGCGCCTCGCGATCTCGGTCTTCCCCACCCCCGTGGGGCCGATCATCATGATGTTCTTCGGCGCCACCTCGTGCTTCATCTCCTCGGAAAGCCGCTGCCGCCGCCAGCGGTTGCGGATGGCGACCGCCACGGCTCGCTTCGCTTCGTGCTGCCCGACGATGTGCCGGTCGAGCTCGGCCACGATCTCGCGAGGGGTCAGGTCGCGCACGCCAGCTCCTCCACCACGATGTGTTCGTTCGTGTAAATATCGATCTGGGCCGCGATCTCCAGCGATCGACGGACAATCTCGGCGGCGCCCAACTCTGAATGCGCGGCAAGGGCCCTGGCCGCCGCCATTGCATAGCCCCCGCCGGAGCCCACGCCCAGGATTCCGTCCGTCGGCTGAATGACGTCCCCCGTGCCGCTCACCAAGAGCGTGTGCCGCGAATCGACCACCACCAACATCGCCTCCAGGCGCCGTAAAACGCGGTCCGCTCGCCAATCCTTCGCCAGCTCCGTGGCGGCACGCGGCACATTGGATGGATAGTCCTTCAGTTTCGCCTCGAACCGCTCCAACAGGGCAAAGGCGTCGGCGCTTGACCCGGCGAACCCGGCGATCACCTCCCCCGCCAGCAATCGCCGGATCTTGTTCGCGTCGGCCTTCATCACCGAATTGCCGAGCGTCACCTGACCGTCGCCGCCGATGGCCACCGACCCGTTGTGCCGCACCGTCAGGATCGTCGTGCGCTGGAAAACCGGAGACTGATTCATGGGAAGCCCAGGCGGAAAATCGACTCCGACGCGCGGTGATCGTGCCCCCATTCTGCACGAGTGTCGCAAATCGCACCAGGGGCAGCCTCGCTGTAGCAGGCACGCTCCGCGCGCCGTCCGCCGAAGGCGCGATGGGCGTTCGACGCTTCCCGGCGACATCGGAGTCGTGCGGCGGCGCGCAACGGCATGCGGAGCATGCCTGCTACGCCTACGGCATGCCGCGCTGCTCGTTCGTCCTCGGAATCCTATAATTCAGCACCGTGAATCGTACCACCAGCCGAATCGAAACCTTTCGCGTCCCCGCGCTCGACTGCCCGGAAGAGCTGGCCCTTATCGCCAAGGGTCTCGACCGTGTGCGCGGCGTGGGAGAGCTTTATCCGGATTACCTCAACCGGTCGGTCAAGGTTGCCTTCGATCCCCAGCAGATCGATCCCGCGCGCATCGCCCAACGTATCCGCCAGATCGGCTTCGAGGCTCAGGTTGCGGCGGCGTCCACGACGCTCGACGATTCGCATGCGCCCTTGGCCCAAAAAGTTGCCATCGCTGCGGGCGGTACGTTGCTCGTCTTGGCAGGCGCCTTATGGGCGCTTGGGTACGAGAGGCCGACCACGGTCGCGGTGATCGCGTCGACCATCACCTCGGGATGGTGGGTGGCGCGTGCCGGTTTGAGGGCCGTCCGGCTGCGAGCGCTCGATATCAACGCGCTCATGACGATCGCCGCTTGCGGCGCGATGGCGACCGGCGAGTATTTCGAGGCGGCCACGGCGATGTTTCTATTTGGCGTCGCGCTCTCGCTCGAAAGCGTCACGCTCCGCCGCGCGCGCCGTGCGATCCGCGCGCTGGTCGAGCTGACGCCGAGCGTCGCCCATCGGTTTGCTGGCGACGAAATCGAAGATCTCGATCCAGCGCTCGTCGAAATCGGAGACCGCCTCTTGGTCAAGCCGGGCGAGCGGATACCCGTCGACGGCGCCGTCGCGGCCGGCCGTTCCTATGTAAACCAGGCCCAGATCACCGGCGAAAGCCGGCCCGTCGAGCGATCCGCCGGCCAGCCCCTGTTTGCCGGCACGCTCAACGGCGATGGGGCGCTCGAGATGACCGTCACGCGCCGCGCCGGCGACAGCACGCTCGCCGAGATTGCTCGGCTGGTGGAGCGCGCACAGCTTGCCCGCGCGCCGACCGAGCGATTCGTCGATCAGTTCGCGCGCCGTTACACGCCGGCCGTGATCGCCTTGGCCGTGGCGCTCGCCACAGTACCAGCGACCTTGGGGGCGCTGGGCGTCGGCTGGGCGGCCTCGGCCACGTACGGCGAATGGTTCCCCCGCGCGCTGGTGTTGTTGGTGATCGCCTGCCCTTGCGCCCTGGTCATTTCCACCCCGGTTACAATTGTTTGCGGCCTGTATCAGGCCGCGCGGCGCGGCATCTTGATTAAAGGGGGGGAAGCACTCGAAGCCGCCGCGCGGATCGACTGCCTGGTGTTCGACAAGACCGGCACCCTGACCTCGGGCGATATTGAAGTCATCGACGTCCAGCCGGTCGATGGCGTCACCGCCGAGCGGCTGCTGTCGATTGCCGCCTCGGTCGAACAGCGCAGCGAGCATCCGCTGGCGGCGGCCATCGTCGCCGCCGCGCGACGCGACGGCGCCGAGCTTCGGCCCATCGACGACTTTCAGGCGCACCGCGGATTGGGCGTGCGCTCCGTGCTGGCCGGCCAAACGTATTACGTCGGCAACCCCAAGTTTTTCGGCGAAAACCGGCTCCCGTTGCGCGCGTGCGCCTTGTCAAATGGCGAGGCAAGCGCGGCGACCGTGGTGTTCGTCGGGACGCGCGAGCGATTCCTCGGCAGTCTCGTGTTGGCCGACCGCGCTCGCGCCGATGCCGTGTCGGCGATCGCTGAGCTGAAACAACTTGGGATTCGCCATACCGTGATGACCACCGGCGACAATCGCGCGGCGGCCGAGCGCGTCGCCACCGAGATTGGCATTCACGAGGTACACGCCGATCTGTTGCCGCAAGACAAGCTCCGTCGCGTGGACGAATTGCAGGAGCGTTTTGCATGCGTGGCCGTGGTGGGCGATGGCGTAAACGACGCCCCGGCGCTGGCGGCCGCCAGGCTGGGAATCGCGCTCGGCGCCGAGGCCAGTCCCACGGCGCTCGACACGGCCGATGTGGTTATCCTTTCGCCCCAACTGCGCCGGCTCGGCGAGCTTGTAAAACTCTCTCAGCGCTGCCGCCGATTGCTCGCCCAGAACATCGCCCTGGCGCTCTCGATCAAGGGGCTCGTCCTGGTGCTTGCCGCCGCAGGACTGGCCACGATGTGGATGGCCGTGGCCGCCGACGTCGGCACCAGCCTGCTCGTGATCACCAACGGACTACGGCTGATCGACCGCTCAAGCAAGGCGAATCACGAACCACGAGTCGCGGACCGCTAACTCATGACACCGTCGCGGTCGCCGTCTGGGTCGAACTGGTCCCCACGGCGACGGCCCGACGAGGGCTCCACCATTGAATAGCCAGCTCCTGCGACCATTGGTCGGCGCAGCCGCACGCTGCCAGCGCCCGTTGCAGCTCCGCCACGTCCAAGAATCGACCCTTCGGATCTTTAACCAGGCACCGCAGCACGATCTGCTCGAGATCGCTCGGCAGCGCCGCGTTGAGTTTCGTGGGCGGCACGACCTCGTCATGGGCGTGGGCCATCATCACCTTAAACGGCTTGTCCCCCTGGAACGGCGGCCGTCCCACCAAGAGGAAGTACGTCACCGCCCCCAGGCTGTAAATGTCGCTACGCGCGTCCGGTTCGCCGTCTTCCAGGAACTGCTCGGGCGCCATGTAATAGGGGCTGCCGGCCACCGTGCCCTCTTGCGTCAAGCGCACGTCCTGGAGGCCGTCGATCGAGGTCGCCAGACCGAAATCGACCAGCTTCGCCACGTCGTACACGCCGCCGCGCATCGAGGCGACGATGTTGCTCGGCTTGATGTCGCGGTGCGTGATCCCTTCCGCGTGCGCTTCCTTGAGCGCCTCGCAAACCTGCCGCAACAGGTGCACCACGCGCGCCGGCTGCATGGGCCCCTGCTGTTCGACCACTTCCTGCAGACTCAGTCCCGGCAGGAATTCCATCACATAGTAAAACGTCCCGTCATCGGTACGGCCGTAGTCGAAAATCTCCACGCTATTCCAATGTGTCAACCGCGCGATGGCGCGCACCTCGCGCTCAAAGCGCGCCAGGGCCTTGGCCTGCGCGGCCTGCGCCGGACGAATCAGCTTGACCGCGCAGGGGCGTTTCAGCAGCCGGTGCTCGGCCAGGTACACCTCTCCCATGCCGCCTGCCCCCAGCATCTCGGTCAACTGGTATTGTCCCAGTTGTCGTGCGTGGAATACCTCGCGGCGCAGGGCGCCGAGCTTGTTGGAACCATACAGCGAGACCGTGAATGCAACCGCCATAATGGCCGCGTCCGTCACCACGATGTCGTAAAACACCACGTCTCCCACGGTCGGCCACAGCAGACCGGCGCTCGTGATGATCGCCACCGGGGCCAAACTGATCGCTGTCATGACCGCCGTCGCACGCCAGGCCGTATTGGGTATGAACGTGCCATAAATCGTCGTGAAGGCAAACCACATCACCACACACACCTGGCACCAATATCGGATCCGAAACGGGTCCACCGGCCGCGCCGCGCCGGCCTGTTGCAGCCAGTCGTACTGCAAGGCCGCGAAATAAACGCCCGAAATCCCGAACACCGCCAGCTCCACCGCGCGAAGCTCTCGCACGGCCAGCTTCCAGCGACTGAACAGCACGAGCGTGCAAACCGCCTGTGTCGCCATGACAAACCAGCGGTAATTGAGCACGAAGGGGCTCGCCGTGTCGGCATCGGCGCCCAGCAGGCCACGCACTGCGAAAAAGATATTCGGGCAGAGCAGCGTTAGCGCCGCCACGCGCAGCCGGCGGTGCAACAGGGCCGCCGTCTCACTCCCCAACGTGGGGCGGCTGCCCTCGACGAGCGCCACTTTCGTCCCGGACGGCTCGCCCGGCGTCACAACATCGCCGAGCGGTCCATCGGCGGTGGGCTCGTCGGTCGGCCGCGGCGAAGGGTCGTTCTCCTTGGCGCACATCGACGAGACGCCTCCGCCAGCCGGCTCAAAATCACCCACCGCGCCATGGGGCAACCCTCCCCTTGGTGCGGCCATTCCGGACGGCCCGCCAACCTGTCCGTTGAGAATTACAGCCGCCTCGCACGGCTGGAAAGCCTATTCATCATAGTCGATGTAAGCGAAGTTGGCGAATGGCCCGTACGCGCGAGCGCAAGGCGCGTGCTGCCAGAAGACTAAGCCCGCGCGGAGAATCGAGCCGGTCAGTGAGGCTGAGGGCGTGGTCAGCGACCACGCCAGCGTCACGAACAATGCCGAATTCGCACCCCGCCGTGATCGCGTCGGCCAGCTACCCGGACCGCCCACGCCATTCAAACGCCCATCCGTTTCCGGACAAATTGAACGATCGCGTGCGGCGGCCGCACGCCACCGTCGGTGGCGTTCTGATCGACGAAGAACTCCGCGATACTCGTCACGACCAATTGCTGCTCCTCGAGCGTCAGCTCGGGAAAGATCGGCAACGCAAGCGACTCGAGCGCCGCGCGCTCACTTTCGGGCAGGCTGCCCTCTGCATACGCGAGGCCCCGAAAACACTCCTGCAGGTGCAGCGGCACGGGATAGTAGATCTCGGTGCCGATCTTGCGGTCGGCAAGGTATTGCCTCAAAGCGTCGCGGCGAGCGCCCTTGATGCGCACGACATATTGGTTCCACACGTGGCGCCGGTCGGGGCCGGCTTGCGGCGGCTCGACGACCGAGTCGAGTCCCTCTCGCGCCAGCATCTCCCCGTAGCGCATGGCATTGGCCTCGCGCTGCGCGCTCCAGCCGTCGAGGTGCGACAGCTTGACCAGCAGCACGGCGGCTTGCAGCGTGTCGAGCCGGCTGTTGAATCCGACGACATGGTGATGATAACGCGGCTGCATCCCGTGCACGCGAAGCAGTCGCAGGCGGTCGGCGATTTCGCCGCGGTTGGTGATCAGCATCCCCCCGTCGCCGAAGCCCCCCAAATTCTTGGTCGGATAAAAGCTCAGGCAGCCCACGTCCCCCATCGTGCCCGCGAAGCGGCCGTTGTAACGAGCGCCAATCGACTGTGCGGCATCCTCGATCACGGCTAGGCCGTGCCGCCCAGCAAGCTGCAAGATCGGCTCCATCTCGGCACACTGGCCGTACAGGTGGACCGGGATGATGGCCTTGGTGGCCGGTGTGATCTTGGCTTCGATCTGCGCGGGGTCGATATTGAACGATTGCGCGTCAATGTCGACAAACACCGGCCTGGCGCCGGCGTGCCAGACCGCGCCGGCGGTGGCAAAAAACGTAAAGCTTGGCAGGATCACCTCGTCGCCACGCTCGACGCCGCAGGCCACCAGCGCCAGCAACAACGCGTCGCTCCCCGACGCACAGCCGATGGCGTGCTCGGCTCCACAGTAGCGAGCCACGGCCCGTTCGAGCTCATCGCATTCGGGTCCGAGCACAAAGCGGCCGGACTCGCAACAGCGGTCAATCGCCGCAAGGATCTCCTCCCAAAGCGCGCCGTTCTGCCGATTGACGTCGATCAGCGGAACTCCAAGGGAGCGCGCGTTGCTCGTGGCACGATTCGATTGTTCTCGACACGTGGTCTTCATGATCACGTCCCTCCCTCGTTCTTCGCGCGTGCTGATCGATGCGACCTTCAGAGACACGGCGTGGCAAGGCAGGAAGACTAGGCCGATCTTGTGTTTACGTCAAGTCCGACGCACCTGCGATCACGCGCACGGATGAGCGCGCACTATGTCCCAATCGACTTCGACGCCCAAACCTGGCTCATCCGGCGCGGTCACCAGCGGGCCATTGATCGCCAGCGGTCGCTTGACGATCGAAAACTCGTGGAAAGCCGGCCCGAGCACGTCGCCCGGATAATTTTCGACCTGCAGGTTGGGGGTGGCGACGACCAGGTGCGCCATGGCGGCGGTGGCAATGTCCCACTCCAGGTTCGAGCCGATCGAGCATGGGATGCCGTACTGAGCGGCGAGCTCGACAATCGCCCTGGCCTTGGCGATACCACCGTTCTTTCCCGGGTAGACGCTGATCGCGTCGCAGCAGTCATGCCGCACGATTTCTTGGGCGTGTACCAGGTCGAAGCAGGTCTCGTCGGCCAGAATGGGCGGCCGCACCTTGCGCCGCACTAGAGCGAGCGCCCCATAGTCGCCCGGCGGCGTCGGTTGCTCGACGAGTACCAGGTGGCAATCGTCCATTGCGTGGATGCATCGTATCGCCGTCCCGGCATCCCAGCCGCCGTTGGCGTCGATCATCAGATCGACATGGGTGCCGATCGCCGCGCGGACGGCGCGCACGCGCGCGAGGTCCTCTTCAGACCGGCCGCCGACTTTGACCTTGATCGTGGTGAAACCGGCGGCGACGCGCTCGGCGGCAGTCTCCGCGGCGCGCATTGGCTCGTACGCGCCGAGTGAGAAGCGACAACGAAACTGTCGCGGCCGGCACGCACCCCCCAGCAGCTCGTAGACCGGCTTCGCGGCGGCCTTGCCTTGCAAATCCCAGCAGGCCATTTCCATCGCAGCCTTCGTGAACCAGTTGTGCACGCTGGCCGCGTCCAACCGCGCGCTAATCGCTTGCAAATCGTGCGGATCGCACCCCATCACCAGCGGCGCAAAGACGTGGTCCACGAGTGCCTTGGCCCCCCAGATCGTCTCGCCGCTCCAGCGCGGCATGACCGTGGCCTCGCCGGCGCCTTCCAGCCCCACGTCGGTCCCCAGCCGCACGACCAGGAACCGCGACTGCTCGTGCCGTCCAAGCGCCGAGACCATCCGCCGCTCCGGCTTGAGCGGAATTTCGACGGCAAACGACTCGACATGCGTGATGATCATGCGAGCAACTTCACAAAAACTTGACCGTGCCAGCCAGGCGGCTAGTATACGGCCTATGGACTCGCGTCTGTATCAGGCGGCGTACACCTGCTCGCTGGGTGCGTCGAGCGAAGTCGTAGGGTGCGTCGAGCGCGGTGAAGACGCACCATGTCCAGGACACTCCAACACGCATTGCCAAGGTGCGCGGATGACAATTGCTAATCGAATGTGGACGTGCTGCCTCATCGCCGTTTTCAACGGTGGGTTCATTTTAGACCATGCCTTGGCCGACGAACCCGTGACGCTCGAAAACGTCATCGCCCCGAGCGAAAACCTCGCGGACGAGCCCCTGGCCGAATTCTCGCTCGACCGCGCCGCGCGGTTCCTCGACACCGCCGCGCTCGATTGGCAGAAAACGCGCAACTGCATGACCTGCCACACGAATTACCTCTACCTGATGGCGCGGCCCATGTTGGGCGATGAGGTGCCGGCGATCTCGACCGTGCGCGATTACGCCGAGCGCCTGGTGAGCGAACGCTGGGAAACCAAGGGTCCGCGGTGGGACGCCGAAGTGGTGATGACCGCCGCTGTCCTGGCCTCGCACGACGCGGCCACCGGCGGCACGCTTCATCCGCTCACGCGACGCGCGCTCGACCGCATCTGGACGGTTCAAAAAGAAGACGGTGGCTTAGATTGGCTGAAATGCGACTGGCCGCCCATGGAATCGGACGACCATTTCGGCGCGACCATCTGCGCGATCGGGGTGGGACTCGCCCCGGAAGGTTACGCTCAGACGCCGGCGGCGCAGGCCGGCCTGGCGAAGCTGCGCGATTACTTGCGCGCCAATCCGCCGCCGACGCTGCATCATCGCGCGATGTTATTATGGGCATCGATCTATGTCGACGGCATCATGAGTGAAGACGAGCGACGCTCGTGTGTCGACCAGATGCAAGCGCTTCAGCGGCCCGATGGCGGCTGGTCACTGCCGAGCTTGGGCGATTGGCGGCGCGCCGACGGTACGCCGCAGGACATGGCGACCAGCGACGGCTACGGCACGGGTTTCGTCATCTACATCGCGCGGCTGGCCGGTGTCTCAGCGGACGACGAACGGCTCGTCCGCGGCATCGAGTGGCTAAAATCGAATCAGCGCGCCAGCGGCCGCTGGTTCACGCGATCACTGTGGAAGGACAACAAGCACTTCCTCACCCACGCCGGCACGGCGCTGGCCGTCATGGCTCTGGCGTCCTGCGAGCCGCCGAACGGGAACGAGACGGCCGGCCAATAACGGATTGGAGGGTTGGGTGGCCGCCACGCGGCCAATTGCACAAATTGGACTGAGCATGACGAGTGTCGAGGTGGAAGCGGAGCTATCGAAGCTCGGGCCGACGCACTTGCTGACGTTCAATGTCGATGACTTCAACCGGTACGCGCGCCTCAGCCTTCTCGATCCGGAGGCCGTCGCGGCATAGCGCGGACGGGCGAGTGCGGAAGGAGTGATGCACTCGCGCGCTGATTAGATACGCGCTCGTTGCTTGTACCGACCAGGTGGCCGAATTTACTTCCTTGATGACAGGATCATCGGCCTTGATCCTTACGTCAGGACGCATCCTCCGCCAGCGCCAGGCGCTGGGCGATCGGCGGGTGGCTGTGGAAGAGGAAGACTTCGACTGCGTTCGGTGCCGGGTCATCCTTGTTCTGCTTCGCCAGCTTGCGAAACGCCGAGATGTACGCGGCCTTCAGGCCCGTGCGCGCGAGCGCATAGCGGTCGCATTGGCGCTCGTAACGCCGGCTGATGATGTTCTGCAGCGGCTCGAGCACCATGGCAACGGCGGTCAGCCCGAACAGCAGCATCGGCAGCGCGTAGACCGGCATCGTGGCCGGATCGTCCACCCCGCGCCACGCCGCCACCAGCCGATCGCAAACCCAGAACCCGGCCAGGCTGAATAGCGCGCCGGCGGCGATCATCTTGGGCAGATGGCGGTGAACATGGTGGCCAATCTCGTGCGCCAGGATGACCTCGATTTCGTCGTGCGAAAACTCAGACAACAGCGTATCGCCCAGTATCACGCGGCGCGTGCGTCCCAGACCGGCGAGCATGGCGTTGGCCTTGGCGGTTTCCTGGCTGAGCGACATGCGGTACACCCCCTCGATCGACAAGCCCGTGCCGGCCGCCAGCCGCTGCATGCGCTGGCCCAGCTCGGCGTCGTCCAGTCGTTCGATCTTGTAGAACAAGGGCAGAATCAGGACAGGCGTCAACTGCCCCAACACCACGCTCACCACGAAGAACGCGCACGAGGCGACCAGCCACCAATATCCGCCGCACAGCCAGATCACCCAGAACAGCGCGAAAAACATCACGAGGCCAAAGCCGACCGCCACCCCATACCGCTTGAAGTGCCGTGCCACCCAGGCGCCGGCCGATTGCGTGCTCAGCCCGAAGCGCTGCTCCAGCACGTGCCCGCTGTAGAAGGACAACGGCAACGAAACACACTCATAAATCAGCATGGTCACCAGGTACAGCGCCACGAGCCGCAGCGAGTCGTTCGGCAAAAGCGCATGCAGCCACGCGTCCAACGGCCGCGCAAACAGGAAGGCCACGAGGCCCAAGTACGCCAGGTCGATCCCCTTGTCGGCCAGGTCGCACGCCAGTTGGGCTCGGCCGTAGCGGCGTGCCTCGGCCAACTGCTCGGCTGTCATTTCCGTGTCGGATGCGGCACGAGCTTCCCGCGCCGATCGCTCTTCCACCGTATTCGCGTCAGACAACCGAGTACCTCCGAGCAGGTGCGACGCGAGAGCGCATCAGGTTTTGCGAGCCGCCCAAGTCCAGTGCCGGTCGCTCGTCTGCTGGACCATGAGAGGATCGAAGCCGAGCTCGGCCACCACTTCGCGAATCTCGTCGAGGGAGAGCGCCGCGCGGAGCGAGTTCTCGAACAATTCGCGCTGGTGCGGATTCGCTTCGCCGGCATACGTTGCGACGAGGTTCGCCACTTCGTCGTCGTCGCTCGGCCGCAGCAGGTCGCGAAAAAACAACAGGCCGCGCTCGGCCGTCACGCGGACTGCCTCGGCCAGCACCGCTTGCGGCCGCGGGATGTGGTGAATGATGCTGTTGGAAATCACCGCGGCGAACCGCCCGTCCGCATAGGGAAGCCGCTTCGCGTCGACGCGATCGAGCATCACTTGGGACGTCGCGCGGGCGATCTCCAGATTGTTCCGAGCCACGTCGAGCATCGAGATCGAGAGGTCCACCGCCACGATCCGCACCTCGTGATCGCGCCGGCAGATCTCGATCGGAATCTGCGCCGTGCCGGTACCGAGGTCCAGCATTTCGCCAAGCGTCTCGCCACTCACGGCACAGGCGGTGAACAGATCATCGACGAACCGGCGGTTCACCTCCGTGTGATCCATCGAGTCGTAGTCGAGCGCGTCGGCCAGCGTGTCCATCACCTCCGGCTCGAGGACTCGGCTCAATTGACTTGGAGCGCCCTGCGCTATAATCCCTCTCCCCTCGTGGGGGAGAGGGTAGGGTGAGGGGGTCTTCGAGGCGGATTGCGGATCCGTCACCGAGCAAACTCCTGGCGGATCGCCTCCAAATCCACGCCAAGCGCCGCTTTGGCCACGCGCGCCAATGCCGGCAGTTCCCCCTGCACATGAATGGTGCGATGCACATGGACCATCTGCTGTCCCCGCTTCATCGGCGACGCAGGCGAAAGCGTCTCCAGCTCGAAGAAACCGCCGAGGCTGGCGGCCCCCGGCTCGGTCGGCCCGTCGTTGTAGCTGTTGAACACGTCGCCCGCGTAGGGCTTTGTCTGCGGAAGTTGCCAGCGGTTCTCCACATACATACTCTCCGCGTGCTTTGCGGGTAGCGTGAAGTGAACGAGCGTCAGCACGCCGGCCTCGAAGTCGATCGCGCCGGCCACGGGCTTGACGCGCTCGCGCGGGATGCCCAGCTTCGAGCGGTACTGCCCGTCCCCGCGAAACAGCACGGCCGAAGGCGTCGCGCGCAGTCGCTCTGGCGGCAGCGCTCCGAAATAATCTGTGTTGACGATCGGGGCGCCATTCGCGTCGCCAGCGTGGTACGGCACAATGATCACCGTCTTCGGACCGGGCTGAAACATTCCCAGGATCCAGATCGACACCAGCCCGGTGGCCTCGTCCATCGCGCTGCCTTCGTTGGTCACGGAGTTGTTCGTCTCGAAGCCGACCCATTTGACCGCGCCCTGTGACAGCGCCGAGGCGGCCTCGTCCCCAAACGACTGCGCAAATTCGTGCTCATCCACCAAGCGGACGGCGCGCTCGACCCAAAGGCTGAATCGCGTCTCGGCGGCACTATCGACCTGCATCCTTCGCAGCATGCGAACGAACGGCTCGCGCGGCCCCGAAGCGACCCGGAACTCTCCTTCGTTGAGCATGGCGGGCGTCCGCCAGTTGGAAAACTCCTGTTTAGCGCCGTGCGCGAAGAAGAGCGCGAACTGCCCCGCCTCGGGCGCCAGCCAGAAGCGGTCCTCGCCTCCGTAGTTGTTGAATACCGGGTCGTTTTCGCCCTTGGTGATGAATTCGCGGTTGATCCAACCGAAGCTCCGCCCCTCCGGTCCATCGCAGGTCGAGGTCATCACGCGTCCCTGATATGCCGGGCAAATGGCAATTCGCGCGCCATGGTCGTTGGAGAGCTCCAGCACCTTCGTGTGCTTGGCAAGAAATTCAACGTCCTCGCGATAACGAGTAGCCGCGCTCGTTTCCGCCGCCGCCACCGTGAGCATTCCAGCCAGTGCAACCCCAAGAGCCCAACCCAAAGCCCCTCTTCCCCTCTGGGAGAGAGGGCAGGGTGAAGGGGCATTCGCGAAGGCCCAACGGCCCAATCCGCATTCGCGACTCCACCGCACCAACGCTCGATAACAATTAGCCATGCAATAACCCTCCGGTCGCATGCTATCGCCCATTACATTCCACCTCAAGCGCGGTGAATTGCAACGCGACGGCCGCGAGGGTGCCACGGGTTCGCGCCTGGCGAACCCGTGCTCGGCGCCATGGCACTAGTTCGGTTTCGCGCCGAACTCGTGGCACGCGGCCTGTTGTGCCGGATGGGCCGCTCTGGCTACGGAGCCGCGGTCTTATCGGCCTGTTTTGCCGGCTGGGCCTTGCGCGCTCGCGCGGTGGCGCTGGCGACATCCGCGGCGGGGAGGATCATGCCGCGGTAGCTGTCCTGCATCGAAAACATCGATCCCAGCATGGCGAACGGATTGCCGCCAGCACCGGCGTTTTCAGAAGCGTCGGGAAACTGAAGAACGACGATGCCGGCTACCTTCCCCCCCGCGTCGAAAACAGGTAGCCCGAACCCACCCACCAAAACCTCGGGAATCCATAGCTTCCTGGGCTTGGTTGCTTCTCCGCTGACGATCGTCAGGAACACGACCGCGCAGCGGTCGAAATGTTTTCCCATCCGCTTGACTCCGAAGAGGTGCATGCCAAGCGAGACGTCCGCCGCCTGGCTCAGGTCCACCGAGGGGAACGGGTGATCGTTGGCGTCGACCTGGATCCACGCCAGGTCCAGGTCGGGATCCCGCGCGATCACTTTCGCCTCGAACTCCTGATCGTCGGGGCCATACAGCAATTTCACGTTCACCACGTCGCTGGAAATACTGAACCCGGGGATGCTCCGGCCCAGCATGCCGCTCATCATGCCACCGATGCCGCCCAACTGGGTGTTCGAGCACAAGACGAGGCCGGCCGAGTCGATCATGACGCCAGTGACTTCCGATTCCACCTCCTGGTCGCCACCGGCCCCGCGCCCGCCGAACGACATTTTCATGACGAGCTTGAGCGTGACGATCGCCTCGCCATGACGGCTGATCATCGCCTGGTAATCGGGCTCGGCGGCGCGCGACGGCCGGACACCCAGCGCGAGGTTGGCGATGCCCAGAATGGCAATCGTGACTAGCGCCCAAGGGCGAGCGCAATGCGGTTGCATGAGAATCATCTCCTTGTGCGATCAAGAGTCGGGCGGCTGCGGTCCCCAGTCGGGTTCGGCGTATTGAAAGCGAGTTCGGACGCCGCGCAGCAGCGCGAACGCCACGCGCGGCGATTTATCTCGACCGACGGCCTCCATGGCACGGCGGAACGAATCGAGGTCGGTGATTTCGTGCTGGTCGATGCGTTGAATGAGATCGCCGGGCAAGATGCCGGCGATCCCCGCCCAGCCCGCCGATTCGGCGTGCATGACCATCACCCCTTGGACCGACGCATCCCACCGATTGCTGACGCGGTCAAAGAACGTGACCTCTCGCACCGTCAGCTCAAAGTCGGCATTCCGCTCGCGGCGCGCTTCATCGGGACCCGGCCGCGATTCCTCCAGCGTCACGGCCACCTGCTTCGGTTGTCCGTCGCGCAGGATGGTCAGTTCGGCGAGCGTGCCTACATCCAGACGTTGCACTTGGCGCTCGAACAGCCCCGCGTCTTCGGCGCGTCGCGGCTCGACGCGCTCGCGATTGATGTGGGTAATGATATCGCCGGCCTTCAAATCCGCCGTAGCCGCGACGGTGTTTGGATAGACGCGCGTCACGCGGAACCCCGTCTGCGCCGCGCCGCCCAAATGAGCGGCGAGATCCTTAAGCACCGGCTGCACGGCGACGCCAATCCAGGCCTTGGGGAGCGCGCGCGGCGGATCGAGGTCGTCTTGGTCTTCCGGTTGCGAACGTACGAGCGTCACATAGTTCTCGCCGCCGCGCTCGAATTCGACGGCGATATATCGCGATTCAGCATCCGCCGCGGTCAACTGCTCGTACCGCGCGGCAAACGCGCTGAGGTCGAGCACGGGCTTGCCATCGAGCGACTTGATCACGTCGTCATCCTGTAGCGCCGGTTTTGCGACGGCGGCGCTACTGCCGCCGCGAACGCCGGAGACGAACACACCCTCGGCTGAATCGAGATGGTGTTCCAGGGCCGCCAGCGGCGTGATGTCGAGCGCGGTGATGCCCCATTTCCGAAACTCGCGCTCCTCGCCGCGGTCTTTGTGCAGCTTGTCGGTGGTAATCGACACGTGGTGCGCTTCGGCGCCGCGCTCAAACGCCAACGTCACGTCGGCGCCGATGTTGAAGTCGGCGATGCGCTTCAACAGTATCGGCACTTCCTCCGCAAAGCGGACGGTGATCGGCTCGTCGCCGATTTGGACCACCACGTCGCCGGGCGCCAGACCGGCCTTGTCGGCCGGAGAGCCCTTCACGACCGAATTCACCAGCACGCCGCGCGACAACCCGGTCTTCTCGATCGGCTTGAAGGTGACGCCGATCCAACTGCGCGCCACCTCGCCGTGCGCGATCAGGCTGCGCGCCACCTCGCGCGCCAAGTTGCTCGGAATCGCAAAGCCCATCGCCCCGCCACCCAACTCATTGACCCCGATGATCTCGCCGCGCAGGTTCACCAGCGGTCCGCCCGAATTGCCAGGGTTGATCAGCGCGTCGTGCTGAATCCACCGCGTGAACAGCCCGGTGCGTTGACCAGGGCTGAGCCGCATGTCGTCGGGATCCTGGTCGAAGAGCCCCTCGGCGAACACTCGTTCGGTGTTCGATACGATCCCCAGCGTCACCGAGCGCGACAGCGCCAGCGGGCTGCCCATGGCCATGACGAAGTCGCCGACTTTGACGAGTGATGAATCCCCAAGACCCGCGACGTGGAGCTCGGCCTTCGTGCTGCGCAGCTCCTCCGCATTGAGGCGCAACACGGCCAGATCAGTCAGCGGGTCCTCACCCACGAGCACGGCGGAGACCTCTTGCTTGCCCGCCAGCGTGCAGCGAAACCGCCGGCCGTTGTGCGTGACATGCTGGTTGGTGAGCACGTGCCCGTCGAGGTCGATGATCGTACCGCTGCCCACCGCGCGGGCCTTGATCGCCTTGCCCCCGGAATACATCGAGGTCACAAGCTGAATGTTCACCAGCGCCGGGAACACGCGGTTGCGCGCGTCTTCGATCACCTGCCGCAGATCGACTTGCAAAGATTCGGATGTGGGAGGGGTAGCCTGCGCGCGCAAGAGGCCCCGTGAGCTGCCGAGCAGCAGCAAGATGGCGCTACACGTGCGAATGACAAGGCGACCATCAGGTGCCATGGATTCACCTCCACAACAAAGTGCCGTTGCGACTCCGACTAAGCATAACACCGGCGGAACCGGTTGTCTGCCAACACTGGACTAGCGCACTTCCCTCCGGGATAAATCCGGAGGATCGCTGATATAGTGCGGCGCGATTCATGAGTTGAGGCTTTTGAACGCGCCCCATGTCAAGAGCGTCCAGGCGCCGATCAGCAAGAGCGCTGGGACGACGTGACAAACCATCACAAGCGATTCCTGCCACGGTGCTGCGCCGGTCGCGCCGGCTTGCGCGGCAGCGATTGGCAGTGTTTTTGTGGCCCCCCACACCGCCGCGGCGACTTCTGATAAACATACAGCCCATGCCGAGACGTGTGCCCCAAGAATCACCAATGCAGTATGCTTCCCCACGATGCAAAGTGATGATTTCAACAGCAGCCCCGCAAACGCCGAAACCATGCCGTTCACCAGAAACTGGATATGGGCGGTGAGCATCAATCGCGGATACGGTGCGGCCGGTATCGTCAATCCACAGAGCAGTCCGGCGAGAATCAAGAGCGCGCCATTCGCGGCGAGGTAGTGTGGCGCCTTGGAATCGACGGTAGCGCTGGTGGACATGTTCGTCACCGACGAGTCTATACCAAATCGCTTCCATCGGGTACCGTGGGGATCGCTCCAAGGGTGCCTCGGCCGGGTTGTCCAGCGTGCTTTCTGAAGCTAGCAGGATTGGAATAGGCGCCACGCGAATTGAGCCGGCAGTAGGCAGGATTAGACAGCAGGATGGCACACTTTTCCGCTTGTCGCGATTTCCACTCGTCGCGCCGCCTCGGTCGGCGTGAGGTGCTCCGTGCCGGCGCGCTCTCGTGGTTTGGATTGAATCTGCCGCGATGGTTCGATGCTCGCGTGGTCGCCGCGGAACCGCGCGAGTCGCGCACCTTCGGCCGCGCGAAGTCGTGCATTCTGCTCTTCATGTGGGGAGGGCCTGCACATCAGGACACCTGGGACCTGAAGCCCAACGCGCCGTCGGAAATCCGCGGCGAGTTCAAGCCTATTTCAACCCGTGTGCCGGGAATTCAGATCTGCGAACATCTGCCGCGGCTGGCCAAGCGCGTCGACCGCCTGGCAATCGTTCGGTCGATGACGCACACCGACGTGAATCACACGACGGCGACCCATTTTCTCCTTACCGGGCAGCCGCCTCCCGCTGCGAGCGACATGCGGCAAGACTGGCCCCACGTCGGCGCGGTGTATGCTCGCACTCGGCAGCCGGCAGGCTGCCTGCCTCCGCTCGTGCAAATGCGTCCCAAGGTGCCGGGCGATGTGCCGCGATTTGTCGAAGAAAGCCACGGTCAATCCGGCGGCTGGCTGGGGCCGGACTTCGATCCGTTCACAATCGACGCCGACCCAAGCCGCGACGACTATCACGTGGGCGACTTCGCGCTCGCTGGCGATCTGTCGATCGAGCGACTCGACGACCGGCGGCAACTGCTTTCTCACATCGATCGCTGGCTGCGTGGCCAAGACGAGGGGAGCTTCGGGGTTGTCGACGGCAATTATCGCCGCGCGTTCGAGCTCTTGGCCTCGGCGGTGGGCCGCCGCGCCTTTCGCCTCGACGACGAGCCCCGCGCGGTCCGCGAGCGATACGGGTTCAATCCGCACGGGCAATCGGTGCTGCAGGCGCGGCGACTCGTCGAGCGCGGCGTACCGCTCGTGACCGTGTTCTGGCCCAACGACGGCATCAAGAACGTGAGCGTCTACTGGGATACGCACAGCCGCAATTTCGTCGATCTGCGCGAGCGGCTGATGCCGGTGGCCGACCAGGCGTTTTCCGCGCTACTCGACGACTTGGCCGATCGCGCGCTCCTTGATGAAACGCTGGTGGCGTGGACCGGCGAATTCGGACGCACGCCGCGCGTCGGCCAGCGCAACAGCGACGCCGGGGCGGGCGCCGACGGTCGCGACCATTGGCCCGGTTGTTTCACGTCGGTCCTGGCCGGAGCGCGCATCCGCGGCGGCCAGGTCTATGGTACGTCCGACCGCTTCGCCGCCTACCCCGCATCGAACCCGGTAGCCCCGGTGGACCTGATGGCGACGGTCTACCACTACCTGGGCCTGCCCCAGGACCTGACCATTCGCGACCGGCAGGGACGGCCCATGATCATGTGCGCGGGGCGTCCGATTCCCGAGCTAGTCAGCTAAAGACTTCGCACTGCTGGCATCCGACGCGGCGGCATGCGCTAACGACGCCCATCGCAAGCGCTGGCCAAGCTAAACAGGCCCTTCACCAGGGTGCTCCGGGCCGGCGTGAAAGCCTCAATTACGGCCAACTTTTCACTCCCCAATTCGGACCGAATCCAAGTCAAGCGAATTTTGCCGGGCGTTGACGATTTTTTGCAGCCAGTGCTGGCATCGGCTCGACTGCGCCGCTATAGTCGCTGGCGACAGTGGCGCGAAGCCATATCGGCCGCCACCGAGCAAGACGGCGCGCAGCCGAGACCGCGATCCGCGTATTGGAAAGCCGCGAATCGCGCCAGGCGGGATGCTAATGAGCCGGACCCACATTGTCGGCCGCTCGTCATGGACCCAATCGCTGCGAGAACAAATCTCGCAGGTGGCGCGCTTCTCTTCCAGCGTGCTCATTACCGGTCCCAGTGGCACCGGTAAGGAATTCCGTTCATCGCTTCGAGCCTTCCCGGCCGCGCATGAGAAAAACAAACTCCGTCTATTTGACACTTCGATCAACAAAGCAGTAGGCTTCCGTGACGTGATCAAGTCGCCTGTTATTGTTCGCGCGGCAGTCCAATGAGTTGATGATGTCCGAAAAAGAAATCGGAATGTTGATCGTGACACTCGGCGCTTTTGTCGCCGCAGTGCACGCGTTGGGTTACGTGTTCGAGCGCTTGCGCCAGCCGCGGCTGGTTGGTGAAATCCTCGCCGGCATATTGCTGGGACCATTTGTATTGGGTCAGTTGGCCCCCAACGTTTCTCAGCAGCTATTTGCAAATCCGACCGTGGGGGAAGAGACAACGAAGCTCGTATTGGGATTTGTCTATTGGCTGGGTGTCTTGCTCTTGATGTTTATTTCCGGCAGCTCCGTGCGGCGGCTCCTGTCGAAAGACAACCGCCGCGAGACCGCGTGGATCGTCGGAATCGGCACGCCGCTACCGTTCGTGTTGGTAATGGGGCTGGGGCTGGCCGCGGTGATTCCGCTCGACCCGCTCGTCGGCACGAAGGGAGTAAAACTGGCCGCGCTGCTGGTGCTCGCCAGTTCGGTGGCCGTCACCTCCATTCCGGTGATCTCGCGAATTTTTCACGATCTGGGCATTTTGCAAACGCGCTTTGCAAGCCTGATCCTCGGCTCGGCGGTGCTCGAGGACATTGCACTATGGGGCGTGCTTGCGGTGGCGACGGCGCTGACGAGCGGCATCATTTCGCCGACGCGCTAGATACGATCAGCAAGTTTACGTTTGCCGTATTCACGCCGATCTATTTCGGACTGGTTGGATATCGACTCGTCTTCGGCCGTGACTTTTCGCTGGCAATGTTATTGATCTTTCTTTTTGGTTCATCGTTGCTCGCGCTCGTCTCGGTCGGTCTTGCCGCCAAGCTGGCGGGCTTCAAAAAACTGGATATCGTCAACCTGGCAGTGACGACAAACGCTCGCGGCCGACCGGGCATTGTATTGGCGAGTATTGCCTACGATAACGGCATCATCAGCGCTCCCTTCTACACCACGCTTGTAATGACCGCGATCTTCACGTCGCAGGCAGCCGGGCTTTGGCTACGTTACGTACTCAGCAAGCGATGGCCACTACTTTCGACCGATCCCGATGACCTGGGTGAGGGTCGCGAGCGCGTCTTGAAGGTCGGGTAGCCGAGTCTGCAACGCGATTGATGTCATTGGGACGCGCGAAAGGCCGTGCTGCATCGAGCGGATCAACCGGCCGCCAATCGACGAAACAGGTTTATCATCCGAAGAAGGCCTTTCGTCAGCGAATCATGCTCAGCGATCGTCGCTTGCGCGGCCTTTGAGTGCACCGCACCGAACGGCTCGTGTAATGAACGCCCACACAGTCCGGATCGAGTCGACCGACTGGCTAATGGACGCCGCACCGACGACGACCACCAGTGCAACGCAGAAACCGCCGCCTCGGTGCAGAATTGAAGAGGGACAGGAAGCGCCCACTGCCAGATTGAACTTCCCGCAACGGGAATAGTCCAGTGACGACTACCGGTCCAACCACCCGCCACCCCGCCCGGTTTCACACCTCAAAACCGTGAACCGTTACCGGCGGTCGGCGATGCGCTCGCCGAGCTGGCGCAAGAGGATCGCGTGGTCGATGTTGGCGTAATAACCATTCACGTCCGAGCGGAAGACGAACCGGGCCGAAACGGAACTGAGCATCCTCACCCAGCAATGCCTGAATCGCCGCATTCCCGACGCCGACTCCCTGGTTTCCGAGGTCGCGGCTTGGGAATCCCAGCGAAACGCCACCCAGGCGCGCATCGACTGGCGATCTACCACCGCAACTGCCCGAATTAAGCTCAAGCGACTCTACCCATCAATCCAGGTTTGAAGGGGCACTACGATTGCCCCAGGATCTTGCGATTCCCAATCGGCAAGGTCGGCCAATGATCATGTGCACGGGAAGACCCATACCGGAGCTAGCGAGCTGAGAGCCAGAAGACGGTCAGACCTGAGCTTTCCGGGCGGCAGATTCCGTTGGAGTCCGCGATGAAATCCGTTCGAGTCAGCCCTTGGTGAGCGGCAAAACTCGCACACGTGAGCGAGCTTCATCGATAACGACGATCGCGCCACGTTCTAGTGCGCGTGTGTGCTGTCGCAACCAAGCGATCAATCGAGGAGCGAGCGACGATGGCCGGACATCCTGCGTGCGAACCTGAATTACACTGGGTCCTGTCGCGTGAGTGGCGGCAAGTATTGCACCAAAATCAAGATCGTGCGTGAGCACAATCCGCCCCTCGCGGAACGCCCATTGCATGATCTCGCGGTCAGAGGCGCGTGCGCTCCCCACGTCGGACCAGTGAATACAATCAAAACCCTCCGATTGCAAGATCGTGCGCCAATTCGGCGATAGATTCACGTCGACCAAAATCTTCATGGTCGCGCGAGTGGAACGTCAATCTCTTCGGCACGCCACGCAGCGTACGACAGCGCGGCGGGAATATCTTCTGCCTCGAGATAGGGGTAGTCGGCGAGGATCTGCTCTGCCGTGCTCCCGCTGGCAATCAGGCCCACAATGGTGCCCACGGTGATACGCATCCCGCGGATGCACGGCTTGCCACCCATACACTCGGGATCAAAGGTGATGCGGTCGAGTTGAGCCATTGTAACGTCCTACCAGCCGATTGATTGGATCAAAACTCCCCAACGGGGAGGGCGCCATACGTGGATTGCCACTTTCAATTCTACCGCGAAATTTGAGTCGTCACGAATCAAACATTGCGGTCTGCCATTTAACTTTCATCGAGTAAGCAGCCTACCCTTTCTCCGGCAATCCATACGGACGGCGGTAATTTTTTGCCAGCAGCCGATTCGCTTCTTCGCAGTCGATGAATTTTTCTGTACGGGGATCGAAATCGAGCCGGCCGCGCGTGAGCTGCGCGATTTCGCCCAAATGCACCAGCGCGCAGCTCCGATGGGCGACCTCCGCCGAGGCGCGCGTTGCGGTGCGTTGTCTGACGGCGTCAAGGAAGTCGGCCATGTGCTCGGCGTAGCCAGTCTGACCGCGCAGCTCCTTCGACTCGGTCGGGCCGGGCTTCCCTTTCGGGCCTAGAAACACGCTGAACGCCCCGCGTCGCGAAAAGATCATGAACCCCTCGGTGCCATAGAACACATTCCCGTTGTCGAAGCCGTGCAGGCCGTAGGCCGTGAACGGATAGTTCTCATACACCAGGAGCCGGCCGTCAGGATACTCGTAGGTCACGTGCATGTTGTCGGGATATTCGCTGGCGCCCTCCGGCAGCATCCGGCCGCCGCGCGCCGTGATTTGCCTGGGTAGTGTGTCGACGCCGAGCCCCCAAGCGGCCATATCCAAGTCGTGAATCCCGTCGTCGCCGATCTCGCCGTTGCCATAGTCGCGAAACATCCGCCAGGAGCCGTGGAAGCGGTGCGGATTGAACGGCCGCACTGGCGCCGCGCCCAGCCAACGGTCGTAGTCAACTCCGGCTGGTGGCGTACCATCCGGCAGCGGCTTTTGAACGGAGCGCACTTCCGCGGTCCAGGCGCGTGCCACCTTCACGGCGCCGATCACTCCATCCTTGAGCAGCCGGCCCGCCTGTTCCGTGACGGGACTGCTCCGCATCTGGCTGCCTTGCTGCACGACGCGCCCATACTTGTTGGCGGCGGCGATGATCAGCGGCCCCTCCTGGTAAACGTGCGAGATCGGCTTTTCGATGTACACGTCTTTGTCGGCTTGCATCGCCGCCAGCGCGATCGGGGCATGCCAATGGTGCGGCGTGGCAATGATGCAAGCATCGACCTGCGCGTCGTCGAGCACGTCTTCGTAGCGCGCCGTCCGCAGTGGCGGCGATGATTGAAAGTCGCTCGTCACGAGCGCCCCCAGCCTGTCGATCTGCCGCGGGTCGACATCGCACAGCCAGCCAATCGACACTCGCTCGCGGCGCTCGACCAGCCCCTTGACATGGTGCGTCATGATGCCGCCGCAGCCGATGATTCCCAACCGCACGACCGCCGACTTTTCGCCGCCAAAGGCGTGTACCGCGCCGAGCGTCTTGGCCGTTGCGACAATTGCCGCCGTTGCCGTGGAGTGCTGCAAGAAGTGACGGCGCGTCGTTTCGCGTTTCATTGCGTTACTCCGGAGTGGCGTGTCGGATTCGAGGAAAATAACGCCGCGTCATTCGTTAGCATATCATGTTGTCTCCGTAGGGGGGCAACAAGAGCACCTCGCGCCGCCCGACGGCAATCGCCGCGCCGATGAGCAGCCAGGCGACAAACAGACGCGTGGCGGTGGATGTCATTTCAGCCGAGTACCCGATGCGACGTGTTGCAAACCCCGTCGGTCCGCTGCATAATATGCCCGTGAGGACGCCACGGGCCATTGAATTCTGGTTTTACTTTACCACCCCGGACCGCGGGGCCGGTGGAGGTGCTTAGCCTCGAACCGATCGTGCATTCCACACGGCCCCGGGATTCAGATGGATCTCGGGGCTATTTTTTTGTCCCAAGACATCTAGAGAGGAGCTTCCAGCCGTGATTGTGGTGATGAAAAAAGGCGCCACCCAAAGCCAGATCGATCATATGGTGGAGCGCGTCGAGCAACTTGGGCTTAAGCCGCATGTGATCGTTGGCACCGAGCGCACGGTGATCGCCGCGATCGGCGACAAGCGCGCCGAGCACAAGGAGGCGCTCGAGAGCGGCGCCGGCGTGGCCGAGGTGGTTCCCATTTTGGCCCCCTACAAGATGGCCAGCCGCGAAGTCCGCCCGGAAAAAACGGTGGTGACCGCCGGCAGCCTTTCGGTGGGTGGGACGCGAGTCGGCGTCATAGCCGGTCCGTGCTCGGTCGAAAGCGAACAGCAGATCCTCAGCACCGCCCGCGCCGTGAAGGGCGCCGGCGCCACCGCGCTGCGCGGCGGAGCGTTCAAACCGCGCACCAGCCCCTACAGCTTCCAGGGCCTCAAGGAGGAAGGGCTCCGGTTGTTGGCCGCCGCGCGGTCCGAGACCGGGCTGGCCGTGGTGACCGAAGTCATGGCGACCGAAGACATCCCGCTGGTGGCCAAATATGCCGACGTGATGCAGGTGGGGGCGCGCAACATGCAGAACTATCGCCTGCTGGAAATCGTCGGCAAATGCGGCAAACCAATCCTCTTGAAGCGCGGGCCCAGCGCCACGATCGAGGAGCTGCTGCTGGCCGCCGAGTACATCCTCGACGCCGGCAATCCGCAAGTCATGCTGTGCGAGCGCGGTATCCGCACCTTCGAGACCCACACGCGCTTCACGCTCCCATTGGCCTCGGTCGAGTACCTGCACCAGCGCACCCACTTGCCGGTGGTGGTCGATCCGAGCCACGGGACGGGACACACCTACCTGGTGCCGCAGATGGCTTGCGCGAGCGTGGCGGCCGGCGCCGACGCGCTGCTCTTGGAAGTCCATCCCGATCCCGAGCGTGCGCTCAGCGATGGTTACCAGTCGCTGAATTTCCAGCAGTTTGCCGAAACGCTCGACCTATGCCGGCGCGTGGCTGCCGCGATTCGACGCGAGCTGTAGCCAGCCGTCACCACGAAGGGCACGAAGGGTAAACAGTCGGCAGTCGTGCGGCAGACGCACGATGTGAGACTTTGGTATCGTCGAGGTCTTTGTGCTCAAAGTGACAGGGTGCAGCCTGCAATTCGTGATTGCGCGAGCCATTAAATCGGGGAGAATATCAAGCGTTAATCGTTGGATTGCCGCATTGGGAGGTCGACGACGAATCTCATTCGGTCGTCAGCGCGCCAGCTAGTTGGCCGCACTTTCTCTCTTGGGCCAACGGCCCAACCTGACACAGCCAGGGGCATCGCCCCTGGAACTCGATCCCCTAGCCTGTCCCTTGTAGCCGTAACGCGGCGAACGGAGAACAGCGCGCAATCCGCAGGCTGCACCCCTAGTGACAATACCTGCTTCGTCCCACTTGTTTGCCGCAAATTGCCCGGATACCATGCACTTTTTCGGTTTTTTCCGGAGATGTCGATGCGGCACGTCCTATCGGCGCTGGTGCAGAACGTGCCGGGCGTGCTGGCGCACATCTCGGGCATGCTCGCCTCGCGCGGCTACAACATCGAAAGCCTGGCCGTCGGCGAGACCGAGGATCCCAATCTTTCGCGCATGACGTTCGTGCTCGTGGCCACCGACACGGTGCTCGAGCAAGTCCGCAAGCAATTGGAAAAGATCGTCACCGTCGTGCGCGTCGACGACATCAGCTCGCAAGACTACGTGGAACGCGATCTGATGCTGATCAAGGTTTCGGCCCCCCAAGGAGGCCCGCGTGCGGAAGTCCGCGAGCTGACCGAGATCTTCCGCGGCCGGATCGTCGACGTCGGCCCCAGCGAGGTGATGATCGAGATCTCGGGCCAGGAGCGAAAAATCGAGGCCTTCATCGAGATGATGCGCCCCTTGGGAATTATCGAATTGGTTCGCACCGGGCGCATCGCCATGGTCCGCAGCGGCATCAAGCCTCGCGACCATCAGCCCGATCCGACAACGGAGCCGAACCACCCCTGACAACCGTTTGCCTAAAGGACGGTCACCCATGAGCGTGCGCATTTATTATGATAACGACGCCGATTTGTCGCTTCTAAAAGGCAAGACGATCGCGATCCTCGGCTACGGCTCGCAAGGGCACGCCCAGGCGCAAAACCTTCGCGACAGCGGCTGCGAGGTGATGATCGGACAGCGGCCCGGCGGACCGAACTACGATCTGGCCGTCCGCCACGGATTCGAGCCCTTGCCCTTGGACGAGGCGACTCGCCGCGCCGACCTGGTGAACATCCTTTTGCCGGACGAGGTGCAGGCCGACCTCTATCGCGCGCACATCCGCCCGCAGCTCAGGCCGGGCAACGTGCTCATGTGTTCTCACGGTTTCAACGTGCATTTTGGACAGGTTGAGGCGCCCTCGGGCGTCGACATGGTGTTGATCGCGCCGAAGGGGCCGGGACACCTGGTTCGCAGCGAGTTCGTGCGCGGCGGTGGCGTGCCGTGTCTGATCGCCATGAGCGACGGCGCCAGCGACCTTTCCTTTCGCTTGGGTCTGGCCTACGCCAAGGGAATCGGCGGCACCCGTGCCGGCGTCATTCACACCACCTTTGCCGAAGAGACCGAAACGGACCTCTTCGGCGAGCAGGTCGTGCTCTGCGGCGGCGTGAGCGCGCTGGTGAAGGCGGCCTTTGAAACGCTCGTCGAAGCAGGCTATCAACCCGAAATGGCCTACTTCGAATGCATGCACGAGCTGAAGCTGATTGTGGATCTGTTTTACCAGGGCGGGTTAAGCTACATGCGATACAGCGTGTCGAACACGGCCGAATTCGGCGACTATACGCGCGGACCACGGATCGTCACCGACCAGACGAAGGCCGAGATGAAACGGATCCTCGCCGAGGTGCAAGGCGGCCAGTTCGCGCGCGAGTGGATCCTGGAAAACAAGGCCAACGCTCCGGCGTTCAAGGCGATGCGCCGCCGCGATCGCGAGCACCCAATCGAAGAGGTCGGCCGCCGGCTCCGCTCGCTCATGTCGTGGATCGACGCCAAAGAGGTGTAGCAACTCGTGGCTTCCCCGGTGGCGCATACGCTTGTGGGGATCGCGCTGGGGCACCAGCTCCAACCGCGCGGCGTGGCTTCCAGCGGCGCCTGGCTGGCGTTCTCGGCGGCCGCCGCCTGCGCCGCGGATTTGGACTTCGCAGCGGGCTTGTTGGCCGGCGACGTCAACGGCTTTCACCATGGTCCGAGCCATTCGCTAGGGGCGGCAATACTGTTCGGACTGGCCAGCGCCCTCATATGGACCCCTTGGTGCCGGCAGGGCCTTAAGGTGTTCGTGGCCGGTAGCGTGCTCTACGCCTCGCACCTGGCGCTCGACGCGGTGTGCGGCAATCGGTATTGGGTCAGCGGTCAAACGCTCGCCTGGCCGTTTGCGTCCATGAGATTTACCTCCGATTGGTACTTCTTCAACGGCATTCATCATGGCCACCCCGGCGACAGCGTGGCTTCGATTCTCGGCGCCCTTTGGAGCCTGCACAACCTGCGGACCGTGGCGCTGGAAGCGTTGGTACTTCTGCCGCTGGTGGCACTTTCCGTTTTTCTGCGCGGGAGAGTTCGCCGGGACTCTCGCACACGCGACCCTGTTCGCGCCGATCCTATTCGGCAAGAGGACACCATGGAACTCGATACGATTCAAGCCAGACTGTTGCGAGTGGAGAAAGAAAACCGCTGGATGAAGGGGTTGGCCGTGGGCGGTCTGTTGCTCGTTGGCCTGCTCAGCGCCAAGCGATGGCAGAGCGATTATGTCGACGCCAAGGGGGTCTTCCTTCGCGACGACCATGGCCGCATTCGCGCGGCGCTGCATTTTGATAAACAGGGCCAGCAGCCCTACCTCATCTTCTATGATGCGCAAGGACGCGAGAGAAATGTGCTGGGTGTCGACGAACACGGGCGGCCGCTCTTGGGCCTGCTGGACGAAGCAGAACAACCGCGCCTGGCACTGCGCCTGGGCAACGATCATCGTCTTGGCGAGGGGGGCACGTCGGCGGACTTCGACGCTCGGGACGAGAACCGTCCCTTGGTGGCGCTGCTCGACGAATCGCAGGCCGCGCGCCTCGTGCTTTCGTTTAGCCGGCACCACCTCCCGATCGCCGCGTTTCTTGATGGCGAGCAGCAGCGGCTCGTCGAGCTCGGCGTGAATGCCGACGGCACCGCTGGCGTGTCCTTGTTCGGCTCTGCGCAGGACCTTGCGCGATAAGAGCGCTTGGCACTCTCTGCCGCCAGATCGTCGTTCAGTACATCGCCACGGCCGCCGACAGGCAGAGCGTCACGACCACCAACTGCGCCGCCACCATTGGTAGGATGCGCGACCGCGTGTTCAATGCGTGGCGCCGCGATCGCCGCCCGGCGCGCATCCATAGCGCCACGGGCGTCCCCCCGGCAAGCGCGACCAACACGAGCACGAGCCACGGCACACGGCGCCACCCGCGCTGCGCGGCGACGGTTTCGTGAGTCCAAAGCACCAGTGCCAGGCCATTGACCACGATCAAGTATGCGATTGCCCGTGGAAGAAGCCTCCAGGCTATCACGCTGGCCTTGGCTGTGACTGCGCGCGTCATGTCGCGGTAGGCGCCGGCCCGTTGGTAATGCGCGATAGCGTCGCCATAATGGCGCAGCGAGCCCTTTCGGTCGCCTCGATCACGGAGATACTGGCCACGGTCGAGAGCATCATCGCCTCGCCGTCGCTCGCGGTTCGTCTCCGTGGATCGAACACCACGGGCGGTACCACTCGCCTCGCGTGGGGAATCGGTCGCGCGCGGCAGAACCGGTCGCGCGATGCCCAGCGTGCCGGCCATCGTTTCGTCGCCTGGCCGATTGCCCGCGTGCGCCGCAACCGGCGGATTGGGATTACGCGGATTGTTGCGCGAGTTATCGTAACGCGCCAGGCAGTGAATCGCCGTGCCTTCGGGGATGAATTTTGGCTGGGACAACCAGTAGGCCGTCTGCCATCTCTCGTCGTAGCCGACCACCTCGAGCAGCGTCTCGCGCCTCTGGTCGGGATACCGCGCCTCGAAGAGAAAGCTCTCGCCGCGCTGGCGCATTCGCGGCGCCAGACAGAGCAGCTCTGCTTCCTGCTCGAAGCGGTATGCTGCACGAACGCGAAAATCACTCGCGCGAGCCGGTATGACGAATCGGTCGTTCATCGCCGCCACGTGCAGCAGTTTGCGGCGGACCTGGTTCTGATCGGCCCGCACCAGCCCCAGTCGGCTCAGATCGGTCTGCCTGGCGCCGTTCGGGACGTAATGCAGCTCGAAGAGCAACTCCGACTCGGCGGGGACGTAAACGGCGGCGCCGCCAGCGCGAAGATCGGCTGTGGTTTGGCCGGGCCGCCAGCGCGCCAGCAGGTTCACCTCGCCACTGGGACGCCCGTTCCAGCGCTGCCATGGGGGCCGGAAGTATACGTTGATGTCGCGGACGACCGCCACGTTGCCGGGCTGGCACCACGCGGTGCCGATCCATTGGTCTTCCTGAAATCCGGGGTCGACGAAGAAATAGCGGTACACATCCGGACCTTCGGCGCGAACCGAGCAGGGTGTGTCGGACATGGCGATGATCCTCTCGCGCGTCGGCGATGGCCCCTCGCTGAAATACTTATGCGTGGGTGGTGGGTCCGCCGAGTTACCCTCCGGCGCACCGCTCACGACCCATTCATCCACCAGCGCGATCTCTTCGTCGCTCACGCGCGCATCATTGGCAAACTGGCCAGTAGCGGCCATGGCGTGCCAGGGCGGCATGCGCCGCGATAGAACGACTTCACGGATCATTTCGCGCCACCCCAACGCATCTTCGTACGTCAAGAGCGACAACGGTCCCGACTGCCCCGGTCGGTGGCACCGCTGGCAACGCCGTTCGAGGATCCGCGCGATGTCCTTCGACCACGTGACGCTGCCGGCCGCCTGCCTCGGTGGTTCGCGACCGATAAGGCAGCCTTCCACCGGCCTGGTGGCGCGCCTGACTGGCAGCCCCGCTAGCAATTCCCCCAGCGCGTCCTCCAAGTCTCGATGCAGCGCCTTGGGACGCCTGTATCCGGTTCCGAACTGGTCGTCGATTCGCCCGCGGTACCGCACGCGCCGCTGTGCGTCGAGCACGAACACTTCCGGGGTGCGGACCGCACCGAAGGAATCGGCCACCACGTTGCCGGCGTCCTTTAGCACTGGAAATTGAAAATTCGCTCGCCGCGCCCAGCGTGCCAGCTCGGCAGCCGAGTCTTGACGGTTCGAGTTGATGCCGACAAACGCCACGCCGTGGGGCGCGAATCGCCTGGCCAGCTCATTCAGGCGCGGTCGATAGCGAGCGACAATCGGGCATTCGGTACCCACAAAGGTCACGACCACGACCGATTTGTTCGCCCACTCACTCAGCGACCGGCGGCGACCCGCGCAATCCGGCAACGTGAAATCGGCGATAGGTTTACCCGTGCCGACAGCCACTACGCTGGAGCTGGAATTGCTCTGTCCAAACCACGCGGCGAACGAACGCGCGTCTGCCATCAGCATTAGCGCGGCCGTGATCGCCGCGGTCGCTAGGATCGCGAGAATGGGGAGCCAGCGCATCGACTAACCGCCTTCCGGTCCTAAGTGGGCTGAAACGAGCACATCGCGGCCTTGCAGAAGCTTTGCCCTGCTAGGGAGTGTAACGGCCTTGAACATCACGCTTCAATGAATGCCGGAGGGCCAGCAGTCGAGAGGTGCCGCATTGCTTTGCGTCAGCAGGTACATTGGTTTCGATCATTCGACGAGCGCCCCACGGCGGTTGGATTGCCGGACCGGCGCGTTACAATTGGCGGCCGTGGCGCGGAAACATATGCGACCGAGCAGCTTTGGCGGTTGTTTGGTGGTTCTGGGCACCGCGGTGGCTTCGGCTGTCGGGGGGGGTGCGGATCCGCGCCTCGGACGACGGATCGAGGATTTCACGCTGCGCGACGATTGGGGCGCGGAGCACACGCTTTCGCGCTGGTCGAATAACCGTTTCGTCGTGGTAACCTTCCTGGGCGTTGAGTGCCCGCTGGCAAAACTCTACGCGCCGCGGCTTGCCCAATTGTCCGCTGAGTTCGGCCCTCAAGGCGTAGCCTTCGTGGGCATCGCCTCGAATCGTCACGATTCGAATACTGAGCTGGTGCACTTTGCGCGCGTTCACGGCGTCACATTTCCGCTTTTGAAGGACTTAGGCAACGCGGTGGCCGATTCGTTCGCGGCCGAACGCACTCCAGAAGTCTTCGTCCTCGACGCGAAACGGGTGATCCGATATGTGGGGCGTATCGACGATCAATATGGTGTGGGGTATCAGCGTGCGCGTCCCGAGCGGCGTGACCTGGCCGAGGCGATTCGCGAGCTGCTCGCGGGCGCCCCGGTGAGCCACCCGGCGACCGAGGCCCCCGGTTGTCGGATTGGACGCCTGCGGCCGAGCAATCCGGCCAGCGCGGTGACGTGGTCGCGGCAGATCGTGCGGATCTTTCAAGAGCATTGCCAGGAATGCCATCGGCCCGGTCAGATCGCGCCCTTTTCGCTCTTGACGTACGACGAAGCAGCCGGTTGGAGCGAGACGATCGGCGAAGTGGTGGCCCAAGAACGCATGCCTCCATGGCACGCCAACGCGCGGCATGGCCACTTCAAGAACGACCCACGCTTGACCGCGCGGGAGAAGGACTTGATCGCCCAGTGGGTGCGCGAAGGGGCTCCCGAGGGCGACGCCGCCGAACTTCCGCCGCCACGCCAATTCGTCGAAGGCTGGCAGATCCCCGAGCCGGACCAGGTGGTGTACATAAGCGATCAGCCCTTTGCCGTGCCGGCCGAAGGGGTCGTCCCATACCAATGGTTCGAAGTCGATCCGCGCTTCAAGGAAGACAAATGGATGAAGTCCGTGGAGTGCCGGCCGGGAAACCGCGCCGTCGTGCATCACGTGACCGTGTATTTCACCCCGCCCTGGCAAGATGGAAAGCTGGAGCTCAACCGTCGCATCAACTTGCTGGGGGGCTATTCGCCGGGAAAAGTAGCCGTCAACGAGCCAGGTTGGGACGGGAGTGCGCGGCTCGTGCCGGCCGGTTCAAAGTTGCTGTTCGAAATGCACTATACGCCCAATGGAACCGCCCAGACCGACCGCAGCTCGGTGGCCATGGTGTTCGCCGATCCGGCGGAGGTCAAGAAACAGGCGTCGATTGTGCTGGTGGCCAACACGGAATTTGCCATCCCTCCGAAGGCGGACAACCATCGCGTCGAGGCCGCCTACACGTTCGACGAGGATTCAGTGCTCTATTCGATGAGCCCGCACATGCATCTGCGCGGCAAGTCCTTCCTTTTCGAGGCGCGATATCCGAACGGCCAGCGCGAAATCCTGCTCGACGTGCCGCGGTTCGACTTCAACTGGCAATTTGACTACTCGCTCTCCCAGCCGAAGCCGATGGCCAAGGGCACGCGCGTCCGGTGCGTCGCGCATTTCGACAACTCAGAGGCAAACCTGGCCAATCCCGACCCGGCGGCCACCGTTCGCTGGGGGGACCAGATCTGGGAAGAGATGATGATCGGCGGGATGTCCATCGCGCCAGCCAACCAGGACTTGACAGCCCATGTTGGTCTGCCCGTCCGCTCCGCGCGAACCTATCGGCGTGTGACGTTCGCAATCGTGGCACTGGCGGGAATTGTGGTGGTGGTGCCGGCGCTGTCGCTGCGCCTGTGGCGACGAACTGGCCGCCGGCGGTCGTAACGCGGCGACAGTCATGCACCTGGCCCAGCGAGAGCTTCCATCCCCGGCCGCACCGCCCCCAGTCCTTCCAGACGCCCCCGGCCGCCTCGCGTTCGTCGACAACCTCCGCGTCTTCATCATCATGATGGTGCTCACCCACCACGCGGGCAATCCGTATGGGGGGGATCCCCCCGATTTCTGGTATTTCGACGACCAGGTGCCCCACAGCCACGCGGTATCGCTGTGCACGATGCTCAATCCAAGCTTCACCATGGCCGTGCTCTTAATATTTTCCGGGTATCTCTTGCCCAGCTCGTATGATCGGCGGACGTTTGGCCCCTACGTGCGCGACAAGTTCATACGGCTGGGAATCCCGCTCGTCTTCGGCGCGCTGGTGATGTTGCCTCTGCTTCAATACACGTACCACCTGAATTTTGGCTACCGCCGGTACGCGTCGTTCTGGGACTACTATTGGCAGGCCTGGCACGGACTAGGACCGAAACCTCCAGGGTGGAACGGTCCAGGATGGCCCGACCGGAATCTTGCCCATCTTTGGTACATCGAGCACTTGTTTTTTTATGCGGTGCTGTACGGACTGTGGCGAAGGTTCGCCGTGTCGCCGGGCGAGACCAAGGTGATACCGCGGCCGGCGCCGCGCATGGCCGCCATATTCCTGTTTGCGCTGGCGGTCTCGTTGGCCACGTTCGCCGTGAGGATTTTTTGTCCTCTCCACAAGGTCTACGCACTCTTTGGATTTCTCCAGATCGACATGTCGCATTTCCCGCAGTGGCTCCCTTTCTTTTTCGTGGGCATTCTTGCGCATCGCTACCAGTGGTTGACCACGCTGCCGAAATCAACCGGCATGGCCTGGCTGGCGATCACGATCGTGCTGGTGGCGTTTTATTTCGTCTTTGGGTTCAGCCGTTGGGGGGCAATGTGGTGGTTTGATGCAGAGGGCCGCGCCAATGTCGGCTTTAATCTGGCCTGCCTGACGAAAAGCGTCTGGGAATCGTTCTTCTGTGTGGGGGCGGCCATCGGGCTGATCGTCCTCTTTCGCGAGAAACTGAACCGGCAAGGCCGCCTGGCCATCATCCTGGCTGGAAGCGCGTACGCGGTGCACGTTTTCCACCCGCCGCTGATCGTGGGGCTTCAATACCTCATGGCCCATGTGCCGCTGTCCGTCTTCGCCAAGTACGTGGTGGTCTCGCTCTTGGGCATCCCGCTATGCTACGCAGCGGCGCATTACGTCATCCTGCGGCTACCCTTCGCGCGGCGCATTTTGTAGGGTGCGTCAGCGCTGCGCTCGACGCACCCTACATCTGGGATTAGAGCGACTCACATTCGATTCGGGATGAGTCGATGGACTTGGATGTCCGGGCCAGGACGCCCGGCCGACTGGCCAAAGACCTCGAAGACCGGCTCGGGATTGTACACATGGAAGCCAATAAAAAAGAATCCACTGTACCCTTTGACTGAGCGCGGAAACCAGCGGAGGTTTTCGCTAGTGCGCGAGAAGGCATCATTGAAATAGGAATTCATCACAATGTACTCGACACCCGCAGCGCGCATTTCCTCGAACAGCTCGTACGAATAGATCGACTCCCGCTCGGCGCTCAGGCCCACTCCCTCGGGAAGGCGGTACAACCTGGCGCCGACGTTGGGAATCGTGACGAACTGAAGGGGCAACGGCGCCAGGTCGTCGGTAAAGAAGGGCGAGACAAACACCTTTGACCCCGGTGGAATGTTCTCATTCGCCCATGACCGAAGCAGCGAGTTCGTCGACGGCTGGCGAAATGTCAGCACATGGCGGACCGATTGGTAGGCCGGCATGGCGACCAGCGCCACTAGTGCCGCAGCGCCCGCCCAGGCGCGGTATCGGCCGAGCGGCCGGACGAGCCAGAACTCGACCAACCAGCCGGTCACCACGAACAAGGCCGGCAGAATCGGCATCAAAAACCGAACCGCTTTCACGCGGCCGGGCCCGGAAATCAGCACCAGGTACGAAACCGCGAAGAGCGAGAGGAGAAAAACCCCCCAGCCGCCGCGGCCGGCGAGCCCTAGCGCCAGACCCGCCATGATCGCCGCCAGTGCGATTGGCCCCACGTCGTAGACGATCGACGTTCGCAGCCACGGCTGCTCCGGCGTTGGAGTGGCGGAAATCAAATAGTCGGCATACCCAAGCTGCACGTGGCCAACCTGGCCATACTGCTGGATGCGAGCTTCGATCACGAACCGTCGCCAGTAATCGTCCACCAGAGTTATGAACCATGGCGTGGTGATCCAAAAGACGGCCACCGCCACAACGATCGCCAATAGAGCGCCGGCAAGCGGCCGCACGTAGGTGCGCATCTCGACGGCATCGACGGCCGCTGTCAATAAGACGAACGGCAGCAAGACGACGCCGTTGTATTTCGATCCCGCCGCCAGGCCGGCCAACACGCCCGCCAACAGGTAGCGCCACAAGCTCACTCGCCGCCGCACGAGGCAGCACAAACCGCCGGTGACGAAAAACGCCACGATCGAATCCGCGGCCGTCATGCGCGCGGACGTCACGCACACGATCGACGAGGCGGCGAGTGCGGCCGCGACGAGCGATCCAATCGGCCCCGTCACGAGTCGCGCCAGCACCCACGTCAGCACGATGCCCGCGATGCCAAAGCTCGCGGAGATCGCCCGAGCGATCGTGTGCTGCGCATAAATCGTCTCGGCCCCGCACGCGCGGTAAATCAGCGCCAACTGGTTCGCATAGAACCCCGGATACTGAAAATCGTGCGGGCGAAAGCTTCGCTCGCGAGCCATGCGCGCCGCCTCGCCCACGAACTTGAAGGCATCGACTTCGACGACCTGTGGCAGATCGAAGTCCAGACGATAGAGCCGCACGAGCGCGCCCAGAATGACGACCGTGCTCGCTGCCAGGAGAGCCACACGGCCGAGCCGCGTGGAAGAATCGCCTGGCGGTGCGGCGCGCACGGATTACCTCGCCTTCAACAATTCAACAAAATGCTTCAACAGCGCGGTATTGTCATGCCAGGTTCGCGCGGTCACCAGGTTGCCATCGACCACCGGTTGATCAACATATTGCGCGCCAGCGCCGGTCGCGTCGAGCGCGCACTTGGCGACCGTCGTTACGGTTCGCCCGCGGATGCAGTCGGCGGCCGCGAGGATCTCAATTCCGTGACACACCGCGGCCACCGGCTTGTTCGCCGCGAAAAAGTGGCGCGTGATGCGCAGCAGGTCGGCGTCGTACCGCAGATACTCAGGCGCGCGGCCGCCGGAGAGAAACAGTCCGGCATACTCGCCCGGCTCGACATCGCGAAAAGCGACCGTCGCCGCCAAATGGTAACCCGGCGTCTCACGCGTGATATCCCACCCCGGCGGCACTTCGTGCAGGACCAGGTGATAGAGGCGTGCCTCGCGCCCGGCGACCACCACCTGAAAATCATCCTCCGGCAGCCGGAAATAGGGATACATCGTATCCAAGACTTCAGCCGCGTCGCCGATGGGCATCAAGACCTTAGGCATGCTGTCTCTCCGAGTGCTTGCACTTCCGGCTCGCCTCGTCAGTCGCGGACCCGCGCACGACCAAGATAATGCTCCGCCAGGATGCGCGGCGTCTTGGGCAATCGGGACCGCTCGAAATGGGTGATCTCAAGCCCCGCCTCGCGCACCAGCCGATCGATCGGACGGTTGAGGTTGCAACCGCCCCCGACGAGCCTTTGGATGCCGTTGAGCCGGTCCTGCCAACGTGCTACGCGCTGGTCCTCGCTGCGGCCGTGTTCCAAAAACAGATAGCTGCCCGTCGGTTTGAGGACGCGGCGAATCTCACGGAGCGCCGAAGCGACCTCGGCAATTGAGCACAGCGTAAAGGTCGTCACCACGCAATCGAACCGGCGCGACTCAAAGGGGAGCCCCTCGCCGCCGGCCTGGATCTGCTCGACGGGAATGCCTGCGGCCGCGATTCGCCGCTCGACCTTCCGAGGCAGCATGACCGCTAGATCGAGAGCCGCCAGCTTCACCACACCTTTGGGGTAGTAGGGCAAGTTTAAGCCAGTGCCAAAGCCGATTTCCAGCACCTCTCCTTCGGCCGTCGCCAGGGCCGTGGCGCGCAGCTCGCTTACCAGCGATCGGCTGAGCACCCAGTCGATCAACCTCGGTAACACGTGATTAGCATAAAGACCCATTGATGGGGGGCTCGCTAGCTCTCAGGCGTATTCTAGCAATATTTCGTGGAATTCGGGTTTTGATACTTGCTCTCTTTGCAACGCTTGGTACACTAAATTTGTGGACGCGACATGCTCGCGTCTACCACCTCTGCAGGTCCCTGCCCCGCCTGCAGGGGTTCTTTTTTGCGCTCACACTGAGCCGATTTCCTCGCCGCGTAAATGTGCATAAGGGTGAGATCGAGAACGAGATCAGCCGGTAGATCATCTGCCGACACCGACGAAGAAGGCGTCGGACGAGCGCACGGGATAAAAAAGGGGGTTTGGGTTTCAATATCCCGCGCCGTTTCGCGACCTCCTCCACCACCTCCAAGGACCGGGCGTGGCTCACGATTGCATGCGTCTTGGGGTGTAGCGCTAGCCACTGCCCCTTTAGCCACTGCCCCTTGTACGCGGTGACATCGAGACGCGGAGGTATCGGATGCGTAAGCTTACGCGTCGGCATGTGATGGCTGCTTCACGCCTCCACCGTATTCACTCCGCGCGATCGTGTCCAGCTTCAACGCAGAATCGAGCGTGCCGGGGGCGCATCCTGCGGTTTTTGCGCTTGTACGCTTCGCCGCATCGTGGATTCGCGCTTTTTGTGGTGCGGTGCCCTTGCTGACAGTCACATGGCCACATGCGACAGCCTGCGTAGCCAATCGGCTGTCGCGGTGACGACCGAATGAGGTTCGTCGTCGGCCGCACAAGGCGACGCGTGAATTGGCTCGCGCAATCACAAATGGCAGGCTGCACCCTGGTGCCGGTTATGTCATCACCGGCCGAAGCGGCAGGGCGGAGCCGGCCGGCTGGCGCCAGAGGTAAATCCAAAGGGCCGCGGCGCCGGCGAGGATGAGGATGCTGATGTTCTGCGAGATGGTCATGCCGGTGCCCAGGATGGGTGCTTCGTCGGTGCGGAGCTTTTCGATGAGGAACCTCGTGATGGGATAGAGCGTGAAGAACCAGGCGGCCACCGCTCCGTCGCGGCGGCGGAAGGGATAATAGGCTGACAAGAACAAGGAGATCACGACGCCGTCGACGAGCGCATAGAGCTGCGTCGGATGCACGGGCAGACTCCATGCCGACTCGGCTCGCGGCAGCCAGCGCCTTTCAACCGCGTCACGGGCGATGCGAAGGATCACGGGGCGATTTTGCGCTGCGATCTCGGCAAGCGCGTGCTGCACCTGATTGATGTCGCGAGCCGTGCGTCCATCGATCGTCACGACGCGATCACCTGTATTCAAGCGCGCACGAGCGGCCGCCGAGCCGGCCTCGACGGAGGCGATCACGGGCGCATCGTCGCGATTGCCGGCGAAGTGGATTCCCTCTGGCGCGAGCTGTCCATGCGAGAGCTGGTGCTGAAAGGCGGGACTGCCGGCCGGGAAGCGGATGGCCCAAGGAAGATCGGACAATTGACCATAGCAGCAGCCGGTCAAGAGACAGCCGATTCGTCCCAGGCCCATGGCCAGCGCCAAGGGCGCGGCCACGAGATCCATCAGCGCCAAGAGCGGCAACTGCCGCGAGCGCGCGAAGGCCACCAGTCCGATGCCGCCGCCGAGCACGGCGCCGTAGATGACCAGTCCACCCTGAGTGAGGTTCAGCATCGCGGCAAACGAATCGGCGCGCGACGCGCCCTGGAATTCATTCCAATACTGGACGACATAAAAGAGGCGCGCGCCGACGATGCCCGAGATCAACAGCCAGAAGGCGAGCGAATAAATAATTTCCGGATCAAGCGCGATCTGGCGAGCGCGGCGAACGGCGAGCCAGACGGCCGCGGCAAAGGCGGCCAGGACCACCGTGCCATAGCCGCGGACCGGAAGTCCCTGGTTGTCGGCGATTCGCGGCAGCACAAACGCGATCAACGCGGCCCCCACGAGCAGCACGGGCAGATAACCGCGCGTGTCGACGTTCCAGCCCTGTCGCCGAACGAGCCAGGCCAATAGCACCACACTGAAGCCGACCCAGATGCCGAGCAGAATTCCGACGCCAAGGACGGGCCATCCGCCAATCGCACCGGGAATATGAAAGAGCGTGGGATACATAGGCAATCGCGCAGCCGCCACGGCGCGCCGATACCATATCCTACGCGGTCGAGAGCGAAAAGGTCATTCGCGCAGGGTGGCGACGGCGCGGGCGATCAACTCGTTGTCGATCAACCGCGTCTGGCCGACTCGCGCGGCGACGACCGCCGTGGTGGGGCCGTCGATCTTCGATACCTCGTCGACCGTGCCGTCACGCACCAGCGCGATATAGTCGATCTTCACCTCCGGCGCGGTGGCGAAGACCTCTCGCATACGGTCGATGATGCGAGCAGTGCGGCGCTCGCCGGTGGCGACCAGCTCGCTTGCGACGCGCAGGCTGCGCGACAGCACGAGCGCTTGCTGCCGCTGGGCTGGACTGAGATAGGCGTTGCGCGAGCTGAGTGCAAGCCCGTCGTGGTCACGCACAATCGCGCAAACACGCAGCTCGATGGGCAAATCCAGATCGTCGACCAGGCGGCGTACGACGATCGACTGTTGATAGTCCTTGCGGCCGAAGTAGGCGACCTCGGGCATGACCAGATTGAACAGCTTGAGCACGACCGTCGCCACGCCGGAAAAATGGCCCGGTCGGCGCGCCCCTTCGAAGGGCACGGCGGCTGGTCCAACGTCGAGCGACGAGCCGTGGTTTTTCCCATACACCTCCTCGACGGCCGGCGCAAACACCAGATCGACCGCGTAGGCTGCCAATGCAGTCCGATCCGCCTCGAGCGAGCGCGGGTAACTGGAAAAATCTTCGCCGGGGCCAAACTGGGTCGGGTTGACGAAGATGGTGACCACGGTGAAGTCGCACTCGCGGCACGACGCTGCGACAAGGCTGAGATGCCCGGCGTGCAGCGCTCCCATCGTGGGCACGAGCCCGATCGACTTGCCAAGGCGGCGCGCAATAGCCAACTCGGCTCGCAACTGCGTCTTGGAGTTGACGACGCGAGGCAAGGCAGACACCCGGTTCGAATTCGATTGCGTCACGTGGTTCACTTGGCTAGCTCATCGCGTCGACTGCGGCCAGAAGTTCGTCGGACGCTGCCGCGAGATCGAACGTGGAGAGTTTTAGAACAGGTCCGCGATCGGCGTGGTTCGTTTGGAGGAGCAGCTCTCCTCGAAGCCGGTTCAAAAAATCTTCGCCCAGGTGCTGTTCGTGCGGTCGGCCACGCGCGCGAATGCGTGCCATCAATACGTCGCTCGGCGCATCGAGCAGAACGGTGAGTTTCGGCGCGACGCTTTCTGCCGCCGCGATCTCGAAGGCCGACGCGAATGAGGCTTGCTGTTCAGCGTCGAGCCATATTCTCGCATACGCCAGGGACTGGTCGAACCAAAAGTCGCTCACTGTCCACAGGGCGCCGCTCGGCCACGTCGTGCGAGCGAGGAGGCGCGCGCGCTGAGCGAGGAATTCTAACTGCGTCGGCCATCCCAGGCGAGCCGGATCGCCGTAAAAGTCGCCCCGTTGCAGCGGATCGCAATTGTCCGCCAACAGCCGCACCTCGCGCCGCGCGGACAAGGCGGCGGCCAACGTAGACTTACCGGCGGCGATTGGCCCGGCCAGCGCCACATACGGGAGCGCGCAACGCAGGTGATCCCACAACGCGCCGATCGTCCAACCTGTGGGTGGATGGACCAGCTCGGCGGCGATTTCCGCCGCCGGCTCCAGCACGAAACGACGCACCGCCATGCGCGGATGCGGGACGACCAGCTCGTGCGAGTCGATCACCACGTCACCATACATCAGCAAATCCAGGTCGACGGTCCGCGCTTGCCAACGAATGCGGTGGCTGCGCCCGAGCGATCGTTCGATTTCGGCCAACAGCGCCAGCAAACTCCGCGGTTCGCGCGACGACTCAAGACGAATGACACCGTTGAGAAACGCCCCTTGCCCCGCGGGACCACCGACCGGCGCGGTTTCGTACCAGCGACTTACCGCGAGAACCTCGACATCCGGCGCCGATCGCAACAGCTCGACCGCGCGCCAGAGCGCATGGGCCCGATCACCGAGGTTCGAGCCGACACCGATGAGACACGTGGGCATGGCGGAGGACGCGGCGACAGTTCGCGTGGAACGCCGTAACGGGCGGCATCAGTAAGGCCGCCTATTGGAATTGTAGTCGGCTTGATCGCGCTCGTCGCAGCGGCGCACGAGAATCTGTGGTCACCCAGCCGGCCTCACTGAGGCCAGCTACAGCGTGCTAGCTCCCGCCCCCGGAGGCGATTGCCCGACAGTTACGCTGAAAGAGTAAGGTCTTGGGGGGGACATCATGCCGCGCACGTAGTGTCGCCGACGGTCGGTCCTCACAGTCATCGCCCCCCAAGCGCGTTAAACGTATTGCGCGCAAACGACCTTCGCACCCAAACGCGAATGAGAGGCCAGGCACCACCGTCACCAGCGCGCCGGCACCGCCGCTACGTGCAGAACCCCGTGCGACCTGTGCCCGCGATACACGCAAACTTGTGTCAAGCGACCCGACGAAGTTGGATCGGCAGTTGTGTGCTCTCAAACGCAAGTCCCCATTGTGCGATCCGCGCTCGACTTGTCAAGCAACATGGAGCAAAGTTTTTTTTCGCTGAAGAATTTGCTTGCAATTTGACCATCGTTTGTTCTCGTGACGTTGCAGGTCGAGCATCTCAAGCCCAGGCTTGAATGTACGCGTTCCGCGAGCATACGATCCAAGTGGAAAGTAGGTTTGGTATGTGGCCGCGGCGCGGGCCGCGATGGACGCTACGTGGAAATGCGGTGGGCGATGGGCGCGCAAATTCCCGCGGGCGATTCGCGAGGCAAGTCGCTGGATGCCGACGCAGTGCCGCCAACGGCGGTTGGATCACATCCTGTCAATGTGCCGGCGGTGGCCAACGTGGATCGCATCGCGCAAATTGAGCAACTGCTCGGCCGCAATGTCTGTCGATCGCTCGGCATCTATCGACTGCCCGAGGGGTTCATGTTGTCGGTGGTGATTCCGGTCTTCAACGAGCGCAACACGGTCGAGGAGATAGTCCGCCGCGTGCGGACCTCGGGCGTTCCGACGGAGATCATATTGGTCGACGACGGCAGCACCGACGGAACGCGCGAGCTCGTGGCGAGCTGGCCGGCCGAGAGCGGCTTGAAGATCGTGTTGCACGAGCGGAACCGTGGAAAGGGGGCAGCCATCAAATCGGCGTTTTCCCAGGTCCGCGGCGACGTGGTGATCGTGCAGGATGCCGATCTGGAGTACGACCCGGCTGAGTACATGAAGTTGATTCAGCCGATTGTCGAGGGAAAGGCCGATGTCGTCTTTGGAAGCCGATTCGCCGGCGATAGCCAGCGCGTCTTGTACTTCTGGCATTACGTGGGAAATCGCCTGCTGACGCTCCTGTCCAACGCGGTGACCAATCTGAACCTCTCGGACATGGAGACCTGCTACAAGGTCATGCGGCGCGAAGTAGTCGAGCGCATCGCGCCGACCTTGGTCGAAGAACGATTCGGCATCGAACCGGAGCTCACGGCCAAGGTGGCGAGTCTTCCGGGCGTGCGAATCTTCGAGCGACCGATTACCTATTCGGGCCGAACCTACGCTCAGGGGAAAAAGATTACGTGGCGCGACGGATTGCGCGCTTTGTGGTGTATCATCCGTTATTGCCGGGGCGTGCGGTAAAACGTCGCACTTCGTCCCGAGCGCCGGCGGCGCCTATCGCGCCGGCGGTTCACGCCGTCCCAACACGGGTGCTCCGGCTTCCAAGCGCCTTGCGGTGCCGGGAGCGCTTGACGGACTCGACGCGGTCAGGTCGCGCGAAATTTGGCGGTTTGCCGCCAATCGTTCGCCGCGCGCTGGTGATGCATCCCTGCTGTGAGCGGCGGCGCGGCGATTCGGCCTGGGTTCGAGACGCGCATCGCCCGGCGCGGCCGGCTCGCTGGGAGGAAGATACTCGGTGGGCGGCACCTCCTCGACCGTCGACTCGGGGGCCGCCGACCGATGATGGTACTCGTCGACGGTCTCCGCCGACGCGCCGTAGGAAAAAAGTGACGTCGGTTCGTGCAGCGATGCGTGCCAGGGATAGTCGAACAGCGTGCGATAGTTGTAAGCCTGGCGATAATACGTCCCATGAAACGCCGGGTAACGGTGCATGAAGCGGTTATTGCCCGGATAGCAGCCGAACCGCGGCGCATAACATGTCTGTGGCTCTGGTCCCCAAAAATCGCGCCAGGGACACCTGCGCGCACGTGAGTCGCGACCATCGCCACAGCCCGAGCCGACGACAAGGAGCAGAGTCAGAACGCCGGCGCACATGAGTCGAACTCCTAGTGAGGTTATGCGGATGGTTTCGCTTGCGATTGCCGCCGAGCCTCGCTCTGTTGCATCGGCTGATACCACCCGAATATAAAGTTCGATCTACACGACCGGTGCAACCCGCAAGGTTTGCCCATCTGAACAGGGCTCCGCGCCGACGAAGCCGAGTACGCTTTGTCGACGGCTCGCGACCGCATCGGCGCCCCATTGAACAAACAGTCAGATTCTCGCGGTTTAGATCGCTCTACGTTTGTTCAAACCGTTAAATTCATCCGTCAAAGATTCTGAAAGCGGCATGTATTGACGGATTATCACTTGTCGCGTTTAGGGGCTTGGGTAAGCTGGGGACTATACGTTGCGATTGGTCGTTGTCGCTGGGACCTTTTGAGTCGCGTACTTCGGCCAGCGAATTCTCGTTGGGGCCGCTCTTCTTCGAGCTTTGACGTTCTCATGCGTGCCTGTATTTCGGCGGCATGGGGACGAGTCATCTCTTTCGACTTCTTCCACGCGAGATTACTGGGGGCCTGATGGGTAACGGCGTCTTCATCCTCAGCCGCAGCGCGGCACTCGTCGAGCAATTGCGATTGCAGTTATCGCCGTCATACGAGGTGGTCACTGCCGAATCGGTCGACGATGCGCCGGTGCAGACTGCCCATATCGCGCTGAAGGCGGTGATCGCGCACCTGGCCAAAGAAACGTTGAACGGTCATTCGCCCGGTGAGTTTCTGGGCACCTTGCAGGAGTCGGCGCGCGCGGCCCCGATTCTGGCGGTCGTGGACAAGGATTGCCCGTCTCGCTTGAGCAGTTTGGCGCGCCAAGTGGCTTCGCGATGTCTCGACGGCGACGTTGACGCCCACGCAATCGCCGAGCTGGTCTCGCAATATCCGTCGCCGCCGGAGGACCTGATTTTCTGTCTGCCCGAGTTGCCCTACAAGGCCATTCACGGCGCAACCCGTTCGCTGGTAACGCTTACTCCCGCGATGTTCCCCATGCTCGACGAGCTGCGTGTAGCGGCCGCGCACGATGTGACGATCCTGCTGATCGGCGAGACGGGAGCGGGCAAAACACACCTGGCTCGGCTGATCCACGAGCTTTCGCCGCGTGCCGCGGAGCGATTCTGCACGATTGCCTGCGGTACTCTGCCGCCCGACTTGATCGAAAGCGAGCTGTTCGGCTATGTGCGCGGCGCCTTTACCGGCGCCGATCGCGACAAGGAGGGCAAGTTCGCGGCGGCGAGCGATGGCACGCTGCTGCTTGACGAAATCGACGTGCTTTCGCTGGACCAGCAGGCCAAGCTGCTGCGCGTGATTGAGACCGGCGAATACGAGCCGGTGGGCAGCAACGAGACACACGTTTCTCGAGCCGGGCTGATTGTCGCCTCGAATTTCGACCTCGAACAACTGGTTCACGCTGGCACGTTTCGCACGGACTTGTATTACCGGCTGAACGTGTTGCGCTTCCGCTTGCCGCCCTTGCGCGAGCGGCCGTTGGACATTGAATTCCTGGCGCGCAAATTCGCGCGTGACCACAGCGAGCGGCACGGCATCCACATTGACGCGCTCGCGCCGGAGTTTCTGGCGGCGCTGCGCGGAGCACCCTGGCCGGGCAATATCCGCGAGCTGGAAAACGTCATGCGCCGCGCCGTGCTGTACTGCCGCACCGGGACACTTTCGGTCGCGGATCTGCCCAGCTCCTTGAGGCACGCGCCAGGCGTCGCCGAACCGTCGCAGCCCAGGGCCGAATCGCTGGAGGCACGAGTCGGCATTATCGAACGACAGATTATCGAAGAGTCGCTCGAGAGGCACCATCAGCACCGCGCGGCAACCGCCCGCGCGCTGGGGATCAGCCGCGTTACGCTCTACAACAAGATGAAGAAGCTGGGCATGCTCCAGTGAATTGGGGTGGCGGTTCCGCCGCGCTTGGGCCTGGGGACGATTGCGAATGAAGACACGCTTTTTGCGGCGGCTGATGCCGCTGGCGCTGCTGTTGACCGCCTGCGGCTTGTATCGTGCGGCCGCGGCGCGGCCCGACGCGTCGATCGCTGTCGAACGCCAGGAACCCTGGACGATTTCGCCGCGGTATGACGATCCGCGCGTGGCGACCGACGAGCAGCTTCATCAGGTGCTCCAGCGGCTGATGCCGCCGGCCGGCGCGCCGAACACCAATACGCTGGTTCACGCGCTGCGCCTCTGGGGACCGGCCGCGGACTTCGGAAGCGACGCGATCGCTTCGGGCGCTCGGATGCGCGAATACTATCTCGACGACCATCAATTCCAAAAGCTGGCCGGGGCGGACGCGCCGCCTCTCTGGTCGATCGAACGGGACGGCGTCCGCGCACGTCCCTGGGAAGCCTGGGACAAGGATCGTGACACCGGATCGGTGCACACCGATGACCTGCTGGCCACGCTGGCCGAAATTGGCACGCCGCTCAACCAGCGCGTCATCACGCGCAGCGGGCCGACGACCGTCGGCACCTTGCTGCAAGACACCATGCGCCGGTTCCACCGCGAGCAGCACGAATACGAATGGTCGGCCATCAGCTACGCGCGGTACTTGTTTCCCACGACCGAATGGCGCAACCGCTGGGGCCAAAAAATAACGGTCGCCGACGTCGTGGATGAACTGTTGGCTCAGCCCTACTCCAACGGTGTCTGCGGCGGTACACATCGTCTCGAGGCGCTGGTCGTACTGTATCGAGCCGACGAGCAGGCACGCGTCCTGTCGCGCCACGAACGGAAGAAGATCGTCGCTCGGCTTGCTGAAGTAAGCCGGCTACTGGTCGCTGCGCAACACGCAGACGGCTATTGGACGCGCCGCTGGCTCAGCGGGCGACCGCCGGCCACCAACGCGAAGACCGATCTTTACGAGCGAATTCTGCTCACCGGACACCATCTGGAATGGCTGGCGCTCGCCCCGCCCGAGGTGCAACCGCCTCGCGAGACCATCGTTCGCGCCGGCCAGTGGCTCGTGCGCGCGATGCTCGAAATCGACCCCCAGACGCTTGCCTCGCATTACGGACCGTGCTCGCACGCCGGACGTGCGCTGTGCCTGTGGCGCTCGCAAGAACCCTATATCGCCTGGAAGGCCGGACGCAACGAGAGCTGATCGATCGAAACACGGACCATGAACGCTTACGACACGGCATTATTGGACGTTTTGGATCAGCCGGCCATGGCGCCGCACGCGGTGGTGCCTCGTCCGATCGTCGAGCTCTCATGGCTACCGGCCATAGGGCGCGGGCCGCTGGCGGTGACCGTGACGCTTGCGGCGGTGCTGTTGGCGACGAGTTTCTACCGGTTGAATCACACGGATCTCTGGACACACCTGAATTTCGGTCGCTGGATCGTGGAAAACGGTCAGCTTCCGGTCGTGGACCCGGTGCGGCCGCCGGCGGTGGCCGGGACCGCTTATGCAACGACCGCCTGGCTCAGCCAGGTGTTGGCCTACTTTTGCCACAGCGTGGCCGGCGCGGAAGGGCTGCCGCTGGCGCACGTGTCGCTGGTCGTGGCAACGAGCGCCCTGGTCATGTGGGCAGTGCGTGCCCAAGGGCTGGCGGTGGGCTGGGTCGTGGCCGCGGCCGCGGCCAGCTACATCTTGGCGCTGCCGGTGGTGGGGACCATTCGGCCGCAGCTCATCGGAGTCGTGTGCTTTGCGGCCGTTTTGGCTGGGCTCGCCCAATCGACGACTCGTCGAATTGCGAGCCTGTGGGTGCCGCTGGTGTTTGTCCTTTGGGCCAATGCGCATGGCTCGTTCGCGGTCGGGCTGCTGCTCTTGGCATGCTGGTGTGTCGGCACGAGCGTCGACGCCTGGCGCGCCAGCGGCTCGTGGCGCGCCGCGTTGACCGATCCGCAGGCACGACGAGCCTGGTCGCTGGCGATCGCCTCGACGATCGCCACCTGCGTCAATCCCTACGGGCCGAGGCTCCTGGTCGAGGTGGCCGGCTTCTCAGGTCATGCGACGCTGGCCGACATCAGCGAATGGCAGCCGCTGGTGATCGGCAGTCTCTCGGGCGGACTGTTCTTCGGCTCGCTGGCGATCACGGCCGTCCTGCTGCGCCTAAGCCCACGGCCAATTCGCTTCCACGAAGTGTTGTGCCTCGTGGCGTTCGGACTCCTGGCGCTGACGGCCATTCGCATGCTTGCCTGGTGGGCGCTGGTGTGGCCCTGGGTCGTCGCGCCGCACTGCGCGGCGGTGTGGCGGCGTCAAGTTTCTGCAGCCGGCCTCCGTGAGGCCAGCGCGCCCACCACGACGCGGACACTCGCGTCCATCGCCTTCGTCTTTGTCGCCTTGGTCTGGGCGCCTCCGACACACGCTCTCGTCACGGGCACGTGGCGACAGGAGGCGGAGCTCGTTTCCGGCGATACGCCGGTCTTTTTGGCCGACGAAGTACAGTGGCGGCAGCTTGCCGGGCGATTGTTCGCACCGATGGACTGGGGCGACTACCTGGCGTGGCATACTCGCGGGGCCCTAAGGCCCGTGGTGAATAACTCGGTGCATCTCATCACGCCACCTGTGTGGCGCGATTATCGCACCGTTACGGAGGGGCGCAGCGCATGGCGAGCCGTACTCGATCATTACCGGATCCAGTACCTCGTGGTGAGCCGCGAGCGGAGCCCCGAGCTTCTCTCGGCGGTGCTGGCCGACCAGCGTAGCCGCATCCTCTACCAGGACCAGAAGGCAGTGCTGGCCGAGTTGTTGCCGGTTGAAAACGTAGTGAACGAGCCCGGCCATGGTGCCGGAATGGGGCGTATTCAAGAGACCGGCGCGAAGAGCGCGAATTCAGAAATATGAACGCGCGACCGGGTGGTTGCGTGTGTTTGTTTATGAATGGAAACACGGAAGCTCTGGCAAAACGAAAACTGTCGGTCAAAGGGGTTTTTATAAGCATTGATAGAAGCATGCATTGCGACTGTTTTACCGTGCGATCGGAAAAACAGTCTCACTTGGCACGCGACATGCTATTAGGAACGCCGAAAGCTGTTTGCTCAGGGCACAACCAAGGGGCAGCAGCATGGCCGGTCCGGCGTAGGTCCGGCCAAGGCTTTGTTGGTAGTGTTAGGAAAAGGAGTCACACGTGAAGAGTCTACTGAAGCGAATGTGGAAGGAGGAGGAAGGTGTCCTGACCTTCGAATGGATCTTGCTGGTCACGCTGTTGACGATCGGGATCGTCAGCGGTCTCACCGCGGCGCGCGATGCGATGATCGAGGAGTTGAGTGACGTGGCCGAAGCCATGGTCTCGCTCGACCAGTCGTACATCATCGATAACCCGCTGGCGGTTGTTGTGCATACCGCTCCGAATCTGACGGCGGATTCGCAGGCGTCGGATTCCGGCTTCACGGACGCAACGACGTTCAATCATTGCGAGCGCGGCCTGTTCGGCGGACAGCCCGCAAGCACTGACTGCGACCTGCCAGCAGCGAGCTAGTGGGTTAGGATGACGTTGAAACCACCTGCCGTCGTCAGACAGCATCGGTGGACCTGCCACGGACGACATTACCTCGGCGGCGCGGCCGACCGGCCGCGCCGCTGGGGATCTTTCGCAGGGACGTGCGCGAGGACGGGCTAAGTACGGCGCCGCGCGGATGTCCGATAGACCCCACGCGGCGGGGCATAGACGCGGGGCAGAAACACATGAAATCTCTACTGCGCGCCATCTGGCGCGAGGACCGGGGTGTTCTCACCTTCGAATGGGTCCTCCTAACAACACTTGTCACCATCGGCATCGTAAGCGGTCTGACAGCGGCACGCGACGCGACGATCGAGGAGCTGAGCGACGTGGCTGAAGCCATGATTTCGCTCGACCAGTCCTATATCATCGACAATGCGCTCGCCGCCGTTGTGCACACGCCGCCCGATTTGATGACCGACTCACAGGCGTCGGGGTCCGGCTTCACCGATCAAGTCCAGGGCTTCGCCCACTGCGAGCGCGGTCAATTCGTCGGATTGCCGCCACAAACCGATTGTGGTGGACAAGCGGGCGACCAAACCGATCCGCTCGTTAATCCGGTTTTGCCATGATCGTCAAAATCGCGATAGGAACAAAATTATCTCGCAAGGCACAGGTACTTTTCATGAATGTCGTGCAGCGGCTTTATCACGATGAAAGCGGTGTGCTGGCTTTCGAGTGGGTGCTGTTACTCACGCTGTTGGTAATTGGCATCGTGAGTGGAATGACGGCAGCGCGAGACGGCCTGATCAGCGAGCTCGTGGACATTGCGGAGGCCGCCGTGGCGATCGATCAGAGCTATTCCGTAGCAACCAATGATTGCGGCGGAAATTCCTTTTCCTTCCCCGATGACGATGATCCGGACGAGATCATCGAGGATTGCAAACGCGGGTCGTTTGTTGGGCAGCCGGCCATCATGGACTGCGATGTTCCTCCCCAGCCGTGATCGGGCCTGGCTTAATTGACTCCGCGACGCAGACGCGACCTCGCGCTTCGAGATAGCCGATGGATCGATCACGGTATTGATGTTGAGAACGAATCGTGAAAAAGATTGCTGAAAATATCTGGTGCGACGATCGCGGTGTACTCAGTTTCGAGTGGACGCTCCTGGTGACGCTCGTGACGCTGGGCCTCGTCAGCGGACTTTCCGCGGCGCGCGACGGCTTTATCAGCGAGCTGGCTGACATCGCCGGGGCCATTGTCGCGGTCGACCAGAGCTTCACGGGCTTTGGCGAGGGTTTTGAAGACGACCCGGTGGAGGTGACGACCTGCGAGCGAGCGGATGACGACGAGGACGACGATCCGCCCGGCCCGTAGCGTTGGCAAAAAAGGGGACTGAATCCTGAAGGGATTCCAGCAATTAGCCCAGGGTTGCGGCGCAGCCGCTACCCTGGGAAATGGAGTGAGCACGTTTAGAACCAACCCTGAAAGGGTTGCATCCAACGCGTCGAGCGATGCAACCCCTTCAGGGTTGACAGGAATTTGCCTTCCGATGACCCAGGGTAGCGGCTACGCCGCAACCCTGGGCTAAGCGATGCAATCCCCACGGGATTGTGTTAGCGCGTTGAAATTTCGCAACGCCAATTTCAGACGAAGTGGACAAGGGGCAACATGAGTATCTCGCTCGTCTTCGGTATTGCGGTGGTTGCATACACCGCGATGGCTGCTGCGACCGACATTCGCAGTCAGCGCATCCCCAACTATCTGACGGTGCCAGCCGCACTTGCGGGCCTGGCCTTTCACCTGCTGGCCCCGAGCGGTTGGGGCATCCTCGTGTCGCTGGCGGGTTTTGGCGTGGGATTTGCCCTGTTGCTCCTGCCTGCATTGATGGGGGGTAGCGGCATGGGTGATGTGAAACTATTGGCAGCGCTCGGCGCTTGGCTCGGCCCAGCATATACGTTTGCCGCCTTTGCGCTGGCCGCACTCGCCGCCGCCGCAATGGCCCTGGCCGTGCTCGGCTACCTGGCCTGCACGCGAGGCGTCACGGCCGTGCAAAACAAGTATGTCAGGGGGCGCGGAAACCAACGGGGCTCTCAGGCGTGTACAAAGCCGCGCGTACTGCCCTTCGCGGTGCCGGTCGCTCTAAGTACCTGGCTCGTGCTGGCGTGGATCGCCACGCAGGGACCGTTTTAGGCACACACTGGCCCGAAGCGCAAGCGAGCGATGTTCATCGCAGCAACTATGTCAGCGAACCAAGCAAGAATATCGAGACCGGGCAGTGAGGTTGAGCATCCCACGCTCGCGCCTCGCACTGGTGTCAGGCGCCGCCGCGCACGTCGCGCGGTGCGACGCAATTCGCGGCGGCGCGGCATGTTGACCTTGGAGTTCGTGCTCATCGCGCCATTGCTGCTGGTGCTGGTGCTGGCCGGAGTCGAGTTCGCGGCATGGCTCATGGCAACCCAAGCGGTCAGCGCCGCCGCGTGCGTCGGCGCCCGAGCGGCATCGGTCACCGATGCCACCTTGGCGACGGTCGAGGCAGCGGTCGCGCAGGCGTTGGACGATTGGAAGTTTGGCCAGGCGATCGACCCCGTGGCCATCAAGGTCACCAACCAGGTGGGCGACATGTCCACGGACCTGGCCGACGCGCAAACCGGCGACATGGTCAAGGTGATCGTCAGCGTGGACGTCGTGGACGCCGTCCCTGATCTATTGAATTTTTTTGGCGTGTTGCTCTCGGGCGAGAAGCTGACCGCCTCGTGCGTCGCGCGCAAGGAATAAGAAACTACCTTTCCAGCGGATCAACTAGAACGTGATCCGAAGGGCTTTCAAGGAGACAAACCGGTGAAACCCGTTCGCCCAGTCACTGTCACCATCTTTGTGTTCGCCATTCTTGCGGGCCTGGTGGCCGCGTTCGTCGTACGGCGTTCCATGCGCCCCGGCGCGGCGGCCGTCAAGCCAACCAAGACGATTGTTGTGCCGCGGATCAATCTGCCGAAATACGCGCGGATTCGCGACCAGGACGTCGAAGCACGCGAGGTGCCCTCCGATCAGGTGCCCGAGGGCGCCGTGACGACGCTGGCGCGCGCGTACTATCGGCTCGTGAAGGAGACGGTCCTGGCCGGCGAGCCGATCCTTGAGGAAGACCTGTACCAGGTTGGCGAAACCCCCACCTTGTCTGAGCAAGTGCCGCCGGGCTACCGTGCGGTGACCATCCGCGTCACGCGCGGCGACGCGCTGGACGGCCTGGTCATGCCGGAATCGCTGGTCGACGTTTCGCTCACGGTCGAGGGCGATCATCCGCAACTGGGAGGCGTGGCCACGGTGACGTTGTTGCGCCGCGTGAAGGTGTTGGCCACCGACCAGCAGCGATGGCGGTTCCAGGAGCGCAACGGCGGCATCCGCGCGATCACGGTGGCCGTGACGCCCGAGCAGGCCAATAAGCTGATCCTGGCGCAGCGCTATGGGTCGCTCAGCGTGACGCTTCGCGGCGAGTCGAACGAAGAATTGGCCGACGTGATCGAGCCCGCACCGGGCGCTGATCTGGTGAATCCCGCGGCGCTCTTGGGACTGCCGGAGGTCGAGCCGCCCGCGGCCGAGATCGTGCAAAAGGCCCAAATCTGGCGTGGCGGCGAAATGCAGGAAGTGACCTTCCGCATGCAAGAGATTCGCGAGGCGGAAGAAACCACCGCGAGGTTGAAATCGCCCAAGCCGGGCGTGGCGGTTGTCCCGGCGAGCGCCGGCGAGAAATCGGCGCGCGCAAGAGCCGGCGTTCGATGGCAGGTGGTCAAGACGGACGAGAATGCGCCAGACTCCGCGGCGCCAGCCGCCGTCAACTGAGCGGTAGTGGCCTGTGGACCGAGTAGCGTAGCACGGCGGTTGACGAACGGGGGCAATAGTCATGTCGAGGGGCACTCAGAGCTGGTCCGAAAATCCCCTCACGCGGCGCTCTTCCCCAGTGAAAGAGAGGCGCGTGGGTCGGCGGCGTGGTGCGCCACGCGATCATCGCCCGGCACGTCGCGGTGCGCTGGCTCTGGCGATGCTCGTCCTGCTGGGGATCTTCCTGGGGCTGGCCATGTGGGTGTTGAATTGGGTGTATCTGGTTCTGGTGCATCGCAGCATGCAGCAGCGGACCGACATGATCGCACTGGCCGGCGCGCCGGCGCTCTTGGACGAAGAGAGCCTGATGGACGCCGCCGGCGGCCTCGCGCCCGACCAGTCGGACGATGTGGCCGAAGCCCGAGCTGTGGCCCATCGGTTTCGAGAAGCCAACAACTCCACCGTGGCGCCCGCCTTGTCACTTGAGCGCGACGATGTACGCGTGCGTGCGGGCTTCATCGCCGACGTGACCGGCGAGTCCGGCCAGGTGCACTTCGACGCCGCGCCGATCGCCGATGTCGATCAACCTCATAATGCGCTCAAGGTTGCGGCGGTGCGCAGTGCCGCGCGAAGCAATCCGGTGTCGCTCTTGTTGCACGGACTGTTTGGCGCCGATAGCGCGGATGTGTCGGCCGGTTCGCTGGCGTCGCTCGACAACCTGGTGGTGGGATTTCGACCGACGCCGACGGCAAACTCACCCGTCACGCCACTGGCGATCGACATGGCGGCCTGGCGAACGGAGCGCGTGGCCGACGCCGATGGTAATGAGATCAACGAACTCGAATTGCGGCTCAAATCGCCACTGGCCGCCGCGCTGCCGGCCAACGCGGCGCTCGTCGCCTGGGATGCCCAGTCGCCGATCAACCTGCTCGTGGCAGAGGATCAGATCGAGCTGGGCGTATCGCTTGACGACCTGCACGACAGCGGAGGCGTGCTGGGGCCCGCGACTCCCAGCGCGCCGCGGGCGGTTCCTAGCCTGGCCGCATTGCCGAACGCCATGACCACCCGCAATTTCGCGCGTGCGTTCAATCGCCTGGCCGCAAGCCACGCGCGTGCGTGTCGCGTATTCGCGCTCTACGATCCGCATGCTTCGAGCGCGACGGAGCTTAGCGTGGTGGGGTTTATCGCAGCGCGCGTACAGCGGGCCGTGGTCGCGGATCAAAGGCTCGTCGTCTTCGTCGAACCGTGTTTCCTGCTGCATCACACAGCCTGGACCGAGTCGCCAACGAACGCGGCGCTCGCGCCTGAGCGAAATGCGTATATCCACAAATTGCGACTATCGCGCTGACGGCAGCTCCTGGAGGAGCTGCCGACTCGGCGGAATGCGAGATATGACCTTCAGAATCGATTGGTGAGGTGATTCAAATGCGAATCGTGCTTGGCGACAACCAGACGCAGCGTCGCGAAGGGCTGCGGCGCATCCTGCTGGGCGAGGGATTGACGTGTGAGACTCACGACGCGGTGAACCTCGACGCGATGGCAAGCCGGCTGGCACAGGTCGAGGCTGACCTGGTGCTGGTCGTGTGCGACGAGGCCGTCGAGCCGGCCCTCTGCGCGATTCGCGTGGCTCATAACGCCTCGAGCGCCCCCATCATCGCCGTGGGGTCGCTGAACAATCCGGAGATGATCCGCCAGGCGATGCGCGCCGGCGCGAAGGAATACCTCGAGCTAGGCCGTCTCCGCGAGGAGCTGGGCCAGGCGCTGATCAAGATCGAGGCCGACGGCGGCGTTCCCAGCGAGCGCGGAAAGGTCGTGGCCTTGTTTTCTCCCAGCGGCGGGGTGGGTGTGTCCACGACCGCCATCAACCTGGCGGCGCGCTTGGGGGCAAGCATGCCGAACCAGGTGTCGCTGGTCGATCTGAAACCGGCCCCGAGCGACCTGTCGGTCCTGTTGGACTTGCAGCCACAATACACGCTGGACCAGGTTTGCCAACAGTGGCAACGACTGGACCGCCAGATGCTCGCCTCGTGCATGGTGCAGCACTCGGCCGGGATGCACGTCTTGGCCCAGAGTGGTTTCCATCTGGGTGGCGTCCTGGCGGCCGCACAACTGCCGCGCGAGGCGGTCCGGCAGGTCGTGACGCTCTTGCGTCGCATGTACGCGGTTACGCTGCTCGATCTCGATCACACGCTTACGGAAGACCAGATCGAGGCCATGCGACTTTCCAACTTCGTGGGCCTGATCGCGCGGCCCGACGTGCCGGGGCTGCGTCGCGCTCGTTGGGCGCTTGACAGCCTGGCGCCGGCGGGGCTGCCGCGCGAGCGGTTCCGGTTGGTTCTCAATCGCTTCGGTCAGCGTGGACAGATTGGCGTCGCCAAGGCGGAGGAAATTCTGGGCATCAAGGTGTTCCAGTCGATTCCGGAGGACCACCGCGTGGTGAATCGCGCGGTCAACTCCGGAGTGCCGCTCGCCGACGTCTCGAAATTGTCGCGGATCAATCGCAGTTTCTCGTCATTTGCCAAGAGCGTGCGACCCAACTCACGGAGCGCGGCGGTATGAATTACGTTGCATCGCGTGTGAAAATCGAGTCGATCGCCGGAGACAGCGCGATCCCGGCGAGCTTGCCGGTGGGACCGGATCCCTACGAAATGGAATTCCAGAAGCTGAAGACCAAGGTCCACCGTCAGTTAATCGACGCGCTGGACCTGTCGCGGATCGGCTCGCTGGACGAAACGCGCCTGAGGGCCCACATTCGCGGTCTCGCCGAGGGGCTGCTGCGCTCACGCCCGGAAATGCTGTCGAGCGTGGACGAAGAGCGGCTGATCGACGAGCTGATGGCGGAATCGTTCGGCCTGGGCCCGTTGGAGCCGTACATGCAGGATCCGGACGTCTCGGACATCCTGGTGAACGGACCAGCCGAAGTGTACGTGGAGCGGTTCGGTCGATTGCAGGTCACCAATACGCTCTTTGCCGACGACCAGCACCTGTTGCAGATCATCCAGCGGATCGTGGCGCGCGTCGGACGGCGGATCGACGAGCTCTCGCCGATGGTCGACGCTCGGCTGCCGGATGGATCGCGCGTGAATGCGATTATCCCTCCCTTGGCGCTCAACGGGCCGGTGCTGTCGATTCGGCGGTTTGGGCATGTGCCGCTATCGATCGAGCGGCTGCTCGACTTCCGCTCCATCGCGCCGGAAATGGTGACGTTCCTGCGCGCGGCGGTCGAGGGGCGTATCAACATCCTGATCAGCGGCGGCACCGGCGCGGGGAAAACGACCTTCTTGAATTGCCTGTCGCGCTTTATCCCGCGCGAGGAGCGGCTGGTGACGATTGAGGATTCGGCCGAATTGCAACTTCAACGGCCGCACGTGGTGCGGCTGGAGACGCGGCCGGCGAACTCCGAGGGCAATGGCCAGGTGACGCAGCGCGACATGGTGCGCAACTGCTTGCGAATGCGGCCGGACCGCATTCTGCTGGGCGAAGTGCGCGGCAGCGAGGCGCTCGACATGCTCCAGGCCATGAACACCGGTCACGAGGGCTCGCTGACCACGATTCACGCCAACGACACGGACGACGCCCTGTCGCGGCTGGAGGTGATGGTGAGCATGGCCGGGTTCGATTTGCCGGTGAGCGTGGTGCGGCGGTATATCACCTCGGCGATTACGCTGGTCATTCAATTGGCGAGACTCAAGGGAGGCGTACGCCGCGTGATGCGCGTGGCGGAAATCACCGGCGTCGATCCGTCGGATTATCACATGCGCGAGATCTTCGGCTTCCGGCAGTCGGGCATCGACGACGCGGGACGCGCCAAGGGGGCGTTTTATGCAACCGGTTACGCGCCGGCCTGCTGCCGGCGACTGGCGGAGGTCGGCATCGACCTGTCGGCCGACGTGTTCGCCGAGCGGACGCTGATCGAAGCCTGAGCGGCCGCGAAAAAAATTCCTGGAGACCTTAAAGCTGATGAGTCCCACGATCCTGGCACTATTGGCATTCATCGTAACGACCTTGGCGGCGACGGCCGTGGCCATGACCGTGCGCGACATGGCCACCCGCACGCCCAGCCGCTTAGACATCCGGCTGGGACTCGAAGCGCTGGCCGCCGAGAACCCCATGCCATCGGTGGAATTGAAGCCGCTCCCCGGACGGTTCGACCGCGCGTTCTACAATTTGCTGGAAGAATCGGGAAGCCACCTCAGTCCGACCGCGGCGCTCTTGATCGTGGCGGGACTGGCCATCGTCGCCTGCGGTGTGCCGTTGGCATTCTTTGACAACCTGCCTGGCGCGGTAGGTGGGCTGTTGCTGGGGGCTGCGGCCCCGCTGGCGTGGTGGAAGGTCCGTCGTGCCTGGCGGCAGGCGATTCTGCGCATGCACCTGCCGGAGACGCTCGAGCTATTGGCCGATGGCGCACGCGCCGGGCGTAACCTGGAGCAAGCCGTGCAGCTTGTAGCCGAGCAGGCGCCCAAGCCCGTTGACGAAGAGTTCGCCCATTGCGCTTCACAGTTGCGATTGGGACATTCGCCGGTGGCCGTGATGGAGCGAATGGCCAGGCGGATCCCGATGGCGGAATTCAAAGTGTTTGCCACCGCCGTGCTCATCCACCGGCGCACCGGCGGAAACCTGGCCATGTTGACGGATCGACTGGCCGACGCGGCGCGCGATCGACTGCAATTCCGCGGGCACCTGCGCGCCGTCACGGCCGGAAGCAAGCTCTCGGCGATTGGTCTGTTGGTGGGTTCGCTCTCGGCGGTCGTCGCATTGTATTTCATTCAGCCAGAATACCTCGAAGCTTTCTTCGCACACCGCCACGGAATCACGCTCTTGTCGACGGCCGCCATTCTGCAACTGGTCGGCATTGTCTGGGCGTGGCGGATCCTCAACGTTCAATACTAGGCGCAACACTTTCCGCCAACTCGATCCAATCACAGAGCCGGAGGCGTGAGCCTCCGGAGTAGCCCACCGTAACGCTCAGTTCGACCAAGGGCCGACGCAAATGCCACAACTCGTTCACGAACTCTATCTGAGCATTCTGAGCAACCTGCCAGCCACCGGAAGCGGTGGATGGGTCGATTGGTGGCCTGCGATCTTGGCATTTGGGACGACGGTGCTGGGGATCTGGCTTCTGGCTCGCCGCTGGCGCCCGGAGGCAAATCGGCGCCGCGCTCGACTGGATAGCATTCCACGCGAGGCGGCCGGTGAAGAGGCCGATCGACGAGGTGTTTTATCGGCCCTGGCGCCGGCTCTGGCCGCACAGATACCGGAGTCAGGCCAGGAGCGATCGGATTTCAAACAGCTCTTGCGGTCGGCTGGTCTGTACAGCCCGGCCGCCGCCACGACGATCTACGCCTTGCGGTTCGTGCTGCTGGTGCTGCCGATGATCGTGGCCGGCGTGTTGGCTCTGGTCGCGGAGCCATCACAGGGCATGTCCATCTTGATCGCCGGCGGCGTCGCCGGGGCGTGTCTGTCGATCGTGCCGCGGCTCTACGTATTTTTCCGGCGGCGGACGCGCATCTTTCGAATACGCCAGGGTCTGCCCGATACGCTCGATATGCTCAGCATGTGCATCGACGCCGGGCTGGGCCTGACCGAGAGCCTCGAACATGTCGCGCGGCACCTGACGAACTATCCCGAGGTGTCGATGGAGCTGGCGATCCTCCGGCGCCAGGCGGAAGTCAGCAGCTTGCAAGTGGCGCTGGCCGATTTTGCAGCCCGCGTGAATATCCAGGAGGTCCGCCAATTGGCGAACCTGCTGACGCGCGGCGATCGCTTGGGAACCAAGCTGGCGGGCTCGCTATTGGGACAGGCGCACCATTTGCGAGTGGCACGGCGGCAGGTGGCAACCACCCTGGCGAACAAAACACCGGTGAAGCTGGTGTTGCCGGTGATGTTCTGTTTCGCACCGGCGGCCTTGATCCTGCTCACGGCGCCGGCGGTGCTGGAGCTGACGGAGTTTCTCGCGCCTTCCGACGGACAAAGCGTATTGACCGCCAGCGGCGAGAGCTTCGGACCGGCTCAGATCGTGCGCACGCTTGGCGAGGTCGATCAAAACGTCGCAAGCGAATCGTTTGGCGCAACCGGCACACAAGCTCCGTGATCGCGGCAATGGTTTCCGAGGCTGGCATCGCTGAGGCCGGCCGATCTGTAACCGGCCTCAGTGAGGCCGGCCGGCGTCACGATCCACGTCGAGTGCCGCTGCGGCCGGGGTCACTGACCCTGGCTACGGGAGATTTCTCACGGGCGTGATCGAGCGCCGCGTCAAGCGCCGCGAGCACTTTCGGCAGATTCGCTGAGACGGAATACCGCTGCTCGACAATAGTTCGACCGGCGGCGCCCATCGCGCTGCGCAGCGCCGTGTCGGCGAGCAACCGCGCGAGAGCGTGCTTCCACTCTTGCGCTGAGCGAGCATGGAAACCGTTCTTGCCATGCTCGACGATCTCCACGCCGGCTCCCACCGGAGATACGACCGCCGGAATTCCGGCCGCCAGATACTGAATCGCCTTCAGGCCACACTTGCCGCGGCACCACGCGTCGTCCGCGAGCGGCATGATGCCGATATCGAACTGCCGCAGCCCCTCAATCTCGATCGCTTCGCTCCACTGAATGTGACGGACGCTTACTCCAGCGAAATCCAAAGCCTGCTGCTCGAGCGAGCCATCGGAAATGATTCGCAGCTCGAATTCGTGCTCACACGCCAGGTCGCGCAGCGGCTCCACGATTTGGCGGAGATACGGCAGGTTCGATGCGGTGCCCGTCCACCCGATCACCCGCGCGCCCGCATGGCCCTCGGCACGCCGCGGTTCGTAAGCATATTTGGAAAAATCGACCGAAGTGGGCACGAGCGCCACCCGCGCGTTGATCGTCTTGACGTGCGCAAGCAGTGCGTTATTTCCGACAATCACGCGGTCGCTTGAGGAGGCCAGCGCCCGGAACTTCGCCGGGTGCTTCAGGTAGATCGCATCGTCCACATCCAGCACCAGCGCGCGACCCAGTCGCCGGAACCAGCGCTCAAGGACAAGCGAGTCGTCGTCGAACAGCTCGCGCTCGACGAAGACGACGTCAAAACGCCGCGCCGTTAGCCCGATTCGCTGCGCGGCGCGGACGACGTACCGCAGCGCGTTGCTCAACCGCCATCCCAGCGCCGGCAGGTGTGCGTACTTGGGCGGATACCCGGCCAAGACCAGACACTCGTGGCGCGCCGCGCGCAGGTAGGGCACATACTGCAAGACGCGGAACCGGCTGCTAGGTACCTTCCAGCCGGAGATCAGAAACAGAATTTTCATTGCGAGACAGCCGCCGTGGACTCGGTGTCCTTGGTCCGCCGAGCCACGATGGTCAGACAACTCGATTGGCCGATCGCCGCCATAATCTTCGCCACCGGCGATAGCAGCGCCAGCCCCCATGGGGACGGATCGCCCGCAAAATCGATCAGACGCTCGCCGAGGCGCCAGCGCGGCCAGAGGAACCGCAACAGGATTCCCAGGCTGCCGGCCAGCGTCAGTGCGTGGCGTTGACCGATTATGCGTTCGACGCGAAATTCGGAAAGGCCCAGCAGCCGTTCTATGCTGTCGCGCGTAAAGTGCTGCAAATGCACCGGCAGCGACCAGGCATACCAGTAGCGGCCGAAGAGGCGCCGCTCCCAGCACGCCGCATTCGGAACGCTGAATACCAGCCAACCGCCGGGCGCCAGGATGCGATGCACTTCTCGCAGCGTCGCCACGGGGTCGTGCAGATGTTCGATCACCATCCAGGCGAAAACGATATCGAACGAGGCGGACGGAAACCGCGCCGACTCCAGTGTGCCGCAGTGCACGTTGAGCTGCCGCGCTTGGGCCAATCGCGCGGCCGGCTCGATCGGCTCCACCCCCTGCACCTGCCAACCGCGCTGGCGCAGTTGCTCCAGGAAACGCCCATCGGCGCATCCGAGGTCCAAGGCTCTTCTTGCTCCGTCACCCAACGACGGCACAAACTCCGAGTCGGACGTCGTGAGCCAGTAGTACAAACGTCGCAACCCTGGAACGGCGCGGACGAAGCCTGACAAATACCACGCGCGTCGCCCGATCTCATGGCGAGCCGGGGGGTTGATCCCCCCGGATGGCCCGCTGCGGTGCGGACCATACCAGGGCGGATAGTACTGGTCGATCGCGTATCTCGACGGTCGGGGATTCAAATACATGTGACCACACGCCGCGCAGCGGACGACGCGAAACACGCCCTCGGCCCCGTGGAGCCAGTCGGGCGCGGAAATGAGAGGGGCGAAATCGTCCGCGCCGCACAAGGCGCAGGTCGTGTATTCCCACTCGCCGTCGGACGCAACCACCGATGTGTCAAGTTCGCGCGACGGGCCGTCGCGCGGGCGATCGTCAGCTTTCATGGCCATCGACCCGCGCCGCATTCATCCGCGGTAAGCGGCCGGCCGGCACGGCCGCCAGGGAGCGATCGCGCGACACAAGGATTGGTTCTCGCAGCAGCCAGAGCGCGGCCAGGTACACCGCGGCGCCGACCACGACAGCGGCAATCGCGTCGAAGTGAATTCCGGTGCGCGTCACGCTCCAGGCAACGGTGGTGGCCGCAATCGTGGACGCCGCGGCCCGGCCGGCCGTGGCCAACAGCGCTCGCGAGGCCAGGCCGCCCAGCCTCCAGTGCAGGATGGCTCCTAGCGCAGTGGCGTTCAGAAGGTAATAGACGGAAGTCGCCACGGCGAGGCCCGATGTGCGGTAATCGGGACTCAGCCAAATCTTCAACGCCACCCCCAACGTCAAGCCGCATGCCCCGATCGCCAGCGGCGTGCGCACATCCGACAATGCGTAAAAGGTCTTCGCCAGAATCTCGCCGAAACCGCCGCCAACCAGGACGCCAAGGTACAACACGACGAGCCAAGCCACGGCCTGCGTATCGGACGAGGAGAATCGCCCTCTCTCGAACAATTCGGCGAGCACGTCTTGTGTATACAGAGTGATCGCCGCCACAAGCGGCAAGAGAACAAGCATTAGTAGCCGTATCGCCTGCGCGAGCAATTCTCGCAGTCCCTCCCTGTTGCCCGACGCCGAATGCCCCGCCAGGACCGGAAATGCCACATACGATAGCCCGCTGGTAGCAACCAGAAGTGCGGCCGCATTGATTCGTCCCGCATAGCCCAAGTGGGCAATGCTGCCGAGCCGCATGCTGGATGCAAGGTAACGATCCACGAGTGGGTCGACTTGACAATAACCACCGATCACCACGAGCGGCAGCATCGGCCGCAATATTCGCCATAACGCCTCGCGGCCAACCCACGTCCAAGGCGCGGGGCGCGCCAAAATCGGCCCCAGGATGACCGCGTTGATCAACGCGCCGCTCAGCGTGCCCACGGCCACGGCTTCCACGCCAATGCGCCGGTAAAAGACCGCCGCGAAAATGATCGTCACTGCCATGCCCGCCAGCGCGCCCAAGGCCGGCGTCGCAAACTGCCCGCGACAATGGTGAATTGCCTGCAAGAGACTAACGCACGTATTGATCACCGCCAGCCACCCTAGCAGGCGCAATAGCGCCACCGCGGTGACCGTTCGATCCGGAAGAAAGCCTGGCTGCAAGAATGCGACAATGGGCTCGGCCGCCAGTGTACAAGCAAGCGCCAAACTGGCCGTCACCAGGAAGCCAATCGCCAGACACGACCCGGCGAGCGCCCAAGCCGCCTCGGGAGCGTCGTTCGTCCACGCATCAATGAATCGCGGAACAAAGACATAGGAAACTGCTCCGGCCAGCACCGAGCTGATCACTGCGGGCAAGGCGATCGCGGCGACATAGGCGTCCATGGCCGCCCCGGCGCCAAACGCCGCCGCCAGAAACATCTGAAAGGCCAGTTGCAGGCCAAGCAGCAGAAACGAACAGATGCTGACAATCGACACAGACCGGAGCGAAATCCGCGGACCCAGCATCGTTTTATTTTCCCGCCCGTGTTCGCGCGCGACAAGCGCAATCCAACGCTGCACAATGCGCAAAGAGCCTCCGTTTTATCCCGGAGGACGCCAATAACCACTGCTAGACGATCTGATACGGCGGTCGCTGCGGCCGGCTGAGCCAACTATCGGCCTCGTCGTCGCTGGTGAACTGCTCGGTTTCGAAGTTCCACAGCAGCGTGCGGCCAAGGCGCATCGAGATATTCGCCAGGTGACAAGCAGTCGCCGAGCGATGTTGCGAGACGACATCGGAAATGGGCACGCGGCGCGCGCGGACGCAGTCGAAGAAGTTGCCCATGTGATTCCTGATCGCCTCGAGCTTGCCGGCGCGCGGCGGCCGGGAGAGGTTGTCGTACGAGTAAAGCCGAAACCGATCGCGTTCAAGCGGAGCGTCGCGCAGCGCCTCGACGGGCGCGCCCGAGAGGACCTCGCGGTTGACGAAGATGCGCCCCTCGGCCCCCTCGAACATGATGCCATTGCGGCCGTGGTCGGCCACGAGTATCTCCACGCCGTCTGCGTAGCTTAAGCGAGCGTCGAAGTCGATGGCCACGTTGTAGCCGTTGGGCGTGTTGGGAAACCGCGCGCGGCCGACGACCTCGATCGGTCCCGAGCGGTCAACCCCCATCGCCCAGTGTGCGATGTCCAGATGGTGCGCTCCCCAGTCGGTCATCTGGCCGCCGGAATACTCGTACCACCAGCGGAACGTGTAGTGGCATCGTTCGGTCGTGTATGGAACCAAGGGAGTCTGGCCTTGCCACAGGTCCCAATTCAGCGATGCCGGCGGCGACTGAACAGGAAACGGGCCACCGGTTTTGTTCTTGCCCAACACGACCTTCACTCGCCGGAGCTTGCCGATACGGCCGGCGCGGACCAGCTCGCAGGCCAGTCGGAACCGTTCGTCGCTCCGTTGCCAGCTTCCCACCTGCACGACCGCGCCGGTATCGTCCACCACGCGCGCCAGCAGCTTCCCTTCGTCGACCGTCAAGGTGAGCGGCTTTTCGCAATACACATCCTTGTCCGCGCGGCATGCGGCCAGGGTAATCGCAGTGTGCCAGTGGTCGGGCGTGCCGATCGTCACCACGTCGATATCGGGGCGCTCGACCACCGCGCGGTAGTCTTCGTGGATATCGGCTTTGCCGCCGAATTGCTCGCGTGCCTTTTCAGCAATTGGGGCGTCCACATCGCAAATGGCGACAATGTCGCCATATTCCTGGGCCTTGTCGGCGATCACCGAGCCTTGGTAACGCATGCCGATGGCGCCGATCCGCGCGCGATCGTTCTTCGCGCGCGGCCTGCCGCGCGCCTCGGCATCGGAGGTAAACACATAAGGAATCAGCACGCCGCCGGCCAGCGCGCCGGCCGCGCCAGAAAAGAATTGCCGCCGCGTGCGTGGCGCCTTGAATGCAGGAAACGCCGGCCACCGAGTGTCGTGCTGGTTCACCGCGGATCGTCCAGGCCGTGCCGGGAGCTGACGGGTGCAGTCTACACCACCGGCTGCGGACGCTCCACGGGCGCACAATTCGATCGCAAACAACCATCACAAGCGGCCCGATTGCGAGCGAGCCCCGGTAGCGAGCATGGCGAGCCCTGGGGTATATCCGGCGCAAGCCGAGGGATGCCCAAGATCGCACGTCGGGTGATGGGCCACCCGGTGACGTTGATAGCCGCCGCAATGCTTCTCACCTATCATCGTACGAGCCGATAAGTTTGGTTGCAATTGTAACGTGAGGCGGATCGATGAAATTAGGACTGATCAATTCAGCCTGGGTCCAGGCCGGACAGCCGACCGAGTTCGGCCTGCGCAAGACGAAGGAGATCGGCTTCGATGCGATCGACATCTTTGTCGATCCGCTGGAGCTGGACGTCCGAGAGCGCCGGCTGATCAAGGACGAGTGCGAGCGACTTGAGCTGCCCATCGTGTCGCTCCCCTGCGTTGCGTTGGGGCTGGCCGATTTCAATGCGAGTGTTCGCCGCTTTCATCTACATCGTGTCCGCGCCTATTTGGATCTGGCGTATGAGTACAGTGCTCGCAACGTCCTGTTGGTTCTGGGCGAATACGTCTGGAACCGAGAGGTCATCCCCCCGGAGGAGCAGTGGCGCCTCGCGGCCGACGCAGTTCGCGAGCTGGGCGCTCGCGCGGCGGAGCTAGACCTGGAGATTGCCCTGGAGATCGAGCCGTTTCCGCTGTCGCTCGTTAACAGCGTCGACACGATGGTGCGCTGTCTCGACGACGTGGATCGTGAAAACGTCAAGGCGAATATCGACATCTCGCACCTGGTGCTCTCCGCCGTTCGGCCGGACGAGCTTCGCCGCCTGAAGGGAAGGGTGGCCCACGTGCATATTTCGGACTGCGACGGCAAAGTACATGGCGACCTGCCGCCGGGCCGCGGGGTCGTGCCCTTTGCACCCTATTTGCAGGAAGTCAAAGACCTTGCGATCGACGGATCGATCTCCATCGAGCTGGAATACGCTCCCCAGCCCGAGCGGATTGTCGAGTGGGTCGAAGAGGCCTACCGCGAAACCGACCGCCTGCTCCGCGCGGTCGACCTGCGCGGCTAGTCGCGCCGTAGCCACTCGGGCATGCGTTGCAGCGTGCCGCTGCGATCAACGCACGCCAGCACGCTTTGTCCTTCAGCCACCAGCTCCTGGCCGCGGTAGACGTGATACTCGTGCTCGATCCGTGCCGCCGCGACGCGCGTCACGCGCGTGCGTAGCCGCAGGAGGTCGTCGTAGCGCGCCGGTCGGTGATAACGGCACTGGATGCGAAACACGACCATGAAGATTCCCTGCTCTTCCAGCTCGCGATAGCTGATGCCCGCGGCGCGCAAGAGCTCGACGCGCCCCATCTCGAAATAGACAAAATAGGTCGAATGGTGTACGAACCCCATCGCGTCGGTTTCCTGGTAGCGGACGCGAATCTCGATTTCGTGCTGCTGGATCGTCATGACTCAATTGAGGTGTGTTGAGGAACAGGCGCAGCGCGCCTTGATGGCATGTCGCGGTCGTCGGGCGACCATTCCCAGGGCGCGATGGCGTTTCTTCTTGAAGGCGATTGGTCCATCCATAGAATATCCTCGGATGCATTCAGCGGCGATCGACTTGGCAAACTAGCTGGGAGCCGCCAGGATGAGCCTGGCGGTCCGGCGGCCTAATGCCGCCGGCTCGTCAGACTGAGGACCGGACTTAGCATTCGCGACCGATAATCGCCCGCATGGCTGACGACTACTATAAGACGTTGGGGGTGAGCCGAGACGCTTCTCAGGCCGATATCCAGAAGGCATACCGCCAGCTTGCGCGACAGTACCACCCCGATTTGAATCCCGACGACAAGACCGCCAAGCAGAAGTTTCAGGAGGTGCAAACGGCGTTCGACGTGCTGAACGACCCGAGCAAGCGCGAGCTGTACGATCGCTATGGCAGCTCGTTTCAGCAGGCGGGGGCCGGCGGATTCCGAGGCGCGTCGCCGCGCGGCGGCACAAGCGGCGGCTTCGAGGACGTCGACTTCAGCGAATTTTTTGGCGAGCGGTTCGGGACCGACGCCGGTGGCGGATTCGCCGACATCTTCAGCCAATTCCGGCGCGCCGGGGCCGGCGCTGAAGCGCGCGCCGCGCGGCGCACCGCCGGCCGCAAAGGCGCTGACCTCGAGCATGAGATCCGCATACCCTTTCGGACCTCGATCCTAGGGGGCGAAGTGCAATTAGCCGTCCAGCACGGCTCCGGCAAGACCGACACCTTGAACGTCAAGGTCCCCACCGGCGTGGCCGATGGCAACAAGATTCGCTTGCGCGGCCAGGGCGAGCCCGGTCCCAAGGGTAGCGCCGCCGGCGACATTCTGCTCACCGTCCGAGTCGAACCCCATCCCTGGTTTCACCGCGTGGGCGACCACCTCCATGTTCGCGTGCCCGTGTCGATCGCCGAGGCCGCATTGGGCGCCAAGGTCGATGTGCCCACGCCCACCGGCGTCGTGTCGGTCCGCGTGCCGCCCGGATCGTCAAGCGGGACGAAGCTGCGCGTCAAGGGGCATGGAGTGGTGCGAAAAGGCCAGGCGGGCGATCTGTTTGCGGAATTGCAGGTCGTCGTGCCGAAGGACCTCGACGATGAGAGCCGCGAGCTGGTCCGCAAGCTCGACGCGCGACATCCCTCCCATCCGCGGCGCGATCTGGCGTGGTAGCGACGCAATGCGCACCATGAACGCCATGCACCGCTTCCCCGCCAAGATGCGTTTGCGCCGCGCGGCGGAGTTTCGCCGCGTTTACGAACGCCGTTGCTCCGCGTCTGACGCGCTGGCCGTAGTCTATGTGTGCGAAAACGGTTTAGAATGGGCGCGGCTGGGCGTGTCGGTCTCACGTCGCATCGGCGGCGCGGTGGTCCGCAACCGAATGAAGAGACTCATTCGCGAGGCATTTCGATTACAGCGCGATCGTTGGCCGGCCGGAGTCGATCTGGTCGTGATTCCCAGAGCCGGCCTGCAGCCGACGCTCTCCGCGCTGCTTGAGTCACTGCCGAGGCTCGCACGGCGAGCCGTCATGACGCTTGGCGAGAGTGCGCCATGAGGACGCTCTTGCTCAAATTTTGGCACGCTCCCGCCGGCGTGCTCGTGGTGCTTGTGCGCGTGTATCAGCTCGCGATCAGCCCGCTCTTGGGCCGCCATTGCCGCTTCGAGCCGACGTGCAGCCAGTATTTCATCGGCGCGGTGCGCAAGCACGGCGCCGTGCTAGGAACGATCCGCGGCCTGGGACGGATCTGCCGCTGTCATCCCTGGAACCCCGGTGGCTATGACCCACCCTGAATGGTCCCATTGTGCGCGCCCATGCTCGGGAGGCGATCGCGCCCCGGCTCGGCGTTTACAGCCCCGCAGAGTCAGTTCTCGGACTCGGCAGAGTCAATCGAATAGACCTGGGTGCTCTCTTCCTTGGTGACCGGCGATTGCATTTCGTCGGTCACGAGCTCGACGCGAAAACGGAGGTCGCCCGGCCGGACGCCTTCGACGCGCACGCGGTAGGTTGTGTCCGCCTTGGGCGCCAAGAGCGGCAAGGGATCGAAGAGCACGCGCGGCCCGTCGACGACGTGTCGGACCGGCCCCTCGGCCCCCAATGGCTTCATCTCCGCCGGCGCTATGGCCACCACACGAAGATTGGTCGCGGCCTTCGTCCCTTGGTTGACGACGCGCACTTCATAGGTGGTTTCCGAGCCGGTCTCGATCGGGTCGGCGACATCAGCCACCTGGAACAAGATCGCCGCCACCCCTTCCACCAGCACGGTCTCGTCCTTCTCCGCCGACACATCGCCCTCGGCCGCCGCGGTCAGCCGGAGCTTTAGTTCGCCCACTTCCGTGGGCAGCGCCGTAAAGCTGACCTCACCGGTTTCTCCGGCGGGCAACTCCTCAAGCAGCCAATGCACTGTCCGAGTGGCGGTGTCGAACTGGCCGTAATTGTCCGCTTTGACAAATTCCAGGCCCGCGGGCAAATGGCCCACGAGCTTGACCCCCTTGGCCGGCGCCGTGCCGGGGTTCAAAAGTCGTAACGTGTAAGTCGCCGGTCGCTCCAGGAACCGGCGCGCCGGCCCCGACAGCTCGATCGCCAGTGCCGGCGCGACCACCTCGAACTCATGTTGTGACTCGGCCACCAGGTCCCCTTGTCCCCTGGCGACGATCCGGTTCACGCCCATACCCGGCTTGGCGGCGGTAAGCGTCAGTTCCAGCTCGCGCGACTCGCCCGGCTTCAGGTCCCCAATTTCGTACTCCAATTGTTGCCCGGCCGGGTGTTCGAGTCCCTCGGGCACGTCTTCCTCAATCATCACTCCGGCGGTGGCGCCCGAGCCGGGATTGGAAACCTTGATGCGCAAGGTGAGCGCCTCGCCGATCATCACCTCGCGCTCGGCCGTGAGTTCGACGTTCAATTCCGGTCGCGTCACGATGCTGCGCGCCGAGGCATCAGCCTGGAAATGGACCGTGGCCACGCTGCCAATTTCCCCTTCGGTCATGGGCACGATCATCATTTCGGCGGTCGCCTCGGCGCCGGGCTCGAGCGTGCCCAGCGTCCAGAGCAACTCGCCCTGCGAGCCGGTCGTCGCCTCGGGCGACGTTTCGGCCAGACGGCTTCCCTTGGGCACTTCGTCGCGAATCTGCACGCCGTCGGCCGCAACCGTTCCGGTATTGCGGACGGTCACTCGGAACGACGCGGGTCGGCCTACCTGAATTTCCTCGGGCCCCGTTTTCTCGATCACCAGCGACGGCGTCTGTGCGCCTTCCAAGTGCTTGTGGCCCGGTCGTCCGGATCCCTCGCCAGAAAAATTGGCCTCCGAGCTACGCGCACTATCTTGGTCGGATCGCGCATCCCCTCTGTTCAAGTCCGCCGCTTCGCCGGACTCCTCGAGGGACGCCACGTCCGCAAGACGGGGGAGCTGGCGATTGTCGCCCTTTTGGACAGCATCGTCACGGTCATGGCGATCCGCACCGTTTGTGCTTCGCTCGTCGGCCTCGTAAGCCACCATGCGCGGACCCGTTTGCTCGTCCGGCGACGCCGATTGTGGATCGTATTGGTCAACTTCGGTCAACGCTCCGGCGCGCTCGTGCTCTGGTTCGGTTGCCGTGCCTTCGTCAACCGGCACCTCAAGCTGCATGTCGCTCGCCGTTTCACCGGCGCCATGAAGGCGCTCCGACGCCTGTTCGTCGCTGCCATTCTCATCGCCGGTATCTGGTTCTGTGTACTCCTCGGCGACCGCCGTGTCCGATTCGGGCACGGCCGACCGGACGGCCGCCAACAAACCAGGCGCTTCCGTCGCCGCGTGTGGCGATCGACGACTCGGCGCATCATTTCGCGAGTATCGGTCGGACGTGTCGTCGAGCGGCGGTAGTTGATGAGCAGAGGCACGGTCGCGCGCACCGAGCATGCGCGGCTCGCGTGCGCCGGTTGAGTCGCGCATTGCATGGTCAGCGGCGACCAGCCCGCTCGCATCAGCCGCATCAAGTCCCGGCCCCGAACCACGCATCGCCCGTTGAGCCTGGGCGATGGCGATCAGACCCACGACGACCACTGCTGCAAGAGCCGTAAGGCGTATAAGCACCCGCTTCATGGGTCTTCGTCTCCACGGAATTGGAGTTTCGCCGAGATCAGTCATGTGTCACTTAGAAGGCGCGTATCGACCGACATGCAAAGAAGCCTTCGACACCCATCTGGCGCGCGAATCATCGATGAGAGCGCGCGGACCATCGCCGGATTTGCGAGGGGCGGTAAATACCAAATAGGCATTCCGCGGCAAAGGGCAGTTCACTCGTGCACAGGGCTCCGATCTTCCTGGATCAGCTTGCCGCCGGAGACCGCCTGCTTTGCCACCCTTGCACGGGGCGCCCAAGCCTGCCAGCGCCGGCGCATCGAGGATCGTTTGCCATGTACGCGACGGAGATCATGCCGCCGGCATGATGCCGGGCAAGAGCTGTTGGCGCGGCGGATTCAACCGTTCCTCGTACATCCGCCGGTAACCCTCGGCCAGGTGAATCATGATCTCCAAGGCCAGAAGGTCGGCACGAGTCATCACGTGCCGCGTGCTGCGGTTCCCTAGGCCATGCACGAGCTCCTCCAGCGCGTGTACGTGCAACTGCATTGTCTGTTGCGCCGTGACACCGGCACCGGCCAACAGGTCGGCCAAGGCATGGAGGTCCCCACTCAAGTTGCCCGAGCCCATGATGACGTAGGCGCGCAACAGCTCACGATAATGCGCAACGAGCCGCTCGGGCAGTTCCATGTCGTTGGGCGCAATTCCAACGCCGGATTCATTCAGTTTTTCAGCATCGGGTGGAACAACCTCGCCGGCTGCGCGCTGCGACCCATGGCGAAGCGACTCAAGATCGCGAATCAATGCTCGCTGTTCGTCGAGCAGTCGTTCCGCTTCGCTCTGTTCATGGGATAGCCGCTGGCGTTCGGCCTGCGCAAGCCGGCGGTTCTCGCAGGTCAGCCGGTGCCGTTCGATCGCGCGAGCGACGGTCCAAATCAGCGCTCGCGTCGTGGTGGCGCGAGCGCACAGGTAAGCGTCGGCGCCGACCTCGAAGCAGAGGGGCAACAGCTCCGGCTCGCTTTGTTCGCCCAGAATGACGATCGGCTCCTCGGAGCCGGTCGATCGGAGACCCTCGACCCACTGGAGCGCGTCGAGCTGATCCGGGTCGTGGCTCACCAGCACGGCATCGTACAGCTCCTCTCGTAGCCGCGAGACGCCCTCGGCAATGCCCACCGCCTCCTCGAGCACGATTTCCGACGCGCGGTCGGCGGCCAGCGCCTCGGCCAGCCAGCCGCCGGTGCGATGATATGACGTGACGTACAACACACGCATGCGCGGGGGCAGCCGGCCCCACGGAGAAGCGTGCAACAGGCCCTTCGAAGTGCGTGACGACACCGCCACGGGCAGCCTCGCACCATTACATGGATATGATCGGCGGCGGATCGACGGGGCGGCACTCTAGTGGAGCACGCCATTGGGGTCAACGCCGCCTGAGCCCCTTGTTTCGCACGCACGCCCCCTGTAACGTGAGCGTGATTTCGGGGCAATAGGGTGGCTGGGGCAAAGGCCGACAGGCCGTGCCCCAGCGCGCCACAGATAATCTTCCATGGGTAAAAAGCAGTGCGAATCGCCTATCTCGATTGTGCCAGCGGCATCAGCGGCGATATGACGCTGGGCGCCCTGATCGACGCGAGGGTGGCTGGGGCAAAGGCCGACAGGCCGTGCCCCAGCGCGCCACAGATAATCTTCCATTGGTAAAAAGC
>Ga0187892_10000138_pt1 | contig 177839 bp, 159 predicted proteins | sample MA1701073metaG_FD_139345 | JGI IMG/M metagenome (GOLD analysis project Ga0187892, IMG submission 139345) | Bio-ooze microbial communities from a basaltic lava cave in the Kipuka Kanohina Cave System on the Island of Hawaii, USA - MA170107-3 metaG ...
CGATCATCGTTTCGGCCACCAGACAGAAAAATGTAAGAGAGAAAAATAAGAGATGCCATTTTTCTCTCTCACATTTTTCTGTCTGGTCGGTCCGGAGTGGCCGAAACGATGATCGAAGCCTTCATTTTTCTGCCTGGTATTTTTCTGCTGGCGCGGCGCGTGTTTCCCGCTTTATGGTTGACACTTGGTTAAACCATTCGGATAATCCGCGCAGCCGACAAGACAAAATATCAAACAGAGAGCTTCCGTTACTGACAAGTCGGTTCATTCGGAATTTGCTGGGAGTCGCGCCTTGCCTGGAAGTTCTCCACCACATTTTGACCAAAACGATGTGAATAAAGCTCGTGAAAGCCGCTCTGGGGCCGCCGGTTTGGCTGCGCTGTCTCGCTCCGGCTTCCTCCGGTTTTTTAACATCCTTTTCCACGACAGGAGTAGCTCATGAAACAAAGCGACGCAAGATCGGAAGGCCGACTTCCCCGACTCACGGCGCTGGGTCTGGCCTTCATTCTAATCACCACCGCCACGACCCAGGCACAGGTGCTCTACGGGACGTTGGTCGGTAGAGTGGAAGACCAGACCGGAGCGGTGCTCGCCGGCGCTAAGGTGACGGTCACCAACAAAGCAACGGGGCAAGAGCGCGACGCCATGACGGACGCAGATGGCGCGTATGCTTTCCGCGATCTGCAGGTCGGCGTTTATGACCTGAGGGTCACGCAGAGCGGTTTCAAGGCCTACCAGAAGGCTGCCGTGAACATCGCGCTCAATAACGTTGTGCGCGAGGATGTGCGGATGGAAGTCGGCGCGGCGAACGAATCGGTCACAATTACGGCGGAAGCGCCCATCATGCAAACCGACCGCGCCGATGTGAGTTCGCAACTCGATAAAGCGCAGATCACCAATCTGCCCATCGGCGCTGGTCGCAACTTTCAACAACTCTACAAACTGATTCCCGGCGCGGCCCCGCCCGCCGACGCGCACTCCGACGCGGGGAATCCGCAACGGTCGCTGGTCACCAATTTCAACGGCGTGTCGTTCTCGAACAACAACACGCGGCTCGACGGCGCGACGGTCAGCTATCCCTGGCTGCCGCACATCGTGGCTTACGTGCCGCCGCAAGACGCGGTGGAAACGGTCAACATCGTGACCAACAGCTTCGACGCCGAGCAGGGAATGGCGGGCGGCGCGGCAGTCAATGTCCAGGTCAAGTCGGGCACGAACCAATTTCACGGCAGCGCGCATGAATTCCACACCAACAGCCGGCTCAAAGCGCGCAACTATTTTTACTACCAGCCCGGCACGTTGCCGAAGAACATCTTCAATCAATTCGGCGGGACGTTCGGCGGCCCCGTCATCAAGAACAAACTCTTCTTCTTCGGTTCGTGGGAACGCACGGTGCGCCGGTCGAACGCCTCGGCTTTCCGCACGTTGCCGACAGCGGCGCTCAGGCAGGGCGATTTCAGCGGCACGGGCGCGTTGATTTACGACCCGGCCACCGGGAACGCGAATGGTTCGGGGCGGACGCTTTTCCCGAACAACCGCATCCCGGCCAACCGCATTGACCCGATTGCGGCGAAGATGATCGCGCTGATTCCCGACCCGAATCTGGTCACGGCCACGCCCGCCAGCAACTACTTCGCCAGCGGCACGTATGAATTCAACCGCGACAACTACGATTTCAAGGTCAACTACAACCCGACCGAGAAATCCACGATGTTCGTGCGCTATTCAATCTCGCCGAGCCAGATTTTCGATCCGCCTTCGCTCGGTCCGGCGGGAGGAGACGCGCTCGCAGGCGGACAGCCGGGCAATGCGCCGGGACGAATTCAGAGTACGGCCATCGGCGGAACCTACACGCTGACGCCACGACTACTGCTCGACGGCAACATCGGCTTTACGCGGCAACGGCTGGGCGCGCAGAACATTGACATTGACAAGAACCACGGGTTGGACACGCTGGGCATTCCCGGCACGAACGGGCCGGACAGGTTGCAGGGCGGCTACCCGCGCTTCACGATCAGCGGCTTCTCTTCAATTGGCAATCCGAACGTCTCGAACCCGTTCCTCTTCCGCGACAACCAGTACGTGGCGGCTGGCAACCTGAGTTGGTTGCGCGGCGCGCACAGCTTGCGCTTCGGCGGCGAATACACTTTCTACACGATCAACCATTTTCAACCGCAGGCGGCGTTCGGCCCGCGCGGCGGCTTCAATTTTTCAGGCGGATTGACGGCTTTGCAGGGCGGCGCGGCTCCGACGCTCTACAACGGCTGGGCCGACTTCCTGCTCGGTTTGCCGCAGAGCATGGGCAAGGATTTGCAGAACATCAATCCGGCGGCGGTGCGCATGCCCGGCTGGGGAATTTACGCCCGCGACCAGTGGCAGGTCACGCGCAACCTGACGGTCAATTACGGCACGCGCTATGAATACTACCCGTTCGCCACGCGCGATCATCGCGGCGCGGAACGTTACGATCCGATTCTTGACCGGGTGCTGATCGGCGGGCTGGGCAACACACCGGAAAGCACAGGCGTGGATGTCGGCAAGGGACAACTCGCGCCCCGGCTGGGCATTGCTTATCGCGTGACCGACAAGACGGTCATCCGCGCGGGCTACGGCATCAGCGTTGACCCGAACTCGTTCCGCAACATGCGCGACGCCTATCCGGCGACAATCTCGCTGCAAATCTCCGGCGCCTCGTCGCTGCAAGCCGCCGGCGCGTTGAGGACCGGATTGCCCGCCATCGTGTCGCCCGACATTTCGTCGGGGTCAATCGCGCTGCCGACCAACATCGGCACGCAGACCTTCCCGCAGGTCTTCAATCGCGGGTACATCCAGTCGTTCAACCTGACCGTCCAGCGCGACATCGGCTGGGGCTTCACGGCGCAGGCCGGCTACGTCGGCTCGCGCGCCATCCGCCAGACGGCCAACGTCAACATCAACGCGGGCGAGGTGGGTCTGGGCAACCCCGGACGCGCGCTCGCCAAATTCGGCCGCATCGCCAACATCAACTCGCTCACGCCGTTCAACACGACGACTTATGACTCGCTGCAAACGCAGGTGACGCGGCGGCTGAATCCCAGCTCGCAGATCGGCTTGTCGTACACCTTCTCAAAAGCCCTCGGTTTTGCGGATAACAGCGATTCCGGCCTGACGTTCCATTCCGTGTCGCAATGGGCGCGGAATCGCGCGCGCACCGGCTTTGACCGCACCCACAATCTGCAAATTTATGGCGTGTATGAATTGCCGTTCGGCGCGGGCAAGCGTTGGGCCAGCGACGGCCCGGCGGCCTGGTTTGCGGGCGGCTGGCAGTTCAACGCCATCATGAGCAAGTTGAGCGGCACGCCGTTCACGGTGACTTCGGCTGCGACGTCGCTCAACGCGCCCGGCAACACACAGACCGCCGATCAGGTGAAAGCGGACGTGCGGATTTTAGGCAAGATCGGACGCGGCGAAAGTTACTTCGATCCCGCCGCGTTTGTCCCGGTCACGGCCGTGCGCTACGGCACGGTAGGCCGCAACACGCTCCGAGGCCCTGGCGTTTTCAACCTCGACGCGAGTCTCTTCCGCAACTTCAAATTGACCGAACGCTTCGCCCTGCAATTCCGCTCGGAGGTTTTCAACCTGACCAACACGCCGGCGTTCAACAACCCCGGCGCGAACGTCTCTTCGCCGACGCGCAATCCGGACGGTTCGATCATCAATCTGAACGGTTACACCGAGATCACTTCGGCGCAGGGCACGGAACGCCAGTTCCGGTTCGCCCTGAAGCTGTCATTTTAAAATCGAAATTGGGGGACGGTGTCCAGAGCATCTTCTCCGGGCGTATGATGATTGGTGATGTCCGAAATCAAGAATCCGCACGACGCCTTCTTCAAGCAGTTGTTCGCCCGCCCCGGCGTGGCGCGCGAGTTCCTTGAAAACTATCTGCCGGCGCATCTCACCGCCGCGCTCGACCCGGATTCGATCGAGCTGGTTGAAGGCTCGTTCATTGACGAAGAATTGCAGGAGCATTTGTCGGACATGATCTTCCGCGTCCGGCTCAAGGGCGGCGGCCAGGCCTTCATCTACATTTTGTTCGAGCACAAGAGCGAGGCCGACCGATGGGCGCCGTGGCAGGCGCTGCGCTATATCACGCGGATGTGGGAGAGGGAGAAAGCGGCGGGCGTCGAGAAGTTCACGCCCGTGCTGCCGATAGTCTTCTACCACGGGCGCGCGCGCTGGAAGTTCAGCGAAGAGTTCGGCGAGTTGATCGAGTTCGCAGGCTTCGATCAGTTGCGCGAATATGCGCCGGGGTATCGAGTTCACCTGGTTGACATGTCGCAGCGCGCCGACGAGCAGATCATCGGCTCGCGGCTCTTGCGTTTCGGGCTGATGCTGCTCAAGTATATTTTCCGGCGACGCGAGCTGAATGACCGAGTGGACGAAATCTTCGAGATTTATCGCCCGCTCTTCAGCGGCAGCCCCTGGGATTTCTTATTCGTCGCGGTGAAGTATCTGATGAGCGTGTCGCCGCCGCCGCTGCCGCGCGAACGATTGCGCGCGGCAGTGACCAAAGTTTTCGCCGAAAAGGAAGGAGCGATTATGCAAACACTGGCTGAAGAATGGAAGCAAGAGATGAGGGAAGAAGTGATGCTGGAAGTCACGCGGAAATTGGAGCCGCTAGTGCGAGAGGAAGTGCGAGAGAAAGTGCGAGAGGAAGTGCGAGAGGAAGTGCGAGAGGAAGTGCGAGAGGAAGCGCGAGAGGAAGCGCGAGAGGAAGCGCGAGAGGAAGCGCGAGAGGAAGCGCGGCAGGAAGAAGCCGCCACGTTTGCGCTTCTGCTGCTGCACAAATACCTGGGAACACTTGATGCCGGCACGGAGAAGCGGATTCGCGCACTGTCGGTGGCGCAACTGAAAGAGCTTGGTCTCGCGGCCTCCGACTTCCGCACAAGCAAAGATTTGCTGGCCTGGCTGCGCGCCCAGGGCCGCGCAGGAAAGGAATAACCGCTATGCGATCACTGAATGATCCGCTGCCGCCGGTAAGAGGAAAAAGATTTGACTGCCTGGTTGCGCGCCCAAAGCGGCGCCGATAAGCCCTGACTTCGACGCCTGCTTCAAGGCGTTACCACCAACTTCTATTCCAAACCTCGGAGGATCGTTATGAACATTCGACAGTTCTTCAAACGTTTGATGCGTCACTTTATGCGCATTGGGACGCCGCTCGCGGTCTTGCTGATTGCGCTGACGCTGCCGCAATCGGGCAATGCCCAGGTGCTCTACGGTTCGATCACCGGCAACGTGACCGACACGCAAGGCGCCGTGGTCGGCGGGGCGACCGTCACCATCACTCACAAAGAGACCGGGCAGTCGCGTGAAGGCGTGACCAACGCCAACGGCAGCTACGATTTTCCGACTGTGCAGGCCGGGACCTACACGATCAAGGTCGGCAAATCGGGCTTTAAGACCACGACCAAAGACGATGTGGCGGTCACGCTCAATACTGTCACTCGCGCCGATCTCTCGGTCGAAGTCGGGCAGGTGACCGAGACTGTGGTCATCACCGCTGAAGCTGCGCAGATCAAATCTGACCGCGCCGACGTCAGCGCCGAATTGACCTCAAAGCCGCTGCAAAATTTGCCCGTCACGCTGGGCCGCAACTACCAGAACCTCTTCCGCACGCTGCCCGGCATCACGCCGCCCGAAAACGCGCACTCGATCCCGTCGAACCCCTCGCGTTCGCTGGTGTTTAACGTCAACGGCGCTTCCCGTTCGTCGAACAACACGCGGATTGACGGCGCGAGCGCGACCAACGTCTGGCTGCCGCACGTTACGGCTTACGTGCCTGCGCTCGAATCCATCGAAACGGTCAACGTCGTGACCAACAGCTTCGATGCCGAGCAGGGACTGGCCGGCGGCGCGGCGATCAACGTGCAGATCAGAAGCGGCACGAACAGTTTTCATGGTTCCGGTTTTGAGTTTCACAACAACCAGCACCTGAACGCGCGCAACTTCTTCCTGCCGCTCAAGCCCGACGGCACTCTCCGCGACAAGGGCAAGATCGTCTACAACCAGTTCGGCGGCACGTTCGGCGGCCCGATCCTCAAAGACAAGCTCTTCTTCTTCACGAGCTACGAGGATACCAGGGATCGCCGCAACGCCGAGCGCGCCAACCTGACCGTGCCCACGGCCGCCATCAGGACCGGCGATTTCAGGGGCACGGGCGTAAACATCTACGACCCATTCGACGCGAGCGGAGCCGTGATCACCAATCAGGCTAATCGCCAGATCGTCTCCTGCAACGGCGTGCAGAACGTGATCTGCGCGAATCGCATCAACCCGATCACCGCCAAGCTCGTCGCTCTGATCCCGCTACCCAACCAGCCGCCCGGGGCCAATCCCGAAGTCTCCAACTATTTCGCCTCGGCGCCGTTCATCTTCGACCGCTGGACGATTGACACCAAGGTGAATTACAACGTCACGCAGAAGCTCAATATGTTCGGGCGCTTCAGTGTGCTCGATTTTTACACGTTCAACCAACCGACCTGGGGCAACGCGCTGCAAGGCTTCCCTATCGCGGGCGGCAATCCCGGCACGGGCAGCGGCAACACCTACGTCTTCTCGTCGGGCGGCGTCTACACACTCACGCCGAATTTCATCATTGACGGCCATTTCGGATTCGTGCGGATGAACACGGCTGCCGTGCAGCCCGACATTGATAAGAAGACCAGCGACATTCTGGGCGTTCCGGTTCCGGGGACGAACGGCCCCAACCCCTATGAAGGCGGGCTGGCCCGGTTCAGCGTCGGCGGGTACGAAACCTACGGCCAAACGGAAAACTACATGCCGTATTACCGCAGCGACGATCAGTACCAGTATGTGGTCAACGCGAACTGGCTGCGCGGCGCGCACAACATCCGCTTCGGGAGCGACATCTACCTGCAAAGCCTGAATCACACGCAGCCGGAGACCACCGGCACGAGCTACGGCGCGCGCGGCGGCTTCAGCTTCGGCAACGGGCCGACCCGGACTCCGGCGGTGAGCGGGACGCAGTTCCATTCGTGGGCGGCGTTCCTGCTCGGGCTGCCGACGGAGCTTGGCCGCCTGGCCGAGAACGTCGCGCCCTACACCACGCGCAACAAGGCGTTCAGCTTATACGGGCGCGATCAGTGGCAGGTCAATCCGAAGCTGACCCTCTCCTATGGCACGCGCTACGAATACTTCCCGATTCCGACGCGCGAAGACCGCGGTCTGGAGCGCTACAACATCCGCACCAACATGATGGAGATCGGCGGCGTCGGCTCAATCCCCACCGATCTCGGCGTCGAGATCAGTAAGCGGATGTTCGCGCCGCGCCTCGGCCTGGCTTGGCGTCCGACTGAGAAGTGGGTCGTCCGCGCCGGCTACGGCATCAGCAACGATCCTTACGCGCTGGCGCGCGCGATGCGCACCAACCACCCGATCCTGACCAATCTGGTCGTGCCGTCGGACAACTTCTTCTGGGTGCGCAGCGCTTCGGGCGCTTTGACGGCGAACCGCTTTTCGGAGGGCATCCCGGCCGTTCCGGCGGTCGGCGTCGGCAACGGCGTCATCGCCATGCCGAGCAACGTCACCGCCGTCACGCTGCCCGACAAGTTCGATCGCGGCTACATTCAATCGTGGAACCTGTCGGTGCAGCGCGAGTTGAAGTGGGGCTTCGCGGGCGAGGTGGCATACGTGGCGACGCGGCAGATTAAACAGCTTGGGTTCGCTGAGTTGAACTGGTCGCCGGTGAACGGCGGTCAGGCCGGACGCCAATTTAACACGCCGGCGTTCGCCAACCGCACGGCGCAGGTCCAATTGGTGTCGCCGGTGGGCAACAGTCACTACGATGCGATGCAGGCGCGGCTGAACCGCCGCTTCAGCGGCTTCTACCAACTCGACGTCAACTACACCTGGTCGAAGTCGATCACAACCTCCGGCGTTCCCGACAGCGACAACACACTGCGCATCGACATCCCGCAGTTCTTTCACCTCAACCGCGCGGTCAGCAACTTCGACCGCACGCACAACCTCCAGATCACCAACATTGTCGAGCTACCTTTCGGCAAAGGCCGCAGGTGGCTCAGCGACGGCGGCGCGCTGTCATGGATCGTGGGCGGATGGCAGGTCAACAACATCTTCAGCTTCCTGAGCGGCCAGCCTTTCAGCGTGACGGCTGACGGCGCGTCACTCAACGCGCCCGAAAGCGACCAGCGCGCCGACCTGGTCAAGAGCACGGTGAGCAAGCCTGGCGGCATCGGCAGAGGTAATGCGTATTTCGATCCGCTTGCTTTTGCAGATCCGCGAGTGAGGTTGGGGACGACCCAGTTCGGGTTCGGAACCGCCGGCTGGAACCTCTTGCGCGGTCCTGGCATCAGCGCCTGGGACTTCGGGCTGTTCCGCCAGTTCCAGATCACGGAGCGCGTCAACCTGCAATTCCGCGCCGAATCGTTCAACTTCACCAACACGCCGAAGTTCAACAATCCGGGCGGTAACGTCTCCAGCCTGCAGTTGAACGCCGATGGCACGATCAGGAACCTGAACGGCTTCACTGAGGTCACCGGCACGAGGGCTGACTTCCCTGAGCGCCAGTTCCGTTTTGGATTGAGGATCGGCTTCTAAAGCTGATCGGCCTTTAAAACCTTTGAGGGGATTGCAGATATGTAATCCCCTCGTTTTATCTTGGCATGATGTCAGGACACATTGGTAAAAACACGGAATACGAACGGGACAGTAGAAAAATGGCAAGCAGAAAAATGAAGACCAGACGCGGTTTAATCACCATTTTTCTGCCGGCCATTTTTCTGCTTTTCGAGATAGGTCTGGCTTACGAGCCTGGTTTTGCGCAAGACCCGGTGAAAGTCGCCCCCGACGCTTACAAACCGGAGTTTGAGAATAGCTACGTCAAAGTGCAGCGTGTGCATTACGCGCCGCGCGTCAAAATTCCCGAACACGACCACACGGCTTTCGGCGCCGCGTATGTTTACCTGAATGACGCGGGGCCAGTGGCCTTCAAACACGTCGGCCTGAGCTACGGCGCGGTCACCCGCCAGGCGGTCAAAGCGGGCAGCTTCCGCCTCTACAAAGCGGTTAAAGAGACGCACGAGGTTGAAAACCTCAGCGACACGCACAGCTATTTTCTGCGCATCGAATTCAAGACCGAACCGGCTAAGGACCCCAACACGCTGCGCGGCAAGTTTTTCCGCGAAGATGTTGCAGCAGGCGAAAATTTCCAAAAGATACAGTTTGAAAACGAGCAGGTGCGCATTACACGGCTGGTTTGCGCAGCGGGGAAACATTGCCTGGAAGTCGCCAATGCCTCTGAACCGATTTTGTTTGTTGTGCTGACCGCTGCGCGGTTCAAGCTGGGGCAAGCCGGAAATATAGAATTGCTGCCGGGACAAACGCATTGGGTGGAGGCGGGGAAAAGTGTCGCCGGGGAAAACATCGGAAAAGGAGCGGCGGAGTTATTGCGCTTCGATTTCAAAACCGCTCCGTTGAAGAATGTGGAAACCGAAAAGCCACACGATCATCCTCATTCTTCCAAGCCCACGCCGGAAACCGTTGGCGCCGCCGAAAGAAACGCCAAAGCGTCCGAACACCTGAAACGCGGCGCCGCGCTCGAAAGCGCGGGAAAGATCGAAGAATCCATCGCCGCGCACGAACAGGCCCTGAAGATTGATCCGGGCCTGGCGCAGGCGCATATCAACCTGATCTCGCTTTATGGCCGCACGAAACAATTCGACAAGGCGGAGCGCGCCTTTCACGCCGCCCTTGAGATCAATCCCGACCTGCCCGACATCCACTTCAACTTCGGAGTGTTGCTGGCCGGACAAGGGCGAGACAAAGAAGCCGCGCAGGCTTTCCGGCGCTGCCTGGAACTCAATCCCTATTATGCGGAGGCGCATCACAATTACGGCGCATTGATCGAACGCGAGGGCAAACTGGACGAGGCGGCAAGGCATTATCGCAAAGCCATCCAAAACAAACCCGGTTACCGGTCGGCGCATTTCCATCTGGGCAGGATTCTGGTCAACCAAAACAAACTTTCAGAAGCCATCGAACATTTTCAAAAGACGTTGACTCCGGAAGACGCAGACACCCCGCGCTTCACTTATGCTCTCGGCGCGACCTACATCCGGGCGGGAGAGCGGCAAAAAGGAATTCACTACCTGCGCGAAGCCTTGAAGCGCGCGTCGGCGCTCAATCAGACGCAACTTGCAAGCAGCATTGAGCGGGACCTGCGCCTGCTGGAAAAAGACGCGGTCAAGCCGGAGGGGAAGCCGGAAAGACCTCGTGGTGATCGGTGATGTCCGAAATAAAGAATCCGCACGACGCCTTCTTCAAGCAGTTGTTCGCCCGCCCCGGCGTGGCGCGCGACTTCCTTGAAAACTATCTGCCGGGGCGCCTCACCGCCGCGCTTGATCTCGATTCCATCGAGCTGGTTGAAGGCTCGTTCATTGACGAAGAGTTGCAGGAGCATTTGTCGGACATGATCTTTCGCGTCCGGCTCAAGCGAGGTGGGCAGGCGTTCATCTACATTTTGTTCGAGCACAAGAGCGAAGCCGACCGTTGGGCGGCGTGGCAGACGCTGCGCTACATCATGCGGATGTGGGAGAAAGAAAAGGCGGCGGGCGTCGAGAAGTTCACGCCCGTGCTGCCGATTGTCTTTTACCACGGGCGGGCGCGCTGGAAGTTCGGCGCGGAGTTCGGCGAGTTGATCGAGTTTGCGGGCTTTGATGAACTGCGCGAATATGCGCCGGGGTACCGCGTTCATGTAGTTGATCTGTCGCAGCACGCCGACGCGCAGATCGTCGGCTCGGGGCTCTTGCGTTTCGGACTGATGCTGCTGAAGTATATCTTTCGACGACGCGAGCTGAATGACCGAGTGGACGAAATTTTCGAGATTTATCGCCCGCTCTTCAGCGGCAGCCCCTGGGATTTCTTATTCGTCGCGGTAAAGTATCTGATGAGCGTGTCGCCGCTGCCGCTGCCGCGTGAACGGTTGCGCGAGGCAGTGGCCAAGGTTTTCACCGAACAGGAAGGAGCGATTATGCAAACAGTGGCGGAGGAATTGTTGGAGGAGTTCAAACAGAAATTCAAGCCGCAGATACAGCAATTGGCAATGCAGAAACTCGAGCAGGAACTGCGGCAGGATGTGCGACAGGAACTGCAACAGGAAGTGCGGCAGGAGGTGCGACAGGAACTGCAACAGGAAGTGCGGCAGGAAGTCCGAGAGGAGGCGCGGCAGGAAGGTCGCTGGGAAGAAGTCTTCACTCTCGCATTACGAGTGCTGAGCAACCGTCTCGGATCTGTCGCCGCCTCCGCGGAGAAACGCATTCGAGAGTTGTCCATCGTACAACTGGAAGACCTGGTCATTGCGGCCGCGGATTTCCGCACGAGCAAAGATTTGCTGGCTTGGTTGCGCGCCCAGGGCGGCGCCGAAAAAGCATGACTGCGACGCCGCATTGCACGGAAGACGACCTGAAGGTCGAATTCTGAACGTGAAACTATGACGATCAAAAACTGGAAGACAGGGCTGGTTCTGGGATTGGCCGCGTATTTTCTGTTGCAGGCTTCGCTGGCCGGTTCGGCGAATTCAGATCAAGAATGGCGCAGTTACGGCGGAGCCCCTGAAAACACGCATTTTTCGGCGCTCAAGCAGATCAACCGCGAAAACGTCAAACGACTCGAAGTCGCCTGGACTTACGACACCGGCGACGATTTCTACGACTCTGAAATGCAGTGCAACCCGATAGTCGTTGGCGGCGCGCTATACGCCACTTCGCCGAAGCTGCGCGTCTTCGCGCTGGATGCGGCGACCGGCAAAGAGCTTTGGGTCTTCGATCCGAACGAGGGCCAGCGGGCGCTCGGCAAATCGCGCAATCGCGGCGTGACTTATTGGGAAGGCGGCGGCGAACGGCGAATCTTCTTTGGTTTTCGGAACTGGCTTTACGCGCTGGATGCGCGCACGGGGAAGCCGGCGCCAAGTTTCGGAGAAGGCGGTCGTGTTGACCTGCGCGAAGGTCTGGGGCGAATTCCAAAAGACCTTACGGTCGGTTTGACCACGCCGGGCGTGATTTACAAAGACCTGTTGATTGTCGGAAGCATCGTCAGCGAAACGCTGCCCGCTGCGCCCGGCCACATTCGCGCTTACGACGCGCGCACGGGCAAGCTGCGCTGGACGTTCCACACCATCCCGCATCCGGGCGAGTTTGGTTACGACACCTGGCCGAAAGACGCCTGGCAATACGCCGGCGGCGCGAACGCGTGGAGCGGGATGGCGCTGGATGAAAAGCGCGGGTTGGTCTTTGCGCCGACCGGATCGGCGACTTACGACTTTTATGGCGCGAACCGGCACGGCGACAATCTGTTCGCCAATTCGCTGATCTGTCTGGACGCCGCAACTGGCAAACGCAAATGGCATTTTCAAACCATTCGCCACGACCTCTGGGATCGTGATCTGCCGTCGGCTCCGGCTCTGGTGACGATCAAGCGGGATGGCCGTCCGGTTGACGCCGTCGCGCAGATCACGAAATCCGGCCACGTGTTTGTTTTCGATCGCGAAACCGGCAAGCCGGTCTTCCCGATTGAATACCGCAAAGTTTCAACCGCGGGCGTTGACGGCGAAAAGCTGGCTGACACACAGCCGCTTCCATTAACGCCTCCGCCGGTTGCGCGCCAGGCTTTGACCGAAGACACGCTGACGCGCCGCACGCCTGAAGCTCACGCGGCGGTGCTGGAAAGATTCCGCAAGCTGCGAAGCGCCGGCCAATTCGATCCGCCGAGCACGCAGGGCGGCATTGTTTTTCCGGGCTTTGACGGCGGGCCGGGTTGGGGCGGAGCGGCGTTCGATCCTGAAACCGGATTGCTGATCGTCAACTCCAATGAAGTTCCCTGCATCCTTCGGCTCGTCGAACGTCCGCGACGAATTCTGCCGACCGCCAGGAATCTTTACGAGCGTGATTGCGCCAGTTGTCACGGGCGCGATTTGTTGGGCAGCCCGCCGGAATTTCCCGCCGTCAACAATATGAGCCGGAAATACAACGAAGCCGAAATGCGAAAGCTGATTCGCGAAGGCGTCGGTCGCATGCCGGGCTACCCTGCGCTCAGCGATGAAGCATTGCAGGCTGTGTCGCGCTACTTGCTGACGGGCGAGGATGTCAAAATCGCGCCGGAAAAAGCCGGGCCGGCGACGATCGAATTGAAATACACGATTGACGGTTACAACCGGTTTTTCGACCCTGACGGCTACCCAGCGGTCGCTCCGCCGTGGGGCACGCTTAACGCCATTGACCTGAACAAAGGCGAAATCGCCTGGCAGATTCCGTTCGGCGAACATCAAGAGCTTGTGGCGAAAGGCTTGCGCGATACCGGGAGCTGGAATTACGGTGGGCCGATTGTCACCGCCGGTGGTGTGATTTTCATCGGCGCGACAAATTACGACAAAAAATTCCGGGCTTTCGATAAAGCGACGGGCAAGATGTTGTGGGAAACATTGCTGCCCGCCGCCGGGAACGCGACTCCCTCGACTTATCAAATCGGCGGGAGGCAGTTTGTGGTTATTGCCGCTGGCGGGGGCAAGCGCGGAGGAGAGTCTGGCGGCAAGTACGTAGCCTTCGCGCTGCCGCAGAGCAAGTAGTTATGAAGCGCGTGATCATTCTTTTCGTCAGTTTGGTTTTCATGACGCCGGTTACGTCGCCGGCTCAGTCCTTGCCGGATTTACCGCAGCCGGTCTTTGATAATTTTGCGCCGGAGATTCGCGAGCAGATGCGCAAAGCTTACGCGGCGGCTCAGGCGCGTCCGCGCGACGCCGAAGCGGTCGGTCGTCTCGGTATGACGTTGCATACCTACGAAGAATACGAAGGCGCCGCCGTTTGTTACGAAAGCGCGCGACGATTGGCGCCGGAGGAATTTCGTTGGATTTATTACCTCGCAATTGTTCAGGCGTCATTAGGCAAACACAGCGAAGCAGCGGCTGTTTTCAAAGAAGCCACAGGTCGGCGTCCCGATTATCTCCCGGCGCAAATCCGTCTGGCCGACTCTCTGCTCGCCGCCGGTCAGAGGATCGAGAGCCAGTCGCTTTATGAAGCCGTCATCAGGAAAAACGCCGCTGTCGCGCAAGCGCATTACGGTTTGGGCCGGGTCAAGGCCGCGAGCGGCGAGCCTGCTGTCGCCGCCGCGCACTTCGGCAAAGCGATTGAGCTGTTTCCCGAATACGGCTCGGCGCATTACGCGCTGGGGTTGGCCTTGCGCGATCTGGGGCAGGCCGGCAAAGCGCAGGAGCACTTAGCCCTGTCGCAAAAACACAAGTTGTCCCGGCCCCGGCTGGAAGACCCGTTGCTGGGCGCGATTGCGGAGTTGAACGCCCTGGGGACCGAGATTCTCAAACGCGGCGTGATGTTGGAGAGCGCCGGGCGGATCGAAGAATCCATCGCCGAACACGAGCGCGCGATCGAGGTCAACCCGCAGCTCACGCAGGCGCACATCAATCTGATCCAGCTTTACGGGCGAACGGGGCAGTTTGAAAAAGCAGAGAAACATTACCGCGACGTTGTGGTTATCAATCCCAACCTGGCTGACAGCCACTATAACTATGGAGTGCTGCTCGCGGGGCAGGAGAAGTACAAGGAAGCAACGCAGGCTTTTTACCGTAGCTTGCAGATCAATCAGTTCAACGCCGAGGCTCATCATAATTACGCTGTGATGATCGAACGGGAAGGGCGGCTGGATGAAGCGGCTGAACATTACCGCCGGGCGCTTGAAAATCGTCCCGGCCATCGAGAAGCCCATTTCCATCTGGGCCGGATTCTTGTCAATCAAGGCAATTTAGCGGAAGCCATCGAGCATTTCCATCAGACACTGACGGTGGAAGATGACCAGACTCCCCGCTTCACCTACGCTTTGGGCGCGACCTACGTCCGGGCCGGGGAGAAACAGAAAGGCATTCAGTATCTGCGCGAGGCCTTGAAACGCGCGACGGCATTGGGGCAAACGCAGTTGGCGGCGAGCATTGAGCGAGACCTTCGCCTGCTGGATTAACAACATCATCAGGAGCAGCGTCAAATGAAGAAGATCATCCCGATCACAGACCTCCAGCGGCAGGCCGCCCGGATTGTCGGAAGCTTGAGCGAATCAGAAGAGCCGTTCATCATTACACAGCGAGGCCGAGCGGCGGCCGTCTTGATACCGGTCAGCCGCTACGAACAGATCGAACAGGACTTGGCCCGGCTCGATGAGTTGGAACTGCGCGAGATGCTGGCCGTCGCCGAAGCGCAGATCGCCCAGAAGAAGACCATCTCACACCGGAAAGTGAAAGAGCGATTGGCCGAGCAAAGGAAAAAGACGGCGCCTCGGCGAAAACGGAAGACCGGATGATCGGCGCTTCGCTGCGCGAGCATTTCCAGACTGAATTCAATTACCGTCAGTTGATTGTGAAGAGGAACTGGCGCGTGATCTACCGTTATGACGCGGATCGCGCGTTGATCTACATTTTAACGTTCAATCAGGAGGCTGTTTATGCGAATCGCAAAAGGATTGCTACTTTCGCTGCTGGCTCTTGCCGGCATCCATTCGGTTATATTCGGGCAGGCGGTCAAAGGCTCTCTGCTCGGCACGATCATTGACTCCAACGGCGCCGCCGCCGCTGGCGCGACGGTCACCATCACGGAGACCCGCACCAACATCAGCGCCACAACCGCAACCAATCAGGACGGCAATTACGTCTTCGCCAACGTCAAGGATGGGGTCTACCGGATTGAGGCTGCGCAAAAAGGCTTCAAGAAGGTCGTGCGCGAAGGCGTCATCGTCGACGTCAACACCACCGTGCGCGTAGACATGAGCCTGCAGGTGGGCGAGGTGAGCGAACAGATCACCATCCAGGCTGACGTCGCTCCCCTCCTTCAAACCGACCGCGCCGACACAGGCCGGCTGCTCGAAAGCAAGCAGGTGGCGGAATTGCCGCTCGGCTTCAACCGCAACTTCCAATCCTTGCTCGTCACCGTGCCCGGCGCGACGCGCCCCTCGCGCCCGCACTCGGAATTCTTCAACCCGCAGGACAGCCTCGAATCGAAGGTCAACGGCCAGTCGCGCCTCTCGAACAACTTCCAGATCGAAGGCGTTGACGACAACCATCGGACGGGCTTGCTGACGATTCTGATCCCGGCGGCGGACGCGATTGAAACGGTGAGTATCTCGACCTCGAATTTCGACGCCGAGTTCGGGCGCGCGGGCGGCGCCGTGTCGAACGTCACGCTCAAGTCGGGCACGAATGACATTCACGGCAGCGCCTTCTTCTTTGGAAACAACGAGAACACGCGCGCCAAGCCGTATTTCTCGTCGCAAACGCCGAACTTCAAAAATCCTTTCACGCGCTACCGCCAGTACGGCTTCACGCTCGGTGGCCCGATCATCAAAAACAAGCTTTTCTACTTCGGCGATTACCAGCGCACGATAGACAAGCTGGGCAAGACGAACTTTCACAACATCCCGATTGAGGCTTGGCGCACGGGCGATTTCCGTTCGTCGCCGACCAGAATTTACGACCCGGCGACTGGTAACGCCGATGGCAGCGGGCGCCAGCAGATCAGTTGCAACGGCGTGCTGAACGTCGTTTGCGCGAACCGCATCAGCCCGATTGCGACCAAGCTGCTGGGCTTTCTGCCCCCGCCCAACATCACCGCCGCGCTGGGGCAAAACAACTACGTCGTCAACACTACGCGCGAGAAGACCATCCACTCGTTTGACGTGAAGACGAATTATCAGTTGAACGAGAGCAATCTGATCACTGGCCGCTTGAGCTTCCAGCGTCCGGAGATTTTCGATCCGGGCAGCTATGGCGTTTACGGCGGGCCAGCCAACGACAGCTTCGCGGGCACTGGCACCCAGGACACCTACAGCGTGCAGGGAACCTGGACGCACACCTTCAACCCGCGACTGCTGATGGACGTGCGTGTCGGGGTCAACTACTACCACAACGTCGCCGTCTCGCAGGCCGCCGGTTTGAAGACCAGCCAGGATGTCGGCATCAAAAACGTCAACACTGACAGCTTCACCGACGGTTTGTCGCGCCTCGAGATCGGCGGTTTCTCTTCGCCGCTGCTGGGTTTTTCGGCCAGCCTGCCCTGGGATCGCGGCGAGACTACAACCAACATCACCACCATAGTGACCAGGCTCTTCGGCAATCACTCGCTCAAAGTCGGCGGCGAGTGGCGGCGCAACCGCGACTTCCTCTTGCAGCTTCAGGACGCCGGTGGCGTGCGCGGTCGCTTCGGCTTCGGCAGCCAGGGAACGGGCCTGGCGGCCACGCCCGGCGGACAAGCGGCTGATGCGGCGGCCAACAGCGCCCCGGCCAATGCCTTCGCGGCCTTCCTGCTCGACCTGCCCAACAACGTGTCCCGCGACATCAAAATCATTGACAACCCGGGCACGCGCCACTGGGCGTTTTTCACTTTCATCAACGACAAATGGCAGTTGACGAAGAAGCTGACTGTTGATTTGGGATTGCGCCACGAATATTACAAGCCCTTCACCGGGCTGGCCGAAAAGGGCGGCTTGTCGAACTACGACCCGGCGACCAACACGGCGCGCGTGGCGGGTTTCGGCGACATACCGGATGATTTAGGCGTGACCGCGACGTGGAAGAATTTCGCGCCTCGGCTGGGCGCGGCTTATCGCTTCAGCGACAAGACCGTGGTGCGCGCCGGCTTCGGCACGACGATCATTCCGTTCCCGAACAACTCCTACGCCTTCAACTTCCCGGTCAAGCAGACCAACCAGTTCCTTACGCCTAACTCCAACCCCTTCCTGACCGCCGGCTCAATGGGTGTGGGCTTCCCCGCGCCCACCGTTTTCAACGTGCCGTCCAACGGCGTCATTGACGCCAACCTGGCGATCCTGCGCACTTCCAGGTTGTTCGCCGTTCCGCTCGACCTGCGCGAAGGCAAGATTCATTCGTGGAATGCGGCCTTCCAGCGCGAGTTGTGGTGGGGCATCACGGCCGAGGCGGCCTACGTGGGCAATGTCGGGCGCGGCATCATCGCGTTCATCAACCTCAACGCTTCGTTAGACCCGAACGCGGCGCGGCCTGACCGGCCGGGCAATAACAACCGAGTGAACGACGACGCCGGTCGCCCCCTCTTCCAGAAATTCGGGCGCAACACAGAGACCACGAGCTGGATTCCGACCGACTCGAACTACCACTCGCTGCAGGTCAAGGCCGACAAGCGTTTCAGTCAAGGCTTCCTCTTAACCACTTCCTACACCTACGGGCGGGCGATCAATTACGCGGACGACGCCGGCACTTTATCCACGCCGGCCAATCCCGAGTTGGCGCGGGGGCGCGCCGAGTTCGACCGTGCGCACATGTTCTCGCAGACCTTCGTTTGGGAGTTGCCCTTCGCGCGCAAGAGCAATGGGTTTGTGCGCGCGGTCCTGGGCGGCTGGCAATTATCCGGCTTGCTGGTCGCGCAAACAGGCCAGCCCATTAACTTCACGTTCAGCGGGACGACGCTGCACGCGCCCGGCAACACGCAGCGCCCGAACGCCAGCGGCAAGCCGGAAGTCTTCGGCAAAGTCGGGCCGGGGGCGCTCTACTTCGACCCCTCGATCTTCTCCGCGCCGGTGGCCGACGCCCAGGGCTTCGCGCCATTCGGCAATATGAAGCGCAACGATTCGATCAACGGGCCGGGCTACGTCAACCTCGACGGCTCGATCTTCAAACGCTTCCGCTTCACCGAACGCTTCGGCGGCGAACTGCGGGCCGACGTCTTCAACGTGACCAACTCGCCGCACTTCAACAATCCGAACGGCGGCTATGCCGTGCCCCCAACGGGACAGACCTTCCCGTTCGCGGGTAACACCTTCGGCCAGATCACTGGCGCGTTCGGCGAACGGCTGGTGCGCTTCGGCGCGCGGGTCACATTCTGATCGGCGGCGAATGAAAGCAGGCGCTTGAAGAGAGCGCCAACTCCGTTCGGGGTTGGCGCTCTTTCGGTTACAATGGCTGCTCTCCGAATCATCCCTGGAGCGTTCGAGCGCCTTATGAGGTTCTTCAACACCGCCGGCCCAAACGATCCGGCGCGACATTACACGCTTCCCGCAACTGTGAGATTGGCCGGTGTCAACGTGATGAGGCTGATTGATCAGTACAGTTATTTCGTGTTGCATGCGCCGCGTCAGATCGGCAAGACGACGGCGATGATGGAACTGGCGCGCGAACTGACGGCCTCGGGCAGGTATGTCTCCGCCGTTCTTTCGCTGGAGGTTGGCAGAGGTCTGAAAGACAACGTCGGCGCGGCGGAACTGGCAATCCTCAGCGAGTGGCGACCGCAGTTGGAACATCAACTGCCGGATGAGCTGATTCCGCCGCCCTGGCCTGACAGCGAAGAGGGGCAACGCATCAGCCAAGCCTTGACTTCGTGGGCCAAGAGCGCGTCGCGCCCGGTCGTGGCCTTTCTCGATGAGATAGACGCGCTGGAAGATGAAACGCTGATCTCTGTGCTTCGGCAACTGCGTTCCGGCTTTCCGCGCCGCCCGAATCTGTTTCCGGCTTCTCTGGCCGTGATCGGTTTGCGCGACGTGCGTGATTACAAAGTAATGTCGGGTGGCAGTTCGAAGCTCGGCACGGGCAGTCCCTTCAATATCGCCGTGCGTTCTCTGACGCTGCGTAATTTCACCGCCGATGAAGTGAAAGAGTTGCTCGATCAACATACGGCTGAAACCGGACAGGAATTTACCCCCGGCGCCTTGAAGCTGGTTTTCGAGATGACGCAAGGGCAGCCCTGGCTGGTCAATTCGCTGGCCAAAATCTCGGTCGAAGAACTGGTCGAAGATGTCGCTCGACCAGTCGAGCCGGAACATATTGAGTTGGCCCGAGAGATTTTGATCGAGCGCCGGCATGCGCATTTCGGTCAACTGATTGACAAGCTTCGTGAGGAGCGCGTGCGGCGGGTGATCGAGCCGATGCTGGCCGGCAGAACCTTAGCCGATGTGCCGGAGGACGATTTGCAATACGTGCTCGATCTGGGTTTATGCCGCCTGGACAATGGGCAAGGGGTCGTGATCGCCAATCCGATCTACCGCGAAGTGATCCCGCGCTCGCTGGCTGGTTCCGCGCTCGCTTCGTTGTCCTTTGTCAAACCGACCTGGCTCAATGCCGACGGCAGCTTGAACCCGGATCGCCTGCTGGAATCGTTTCTGGAGTTTTGGCGGCAGCATGGCGAGCCGTTGTTAAAAGCCTCGCCCTATCACGAGGTTGCGCCACACATTGTTCTGATGGCCTTCTTGCAGCGGGTGGCAAATGGGGGCGGCATTCTCGAACGCGAATATGCCATCGGGACCGAGCGGATGGATTTGTATCTGCGCTACGGCGACGTCAGACTGGGAATCGAGTTGAAGGTGTGGCGCAACCGGCGCAGCGACCCGCTCAAACGAGGGCTTCAACAGTTGGATGAATATCTTGGCGGATTGGGCCTCGATCGCGGCTGGCTGGTGATCTTCGATCAGCGAAAAGGCGCGCCGCCAATCAGCAAACGCACGACAACTGAAAAAGCAGTTACGCCTTCAGGCCGCGCAGTCACGGTGATTCGCGCATAGTCAATTGACCCACTCGACCTACCGCTTCCAACTGCCGCTCTCCTGCTCCCCCGCTATTTTTTGACTGGCTCTGTTCTCAGAAAATCAATGCCCGACGCCTGCTGCGCGACATCAACCGTGGCGACGGTCTTCAAAGCTTCCAGATCAATGATTTCGACCGTGCCTGGTTCGCTCCCCACGCCTTCGACTGAGATGAAAGCGTAGCGATTATCGGGCGAGACAACTGCGCCGTGAACGACTCGACGCTTGGTCGGGATACGGGCCAGTTCCTTGCCCGATTTCAAATCGAAGACCGAAACCGACGGGCCGCGTTTGTTGGTCGCGATCAAACGACCGTCTCTGGTCACGGCCAGGTTGTAAACGCCAGGGCCGGCGGCGATGCGGCGCGTGATCTTCCAGGACTTCGCGTCAACTTCGACGATTTCGCTCGACTTGTTGCACGCGACGTAAACGAACGAGCCGTCGCTGGAAGGCTGCGCCCAGGTGGGCGAACACGAAACGTCGCCCGGTTTGGGCGGCTCAAGGCCGTGGCCGCCGCTGTCGTGTTGAGCGTGTCCGGCTTTGGCATGCATTTCGGGCGAGCCGTTCATCCCCACTTCCTTTCCTTTCGTCAGCGCGAAGTGGCGGGAAACCTTCAAAGTCTCAGTGTCAATCTCGACCAGCATGTCGTCCATCATACAAGCGGAGTAATGCTTCGTGCCCTGCGGATTGAAGCGCGAGCCGTGCGGCATCACGCAGGTTGGGATGCGTTTGATTTCCAGCATCTCGCCGGTCAGCACCACCGACACCGACGAAGGAACCATATCGCCGTGCAGGTTGAAGTTGACGACGTAGAGGAAATTGCCGTCGGGCGAAACGTCCATCGTAGCTGGGAAGAATCCGAGCGTGACTTTGCCCAGAACGCGGTCGTCTTTCGCCGAGTATTTCCAGGCGGTTCCGAACGGGCGTCCGTGGCCGAGCGAGACGAAGTAATGTTGTTTGTCAGGAGAGACGGCGATGCCGTGCGGCCCGTCAATGTCCGGTTCCATCAAACCCGTGGTGATCTCGCGCTCGACCTTCGCTCCAGCAGGGCCGAAACGGACGAGCGTGATTTTGTCGGCGGATTCCGAGAGGACGTAAACCAGATAATCTTGATCCGGGAGTTTCTGCGCTGAAGCCGAAGGTGTAAACGAAAGCAATGCGCAGGCGACGTACGCAATCAATGACAGAGACTTTTTCATGACTTTTCCTCTTGCGCAAAGTTGGCGCGGGCCTATGTTGCCAAGCCGCTTTGATGATGACAAGCAGCTTGAGTGTATTGATCGTGGAGACTAGAATCGCGCCGTCCATTGGCGCAACGCGGTACCGGAGTTTCAGAAACAGCGAGATGAGCAGAACGAAACCACGCTTCTACGGAGGCTATGGGCGTATTTCGACGGAAGAGGCAGAAGTGCGGTAAAATGCCGCCATCGCCGCGGACATCGAGAGCGAGCAATAATGAGTAAAAGAACTATCAAGAGTAAAAAAACGCGTCAGGTTGGCCCGCAAATCGTGCGCGCTTGGTTTGACACCGTCCTCAACCCTCTAATCCGCGCGCTGGAGGCCGAGCAGGAGTGGCTGGCCAAGATGAATCCGACTTGGCGCTTTCAGCCATCGGGTCTGGAGGCCTTGCGCCACATTCGCGCTCACCTTGATCCCTGGGCCTGGGATAACGCGGAACAGTTTTTTGAATTTTATCCTGAGGTAAAAAAAGCGGCGTTGGAACATGACGAATCCGTGAACCTCCTAACTGACTCGTGCAGGCGGCTCCAGCAAGTGATCGTCGAGAGTTCCGATTTGCGTGAGGTCTACCACCGAACGACGTCGGCGGATTCACTGGCGACGTTGAACACGACTCTCCAAAATCTGTTTGGCTCTTACCCTGAAGAGGATCATCTTGCGCTTCTGGCTCAGCATGTCGTAAACAACACTGGCGAATTATTTGGATACTACACCACGTCTACGCTATGGAATAAGTATAAAGACGAGTTTCTTGCGATTCTCCATCGCCCGTCTATTCGTGGCCAACACGAGGAGACCTTCGAACAAATCAGAGATTTACAAGCCAGGACTGAGAAGCTTGCTCGATTGTTAAGAGAAAAAAGACTCGAACTATCACTCGAACATGATGTGCCTTATGTGACGCCGGTAACGACGACTGCTGGTCTGCCATATCAGAGCTTCCGATGAACCCAACTAATCCGCGTCGGGGAACCTTTACTAAAGTCGTAATTGACACAGGACCTCTCTTCACCATCCTGACCTTGAATTACGTGCGCCAAACACATCCGACCGAGGAGAAGAGGCTCTCCATACTGGAAAGAGCAGACATAAAGCATGATGTCCTTCGCAGCCCCAGTCGTCAGCATGATTGTTTGCTTCTGTTTGAAAGTATTCCCACGGTTTTGACGACTTCCCACGTCATTGGAGAAATTCAGGGACGCCAGAAAAAGATCAAGGCGCACGATAGAGAATTGCACGGCGCTGACCTGAGAAGCTTCTGGCTTCACACTATGGACTTGCTGCGCCGAAAGAATCTTGATGAGAGATTGCTCTGTCTACTTGAGATGCACGCGAGGGATGATTCACGAGAAGCTGTTTGCAGCATCGGGCCGACTGATACAGGGTTGATCGAATTGGCAAGGCTGGAGGGCTGCTCTATTTTGACGGACGATGAAAGGACGCTGGCAAAACGCGCCTGGGAATTAGGCATTGACTGCCAGTTGATGAAGAACCTGATTGATTGAGAAAGGGATTTGAGGATGAGCATTTCATACGAACACTTGTTGATCGAAACGACTCCCGGTGGCGTGCGCACGGTCACGCTCAACCGACCTGAAAAACTCAACGCGGTGAATTTGAAGCTCGCCGACGAACTGCCGCTGGCTGTCGAAGAGGCTTCACGCGACGACGCTGTGCGAGTGATCGTGATCACCGGCGCCGGGCGGGGTTTCTGCGCCGGTCTCGAACTCTCGCTCGAAAACATCCAGGCGTCGCGCGAGAAGAAGAAAACTTCGCGCCACGCCGCGCTCGACGATCTGGAATGGGTTGGTCGTTGGGTGATGGCGATCACGCGCTGCGACAAGCCGGTGATTGCGGCGATCAATGGCCCGGCCATCGGCGCTGGTTGCGGCCTGGCGCTCGCCACTGACATTCGATTGATGAGCGACGCGGCGGTGGTCAGCACGGGTTATATGCGGATCGGTTTATGTCCCGACGCTGGCGTCAGCTATTTCCTGCCACGATTGGTCGGGCTGTCGCGCGCGACGGAATTGATTATGACCGCGCGCGATGTGAAAGCCGGCGAGGCCGAACGAATCGGTCTCGCGAGCCGCGTCCTGCCCGCTGAAAATTTCGCCGCCAGCGTCGCCGAATACGCTGAGCAACTTGCCGCCGGGCCGCCCATCGGGTTGACGATGGCGAAACGATTGCTGGTCAATTCGTTCGACACCGATCTGATGACGCAGTTGCGGCGCGAAGTCAGTTCGATCTATCAATGCCTGGCGACGGAAGACGCGGCGGAAGCGATGCGCGCGTTCGCGGAAAAACGCCGCCCTGTGTTCAAAGGACGATAAAACTATGACGACACCAAGTCCGATCACTGAAAGTCTCGCCCGCTTCCATCAATGCGTGGCTGGCAAAGATATGACGACGCTCGATGGAATCCTCGCGGACAACATCGTCTTCCATTCGCCTTTCTTGTGGAAGCCGAAGGCTGGGAAGGAGTTGATCACGATTGTGCTCACGGCGGCGTCGCAGGTCTTCGAGGACTTCGAGTATCGTCGCGAGATGACCGACGGTTCGTCGTGGGTGTTGGAATTTAGCGCGCGTGTTGGCGAAATGTCGCTCAAAGGCGTGGACATCATCCGCTTCAACAGTGAGGGCAAGATCGAGGAGTTCGAGGTGATGGTGCGCCCAGCGAAAGGCTTGCAGGCGCTGGCCGAAGCGATGGCCAAACAGATGGCTGCTCAGGGGCAATACGAGAGATTCATCAATGGGTGAAGATTTGGCGAACCTTGATCGTGAAGAGGCGCGACGGCGGCTGGCGCGCGTTGGCGAACTCGTGCGCGATCACGTGCTGGATGAATTGCGGCGGCAAACAGCCGAATCGCTCTCCGCCATCGCGTTTGAATCGCTCGCTGACAAAATCTACGTCATTGATCGTTCGGTCGAGACGGTGCTGCTGCCTGCATTGGCCGAAGAGCTTCAGCCCATCGTCTCGTTCGCGTTGATCTGTGAAGGCGTCAATGACGAGAAGCCGCTGGCGTTCCCAGCCGGAACTCCAATTGACGGATGCCAGGCGCGGTTGATCGTTGACCCGATAGACGGTACGCGGCCGATTATGTACAACAAACGCAGCGCGTGGTGGCTGGCGGGGTTGGCGCCGAACAGGGGCGACGCGACTTCGCTGCGCGATGTCGAGGTTGCCGTTCAGGTTGAAATCCCGACGACGCGGGCGGCGCTGGCCGACACACTCAGCGCGATTCGCGGCGGCGGAGCGCGCGGCGAAACGACAAACCTGATAACCGGCGAGCGGACGACATTCCGACCCGAACCTTCGCGCGCCACGACGATCAGTGGCGGGTTCGCTTCGTTCTTCCATCCCTTTCCCGGCGGCAAGGAGATTTTCGCGGCCATCGAAGAGGAGTTGGCGCGCGAGATCATCGGCGGACTCGAGGCGAGCAAGACCGCGATGTTCGATGATCAGTACCTCTCGACCGGCGGGCAGCTTTACGAATTGATGACGGGACGCGACCGGATGCTGGTTGACGTTCGCGGATTGCTCTACGAACGCTTTAAACGCGAAGGCCAGCCGGCGGGGCACGCCTGCCACCCTTACGATCTGAGCACGGTTTTGATTGCGGAAGAATCTGGTGTGCTGATCACTGATGGACGCGGACGACCGCTGGATGCGCCGCTCGACACGACGACCGATGTCTCCTGGATCGGCTATGCGAACGAGGCGGTGCGTGATGAAGTCGAGCCTGTGTTGATGCGGATGTTGGCGAAGTACGGATTATTATGAAAACACGACAGCAGGCCTTCTCAGTCGCGGTGTTGATGATCGCGGCCTGCGCTTTGGCTTACGCGCAGGCTTCGTCGTCTGCGGCGAAGAGATCGTCGGAGAAAGACTTCGAGATCATCGAAGGCGTCTTCCACGACGGTTTGGGAACATTCGCCGAGCTGAGGCTGGCCAACCGGCTGATCACCCTCGCGCAAACCAGCCAACAACCGTTCGATCTGTCGCGCAGTGAGGCGAAGATGCGCGACGCAATCAACCGGCTGCCCGAAACTCATCCGAGCCGCGCCGCATTCGAGCGCGAACGGGAGAACATCGTCGCCGCGGCGGATCGCGGCGCAAGGGTTTTGCTCGATCGCGCGACCCCGGCGTCGCTCGTCCGAGTTCATCACACCGCCAAAGAATTCGCCGGGGCCAGAGCCGCCGATCTGAAGCTCGAATTCGACGATGGAACGGTCTGGCCAGTCTCAGTCAAGACCGAAAAGTCGAACAAGGTCGCGGTCGCCGAAGGTCAGACGCCGGAGATCAGCGCGAAGTGGGCTGAAAGATACTTCCGGGTTTCAGCGGACGAGCTTGAAGCGATGACGCGCGACCTGGGCTTCGCTTCGATGGCCGAACTCAAATCGAATTACCGGAACGTCGCCAAGCTCGTCGCGCAGGTTTTGATCCGCCGGCTCAGTCTGGTTGATTGCAAGCCAGCGGATTTCAGCCGTGCCCGCGTGACCGATCTCGACGCGGCGAAATTCCTCTTCCGCCAATTGCTGAAATTCAAGCGCGGCAATGACGGCAGCGCGGTGATTGTCTTCGACCGGACGACGGGCGAAGTGAAGTGGGAGTCGCGGCTCGACGCGATTGACATTGATCGTTTGACGGTCGAGCGGATTTCGTTCCGCCCGTCGCGCCCACGCGCAGGTCAACCAATCGCTTCGGAGTTCGGGATCAAGGTGGATGGCCGGGTCGTGGTCACGTTTCAGATCAAGCACAGACGCGGGACGGCGCGGGGAACTGCCAGGCAGTTTGAATTCTCCGACATCACTACTCGATTGATGATTTGAACTGATGGCGGCGCCCGTTTCCGCCGCGCCGAGATCGGAGGATTCAGAAACCGCGGTTATGCATTGCCAATTGCGGATTGACCATTGCCAATTGTTTCGCAGGAGAAGATCTCTGCCCCCCTGCGAAACAATTGGCAATGGTCAATCCGCAATTGGCAATGCCGTCGTCGAATGGCGCCGGATTATCTGATCACTCGGACGTAATGCAGGTATTCAACCGTCGCGTCGCGTTTGTATTCGCGGTTGCTGTCGGCTTTGAAGCGGTTGTAGGTTTGGGAGAAAGTCTGCGGTCGCCCTCGCAGGCTAAGGATGCGGCGAACTTCATCGAAACTCAGCACACCTTCGTCGTTGTAACTCATCAGGATGTGTTTCGTCCTCGCGCTCACGACCAGATGCTCCAAAGCTTCGGCGGCCTCTTTGGGCCGGCAATAGCGGCTGCGCCGGTAATCACGCATTCCCGTTACTCCCGCCAGCTCGGGGTCATCGTAAGCCGCAATGGTTTCCAGCACGTGATAATTCGCGCCATACTGCCGGTGGTTGTAGGGCGGATCGAGGTAGAGCGCATCGCATTCGATCTCTTCGATCAGTTCGTTGGCGTCACGCCGAAATGCGCGGCAACCAGCGACGTGGTTGTAGAGAGTCAGCGGTTTGAGCGTCAGAGGTTTTAACGCGCTCGACTTGAACTTCTTCAGGAACGCGCCATAAACGCTGGCGGTGTTGGCTACCTGATCAATCGCTTCCAGCAGCGAGCAGAGCAGGTAGAAGTATTCGTCTTCGGTGATGATCTTTCGTGCCAGCCAGTCTTCGATAGTCTGACGAATCGCATCAGCCTTCTCAGCGTTTTCCTTCCTGTAATAAAAACGGCCGCCCGCCGGGCCGTAATTCTTGGCGATGAACCCTTGTGCGCCCGGCAGGTGGTTTACGAAGGCGAGGACTTGGGTCGCCGGATCATCAAATAGAGCGGGGTGTTGAGCAATTTCACCAGCATATCTGCGATGCAAACCGGCGAAAGAAGGCGGCTCGTTGATCTCAATATACGCCTTGTTTAAAGCGTAAGCGTAGTATTGAAAGTCGTTAGCAATGACTCGCAACCCCAGCTTTTTGAAATGCCGTCCCACAGCTCCAGTACCCGCGAAAATATCGCAAATGGTTTTTTCACTGCCGTTGCTGACGTTACGAAAGACTTGTTCGATGAAGGGAAGCAGTGTGTGCTTTGAGCCGATGTAGTTCATCCTTGAATCTCAGCTAAATCAGACGATTTCACTCATCGCCGAACGAAACGCCCAAGTCACGCGCCGATAAAATGACATCGTAATCGCGCGGGACGAGTTTGCGTTTGCGGATCGCTCTGGCCAGCGGGACGGTAATGATGGTTGAATTTTGATAAGCGACCATCACGTTCTTCTTGCCCCGTTCGATGGCGCGAACCGCTGCCGCGCCGAACCGCGTCGCCAGCAACCGGTCAGCCGGCGTGGGCTGACCTCCGCGTTGCAGGTGGCCGAGCACCAGCGAACGGGTTTCATATCCGGTCAGTTTGTAGATGTCTTCGGCCAGATGTTCGGCGATGCCGCCCAGCCGAGGCTCGCGGCCTTCCTCGTGCGCCTTGAAGATCATCTTGCCGCCGACGGGGCGCGCGCCTTCGGCGGCGACGACGATGGCGAAGTTGCGTTTGCGCCGCCACCGGTCGTGGAGTTTGCGCGCGATGGATTCGAGTTCATATGGGATTTCGGGGAGCAGGATCACGTCGGCGCCACCCGCGACGCCCGAATAGAGCGCGATCCAGCCGGCATAGCGCCCCATCACTTCGACGATCATCACGCGCTCGTGCGACGACGCGGTCGCGTGCAGTTTGTCAATCGCGTCGGTCGCCGTCGTCACCGCCGTGCTGAAGCCGAAGGTTAACTCAGTCGCCATCAAGTCGTTGTCAATTGTCTTGGGCACGCCGACGATGGGGATGCCTTTTGCGGCCAAATCGCCCGCAATGGTCAGCGTGCCATCGCCGCCGATGACGATTAACGATTCGAGACCGAGTTTGTGAAACTCCTTGACGACCTCGTTCGACACGTCAACGTGTTTGGTCTCGCCGCCTTCGACGACATTGAGTTCGAATGGATTGCCGCGATTGGTTGTGCCCAGGATCGTGCCGCCAGTGTGGATGATGCCGCGCACGTCGTGTGTGTCGAGCCGGTGAACGCGGTCACGGTGCAGCAAGCCCTCGAAGCCGCGTTCGATACCGTAAACCTCCCAGCCGCGGTTCATGGCGCTGAGCACGATGGCGCGGATGACAGCGTTGAGGCCAGGGCAATCGCCACCGCCGGTTACGACGCCAATCTTCCTGGCGCGCGAATCTGATTTGCGACGTTGAGCCATGTTGGAGAAGTTTATGTTTCGCAGTCCAAAGTTCAAGGGCTTAAACGAAAATGAATATTTCGGTCACTTGCCCGGTCTCGGCAATTAAACTAAGATGACCGCTGAATGAGCGTTCATTCAGTTAATCCCCAGGCAATCATCTCAATGCAGACAAAACACAAACCCGGCGATCAGATCGCGGAATCAACGGAAGAAAAATCACGCAACGGCAAATCCGAAGCGATCTTGCGCGCGGCGGCCAAAGTCTTTGCGCGTTCGGGATATTTCAACGCGAAAGTCTCCGAGGTCGCGCGCGCGGCGGGCGTCGCCGACGGAACGGTCTACCTCTACTTCAAAAACAAAGACGATCTGCTGACCTCGATCTTCAGTTGGGCGATGGGCGAATTTCTGAGCCGCGCGCGAGCCGAACTGGCCGATGCGGCAGACCCGCGCGAGAAGCTGCGCCGGTTCGCTCATCTGCATTTTTTGTTGCTCGAACAGGAGCGCGACGTCGCCATCGTCTTCCAGGTCGAGTTGCGCCAGTCAACGAAATTCATGGAGCAGTTTTCGACGACCTATCTGGCCGAATATTTGCAAATGCTGCGCGAGATCATCGAAGAAGGGCAGCGGAGCGGGCTGTTCAGAAACCAGCTCAATTCAAAAGTCGTCGCCAAGTTCCTATTTGGGGCGCTGGACGAGATGGCGACCAACTGGGTACTGAGCCGTGGCAATCACAGTCTGACCGCGATGGTCGAGCCGGTACTGGATATTTTCTTGAACGGAGTCAGTGAAGCTCATGCCTGATGTTGTGACTAAAGCTGGGATTGAAATCTCTCCTGAATCGCCCGCTGGCGATCCGCAAGTCACGACGCTGGTCGAACTCTTCCGCCACGCCGTCGGGCGCGACAGGAACGATTTACTCAATTACAAACGCGACGGCGTGTGGCGCTCGGTCTCGTCACGCGAGTTGGAATCGCAGGTTCGCGCCGTCGCGATGGGGTTGTACGCGCTGGGCGTGCGCGCTGGAGACCGCGTCGGTTTGCTCTCGGAGAACCGGGTCGAATGGACGCTGGCCGATCTGGGCGTGGTCAATTGCGGCGCGGCGGACGTTCCGATCTACGCCACGCAATCGCCCAAGCAGGTCGCCTACATTTTGAACGACGCGGGCGCGGAGGTTCTGTTCATCTCCAACCAGGCTCAATACGACCGCGTCCGCGACGCGCTGAACAACTGTCCGAAGCTGCGCGCGATCATTTCATTCGACCGGGTGGACGCGCCGCCAGGCAAGTTGATGAGCTTCGACGATTTTCTGAACTGGGGGCGGGCGGCTGACGAAGCGGAGCCGGAGCTTTACCGGACATTGCAATCGGGCGTGACACCGGACAGTCTGGCGACGCTGATCTACACGTCGGGCACGACCGGCGATCCGAAAGGCGTGATGCTCTCGCACGGGAATTTGGTCTCGAACGTGATCACAAACTATCAAATCGCCGAATTGAAAGAGGGTGAGGTCGGGCTTAGCTTCCTGCCTTTCTCGCACATCTTCGAACGCAACACGATTTATATGTACCTTTACGCCGGTGTCTCGACTTTTTACGCTGAGAGCGTTGACACCGTGGCGCAAAACCTCGCCGAAACCCGCCCGCACTTTATGACCAGCGTCCCGCGATTGTTCGAGAAAATCTATGCGCGGGCGATGGACAAGGCCGAAGCAGGCGGCAAGGCGAAAGCCGCGATCGCGCGGTGGGCTGTCGAGGTTGCGAAACAGTGGGCGAAGAAAGTCAGTGAGGGCGAACAGCCAGGCGCGCTGCTTGCGGTGAAACATAAGATCGCCGGCTCGCTGGTCTTCTCGAAATGGCGGGCCGCGCTGGGCGGGCGAATCCGCGCGCTGGTTTCGGGCGGAGCGCCGCTCGCTCCCGAACTCGCGCAGGTCTTTTACGGCGCGGGTCTGCCGATCTATCAGGGCTACGGTTTGACCGAAAGCTCGCCGACGATCACCTGCAATACCCCGCAGGCGAATCGGCTCGGATCAGTCGGAAGACCGATTCCCGGAGTGGCGGTTCGAATCGCCGAAGACGGCGAGATTCTGGCTGCAGGGCCGAACGTGATGCAGGGCTATTACAACCGCTCGGAGGAGACCGAAGAGGCGTTGGAGACCCACGCGCAGGGGCGCGTCTGGCTGCACACCGGCGACATCGGCCGCCTGGACGAAGACGGCTACTTGTTCATCACCGACCGCAAGAAGGACCTGATCAAGACCAGCGGCGGAAAATACATTGCGCCGCAGCCGATTGAGAATGCGATCAAGCGCAGCCGCTACGTCAACCAGGTGGTGGTCATCGGCGACGAACGCAAATTCCCAGCGGCGCTGATCGTGCCGCAGATGGACGCGCTCGGCGATTATGCCAGGCAGCGTGGGATGGCCTACGCTGGCGAGTCCGAACTGATCAAGCACCCGCAGATTGTCAGCCTGATTGAAAATGAGGTTGAAAAATATACGAACGATCTGTCACATTACGAAAGGATAAAAGCGGTCTTGTTGCTCGATCGCGAGATGACGATCGAGAGCGGCGAACTGACCCCGACGCTCAAAGTCAAACGCCGCGTCGTCGTCGAAAAGAACAAAAAACGGATTGATCAGCTTTACGCTGAGAAAGAGGCGGCGCACGCCGCCAGTCAATGAACCGCGTGAACCATGGGATCGCGCAAAACTTCAATCTCAACTATGGTGCCCCGCAGTTTAGGGGGTATATGTTTCCGGTAAATTTAAGCATTACACGTATCAACAAACACACACCGCTGGTCTGGAGCTTTTTCATGGTTCCGCAAAATGGGGCGCGTCCCGAATTTAAAGCGGGGCAGGTGGCGGTCCTCGAAATGGGTAGTTACGAAGACTCGTATGTCGCCTTCGCCTCTGCGCCGGAGGACGGGGAGTTCGAGTTTCTGGTCAAGCGCAGCGATTCTGGAAGCGTGCGCAGCGCGCTTTTCGATCCGCACATCGCCAAACAGGTCGTGATGAAAAAGATCGTGGGCCGGGGCTTCCCGGTCGAGGAGCATAAAGGGAACGATCTGGTCTTCATCGCGATGGGGACGGGATTGGCGCCGCTGCGGTCAGCTTTGCGCCACGCCTTTCAATCGCGCGAAGAGTACGGAAGGCTGGTCGTGCTTTACGGCGCTCGCACTGCTGCGGATTTCTGCTTCGAGGAAGAGATAACCACTCATTGGCGCGAGAAAGAGGTCGAGTTGCGTCAGGTGATCAGCCAACCAAACGGCGATTGGAGCGGCCCGACGGGTTACGTCCAGAGCCTGCTCGATAATCTCGTGTCTGAATTGAACAATCCGGTCGCGCTGGTTTGCGGGTCGAAGGAGATGATGGAGCAGACGCGAACTCGACTGCTCGATCTGGGCTTCGCGCCGGAAAAGGTTCTGACGAATTACTGACGATGAATCCAACGACAGCCGCGATTCTGATCAAGCTGGGTGGATGGATGAGCCTCGGCTGGCTGATCTTCCACTGCTTTTTCTGGCGGCTGTTCGATTGGAAGTCGCAGTTGCGAAAAATGAGCGCGGTCAATCGCGGCGTGACGCAGGTTCTCAATCTCTGCTTGAGCTTCGTCTTTTTGCTCTTTGCCCTGGTTTCGCTGCTGTACGCCGACGAATTGCTCAAGCCTGGCTTGGGGCGCGCCGCGCTTGCCGGGATGGGAGTATTCTGGCTGCTGCGGTTGATCGAGCAGCCAGTCTTTTTCGGTTTCTCGCGGGTTTCAAACATTTTCAGTCTGCTGTTTGCGGTCACCGGCGCGTGTTATCTCGCGCCGTGGTTAGCGTAGCGTAAATTGACGGTGGGACAAGATGGCATCTTGTCCCACAATCGCTGGGGAGACATCAACAATGCAGATCAAAAAAGCCGCGGTGCTCGGCGCTGGTGTGATGGGCGCGCAGATCGCCGCGCATCTGGCCAACGCCGGCATCCCGTGTTTGCTGCTCGACATCGTTCCCAAAGACCTGACGGCGGAAGAGCAGGCGAAAGGCTTGACGCTCGAATCGCCTGCTGTCCGCAATCGCATCGCTGCGGCGGGACTCGAAGCCGCAAAGAAAGCCAAGCCCGCCGCGTTCTTTTCGCCTGAACTCGCCAGCCTCGTCTCGGTCGGCAATTTCGAGGACGACCTGCCGAAGCTCAAAACCTGCGACTGGGTGATCGAAGCGATTGTCGAGAACCTGGAGATCAAACAGTCGCTCTACGAACGCATCGAACCGCATCTGCATCAAGACGCCATCGTCACGTCGAACACTTCGGGCATTCCGCTCAGCAGCCTGGCCGAAGGTCGTTCGGAGAATTTCCGCCGCCGGTTTCTGGGCACGCACTTTTTCAACCCGCCGCGTTATCTGCATTTGATGGAGATCATCGCGCAGCCGGACACCGACCCGGAGGTCACAAAGTTCATCGCCGATTTCACTGACCGGAGCCTGGGCAAAGGCGTGGTTTACGCCAAAGACACGCCAGGCTTCATCGCCAATCGCATCGGCAATTTCGCGATGCTCGACGCAATCAACGTGATGCTCGAACAAGGGTTGACGTTTGAAGAAGTGGATGCGCTGACCGGCACGGTTATCGGTCACGCGAAGAGCGCCAGTTTCCGCACGCTGGACATCGTCGGGCTGGACACGGCGGCGAACGTCGCGCGCAATCTTTACAACTCTCTGCCGAAAGACGAAAAACGCGAGACGTTCAAGCTGCCCGAATTCCTGGAGAAGATGGTCGAGCGCAAACTGCTCGGCGACAAAACCAAAGGCGGGTTCTTCAAGAAAGTCGGCGATGAGATTACGACGCTTGACACGAGCACCTTCGAGTACCGCGAGCGCCAGAAGCCCAAATTCGCTTCGCTGGAAACGGCGAAGCAGATGGACAAGCTCGAAGACCGGTTGAAGACATTGATATACGCCAAAGACCGCGCAGGCGAATTCCTCTGGCGCACGACTTCCGAGGCGTTGATCTACGCCGCCAATCGCATTCCCGAAATCGCTGACAACATCGTCGAGATTGACAACGCGATGAAATGGGGCTTCGCGCACGAACTTGGCGTGTTTGAAACGTGGGACGCAATCGGTGTCGAACAATCGGTCGCCAGAATGCGTGAAGAAGGCCGCGCAGTCCCAGCCAACGTCGAGAAGATGCTGGCCGCCGGAGCGAAGAGTTTTTACCAGACCGAAAACGGCGCGCGACATTACTTCGATTTCGCTTCGGGCCAGTACAAACCTGAGCGCCAAGTCGCAGGCATTACGATCCTGAAGTCGCTCAAGGACCAGAACAAGGTCATCAAGAAGAACGCGGGCGCGAGCCTGATTGATCTGGGCGACGGCGTGGCGTGCGTCGAGTTCCACTCGAAGATGAACGCGCTGGGGCAGGATCAGATCGGGATGATCCAGCACGCGGTCAAAGAAGTCGAAAAGAATTTCCAGGGTTTGGTCATCGGCAATCAGGGAGAGAATTTTTCCGCCGGCGCGAACATAATGATGATCCTGTTGGCGGCGCAGGAAGGCGAATGGGATGAGCTGGCGCTGGCCGTGCGGCAGTTTCAGAGCACGACGATGAGCTTGCGTTATTCAACGAAGCCAGTGGTCGTCGCGCCGCATCATCTGACGCTGGGCGGCGGATGCGAGATGGTTCTGCATTCGGACCGGGCGGTGGCGGCGGCTGAAACTTACATCGGTTTAGTTGAAGTCGGCGTCGGACTGATTCCCGGCGGAGGCGGAACGAAAGAGATGGCCGTGCGCGCGGCTGAAATCGCCGAAAGCACGCCGGGCGCGGATCATTTCGAGATCCTCCGGCGCAACTTCGAGATGACCGCGATGGGCAAAGTCGCCACGAGCGCGGTCGAAGCGAAGAACTGGGGCTTGATGCGACGGCAGGATCGCGTCGTGATGAACGACCGGCGCGTGATCGAAGAGGCGAAGCAAACGGTTTTGACGCTGACGCGCGAAGGTTACGTGGCGCCACAACCAAAACAGGACGTGCTGGTGTTGGGCGAACAGGCGCTGACGAAATTCAAGCTCGGAATGCATATGATGAAGCGCGGCGGTTACATCTCGGATCACGACGCGCTGATCGGACTCAAGATCGCCGAAGTGGTGTCGGGCGGCAACCTGACACGACCGACGCGAGTGAATGAGCAGTATCTGCTTGATCTGGAACGCGAAGCGTTTGTCAGTTTGTGCGGGACGCGGGCGACGCAGGAGCGGTTGGCGCATATGCTGAAGACGGGTAAGCCGCTGAGGAATTAGATTTCTGGCGTGGCGCAATTTGACAGATTGCGCCACGATTCTCGTTGAGACAGTTATGTCAACACCACAAACACAGATTGTTACCGAACCAAAACCCCATCGTTGGACGCGCGAAGAGTATTACAAAATGGGAGAGCAGGGCTTTTTCCAGGACAGGCGCGTCGAACTGATCGAAGGAGAGGTGATTGAAATGAGTCCAGTCTACGCCCCGCACGTTACTTCGGTCATGGCAACCACGGAAATTCTTCGCGAGGTCTTCGGTAAGGGTTGGCTGATCCGCGAGGAAAAGCCTCTCGGTTTAGGAATTAACTCTGATCCGGAGCCGGATGTGGTAGTTGTTGCGGGCAAACGCGGCGATTTCAAGGACGCTCACCCGACGACAGCGGCGCTGATCATCGAGGTCGCCGATTCATCGTTGTCGTATGATAGAACTTATAAAGCCAGCCTCTATGCTAAAGCCGGAATCACCGACTACTGGATCGTGAATTTGCAGGAACGCCAAATTGAAGTTTATCGCCGCCCGATGGTTGACGCCAATGCGCGATTCGGATTCAGCTACGCCGATAAGATGATTTTCAAAGAAGGCGATTCGGTGAAGCCGCTGGTCAAGCCGAAAGCGGCGATTGCTGTCGCAGATTTACTGCCATAGACGGAGAAAGTTTTATGGAAACGAACGAAATGATCGCCAGTCAAAACATTCAACAAGCAGTGATCGCAAAACTTGCTTTGCTCTCGCTTGAACAGCAAAAGCAGGTGCTTGCTTTTACGGAAGAGATCGCGTGTAGCGAGCTTCCAGGCTCAAGTTTCCGCGCAATGTTTGAGGATGCGGCAAAAGACGTTCCGTTGGAGGACTGGGAACAAGTACCGGCTGACGCTTCGTCAAATATAGATCGTTATCTTTACGGAGACCTGCTGAAATGAACGCTGTTTTCGCCGATACGATCTACTGGGTTTCCGGTCTCAACCCGCGAGATCAGTGGCACGCGGCGGTGGTTCGCGCTGAAGCCGCGCTGGGCAATGTCCAAATTGTCACGACAGAGTCGGTGTTGATCGAGGTGCTCAATTTTTATGCCGAGTACAAAACAACCCTTCGGCAGGCGGCTGCGCGCCTGGTGAGAAACACTTTGAGTAATCCCGTTGTCGAGGTCGTCGAGCATTCACACGAAACATTGCTCGCCGGCCTTGAACTTTACGAAGCGCGTCCCGACAAAGGCTACAGTCTGACCGACTGCATCTCCATGAACCTGATGCGCGAGCGCGGCATCAACGAAGCTTTAACCCACGACCATCATTTCGAGCAGGAGGGCTTCACTATCCTGTTCTAGCAAGGAGAGATCGATTATGCGTGAAGCAGTAATCGTCAATGCGCTGCGCACCGCCGTCGGCAAAGCCCCGCGCGGCTCGCTCAAAGACACGCGGCCTGATGATCTGGCCGCCCAGGTGATCAAAGAGTTGATGACGCGCACGCCCGAAGTCAAACCGGAGGACGTGGAAGACGTGGTCATCGGTTGCGCCACGCCCGAAGCCCAGCAGGGGATGAATATGGCGCGGCAAGCGGCGTTGCTCGCGGGCCTGCCCAACTCGTCTTCGGCGGTCACGATCAATCGCTTCTGTTCGTCGGGCTTGCAGGCCATCGCGCAGGCCGCCGAGCACATTATGTGCGGCTTTTCGGAAGTGGCCGTCGGCGGTGGAGCCGAATCAATGTCGTTGCTGCCGATGGGCGGCCACAACCTGTCGCCGAACCCGACACTGGTGGACGCCTATCCCGACACTTATCTCAATATGGGGTTGACGGCTGAAAACCTGGCGCGCAAATACGGCGTCACGCGAGAACAGGCCGATGAATTTTCAGTCCGTTCGCACCGCAACGCCGCAGCCGCGATTGATTCTGGCCGGTTCAAAGAAGAGATAGCGCCAGTCACAGTCGCGATTCGTGATTTGCAGTCCGATGTCAAAGGCCGCGCGAAGATTCGGGTGACCGAAACTGTGTTCGACACTGATGAGGGCGTGCGGCGCGACACTTCGGTCGAAGGTCTGGCGAAACTTCGCCCAGCTTTCCACGTCAAAGGCACTGTGACGGCAGGCAATTCATCACAGACTTCCGACGGAGCGGCGGCGGCGCTGGTGATGTCACGCGAGCGAGCAGAAGCTCTGGGGCTGAAACCGATGGCGCGGTTTGTCGCGTTCGCCACGGGCGGCGTGGCGCCGGAAGAGATGGGCATCGGCCCGGTCGTCGCGATTCCGAAAGCGCTGAAGGTCGCCGGATTGAAACTCGAAGACATTGATCTGATCGAACTCAACGAAGCGTTTGCCGCCCAGGCATTGTCGGTGATCAAGGAGTTGAACCTCGATCTCGAACGTTTGAACGTCAACGGCGGCGCGATTGCTCTAGGCCATCCGCTAGGCTGCACCGGAGCGAAGCTCACCGCGACGCTGCTTTATGAAATGAATCGGCGCAAGGCGCGTTACGGGATGGTCACGATGTGCGTCGGCGGCGGAATGGGCGCCGCAGGAATTTTTGAAAATCTGATGAGATAGAAAAGGAGAATCATATGGCAGCGCCACAAACATCAATCGTCAAAGGCGGTAGTTTCCTCATCACCGAAACCGCGCCGGAGAGCGTCTTCTCGCCGGAGGATTTCACCGAAGAGCACCGGATGATTGCGCAGACGACGAATGAATACCTGGAGAAAGAAGTTGTTCCGAACAGCGCGCGCATCGAAGAGAAAGATTACGAGTTGCAGCGGCAACTGCTGCAAAAGGGTGGCGAGCTGGGACTGCTGGCCGCGAGCATTCCCGAAGCTTACGGCGGATTGGCGCTCGATCACGTCTCCAGCACGCTGATCTCGGAATATCTCTCCGGCCAGGGTTCGTTTGTCACCACCTTCGGCGCCACGACCAGCATCGGCACGCTGCCCATCGTTTACTTCGGTAACGAGGAGCAGAAGAAGAAGTACCTGCCGAAGCTGGCGACGGGCGAGTGGGTCGGCGCTTACTGCTTGAGCGAATCGGGGTCGGGTTCCGACGCGCTCGCCGCCAAGACGACCGCGCGATTGAACGCCGAAGGCACGCACTGGATTTTGAACGGCGAGAAGATGTGGATCTCGAATGGCGGCTTCGCCGACGTCTACATCGTTTTCGCCAAAGTGGATGGCGAGAAGTTCACCGGCTTCATCGTCGAACGCAACGATCCGGGCGTCAGCCCCGGCGCCGAAGAGCACAAGCTGGGGCAGCGCGGTTCGTCAACCACGCCGCTGTTGTTACAGGAAGCGAAGATTCCGAAAGACCGCCTTCTGGGCGAAATTGGCAAAGGCCACTTGATCGCGTTCAACATCCTGAACTTTGGCCGCTTCAAACTCGGCGCAGGTTGTGTCGGCGGCAGCAAGCGCACGCTCGGACTCGCCGCCAAGTACGCCGCCGAGCGCCGTCAATTCGGCGTGCCGATCGCCACGTTCGGCGCGATCAAATACAAACTGGCCGAGATGCTCACTCGCACTTACGTGGGCGAATCCGCCGTCTACCGCACCGTTGGTTTGATCGAAGACCGCGAGAGCACGATAGATAAGAGCAATCTGGCGGAAGTGCTCGCAGCCATCGAGGAGTACGCAGTCGAGTCTTCGATCCTCAAAGTCGCGGGCAGCGAAATTCTGGCTTACATCGCTGATGAAGCCGTGCAGATTTACGGCGGCAACGGCTTCACGAGCAGCTACCCGGTCGAAGCCATCTACCGCGACAACCGCGTCAACCGCATCTTCGAAGGCACGAACGAGATCAACCGCTTGCTGATTCCCGGCCAATTGCTCAAACGCGCGATGAAAGGTCATCTGCCGCTGCTCGCCGCCGCGCAGAAACTTCAGGAAGAGTTGCTTTCTCCGCCTTCGTTTGACATGGACGAAGACGACGCGCCGCTCGCGGAAGAGCGACGGCTGGTGGCCAACTCGAAGAAGGTCGCGCTGGCGGTGCTCGGAACCGCGGCGCAGAAGTTCATGATGGGATTGGAGAAGCAGCAGATGATCCTGACGTGGGCCGCTGACATCATCATCGAATCGTATTTGATGGACAGCGCGCTGGGCCGCACGCTCAAGAAGATCGCGCGCGACGGAGCGGAGAAGCACGAAACCGCGATTGACGCGACCAGGCTCTACATCAACGATGCGATGGGCCGCATTGAATCGGCGGCAAAGAACGCGCTGGCTGCGACGGTCGAAGGCGACGAGTTGCGGACGCTGCTGGCCGCGCTGCGCCGCTTCACAAAATACACGCCGCTCAACACGTCGGCAATCCGTGAACGGTTGGCTGACAAGGTTGTGGCGGCAGGTGGGTACATCTTCTGAGCGTTGCGCTGGTTTAAGCCGCTCTATTTCGTTAGGTATAATCCTCAAGCGTTCACAGGCATCTGACACGCAACTGTAGCCAGCGGCGATGAGGATGCTGATCATCAAGGTGAGGTAAATCTCGATGACTGAAACGGTAACTTTAGAGCAAGTAGCGACGCTAGCGTCGCAATTGCCGCCGCAGGAGCAACTGAAGCTCCTGGCGCGCATCAGCGAGTGGTTGAGCGCTCTCAACCCGCTGGTTCGAGAGAGCGACGATGCGCTCGTGCAGCGTGAGCGAGAAGCGCGGGCGGAAGCAGTTTTAGCTTTGTGTGACGCCGCCGCCGCGCAGTTTGTGGGCGACTCGGACGCGGCAGAAGATATTCGTCAAATGCGCGAAGAGAGAAGGTTGTGCGTGGGCTAGCCACAGTTGCTGATGCCGACCTTGCTCTGCAAGCCCTTGCCGCCGCTGGAGTCCAACTTCTCACTCATCCTGGCGCTGTGAAACGCGCTCGCGAAATCGCCCGCCAATTCAGCCAGCCGAAGATTTACGACTCTCTCTACGCCGCGCTCGCCGAATTACGCGGGTGTGAATTCTGGACGGCGGACAAGAACTTCTACGACGCGGTGAAACCCGCCCTACCATTCGTGAAGTATCTGCCGGACTATCCGTGAAAGAAGGAGAGTGAAGGGAGAAGCCGATAATGCCTGTAGACAAGACCAATCCGATCATTGACGCCTGGGCGCAGCCGGCGCTCGCCAAGGCGCTGGCAAAGCTGCCTGAGATCGCGCGGCTCTTCAAACAATCCGGCTCATCGCATCTGCTCGAAACCGGTTTGACTTCGGAGCAGACCGTCGAAGCGATGGATCGCGCGGGCATTCAGACGCTGATGCTTTCGGCCTGGCGCCGTCCCGGCCAGTGGGTGATCCACAACGACGAAGTCGCCGAGATGGTTCGCCAATTCCCTGATCGCTTTGTCGGCGTTGCGACGGTAAATTTGGAGAAACCGGTCGAAGCTGTTCGTGAATTGGATCGCGCGGTGAAAGAACTCGGCTTCAAAGCTCTGCGCATCGTGCCCTGGCTGTGGAATCGCCCGCCGAACGACAAGTTCTACTTCCCTCTCTACGTCAAATGCATCGAGCTGGACATCCCGTTCTGCACTCAGGTCGGGCACACTGGCCCGCTGATGCCTTCGGAGACGGGACGACCAGTTCCTTACCTCGACGAAGTCGCGCTGACTTTTCCCGAATTGAAGATTGTGGCGGGGCACATCGGCTTTCCGTGGACGGACGAAATGATCGGCGTGGCTTGGAAGCACGAGAATGTTTACATTGACACGTCAGCCTATTTGCCGCGCTACTATCCGCCACCACTCCTGCATTACCTGAAAACCTACGGCAAAGAGAAAGTGCTTTTCGGAACCAACTTCCCCCAGCTTTCGCTCGAAAAATGTGTGCAGCAGGTCGAAGAGCTTGGGCTGCCCGATGAGGCGAAGGAGAATTTCCTTTACCGAAATGCAGAGAGAGTTTTCAAGCTTGCGGCCTGATTGATTCGACAACCTCTGGCGTCAATTTCCATGCGCATCGAAAAACTCGTCATCCCAACGCCATTCCCGGTCGGCCCGATCAACGTCTACCTGGTCGTTGACGACCCGATCACGCTCGTGGACACGGGGCCGAAAACCGACGAAGCCGTCGCCGCCTTGCGCGATCAATTGCGCAAACTCGGATTCAAAACCGAAGCCATCAAGCGCATCATCCTCACGCACACGCACGAAGACCACTGCGGGTTGGCGGGAATGTTGCAGCGCGAATCCGGCGCGCGCGTTTACGTTCATGAATGGGAGTTCCAGAACATCTCCGAACATCGCCACACGCGGGTCAACCACGACCTGCTCAAACGCGCGGGCGCGCCGCAGGAGGAATTGGAGCGGATGGCGGCGCGCTACCAGTTGATTCACCATTTCGCCGACGCTGTCGAAGATGTCGAAGCTTACCGCGACGAACAGGAGTTCGTCTTCGCTTCGGGCGCGTTGCGGGTCGTTCACACGCCAGGCCATACTCCGGGAAGTTGTTGTCTGTTGCGCGAAAGCAATCGCCTGATGCTCACAGGCGACACAATCCTCAAAACCATCACTCCGAATCCCGTCTTGAATCCCGACCCGATTGATCCGCGCCGCCGCTTTCCGGCATTGGGCGAATACTTAGTCTCGCTGGCTCGCATCCGCGCGCTGGCTCCGACGTTGCTCAAAACTTCGCACGGCGACGATGTGGCCGATTACGAGGAACATTTCCATCGCCTTGTTCGTCACATCCACGAACGGCTGGCCAAAGTCATCAGCCTAGTTCCCAAACAGGGCATCACCGCCTGGGAGATGTCGAAACAGATGTTTCCCTCAGTCAAAGACATCAACCGCTTTCTGGCTGTTTCGGAAGCGGTGGCGAACCTGGATCTGGCTGTGGCTGAAGGGAAGTTGCTGATGGAACAGGGCGATGAAAGCGATCTGTATCGTCGCATCTGACCTGCCTGCCTCTCATCGAAAGCCTTTTTCCCTGTGTCTCAAATTTTTACAATATGTTTACAGCCGATTAACAACTGCTTGACCGCAATGAGCGATAATGTTCACTTGCGGCGGAAGGCTTTCAAAATCTTTTTAATTGATAGTTGAAACCTCGTCGCTTTTCAGGTCACTAACCGGGTGAAAATGAAAAAATATAGATCGTTTTGATGAGAATCGTAATAAACTGCACCTGTTAGGATTGCCAGAGCCGTATCTGCCGTTGAAACGATTAGAAACGATCTGATGTCGAAATGATTCGAAAAATGGAGAGAAGGACCCGAGCGCTGCCTTTGAAGTATTAAACGCGGTGTTCATAACGACGGAGTTCAAGATGAGTGGCAAAAATGTCATACGAACGATACTCATCCTCGCGTTGATCGTCACGGCTCACACGATCAAACCGTTCTCGATCAAAAGCGTCACCAACCATCTTCTTTACTCGACCAGGTCATTCAAATTTGTCCTGCCGGTTCGATTGCGTGATAACTTCGATCACGCCAATTACCTGGCGCTCAATTTGAGCAACAGCCTGTTCGAGACCGGCAAAGGCATTCAGGGTTTTGTGCAAAACTCGATGGGGGATCTGGCGTTTGCCCCCATCAAAGTTCAGCCCCTGGATGAAGTCAACAAGAGCGCAACCAAACCCCGCACGAAACCGAAATCGTCGGCGCCTGCCAAACGAATTAACCGAACCGAGAAAAACGACACCGCTGATTTGATCGCCAGCGTAAACTCCGATGAGATCGCGCCCGTCGAATTGCCGCCTGCGCCCGCGATTGACGCGACCTCGGTTGCCTTGCCTGTCTTCCAACCCTGCCTGACAAAAGTTTTCACCGCCAGAGCAGTTATCAATGCAAGGCTGCAACCGGTTGAGGTTCTGCTAGCGTTGAAGAGAAGTGATTGCCAGAAACTAGGGGCTACGCAGAATCCGGTGATCGTGTGGATCGAAGAGGCGAGAAAGCTGAAAGCGACTGTGCGGATTGCCGAGAAGCCCAAGGTTCAGAAGGTCGCCGTGATCGCTTCGGAATGCGAGGATCAGAAGACCGAAGTCATAACCGAAGAGCTTGAAGTTGAAGTCGCGGAGCCGGAAGAGGAAATCATAGCGCCTCAGGAGACCGAGGAGCGGGATTTAGGCCCACTTTCGGCGCCAATTGAAAAATGTGTCAGGGAGCCGTAATTCTTCGCAGGGTATAGGTAAAACAAAGGGCGAGACGCTGTCCATTACGTCTCGCCCAATTTTTTTGTAGTGGGACAAATAAGCGCCTACGGCTTCGATTTTTGACCGCGCTCTTTCATGGCTTTCTCGGCCTCTTCGTAAGCCCCGCCTTCGACCTTGCCCAATTGCAGCGCCATCTCGTAAGCCGCCGTCGCTTCAACCGAGAGTTTTTCCGCCAGCGACGGGTTGGTCTCGACGATGAAATCCAGAATCTTCGCCGCCGCGACATAGCTGCGTTGCATCAGCCACTTCTCGGTTTCAGGTGAAGCGCTCTTGGCCGCTTGCCGGTAATATTCGATGGCGACGAACAGAGCCTCTTCGACCTTGTCGCCATCTTCCAACGCAGTTGCCTTCTTGCTCGCCACTTCGGCCAATCCGAACAGCACGCGCGCATTGTTCGGCTTCTCTTTCAACGCCGATTCGAGCGCCGTTTTAGCGTCGTCATATTTGCGCGCTTTGATCATCTGGTCGGCTTCGACGATTCGCGCGACCAGTTTTTCGTCGGCGTTTGAAATCGTGGGCGGGGGAACGGGAGCGAGCGTCGCTTCGGTGCGCAACTGTTTGACGCGGGTCAGCCGTTGCGCGTATTCATCCAACCGTTTCGATTCGCGATCGAAATCAATGTTCTTGAGCAGCTCAGCGAAATAATCGCGCACGTTGACGCCGACGGCTTCAAATGCCTTCACTTGGTCGTAGAAGTGATAGACCAGCACCGCGCCGCGGTCGTAACCCAGACTCAACTCGTAGATCGCTTCGTCTTCACTCGATTTGCGGCGAGTGGCGTAACCCAGCGCGTCCATTCGCGCGTCGGTCGCGCGCACCAGCGAGTCGGTGATCAGGTAATAAGCGCTGCGATCGGCGTACTCCTGATTGAGTCGGTCACCACGCGATTCCATCAGCTTCTTCAGCGGGCCGCGGATCGCTGCGACCTCCTTTATCTGACGTTCAGTCAGCGGGTCAATTACGAAAGTCAGGAAAGCGCGGCGCATCGCCTCAACGTTCGGTTCGGTTGTCGGCCCGAGCAGCAGGAAGTAGGTGTCGCGCACCACGCGGAGGTTGGCCGCGCCCGTGGCGTTGAGCAAGTCGGGCAAGATCACGAACTGGCGGATGCGGTTCGGGATGTCGAGCGGCGATTCCTTTTGAGCGTCTTTCTTCTCGCCCTTTTTCTCAGGCGCTTTGACGGGCGGCCCGGACGTTCGGCGCGGGATGTAAAGCGGCGGCAATTCCAGGACCGGCTCGGTGTGCAAGTAAGACAACACGCTGCCGAGAGCCACTCCAGCCACAGCGCCATAGGTTTGCGCGACGTTCACATAAGCCGTCACGTATTTCGGCATCAATTTTGAAAATCCCGTCACCCGATAAAACTCTTCGAGCAGCAATGCGAAATCCGTGATCTCACGCACGTCTTCCGGCAGGCGTTCCGCCGGCACGTCAATCGTGAACGCGGGCGGTTCGGTCAAGCTGAGCGCCAGGCTCAGATAAGGCGCGACCGCCGCAGCGTCAGTCGCGCCTTTGCGATGCGCCTGAAAATAATCGCGGAGACGCCGAACCAGGTCGGGATTGGTGTTTTTCAAATCCTCGCGGATTTGCTGTCGCAGCGCGGAAAGCTGGCGATGGCCGGATTCATAATCGTAACCGGCCAGGTTGAGCGCGGTCATCGTCACAATCACGCGCCGGTCAACCGCGATCTCCGTGTTGACGTCGGCCAGCGAAAGATTCGGACGGTCGGCCAGCGGCAGCTTCCGGCGATCAATGATCGGCGGTTCCTGTTTTTGCGGCGGCTGTTGCGGCTGCGCCTGGTTCTGTTTTTGCTGTGGCGTTGATGGGCTTGATGATTGCGGTTGAGATTGTTGCGCGGCGGCATTAAGGCTCAACGCAATCAGCAGCGTCAGAGTAGTCAGAGCAGTTCTTTTCATCTTCGATTCAATTCCTTTTCCGAAATCCATTCGGCGGTCTCCAAAAACCAGCAGTAATGGAACAGATGGCCATCCAAATCTTGCGATTGAAAATTGCGCGCATCTTGTCTTGATTGGATTTAGGAGGGAATTATAGCCCATCAGGCTGGGGCGTGTCGCGTGAGAGGACTTTTGATGGAACGCGGATCAACGCGCATAAAACTCGCGAAAGCGCGCGCGAAAATCCACGCTCCGTTCACTCGTATCTTAACGCCTCGATCGGATCGAGCCGAGCCGCCTTCCAGGCTGGCCACAGACCGAACCCCACGCCCAATCCTACTGAAACAACGAACCCGACGACCGGCGCCCACAGCGGGACGAAAGTCGGCATCACCATCTTAACGATCTCGGCTGCGATCCAGCCGAGCAGAATCCCGACCAGCCCGCCGAATCCGGTCAGCGTCGCGGCTTCGACCAGAAACTGCAAGACGATGTCGCGGCGGCGCGCGCCGATTGCCTTTCGCACGCCAATCTCTTTCGTGCGTTCAGTCACCGACACGAGCATAATGTTCATCACCCCGATGCCGCCGATCAGCAAACCCACGCTCGAAATCGCGATCATCAGCATAAAGATGCCGCCGGTGATCGCGCCGAACTGTTCAATGATCCCCTTCGACGTGATGATCCCGAAGTTGTCCGGCTGGCTGTAGGCGACTTTGCGCCGTTTGCGCAGCACCTGGCGAATCTCGTCAACGGCTTGTTCGATCTTGCCCGGCGCAGCCTGCGCCATCACAAAGTTCTCTTTCACGTTCGGATAAATCTTCCGGATCGTCTCGTAGGGAATGTAGACCGCGCGGTTCTCGTTTCCCGGATCGTCCGATGGCGAAATGAAAAGCTCGCGCTTTTTGAGCACGCCGATCACACGGTAGTTGCGGCCATTGATCGTGATCTCGCGCCCGAGCGCGTTGACGTTCGGGAAGAGCGTGTTGGCCACGTCGCGTCCGATGACGCACAAGTCGGCTCGCGTCGCGTTCTCGCCGTCGTAAAAGAACCGCCCCTCGGTCACTTCGGAAGTGCCCATTCGGAAGAAAGACGGCATTACGCCTTGCACCGTGGCGTTGATCATCTCGGTATCCTGATAGCGAATCTTGACGCGGTCGGCCATCGGCCCCGCCATAAAATCCACCGGCGACATAAACGCCGTGACTTCCAGCACCGATGGACATTCGGCGCCAATCGCCACGGCGTCCTCGTAACTGATCGGCTTGCGCATGCGCTCTTCGGCTGACGGATTGAAGTTGAACCCCGGCTCGAATTTGAAGATGTAGATCGAGTTCGTGCCGTAAGATTCGATCTCCTTCGAAAAGCCGGTGTCAATGCCCGACACGAACGCCGCAATCACAATCACCGTCATCGTCCCGACCACCACGCCGAGGATGGTCAGGAACGAACGGAGCTTGTTCTGCCAGAGCGTGTCGAGCGCCATCAAAATGTTTTCGCGAAAATCATTGCGGGTCATAAAAACCTCAATGGATGTCTACTTGTTTTTTCTTCCGCCGCTCTTGTCTTTCTTCGCCGGCTTGAGCTGCCTCTCTTCCGGCGCTCTTCCAATTCTCAGATCGCCATTCAGGATCATCTCACAAGCCTTCAACACCTGCTCCTCAAAATCCACCGCGTCGGCAGGGATAAGCAGCCAGGGATGTTTGCCAATTTTCCCAATCCCGGCATCGCGCGCTGATGAAAACTCCTGCGCAAGGCTGTGGTAATGTTCGGGCGTGGTGGCCAGCGATACGCCTTTGAAGTTCGGCCACTTTTCCTGATCGTAAAGAAAGAGGGTCATCTTCTCGCCGATGTAAACGACGAAGCCGCCGAACATCGGTTTGAGGATCGGCGAAAGTTGGTTAAGCTCATCCGGCACGAAGCTGAAAGGCACTTTCTTTCTAACGGAGTGAATCATGAATTTCTACCTCATCATCGTTCCGGCGCTGGTTTTGTCGCTTTGTATGATTATCAATTTACTTGTTCTGAAAAGACGTGATGAGCGTCAATTCGCGGAACACGAACGCGACAGCAGAAAAATGCTGGGCAGAAAAATGAAGACCGACAGGCCTTAATCGCCATTTTTCTGCCTGCCATTTTTCTGCTTTCTATGGATTGCGTAGCGTGAAACTTGCTTTCATTCCGCCCGCAACGCCACAATCGGATCAAGATTCGCCGCCCGCCACGCTGGATAAACTCCCGCAATCAACCCCACACTTCCCGAAACAAACAACGCCGTCGCCACAGCCAGCAACGGCAGCGCAGTCGGAATCGGCGTCAACGTTGCGACCAATTTACTCAGGCCGTAAGCGATGCTCACTCCGATGGCTCCGCCGGAGAGCGCCAGCGCGATTGATTCGGCCAGGAACTGTTTCAGGATGTCGCGGCGGCGCGCACCCAAACTCTTGCGAATGCCGATCTCTTTCGTCCGCTCGGTCACGCTGACCAGCATAATGTTCATAATCACGATGCCGCCGACGACCAGCGCAATCGAGGTCACGCCGATGGCCACAGTCTGGATCGTGCCGAAAATTCTCTCGCGCAGATTGTTGACGGCGCTCGGCGTAATGACGCCGAAATTGTCTTTCTCTTCGGGCTTCAATTTGCGGCGCGTGCGAATGACGACTCGCGCTTCGTCAATCGCGTCTTGATAACTTGTTTCGTTCGACGAAGTGAGGAGTAGTTGGATCGAGCGGCGATTGCCGTAAATGTTCATGAATGTCGTGAGCGGGATCGAGACGAATTTGTCGCGCGATTGACCGAAGACCGTGCCCAGAGCCTTCGCCACGCCCACGACCTCGAACGGGCGTCCGTCAATTTTGATCTTCTGGCCGATGGGCGAGCGCGTGGGGAAAAACCTGTCAGCCACATCCGCTCCGATGAAGCAGACAGCACGGGAGCTAATCTCCTCAGCGGGAGTGATCGGGCGGCCTTCCGAAAAATCCTTGTTCTGAATCTCGACCATGTTGGCCGTGATCGCCTGCAGGCTGACGCCGAAGAGCGTTTGCGTGCCGTGTTTGACTTCGCACTGTGTCTCTTCCTGCGCGCCTACGTCCTTGATTGCGCCGCCCCGCGCGGCCCGCAACGCTTCCAGGTCGTCCATCGTCACATCTTTGTTCCGCCGCCGCGCCTGTTCGTAATTGTCGAGGCTCGAAAAATCCTCAATCGAAAATTTCTGCACGCTGAAGGCATTGGTGCCGATGTTGGCGATCTTTTCGTCAACGTATTTGTTGAAGCCTTCGATCAGCGACACGACCACGATCACGGTCGCCACGCCGAAGATCACGCCGAGCAAAGTCAGGAACGACCGTAGCTTGTGCGACCAGATTGCGTCGGCGGCAAGTTTTATGGACTCGAAAATATTCATAGCCGTGTACTCATCACGCCGTTTTACGAATTAAACAATAGGATGTTCAATGAAACAAGGAGAATATTGGCGGGAACCCTGGCGGAAGAAGTCACGGCGAGCGGTTCGGTTCAATTCGTTTCTGTCAGCTTCGGCTCGCCGGTTCAAGACCCGATAACGAGCCGAAGCCTTTACCGGTTCGCAGTTTCTATTGCTGCCGTTTTTCCAGATACGCCCGTTTGATCACGGGCAGGTCTTTCACTTTTTCAGTTCCCGGTTCCGTCGGGACGTTAGAGATGATCTGGACGTTGTTCAACCCCTGGATCACCTCGCCGAAGACAGTGTACTGGCCATCCCAACCCGGGTTCGGCCGCAGGCAGATGAAAAACTGGCTCGACGCGCTGTTCGGATCGTTCGCTCGCGCCGCGCCGACCGTGCCGCGAATGAACGGTCGTGTGCTGAATTCGGCGGGTACTTTCGGCTGATTCGGGTCTCCCATCCCCCACAAACCACGATTGCCGCCGCCGCGAGTCTGCGGGTCGCCACCCTGGATGATGAAATCGGGCAGCACTCGGTGGAAGCCGGTGCCGTCATAAAATTTCGCGTTGATCAGCTTCTTGAAGTTCTCGACGTGGCGTGGCGCGACATCGGGGTAGAGCGCGATCTTGAAATTGCCGTAGTCGGTCTCGAATACCGCGACTTCATCATCGAACACGGGCGATCCCGCGGGCTTTGGCGTGGGCGCGGACGATGAACCGCTCGAGCCGCTGTTTACAGCCGTGTTGTTGGAGCAGGCGAATGCGAAAACGCCCAGCAGAAAAGCGACAAAAAGATTTTTCGTGATTTTCATAGCGTGTGGTTGTTTATCCATCCAACTTCTTCTTCAAAATGTCATTGACCGCTTGCGGGTTGGCTTTGCCGCCGGAGGCTTTGAGCGCCTGGCCGACGAAAAAGCCCATCAATTGGGTCTTACCGCTGCGATACCGTTCGAGCTGTTGCGGGTTGGCCGCGATCACTTCGTCAACGATCTTCTCAATCGCCGAAGAGTCTGTGATCTGCACCAGCCCTTTCTCTTTGACAATCTCCGCCGGCGCCTTGCCCGTGGCGAACATTTCGACGAAGACGTCTTTCGCGATCTTGCCAGAGATCGTCTGGTCGTCAACGAGGCGAATCAGCGCGCCCAGGTCTTCGGCTTTGATCTTACAAGCAGTGATGTCAATATCCGCGTTTTTCAATTCGCGCAGCAGTTCGGACAGAATCCAGTTCGCGGCGGCGCGATGGTTGTTCGCGGTTTTGGCCGCTGTCTCGAAGTAATCTGCCAACTCGCGCTCGCTCGTCAGCGTGAACGACTCGTCGGCGCTCAGGTCGTAATCGCGCATAAAACGCTGACGGCGCGCTTCGGGCAGCTCAGGCAATCCGGCCCGCAAAGATTCGACCCAGGCCGCAGACACTTCGAGCGGCGGCAGATCGGGTTCTGGAAAATAGCGGTAATCGTGCGCGTCTTCCTTCGAGCGCATCGTGACTGTCTTGCCTTCCTTCTCGTTCCAGAGCCGGGTCTCCTGCGTAATCTTTCCGCCGGTCTCCAACACGGTGATCTGCCGGTCAATCTCGTATTCAATCGCCTTTTGCAGGAACCTGAGCGAATTGACGTTCTTGATCTCGGCCTTCACTCCGAGCTTTTCCTGACCGGCCGGGCGCACCGAAACGTTCGCATCGCAGCGCAGATTGCCTTCTTCCATATTGCCATCGCAGACGCCGATGTATTGCAGCGTGCGGCGCAGGAAGTTGACGTAATCGTAAGCTTCCCAACTCGAACGGAACTCCGGCTCGCTGACGATTTCCAGCAGCGGCGTACCCGCGCGGTTCAGATTGACATAAGATTTCGTCGGGTCACCGATGTCGTGAACGGATTTTCCGGCGTCTTCTTCGATGTGCGCGCGGGTGAGGCCAAAGCGTTTAATGCGCCACTCGCCCGCCCGTCCACCTTCGTCACGCTCGCTGGTCAGGATTTCGACCGCGCCATGTTCCGAAAATGGCTGGTCGTATTGCGAAATCTGATAACCCTTCGGCAGATCGGGATAGAAATAATTTTTCCGCGCGAAGATTGATTCGCTGTTGATCTTCAGGTTGAGCGCGGCGGCGGCTTTGCCAGCGTTCTTCACGGCTTCACGATTGAGCACGGGCAATGCGCCGGGCAAACCCAGGCACACGGGACAGGTGTTGCTGTTCGGCTCCTGGCCGAATTGGGTCGAACAGGCGCAAAAGATTTTCGACTCGGTGTTGAGCTGGGCGTGGACTTCGAGGCCGATGACGGCTTCCCAACCTTCTTTCACTGCTTCTCTCCTTGCAAAAAGTACCGCAGGCTGTCTAGCCTGCGGAGGGCTTGGTTAATGAGACATTCAGTTTCAACCAAGCGGCTTGATGATGAAGCCTTCCGCAGGCTAGACAGCCTGCGGTACGTCGCGCGCCACGGAAGCGGGATTATAGCACGGCGAATTTATTGACGCGGCCACGCCGTTCTCGTTCACAGCAACTGTTCGAGAAGCTTCGCCAGCGCGTTGCGGGCGACCGTACGGCGGTAATGTTCTGTCGAGCGCATATCGGTGATTGGCGAAATATCCTGTGGAATCATCTGGCAGGCTTGCTGGAAGCGCTCTCGGTCGAGCGGCGCGCCGGTCAGCAGCTTTTCGGTTTGAGTGGCGCGTAACACGGTCGGCGCCACGCTGCCAACGCCGATGCCGATAGATTTAATCGTTCTCTCCACCACTTGCGCTTTCATCGCCATCACAACTTTCGATATCGCCTGCGCGCGCCGCGTGCCGACTTTGAAGAAGAAAGATCGCTCGTCGTCTTTCAGCTTCGGCAATCTCACCGCCAGCAGAAGCTCGTCAGGCTCCATCACTGTTTGGCGATAGCCGGTGTAAAACTGATTGAAGGCAACCTGTCTGACGCCTCGGCTGTTGCCGATCTCGACCTCGGCGTCGAACGCCGCGAGCACAGGCAGGCTGTCGCCAGCGGGAGAAGCGTTGACGATGTTGCCACCGATCGTGCCGCGGTTTTGAATTTGAATCGCGCCGATGGTTCGTGAGGCTTCGATCAGAGCGGGAATGCTTTGTTGGATAAGAGAGGATTTGATCAGTTGCGTGTAGGTTGTCAGCGCGCCGATGCGAATCGTTTCGCCTTCGTCGCTGACGCCGCGCAATTCGTTCAGACGCCAGATGTCAATGAATTCAGGCGCGTCGAGTTGGTGGGCGTTCATCAGAACCATCAAGTCCGTGCCGCCGGCGATGATCTTGGCGTTCCGGCCACGCTCGGCCAGCAGATCGTATGCTGCGCCAAGAGTGGCGGGAGAGAAGGTTGTCGGGTGGTAAGACATATTCACTTCCGCGACGTGATTTGGGATTTCCGCGTCACAGGTTTAAGTCCGCGCCTGACCACTGCGCGCGCAAACATTTCGGGCGTCAACTCCGGATTCTCGGAAAGATCAATATCCTCGTCCTTCATGGTTTTCAGGCGTTTCCAGTCAGTTTGCGATTTCCTCGAAGTATCTCTTTTCTTCATATTTTTTTGTCGCTTGGCGAGCGGAGATGCTGTGGATGACTTCGTCTTATACTGTCTTTGCCGCCTGCTCAATCGCGTCAATGATCTTCACGTAGCCGGTGCAGCGGCAAAGATTTCCCGCAATCGCCTCTTTGATCTCATCCCGCGTCGGACGTTGGTTGGTATCCAGCAAAGCCCGCGCCGCGATCAGCATGCCCGGCGTGCAGATGCCGCATTGCGCGCCGCCGCATTCCAGAAAAGCCTGCTGCAACGGATCGAGCTGTCCGTCGCGCGCCAATCCTTCAACCGTAATGATCTTCGCTCCCTGCGTCTGGCAGACCGGCGTGAGGCAGGAGTTGATCACTTCGCCGTCAACGATCACCGAGCACGCGCCGCATTCGCCTTCGCCGCAGCCTTCTTTGGTTCCGGTCAATCGCAGGTCTTCGCGCAGCGCGTCGAGCAGCCGCTTCATCGGCGGCGCGTCAATCTCGCGCTCGACGCCGTTGATTTGAAAGCTCAGTTTCATGCTCTCTCCTTCGCTTCAATCGCGGCCAGCAATCGCTCCGGCGTGATCGGAATTTCGGGCACAAAGACTCCGGTTGCGTCGTACACCGCCGCCGCAATCGCCGGCGCCGCTCCGTCCATCGGCAATTCGCCGACGCCTTTCGCGCCAAACGGGCCATGCGGATATTCCTTCTCGATGATGATGGTCTCGATCTCCGGCGCGTCGAGCGATGTCGGGATGATGTAGTTGGTCAGTTGATTGTTGACGATCCGCCCGCGATTCCAGACCAGTTCTTCGAGCACGCCATAACCGACGGCTTGCAACGTTCCGCCTTCGATCTGCCCGGCGGCCAGGATCGGATTGATCGCGCGCCCGATGTCCTGCGCCGTCGTGATCTTCGTCACCGCGACTTCCCAAGTCGTCGGATCAACTTCGACCTCGGCGACAATCGCTCCCCACGAGAAGACCGGATAAGCGTCGCCAGAATAAGTCTCGTCGTCCCACTCGATGCCGGGCGGGTTGGCGTAGCGCGCATAGGCTCGCAACTCGCCATGAAGGTCAAGATAAGCGCACGTGATTTCACCGAAGCTGGCGATCTGTTTTCCGTTGGCGACGAACCAGCCCTCGCTCAATTTCACGTCAGCTTCACCGAAACGTTCGGCGACGAAGCGCAGCAGTTTCTCTTTCACTTCACGCGCGGCCATTTGAACGACGCGGCCAACGACCATACAAGTCCGTGAAGCCACGGTCGGGCCGCTGTCGGGCACGCGCGATGTATCAGGCTCTTCGATCTCGATGTCGTCGTAGCCTACGCCCAATTCATCGGCCACGATCTGGCAAAAGATGGTTCGAGTGCCTTGGCCGATTTCAGTCGAGCCGGAGAGGACACGGGCGCGGCCATCCGCCGTGATCTCGACGCCTGCTTGCGCTTTCATCTTCGCCTCGCCGCTGCCCGTGAAACCCGCGCCGTGAAAGAAGAACGAGAGACCAACGCCTCGCCGCTTCTCCTGGGAGCGCAGGCTTCCAGCCAGCCCGTTTTGCAATGACGCCTGTTGTCTTCTGCTCAGGAAATCAGAGCGTTCGACCGCCGCGTTCAACACGTCTTCCGATCCCACGCTCCAGATCAGTTTCTGCCCGGTCGCGGTGATATCGCCTTCGCGCAGCATGTTGATTCGCCGAATCTCGACCGAATCCACCCCCACCTTCTCCGCGATCTTTTCCATCTGCATCTCGTAAGCGAACGTGACCTGCGGTGCGCCGAAGCCGCGAAAAGCGCCGTTCGGCGGAGTGTTCGTGGCGACTGCGCGCGCGGTGATACGGACGTTGTCGCAACGGTACGGCCCCAGCGCGTGAATCGCGCCGCGCGAAAGCACTACGGATGAGAGGGTCGCATAAGCTCCGCCATCGAAGACGATGTCAATCTCGCTCGCCACCAATCGTCCATCTTTCATCACGCCCGTGCGATGTCGAATTATTCCGGGATGGCGTTTGGGCGTGGCGGCGATGTCTTCCGCGCGGTCGTAAATGATTTTGACCGGGCGCTTCGCTTTGTGCGCCAGCAACGCCGCGTGCGCGGCGATCATTGACGGATACTCCTCCTTGCCGCCGAAACCGCCACCAGTCGTCGTCTGAATGACGACCACCTGCTCGTCGCTCAAATTGAAAACGTGTTTGAGGGCTTTATGGACATAGTACGGGCATTGCATCGAACCCATCACGGTCATCGTGTCGTCGCCCGGAATCGCGATCATTCCCTGCGGTTCGATGTAAAGCTGCTCCTGATGCGGCACGCGGTATTCGCCTTCGACGACAAAGTCTGCCTGCTTGAACGCTTCGTCAACATCGCCGCGCGCAATCAGAAAACTTTTGAAGATGTTGTCTGCTCCGTGGATGATCTGGTCGGCTTTCAATGCGTCTTCAATCGTCAGCACCGGCGGCAGTTCTTCGTACTCGATGCGGATGTGGCGGGCAGCGATTTCGGCTTCGTGCTTGCTTTCGGCGGCGATCAGCAGGATTGGCTCTTCCGCGTGGCGAACTTCGGTCTCAGCGAGAAGCGGCTGGTCGTTTTCAATCAGCGCGACGTAGTTATTTCCGGGAATGTCTCGATAATCGGCGGCGACGATGCGTGACCAATCGTATGCGGGATCGAACGTGATTGATTTGACGCGGCCACGAGGAATTGCGCTGCGGATGGTTTTGCCGAAGAGCATACCGTCGAGCGCGATGTCATCAATGTAGCGCGCCGCGCCGGTCAGCTTTTCGTGACCTTCTTTGCGTAAGACGTTCTGTCCGACAGCCATTGGAATTTACCTGAGTGGGAAGTCAAAGGTAACAAGCCGCATTCAAGATAGCTCTTCAAGTGTTTTGAATTTTCCGAGTTGATATTGGAGTCTCGACTCGGCGACGCGCGCAAGAAACCTTTCGTCATTCAACAAGCGATATTCCAACCAGTCATCCTCGTCCTCAAACCCGATGATCACTGCGGCGGGCCGCCCGTGGATCGTCACGACCACATCCTCTCTTCCCGCTTTCTTGATGAACTCTGAAAAATTGTCCTTCACTTCCGACAGCGGCACTTTAATCATTTTTCTCCGTGCTCTTCCAGCCATTGTTCGGTCCTCTCCTTCGACATAATTGCAAGTATGACGACATCTTGATCGGCGATGTCATAGAAAACACGTGTGTCAGCCACTCTTAGCCGATACTGCGGATGGCTCAGTTCCTTTAGCCGTTTGATTCTGCTCTTACTCTCTTTTGCCGGCTCGTGAGTCAGGTGAATGTTGATGGCATCGCGAACCGTGGCGCGCCGTCGCGCATCGAGGAACTTAAAGTCGTCAATCGCATTTTCGGTAAAGACGATTCTGTATGCCACGAAAGGATTGTGGCCGAAATCTGGCCAGATTTCAATTTGTACGTGGCGCCATCCGGGGGCGTAGCCCTATAAAAAATCCCAGGGCTTCTGGAAGGGCATAGCCACTTCCGCACATCGGGCGGCACAGCCGCGAAGAACAGTCCTTGATGGCTCACGCTCCTCGGATGGCGCTGAGTTGTTGCGCTTCGTCGCGCGCCTGCACGATCACTTCCTGCTCATTCAGCGTGAGCAATTGTCCATCGCGCATCACAATCTGTCCATCAATAATCACCGTTTCGACATCGCTCGCTTCCGCCGCGTAAACAATCGTCGAAACCGGGTCGGGCTGCGGCGTGGTGTGCAGCCGGTCGAGGTTGACCAGTTGAAGGTCGGCGCGTTTGCCGGCTTCGATGCTGCCGATTTGATCCGCCAGGCCCAACGCCCGCGCCCCATTGATCGTCGCCATTCGCAGCGCGGTCAAAGCCGGCAGCGTCCGCGAGCCGTGCAACGCTTTCTGCAACAGCGCGGCTGTGCGCATCTCGGTGAACATATCGAGGCGGTTGTTGCACGGAGCGCCATCTGCGCCGAGCGAGACCGAAATGCCGCGTTCGAGCATCTCGGCGACGCGAGCGAAACCCGACGCGAGCTTGAGGTTCGACGAAGGGCAATGCGCGACGTGCGTTCCCGTCTCGCGCAGAATCTCCATCTCGTTTTCGTCAAGCCAGACGCAGTGGGCCAGCACGACGTGTGGCGCGGCCAATCCGACATCGCGCAAATATTCGATGTTTCGCTTCCCTGTCGCGCGCTCGACCATCGCTATCTCGTCGCGGTTTTCCGATGCGTGCGTGTGAACCATCACGTCGCGTTCGCGCGAAAGCCGGGCGACCTGTTCCAGCAATCCTCGCGTGCAACTGACGGCGAAGCGCGGGGCGAAGCAGTAACGGATGCGACCGCCGGCTCGACCGTTCCATCGCTCAAGCAGGCGAAGCGATTCGGCAATTGAATCCTCGGTCTCTTCGCTCAAAGCTTCGGGCACGTCGTCGCCGTCATCCATCATGCATTTGCCGACCGTGGCGCGGAAACCGGATTCTTCGACCGCGCGAAAGACGGCTTCGGTGTGGTTGACCGTCTCCATCGTCAACGCGCAGGTCGTCCCGCCTTTGATCAACTCCGCGATCCCCAATCGAGCCGAAGCGTAAAGCGACGCGGGCGTGTGCGCAGCCTCCATCGGCCAGACGCGCTGCTTGAGCCAGTCAATCAGCGCCAGATCGTCTGCCGCGCCGCGAAACAACGTCTGGCAAAGGTGGATGTGAGTTTGAACGAAGCCGGGCAGCAGCGCGCATCCTCGTCCGTCAATCACTTCATCGCCACCGCTTTCGCCGATGGATGAAGACGGCGGCAAAATTTCCGCGATACGGCCTTGTTCGACCACGACGCTGCCTTCGAGGATGCGGTCGCCGTCGAGGGTGATGATCGTGGCGTCTTTGATGATCAATCTCTGGTTCATAGCGTGATGTCGTCCATCAACAAGGTTAGCATTACTGGCGCAATCAAGTCATCGCCGGAGTGGGTCGCCCGAACTTTTTGACCCGTGCGTTCGATGGCGAGACCCGAACGAGATGACGGCGGGAATCTGATTGAGCAGGCAACGATGCGGGTTTATACTGCGCGCCGCTGCATCAGTATTCGGCTCCAACTTTGCTCGCACAAACAGGTGATGAACGAATGAACGGACGGAACCGAAAAGACATTCGACCCGGGCTGGAGGTCTACATCGTCCAGAAGCAGGACCAGCGCACCGGGAAAAGGACGCGCGGGATCGTCAAGGAGATTTTGACCAACTCCCCCCATCACCCGCACGGCATCAAGGTGCGCCTGGAGACCGGCGAGGTGGGTCGAGTTCAGGAAATCATCGAAGCTTGAGGTAGGCGGATTGACCAGGCTTGGCCGGACTCTGCTTTTCGGTTAATGTTCGGCGTGAGGGAGGATCACTGACATGACTGCTGCTTCATCGCGCCTTGTCATTCACCAACCGGCTTCGACGCAAGACGGCGACAATTTCGCCGAAGACGTGCGCGCCGGGTTAAGCTCAAATCCGAAGTCGCTCAAACCGAAATATTTTTACGACGCGCTCGGCTCGCAGCTTTTTGAAGCGATCTGTTTGTTGCCGGAATACTACCTGACGCGCGCCGAAGCCGAGATTTTCGAGCGGCGCTCAGCCGAGATCATTGCACAACTCCCTCCGCCAATCAGCGTCGTTGAGCTTGGCAGCGGCAGTTCGGTCAAAACCCGCTATCTGATTGAAGCGGCGCTCAGCCGCCAGCGAGAGTTGCTTTACCAGCCGATTGACATCTCCGAGACGATCCTCGAACAGAGCGCGGAGAAGCTGCTCAAAGACTATCCGGGTTTACGGATCGCGGGACAGGTGTGCGATTACACGCGCAACTTCGCCATCGCCGAACGCCGGGATAAAGAGAAGGTTCTGGTTTTGTTCCTCGGCTCGAATGTCGGCAATTACACGCCGGACGAGGCGCGGGCGCTGCTCGGTCAGTTTCGCCGTGCGCTGCGACCGGGCGATGGATTGTTGCTCGGCGCCGATCTGAAAAAATCGGCGGCGATTCTCGAACCGGCTTATGACGATGCGCTGGGCGTGACGGCGGCGTTCAATCTGAATCTGCTCTTGCGGATCAACCGCGAGTTGGGCGGAGATTTCGATCCGGCGCGTTTCAGTCATCGAGCTGTTTTCAATGAAGAGCAGAGCCGGGTCGAGATACATCTGGTCAGCCTCTGTCAGCAGAAGGTCAACATTCGCAGCCTCGGATTGCAGGTTGATTTTCAGGCGGGCGAGACGATTCACACTGAAAATTCGTACAAATACGATTTGCAGCAACTCGCCTCGCTGGCTGAAGCGGCGAGATTCAAACCTTCGAGGACGTGGTTCGATGCGGAGGAGCGGTTCAGTTGCAACTTCTGGCTGGCGGAAAAGTAGTGGTTGGTGGTTGGTGGTCGGTAGTTGGTGACTGAGTTTTTTCAATTACCAACCACCAACCACCATCTTCACCGCTGTTCGTTCAGGCTCTTGTTGTAGCTGAAATAGCTCACGCTGATTTCATTGACCGGCGTCTTCGACAATGCGTCGCGCGCGGGGCCTTCCAGATAGAGCAGGATGTACTGGGCGACGTGCGGTTGCGCGATCCCTTTCTTCTCTTTCAAATAGTTCAGGAAATCGTCGTCGAACCAGTCGAAGATTTTCGACAGGTAAAGCTTCTTCGCCGCCGTGTCGTATTTCACGTGCTTCTGGTCGTTGATGAAGCGTTTGGCCGATTGCTCCAACACGTCCCAGGTCTTGCCCTGCGGGATCGCGCCCTGCCACAGCGCGGGGCAACTGAACGCCGCGCAGTTGATGTAGAAATGAATGCGCGGCTCTTTGTAGCCGGCGCGGATGATTTTGTGTTCCAAGTCTTCGAGTCCCATCTGCTTGCCGCCGAGTTTGATGGTGCGGTTGCGGAAGAGGCCGACGAAATTCCAGAGCGAACTCTTGCTCGGATATTCCGAAGCGGCGATGTACAAGACCCAGGCGTTGTAAGCCGTCATCCAGTAGCGCAACTGCTCGCCGCCGTCTTTGAATTGATCCGGGTGGCTGTGCGGGCTGGCTTCAGAGATTTGATCAATGAAGCTTTTGAGCGAACTGATCTCTCCCTTCAATCCCTTGTAATTGACCAGCCCGCGCTCGTCCACATACTTGCGGGTCAGGCGGTCGTATTCGGAGTAGTCAATGCTTTGCGCGAAGGCCTGGCCTGTTGCGGCGCACAGGAACAGGAATAGTCCCGCGATCAAACCCAATCTGTTTTTCATCTTCGTCTCTCCCCCTACAGTATTTATGATTTCGATGCGCGACTATAATCCCGGCGGCGCAAACATTTTGTGAGGCAGGCTACGTTCCCGGAAAACCGTGCTCATCTCGATCATCATCCCGGCATTCAATGAAGCGACGACGATGCGCGATCTGGCCGCGTCGTTAGGCCGATTGCGCGGCGAATTCGAGATCATCGTCTGCGATGGCGGCAGCGTTGACGAAACGGTCGAGATTGCGCGGGAATGTGGATTGCGCGTGATCACTGCCCAGCGCGGTCGTGGGCGGCAAATGAATGCCGGAGCGTGGGCTGCGAGAGGCGATGCGCTGCTTTTTCTGCACGCAGATACGCGATTGCCAGAGGATGCTCTGCTGTTGATCGGCGAAGCGTTGGGCGACGCGAAGAACTGCGGCGGCAATTTCAGTCTGGTGTTCGACGGCAAGACCTGGGAATCGCGGGTGTTGACTTGGATATATCCTTTTCTTCGGCTCGGCGGAATGTGTTACGGCGATTCGGCGATCTTCGTCCGGCGCGAGGTGTTCGAGCGTCTGGGCGGTTACGGCGACTATCCGGTCTTTGAAGATTGCGACCTCTATCGAAGGATGCGGCGCATCGGAAGATTCGTGCGATTGCCTGAACGCGCGACGACTTCATCGCGGCGGTTTGAAGGGAAATTCATTCGCACCTTTGCGCTTTGGTCGTTGATGCAGGTGTTGTACTGGGCGGGAGTTGATCCGAATCGGTTGGATCGGCTCTACAAGCCATTGCGCTGAATTTTGGTTTGACTCAGATGGAAAATAGAAACACGAAAGGGAACTGAAGCCCCCTCACAAGTCATCAGTTCCCTTTCGTGCTTTTGGCGAATAGCCACTCTATGCGATGCGATTGCTAAGACCGCTGTGAGACCGGCTCAACAAGGAATCTGTTTTCTCACTCGACATCAAGAGCCGCTCTCTATCAGTTTCGGTCTTCCTCACAAGCTGGCCGTTCACACGCATTGGATTGGGAAAAGTTCCCGAAAGAAAATTTATTAGCCGCAGTCCGGCGAAAAAGCCGATCCTGAAAGTTATCGGCTGTTCTTCCTCAGCCGCGTGACGCTTAAAACTTCGCTCGTATGATTGGGGGTCGCTTTGTTAAGCACAATGTGCTGGATGGTGATCAGCAACTGGTCGTCGCGGCCTCGGAAGCGCCCGGTCAGCGGCTGATCGCCGGTTTGCACGACCACGCCTTCCCGAACCATATTCCAGAATTGCTTCTGCGTTATCCAATACTCTTTGCCGTCGTTGCAGACAATCAGGGCGGTCTTTTTAACTTTCATATCAGGGTGTCGCCACGGGTTTGCCGAAATGATCGTTAGGTTGTTTGGGTTGCACTTTTCAACCGGCGGCTATTGTGTCACGTCACTCATTCTGCGGCAAGGAAAGGGCGGTGACGCCGACGGCTGTGATGATTTGCTGATCCATCATCACAGCCGTCAATGCGGGCGAAATCGCCGGTGTCAATTTATCTCGTTCTGGCGCAGATTAATGTAAGGTTCAAGTTCACGCATCATCGCGGCGAACTCTTCAAACCGTAGCGACTGTGGCCCATCCGACCAGGCTTTTTCAGGGCAGGGATGAACTTCCGTCATCAATCCGTCAGCGCCGATGGCCACGGAAGCTTTGGCAAGCGGTCTCACCAGGCTGCGTTTGCCTGTGGCGTGGCTCGGATCAACGATCACAGGCAAGTGGGTCAGTTCGTTGAGCAATGGGATGGCGGCCATATCCAGCGTGTTGCGCGTGGCGGTTTCAAACGTGCGGATGCCGCGTTCGCACAACATCACGTTCGGGTTGCCGTGCGTGACGATGTATTCCGCCGAGAGCAGGAACTCTTTGATCGTCGCCGAAAGTCCGCGTTTCAACATCACGGGCCGGTTGATTTCGCCGAGTTTTTTCAGCAGCGCGAAATTCTGCATGTTCCGCGCGCCGACCTGCAGGATGTCCGCATACTCGGCCACCAGCTCGACGTCTTCGGTATCGAGAACTTCCGTGATGACTCTCAAACCCGTGCGCCCCCGGGCTTCGGCCAGAAGCTTCAAGCCCTCTTCAGCCATGCCCTGAAAATCGTAAGGCGAGGTGCGTGGTTTGTAAGCTCCGCCGCGCAGAATCCGTGCGCCCGAAGCTGCGACGGATTCGGCGGTTGACATCAATTGTTCGTGTCCTTCGACCGAACACGGCCCGGCCATCACGACAAAGCCGCCATCGCCGATGGTGACATCGCCGATTTTGATGACACTCCTCTGCTTCTTAACTTCGCGGCTGACGAGCTTGAAGGGTTGCAGGATCGGGAAGGCGTCTTCGACTCCGTCGGCCGATTTCATATGTTCAATGTGTTCTTTTTTGTCGCCGGGACCGACGGCGGCGATGACGGTTCGTTCGACGCCGCGAATGACGTGCGGCGTGTAGCCGAACTCGCGGATGCGGTCGCAAATGTGGTTGATCTGTTCGTCGGTCGCGTCGGCTTGCATTGCTACGATCATGGTTGATTGCTCCTCTGGGTGAAGTTGTGGTTTGAAGTTTTGGGCGCCTGTTTATAGCAACCCAGGATTTTGACGCTGGTGGCGAATTCGCCGAGGTGCTGAAGCGCGTTGCGGACGCGAGCTTCAGCAGTGTTGCCGATGAAATCAAGGTAGAAACTGTATTCCCAGGGACGGCCAATGAGCGGGCGCGATTCGATCTTTGTCAGATCAAGGTCGCGCAAGGCGAAGACAGCCATCGCCCGGTAAAGCGACCCGACGCGGTTTTCGAGCGCAAAGACGATTGAAGTTTTATCGGCCTCGGGGGCCGGATCGCCGCAAAGGTCTTCGCGCGCCAGCAGCAGAAATCTGGTGAAGTTCTGTTGGTCATCTTCGATGTCGGAGAGGAGAATCTGCGCGCCGTAAACTTCAGCCGCCGCCGCGCTGGCGATCGCTGCCGCCCCAGGCTCCCGGCTTTCCATGATCATCTTGACGCTGCCCGCCGTGTCGTAAGCCACGATGGGTCGCATTTCCGCGTGAGTGGCGAAAAAGCGCAGGCATTGCCCCAATGCGACCGGATGCGAATAGACGCGTCGCACGTCTTCAAGCTTTGTTCCGGGCACCGCGATCAAATTATGAACGATTCGCAGACTGGTTTCGCCGACGATCCGCAGGTTGTGTTTGAGCAGCAGGTCGTAGGTCTGGTAGACCGAGCCGAAAAGAGAATTTTCAACCGGCGCCAGGCAGTGATCGCAGGAACCGTCTTCAACGGCGGCGAACATCTTTTCAAACGTTTCGTGCGGGGCAAGCCCGACATCGGCGCCGAGCAGTTTACGCGCGGCCTCGCCGCTGAATGCGCCAGGCTCTCCTTGAATGGCGACGCGTGGATTGGTTGGTTGTGAACTCGCTTCTTTCTTTTTCATCGTTTGGCACAGCTTGGGAAATGTTTGTTTATAAAAACTGAAAGGCCCCTCATTCGCTTTGAATGAGGGGCCTTGTCTCAGGCGTTTCGTTTGCGCTCGGCTCAGGCTAACGAACCTACGACCCCTCTGGAGCGGCTAAAGTAAAAGTAAAACCCGAAGCTAAAGCCGTATCCGAAAGGCCACACAAACCGCCGCGCCGCGCGAATCGAATTCGCGCCGTGATCGGTGGTTTGAATTGTGGTCAGCCTGTTGAACATATCTTCCGAAAAAGTTGATAAAGATGATTTATGACGCGGGCATTATCCGCGTGGCCCCCGCGTGAGTCAAGCGTAATGACCTCACTTGATCGCTTTTCCGTTTTCCAGCGACACGTCGGGGGGAATGAGGTGAAGGTTGAAATAGGCTTTCACCTCGGCGGCCCATTCGCGCACATTCTGATAATCAATCCTCCGCTCCTCTGTCTGATCGCCGGCCATCCCGACGGCGTCCAGGCCAAGCTGGTTGGCGAGATAAAGCGCGCGGGGCAAATGAAACCCTTGCGTAACCAGTACTACCCGATTGAGCTTGAAAACCGCCTTCGCCCTCAAACAGGTTTCATAAGTCGAACGCCCAGAAGTATCAACAATCACATCGTGGGGCGCGACGGCGTGACTGACCAAATACTCCTGCATCGTCTTCGGTTCGTTGTAGCTCGGATGGCGGGCGTCGCCGGAAACCAGGATTCGATCAACTTTGCGGGCTTGATAAAGCTCGATGGCTGTTTCAACCCGGTCTTCGAGGATGGGCGAAAGTTCACGGTTGCCATAAACGCTGGCCCCGAAGACGACAGCTACGCGCGGGCGCGGCCAATCGTTGGTGTTAATGCCGCCAATGTCGGTGACGATCCGATCATCGTATTTGTGAACCTGATTATGCACGTAAAGAAAGAACGCCGGCACGGCGATCAGGATCAGGATGAGTAGAAGACGGCGGCGCTTCTTCATAAGCGGGGGATAAAAAGCTCCTGTGCGCAAAGTTTATGTGGGGCGTAGCTATCAAACAATTTCGCGGGCGCCACTGTCAAGGCGCAAAAAATCGGCGCCCCACTCGCCTTGAAGTTGTCCTTGTGATATAGTCCCGCGCTTCGTAATCATAAACATCTTTTGGAGGATCATGATCATGGCCAGGAAATGTCAGGTGACCGGCAAGAAACCGATGTCGGGCAACAACGTCTCGCACGCCAACAACCGAACCAAACGCCGCTTCGAGCCGAATCTGCAATGGCATCGTTTCTGGGTGCCGAGCGAAGGCCGCTGGGTGCGGTTGCGCGTCACTCCTCGCGGAATCAAGACTATTGACAAACTCGGAATCGAGAAGGTGTTGGCCGATATACGCGCTCGCGGCGAGAAGGTTTAACTTCTGCCCTTCACAATAGGATTTAGACGAAAGCGCCAAGCGATCATTCCAACCGCTTGGCGCTTTCGATTTCAGCTTCGGTTCCGGCGCTACCTTTTGATCTGCGAAATGATGCGCCGCATTCTCGACACCAGGGCGACCAACCGCGCGTCGTCAATCTTTTCCCCAGCCAAAGTCAGCTCCGCATCGCTCAGTGTCTGGCGCAATTCATTCTCTGAAACCGGCAATCGCCGCCGCCGCGCGCTTTCGATTATTTCGTCTGTCGTAGCGCGGGTTGAAATTCCCAGCCTGCGGCAAAGATGCGCTTTGAATCGCGGATAGATGTTTTCCATCGCCAGATCGCGCGCCTGCGCCACCTGCTGCAAATTGGCCATCGAGCCGACGAATTCCAGCGGCGAATGGCGGTCGAGTTGCGGCAAAGGCATCGGGCGCGCAAAACGCCGGCTGTAGGTGTAAACGACAAGCAGGCACAGCAACAACCCTTGCAGCATCAGCCACGGCACGGGCGTGCCGCGGAAATAATTCACCAGCGGATTGCTTTCGCTTTGATAGCCATGATGGAACTCGTCGAAGAAAATCTTCCGCTCCAGCGCTCCCATCGAACGCAGGACATTCATCGCCAGCGTCAGGTTGGAGCCGCGCGCGATGCCGTTGTTGGCGACCACGAACGGATCGGAGAGGAAGATGATACGCCCTTTGCCGTAGGTGAAATCGGCCAATACCGCTCCGTCTTTGTCGCCCAGATGGATCACGGGGGCGTAGAGCATCTCCTCCCAATATTCATCATCGTCTTCTTCAATCGCAGTCTCAGACTCTGCGCCGGAGCCGGTTCCAGCGACGCCCACTGGCGTTGGCGAAGCCGAAGGCGCGGGGATAGTAGCGGAGCTATCGCTGGGTTTTTGCCGCTGCTCCTTGCTGTCCGATCTGATTGTCGGCTCCAATTTCGGAGGAGGGGGGGGCGGTGGTTCGGTTCCGGGAATGCCTTCATCGGATTTTGTCTCGCCGGGGTCGGGCGGGTGAAATTTTATTCGCGACGCGAAGTCGGACAGGGCCAATCCTCGCACGTTCTGTGTCAACTCAGTCGGCTGGGCGACCAGTTCGTCGCTCTTCCGGTTGACGATCTGTTCGGCGGGCGCGTCCCAATCCGGCAGATTCTGAGAATCCTTAGAATGGATCATCGGGTCCGGGAATTGTTCAATGGGAGCCCGGCTGATGATCACCGCCCTTCCTCCTCCCGCAATCCAACTTTGCAGCGCGACGGACTCTTCATCAGACAGCTTCTGCCGCAGCGGGAACGGGCCAACGATGACGAGCGTCGCATCTTTGGCTTCGTCCTTGAGGGAGGAGAACTTTTCCCGCCATCGCGCGACCTGCAGGCCTGATTCTTCGAGTAATTGATAAAATGCGCGGGTTCCCGTGGGGCCGGCGTTGTAGCTCGAACGATTCGGCAGAAGTTCGTTTTCGGGCGGGCGGTCGAATTCGATGCTGCCCGCCGCGCTCAACGCGATGAGCGCGACGATCACGATGATGGCCGTGATGGTGATGCCGAAGTAACGACGCATAAACTTTACTTGACCGTCTCCTGGTAAAGCGTAACGAACTCTTTGAACTCCTCCTCAGTGGCGCGATCCTCGCCGTACCAGACTTGCTCGAACGCGCCGGTCATCGTGGAAAAGGCCGGATAAATCTGCGCCTCGGAACGCAGCGCGTCCAGGTAATCGCGATTGGTCTTCGAGCGATGCAAACGCAGCTTGCCGCGCTCTTCGAGTTCGCACAACAGCGCGACGTAAGCGCGGCGGATCGCCCGGCGATATTCTCCCTGCCGCGCCAGTTCGGAAGCCCTGGCGAACAAATCTGCGGCCGTAGCGTCTTCCGCAATCTCCTCACCCAGCACTTCGCGCTTTTCGGGCTCTTCCGCAAGCTTGCGCCGCCGTTCCAGGCGCCGCATCAGTTTGATAATGCCGAACACCAGCGCGGCGATCACAACCAGGAAGACCAGGATGCGGAAAAGTGTGACCAGCCCTGCCGATGAAGCTGGAAGCTCTCTTGCGGGAGACCCGCCGAAAAGTCTTTCAAGCAGGCGCGCAAGAACCTCTCTCAGCTTCCTAAACCACCTTTGAACAAAAGATTCCCTCTTTTCTTCAGGCTGGTACTCCGGGCGCGCCAGGATGCCTTCGAGCCGCGCCCGTTGATCCTGTGAGACGGCGGCGGATTGGGCGCCGGCTTCATTCACGCGTTGTTGAAGGCTGGCCAGACGGTCGGCAATCTCGCTCAACATCGAATGGCGTTGTTCGATGTCGCCGTCAGCGTTTTTGATAACGTTATCCAAGGCTTCGCGCAGCCAGGCGTTGTCCACGCGCACTATCGAACCGCCGAATTCAACCTCCTCGCTGGCGGGTAACAACCGCTTGATCGAATTCATTCTGTCCACAACCGTTGGAGCAGGGCTTTCCTGTTCGATCACCTCGCCTACGGTTTGTTTTGCCCGGTTGAGGCGGTCGGCGTAATCGCTGATGGTCGAAATGCCTTCCGCCGATATCGTGAAATTGAGTTGAAGGATGAAGAAGATGATCGCCAGACAATGAAGTGAAATACGGACGGCAAGTTTTCCGCCGCTCCGCCGCCCCGCCGCTCCGCCGCTTTTTTTGAAAGTTTGAGGCCTCATCGTTGGCTAAAAAACCGCGCCGCACACGCGGCAGAAACGATCTTCGACATTCGCCTGAATCCCGCACCACCGGCAGGTCTTGCGCGCGGACTCGACCACTGCGGCATCGGGGGAGACCGGTTGTGATGATGCGCCTGGCGCGACGACTCCTCCCGCGTTCGGATTTATCGTTGCAGTCTCGACTGCCGCAAATTCGACCGCCTGATCGCCGGCCACTGGGCCATTGACCGGCAGTATGTCTGGCGCCGCGGAGGAGGAATTGGCGGGGACTGGTCTGTAATCGTTGAGTCCGAGGATGGATGGAGTTGACCAACTGGAGGCGCCAGCGAATTCCGGTTGTGGCGCCGGCGAAGCATAAATCGGCGGCGCTGCGGGCGGCGGCGCGAGCGTCAGATTGGCCAGCAACTCAACGTCGAAACCTTCCTTACGGACCCGGCTATCGAGATAAAGAAGGGTGCATCCGATCATGAAAATCGGCATGAGCAAAATCTCGCTCAACTGCGTCACCGTCTGCCAGGCGATGCTGTACCACAAAGGCTGGTCGGGACTGAATGGAGTGATCCAATCAGAGACATAGCCGAGTGGAAGGAACAGCAGCAAGAGCACAGACCAACTGACGTAAATCCAGAACAGGAAGAGCGCGCCGATGCGGCGGATTTCGCCGCCAGCGAGCGAAAAACTACGGCCAATGGAATTGAACACCCCTTTGCCTTCGACCATCAGAATCTGCGGGACGTAAACGATGCGACTATAAATTAACAGGAAAGCGGCGGCGAGCGCGGCCACGGCCACTACACTGAAAATCCCGGTAAAGACCAACTGCATCCACCTGGGCATGTCGCTGATGATCGTCGCCATCAACAGGATGAAGATGGCTGCGAGGATGGAGATGACAAAATAGACGATCATCATCAACCCCAGAATCAACAGTCCGATCATGATTGTCGCGCCGACCAGCGACCAGATGCGCCCGCGCACCGCCCCGTAAACATCACGCGCCAGGATCGGTTTGCCCTCGAAGAAGTGCGAGACCAGCGAACGCGACGATCCGCCCAGCACAGCGTAAAAGGCCGCTTTGCCGATGGCCCAGATCGTAAAGCCGGCCAGAATCATCGTAAATGTGATCGCCACTCGCGCATCGCCTCTCCACAAAGTGATATTGCGCCAGCCGATGGACATCAAAATCGAGCCGGCATACGCGACAATGCTCGGCGCGATCACGATTCGCAGCAGCGCCAGAAAGTTGCGCCGGTAAAGCCTGACGGCCCGGTCAATGATGTCGCCTGCCGACATCGGCGCGAGAGTGAATGAGTCGAATGAATTCATGCGGATGGTCGCCAAACGTTGCCAAACACTGCCAAACACTGCCAAACACTGATGGATTTAGGCCGGAGACATCTTACGCTATTTTCCGGGCGCTTGAAAAACGGTAATGCTCAGGTTAGAAATACGGTTGTACCTTCTTTTCAAAACGACTAACCAACGGAGATTCCCATGAAACAAAAAGCTGTTGCTACCCTCGTTTGCCTTTTTTTCCTCACGATTCCGATCCAAAGCCTGGCTGGCGCCGGCTCCAAAGCTGAAGAGCGCGAACGCGCTCAGAAAGCCGCCACCGCCTTTCAGGAAATCATGTCCGCCCCCGATCAGGGGATTCCCCAGGAACTGCTCGACCGCGCGTATTGCGTGGCGGTTTTTCCATCGGTCAAAAAAGGCGGCTTCATCGTCGGCGGGCAATACGGCAAAGGATTGATCAGTTGCCGGCGCGCGCAAGGCTCGTGGGGTTCGCCGGCCTATTTCACCATCGGCGGCGGGAGTTTCGGCTTGCAGATCGGCGGGCAGGCGGTTGATCTCGTTCTTCTGGTCATCAACAAAACCGGCGTTGACGGTCTGTTGCAGGACAAGTTCGAGATTGGCGCGGGCGCCGCCGTGTCAGCCGGGCCGGTGGGCCGCAACACTCACGTTTCAACCGACGTGCTGCTCAAATCGCAGATCGTTTCCTACTCGCGCAGCCGTGGTCTTTTCGCCGGATTGGAGTTGAAAGGCGCCGTAATTATGCAAGACAAAGAGGCGAACAAAGACATGTACGACCAGGAGATTTCCGCGCGTGAGATCATCGTCGACGCCAAAGTCCGCACACCCAGCACGATCAGAGTCTTCCCAGCGGCGCTGCGCAAATTTTCTCCCCGAGGAATTCAAAAATAGGCTCAAGCGATTCGGATTCCAGGCTAACCCGGAAACTGATTGCGATACCACTCGATGGTCTGCTTCAACCCTTCGTCGAAACCGATGCGCGCGCGGAAGCCGAATTCGCGCTCCGCGCGTGAAGTGTCCAGGCAGCGTCGCGGCTGCCCGTCGGGTTGCGACGCGTCCCACACCAGACGGCCTTTGAACCCGGTCAGACCGGCGATCTTTTCCGCCAGATCTTTGATCGAAATCTCAAAACCCGCGCCCAGGTTGACCGGGTCTGACTTGTCATATTTTTCAGCGGCCAGCAGGATGCCCTCGGCGCAATCTTCGGCGTGCAGGAATTCGCGCGTGACATTGCCCGTTCCCCAGCACACGATGTGATCCGCCTCCGCGCGAACCGCTTCGACACATTTGCGAATCAGCGCCGGGATGACGTGCGAGCTTTGCAGGTCGAAATTATCGCGAGGCCCGTACATATTGACCGGAAGCAGGAAGATCGAATTGAAGCCGTATTGCTCGCGGTACCCTTGCGATTGCACCAGCATCATCTTCTTCGCCAGTCCGTATGGCGCGTTCGTCTCTTCAGGATAACCGTTCCACAGATCGTCTTCCTTGAACGGCACTGGCGTGAATTTCGGATATGCGCAAATTGTGCCCGTTGCCACGAACTTCTTCACGCCGCGCAGCCGCGCCTCTTCCATCAACTGCACGCCCATCATCAGGTTGTCGTAAAAATATTTGCCAGGGTTGGCTCGGTTCGCGCCGATGCCGCCGACCACTGCCGCCAGATGGATGACCAGGTCCGGGTTCGCGTCATCGTACAAACGCCGGATGTTTTCGGCTCTGACCAGATCGTAATCCCGGCTGCGCGGGATGAAGATGTTTTCGACACCTCGCTGGCGTAGCTTTTCGACGACGTAAGAGCCGAGGAAGCCCGCGCCGCCGGTGATGACAATTCGTTCGTAAGGAAATTTGTTCGACATAGTTTTTCAGGTGAGGTTATTTCTCTTCTTCAGATCAGCCAGATCGGCTTCAACCATCATTCTGGCCAGTTCCTTGAAGGTGATCTTCGGCTCCCAGCCGAGCTTCTGGCGCGCTTTTGATGAATCGCCGATAAGCAGATCAACTTCCGCCGGACGGAAGTAACGAGGATCAATCTCGACATACTGTTTCCAGTCCAGGTCGAGATGACCGAAGGCTTCGTCCAGGAATTCGCGCACCGAATGTGTTTCGCCCGTGGCGATGACGTAATCGTCGGGGTCGTCCTGTTGCAACATCAACCACATGGCCTGGACGAAATCCTGCGCGTGCCCCCAGTCGCGCTTCGCGTCGAGGTTGCCAAGATAGAGTTTGTCCTGCAGGCCGAGTTTGATTGATGCCGCCGCGCGCGTAATCTTCCGTGTCACGAATGTCTCGCCCCGGCGCCCGCTCTCGTGGTTGAACAATATTCCGTTGCACGCAAACAGCCCGTAACTTTCGCGGTAATTCACCGTGATCCAATAAGCATAAAGTTTGGCTACTCCGTATGGGCTGCGCGGATAAAACGGCGTCGTTTCGCGTTGCGGGACTTCCTGGACTTTACCGAAAAGCTCCGAGGACGAAGCCTGGTAAAACCGCGTCTTCTGAAGTCCGGTTTCGCGGATGGCTTCGAGCAGGCGCAACGTGCCCAGACCGCCGACTTCCGCCGTGTATTCCGGGATGTCGAAACTGACCCGCACGTGCGATTGCGCGCCGAGGTTGTAAATCTCGTCCGGCTCGACATCGCGCAGGATTTTGTTGAGCGAGCTGGCGTCGTTCAGATCGCCGTAAACCAGATGCAGTCGCCGTCCCAGCTCGTGCGGGTCCTGGTAGATGTGATCAATACGTTCGGTGTTGAACGTGCTGGAGCGGCGGATGATACCGTAAACCTCATAACCTTTGCCGAGCAACAGTTCGGTCAGATAACTCCCGTCCTGTCCGGTGATGCCCGTGATCAGCGCTTTCTTTGACATGCTTTCACGCTTTCCTTCGAGAATGTTTCGGATGTTGGAGAAAGGTGTTGCGAGCGAGCGGCAATAGTACAGGCATTGGCGCGGAGGCGGCAAGCAGGCGAAATTTGAAAATCACGAGGTCGGGTGTTAGATTGCCGAGGCTCTATGCCGATCAAATTGCTTGCGCTGGACATTGATGGAACGCTGCTCACTCCACGCGGAGAACTCACGCCCCGAAACTCCGCGGCCATCAACCGCGCCCGCCAGCTCGGAGTCCTGGTGGTGCTGGTCACGGGCCGCCGATTCAATTCCGCCAGGGAGCTGGTGCAAAGACTCGAACTGGACGTCCCGCTGGTTTCGCACAACGGCGCGCTGACGAAGAACATCGAGACGCTTGAAACGCTGGACTTTCATCCGCTCGACACCGCGATCGCCCGCTCGATCATTGGCGTCGGACGCGAATTCGGCGCGGACATGATCTGCTGCGATGATCCGGACGGATTGGGCACGATGGTCATCGAAGGCGTTTCGCCGGACAACAAATCATTGCATCGTTACCTGGAAAAATACCGCGACTCGGTGGTCGAAGTCCCCGATCTGCTCGAATACGTTGACCACGCGCCGATCCAGATGATGTTCTCAGGCCGCTGCGATCCGATGGAGGAGTTCGCCGAGAATCTGAAAGTGGCGATGGGCGAACAGATTCAACTCTCCAAAACACGATACCGCTCGGTTGACCTGACGATTCTGGATGCGCTGAGCGACAAGGCGTCGAAGGGAGCGAGTCTGGCGACGGTCGCGCAAAGACACGGCATCGCGCGCGAAGAAGTCATGGCCATCGGCGACAATCACAACGACCTGACGATGCTGCGTTATGCAAGCCTGGGCTTGGTAATGGCCAACGCCGAAGACGAGTTGAAGGAGATGGGGTTTGAAACGACCTCGTCGAACGAAGAAGACGGTGTGGCCGAAGCTATCGAGAGATACATTTTTCAATAACTGAATCAAGGAGACGAAATGTCAGAAAACAGAAACCGCACGGCGGTGATTGAAACCGGCAAAGGCAGAATCAAATTAGTTCTTCACGAAGACCTCGCGCCGATCACGACAGCCAACTTCATCGAACTTGTTCAAAGCAAATTTTACGACGGGCTGAAATTCCACCGCGTCGAGCCAAACTTTGTGATCCAGGGCGGTTGCCCTTATGGAACCGGAACCGGCGGGTCGGGCAAAAACATTCCGCTCGAAGTCACTCCGAATCTGAAACACGGAGAAGCGGGCGCTGTAGCGATGGCGCGTTCATCCGATCCAAACAGCGCCAGTTCGCAGTTTTACATCACGCTTGTCCCTACGCCATCTCTCGACGGAAATTACGCCGTCTTTGGCCGCGTGACCGATGGCCTGGATGTCGTGCGGCAGATTGGTGTCGGCGATCTGATGGATCGCGTTTACATCGTCAGCGAGTAACGACCTTCGACAACCGCGGACGCGCGTGAAACGGCCTGCTTCAGGCTACGTCCGCTCAGTGGTTGCTTTCGCCCATCCCACAAACCCGCGCCATCTCCCGCCAATTTATTTTGTTAGGCTGTCCCGGCGATAAACTTAAATTGCTTAACCGGACGGCTCGGAATATCGAAAGCATCTTCTTCATGCGCTTCCGCCAAAGTCCTATTATCGGCGTGTGTTACCGGCATAATTTGATCAACATTCGTTTTTGCGGAGGCTTTGAAGAATGTCATTTGAGAAGACAAAGTGGATTTGGCAAAACGGCGAATATTTACAGTGGGACGAAGCGAAGATTCATTCTTCGGCTTTTGGCCTGCATTATGGCGCGGGCGTGTTTGAAGGCATTCGTTGTTACGAAACCGCCGACGGCCCAGGCGTGTTCCGGTTGAAGGAACACCTGGACAGGCTCTATGCCTCGGCTGCCGTCTACAATCTGGAAATCCGCTACACGCCGGAAGAACTGACCGAGGCAATCTGCGAGACCATCCGGCGCAATCATTTCAAAAGTTGCTACATCCGCCCGACGGCCTATTTCGACAACGGTAGTTTGGGCATCCGCGCGGTTTGTCCGACCAGCGTCAACATTCTGACCTGGGAGTGGCCGAACGATTTCGGCGCGGAAAAACTCGCCAAAGGGATGCGCGTCACCGTCTCGCCGTACCGCAAATTCCATTCGAGCATGATTCCGACGACGGCCAAAGCGACTGGCAATTACCTGAATTCGATCCTCGCCGTGCGCGAAGCCGCCGATCGCGGTTTCGACGAGGCGATCCTGCTCGATATGGATGGCAATCTGGCCGAGGGCGCGGTCGAAAACATTTTCCTCGTCAAAGACAGCCGTGTGCTGACGAACGATGAGAAGTCTTCGATCCTGCTCGGCATCACGCGCGCATCGGCGATCCGGATCGCCAGCGACCTCGGTTACGAAGTCGAAATCCGCGCGTTGAAGCTCGACGATCTGCTCAATGCGGATGAAGCGTTCCTGACCGGCACGGCCATTGAGATCACTCCGATCCGCGAAGTTGACGGTCGCAGCATCGGCTCAGGCGCGCGCGGTCCAGTCACTGAAAAGATTCAGAAGACGTTCTTCGACATCGTCGCCGGACGCAATCCGAAATACCGGCGCTGGCTGCATCGCGTTGGAGAAAGAGTCGAAGCGCCGGCTTCGGCAAGAGTGATTGTTTAACGAATGCTATGGCTGAAGGTATCGTCATAGACAACCAGATCGCCTGGCGCCCGACCGAGGATGTAATCGCGCGGGCGCAACTGACGCGATTCATCTCCTTCTGCGGCCTGACGACGTTCGACGAACTCTATCAACGTTCAATCACCGACATCGCCTGGTTCACCGATCGGGTACTGCGTTTCCTCGACATCCAATTCGACAAACCCTACGAGCAGGTCGTTGACCTTTTGCGTGGCGCAGAATGGCCGCGCTGGTGCGTAGGCGGCGAGTTGAACATCGTCAAAAGCTGTCTGGATCGCTGGGAAGACACCAGTGTGGCCGATCAACCAGCCGTCATCTGGGAAGGCGAAGAAGGCGAGACGCGCGAGTTGAATTACTCAGACCTGCTGGTCGAAGTCGAACGATGCGCCGCTGGCTTGCGCGCCTGCGGATTCGGCAAGGGAGACGCGATTGGCATTCACCTGCCAATGGTTCCAGAGACGGTCGTCGCGCTGCTGGCTATCAATCGGATCGGCGGAATCGTCGTGCCGCTGTTTTCCGGTTACGGCCCATCGGCAATCGCCTCACGCCTGCGCGATGTCAACGCCAGAGCTTTGTTCACATGCGACGCATTCCCGCGTCGTGGCAAGCCCGTCAACGCCAAGCTCATCGCCGATGAAGCGGTCGCCGAATGCCCGGAAATCGGGCGGGTAATTGTCGTGCGCCGGATGCGCGTGGCCGCGCCGATGAAGCCGGGCCGCGACCTGACCTGGGATCAATTGCTGGCGACGGGCGACAAAGTCGGCGGCGCTGCGCGTCAGCCGGAACTGACCGCTGCCGAAGACCCGTTGATCGCCATTTACACTTCGGGCACCACCGGGCGTCCGAAAGGCATCTTGCATACGCATTGCGGGTTCCCGGTGAAAGCGGCGCAGGATATGTGTTTCGGGACGGATGTCGGCAAGGGAACACGCATTGCCTGGATCACCGACGTTGGCTGGATGATGGGGCCGTGGCTGATTTACGGCGCGCTGATTCTGGGCGGGACGATTGTTTTGTGCGACGGCGCGCCCGATTACCCGCAACCCGACCGGATGTGGGACTTTGCGGAGAAGCATCTGGTCGAAGTCCTGGGCATTTCACCGACGCTGATTCGCGCTCTGGCGGCGCAAGGCGATGAGTCGGTTGAAGGGCACGATCTTTCGAGCTTGCGATTTTTCGGCTCGACCGGCGAGCCGTGGAATCCTGATCCGTGGCGCTGGCTGTTTGAAAAAGTCGGACGAGGGCGCGCGCCGATCATCAACTACTCCGGCGGGACCGAAATCTCCGGCGGGATTCTGATGGACAATCCGCTGCTGCCGATCAAACCGTGCGCGTTTTCAGCGCCGTGCCCGGGCATCGCAGCCGACGTGGTTGACGAGAACGGCGATTCGGTTCGCGGCGCGGTCGGCGAGTTGGTGATCCGCCAGCCGTGGATCGGGCAGGCGCGCGGATTTTGGAAAGACGACGAACGTTATTTGCAGACCTACTGGTCGCGTTTTCCGAACGTCTGGGTGCACGGCGATTGGGCGATGATTGACGCCGACGGCCACTGGTACATCCTCGGCCGCAGCGACGACACGCTCAAGATTGCGGGCAAGCGCGTTGGCCCAGCCGAAGTCGAGTCAATCCTGGTCGGGCATCCGGCTGTGGTTGAAGCAGCGGCCATTGGCGCGCCCGATGAGTTGAAAGGCTCCGCGCTCATCGCGTTCTGCGTTTTATCGCCAGACGCGAAAGCCGGCGAAAAATTGGCGGAAGAGTTGAGGGAGAAGGTTGCGGCGGAACTGGGAAAACCGTTGCGCCCCGAAAGAATCTATTTCGTCGCGGCTTTGCCGAAGACGCGCAACGCGAAAGTGATGCGCCGCGTGATTCGCGCAGCGTATCTAGGCGAAGACCCGGGCGATGTGACCGCGCTGGAAAATCCGGCGGCGGTTGAAGCGATTAGCCGGACGGCGAGATAATCGTAGCCCCAAAACAACGAAGAGCAAGGCGGAGAGGTACGAGCCATGCCAACAGCGACAGCAGAAGTTACGGAAGAGTTTCTGACCGGCGACGTGGGATTCGAGGAGATCAGCACGTTGCCGATTGATCATCCTGGCGCGCACGATCCCGATTACCGCGCGCATCGCAACCATATCGCGCGACTGGCGAAACAGTTCCGCGAAGACCCGAACCACGTCATCCCGATGGTTGATTACACGCCGGAGGAGACCGCGATCTGGACCTTCGTTTATGACCAGCTCGAAGAGGCGCACCGGCGACGCGCCTGTTCGCCCTACCTGGAATCCAAAGCGAAGCTGGGGATCAGCCGCGACGTGATCCCGCAGTTGCGCGATCTGGACAAGCAGATGCGCGCGACGAGCAATTTCGGTTTCGCTCCAATTGAGGGACTGGTCGAAACGCGCGCGTTTTTGACTTGGCTCAGCAAGCGGGTGATGCTCTGCACGCAATACCTGCGCCACCATTCGCGCCCGGATTACACGCCGGAACCAGACATCGTTCACGAGATCATCGGCCACATCCCGAACTTCACCGACCCGGACTTCTCTGACTTTTCGCAGTCCATCGGCAAGGGCGCGGTGATGGCTGACGACAAACAGTTGGAGCAGCTTGGGCGGTTGTACTGGTTCACGGTCGAGTTTGGTCTGGTTGAAGAAGGCGATGAGATCAAGGCGTTCGGCGCGGGCTTGCTGTCCTCGTACAGCGAACTGGAGCATGCGTTTTCAGACGAGGTCAAGCGGCGCAAGTTCAATCTGGAGGAAGTGATCAACACGCCGTATGACTATTCGGATATGCAGCCGCTGTTGTTTGTGATTCCGTCGTATGCATATTTGAAGGAAGTGACGCGAGAGTTCATCGGGAGGTTCGGCAAACACAGCGATCGAGAAGTAGCGCCAGTCGGCGTCCCAAGCGCGGTCTGGTAAAGGTCGGTCACATCTAACACTTTCCTCCGGCTCTGGCGAGTCGTATGCTACGCTGTGAAAGCCTTGAAATTTGCTGAAGGAGAAATCGCAATGACCGGGATAGAAGTTCTGCAATCAGCTCAATTCGTCACCGTCAAGGGGCAGCGACTCGTCGTACTCAGCGCAGAAGACTGGGATGCGCTCGTTGAATGGCTTGAAGACTTGGAAGACGCGAGGATCGCCAAAGAAGCGATAAGTGAATTGAAATCGGCGAATGGAGATCGCAAGAAGGCCGGATGGCTGGAATGGAGTGAAGTGGAGGAGCAGTTGCTGTGAGCAACTACGAACTTTACGTTACTCCCGCCTGTTTCAAGGAAATCAAGTCGCTCCCAGGCCACATCCGGCAGACAGTCAGAAAAGCTATCAGCGATCTAGCGAACAATCCGCGCCCAGCGCAAAGCAAGTCTCTGAATTATCCCGACATTGAAGCTGAGTTACGCCGTCTCCGATTGAGCAAATGGCGGGTGTTGTACGCCATCACAGAAACAGACAAGACGGTAGACGTCTTCGCTGTTCGCAAACGACCACCGTACGATTACGGCGATTTGGAAGAGTTGATTGAAGACATCGAATGAGACCATATGAGCGATAATCCACTGAAAATCCGACAAGTCCATCACATCGAAATGTACGTCGGCAACGCCAAGCAGGCCGATTATTACTACCGCAACGCGTTCGGCTTTGACCGCGTCGCGTACACGGGGCTGGAGACCGGCAACCGTGAGCAATGTTCATACGCCTTGCAGCAGGGCACGTTCCGATTGCTGCTGACGACGCCGTACACGCCGCTGGATCGGGCGGCCCCGCACATCCTCAAGCACGGCGACGGCGTGCGCGATGTTGCGCTTGAGGTGGACGACGCTGATTACGCTTTTGAGCAAGCCCTGGCGCGCGGCGCTGAGCCTGCCGTCGCGCCCTACACGATCAAGAGCGAACGCGGCGAAGCGCGGCGCGCGGCGGTGAAAGTTTACGGCGACACGATCCACTCGTTCTTCTCGAAGCGCAATTATGATGGCCCGTTCATGCCGGATTTTGTCGAGTCGCGGGCGCCGGGACGCAATGCGGGTTTGTTGCGGCTGGATCATTTTGTGGCCAACGTCGAATTCGGGAAGATGCAGTTCTGGGAGGATTGGTACAAGCGCGTGTTCGGCCTGGAACGTTACCTGACTTTCGACGACAAAGACATCTCGACCGAGTACACGGCCTTGAACAGCGTGGTGATGGCGAATGAATCCCGCAGCATCAAGTTCCCGATCAACGAACCCGCGTTCGGCAAGCGCAAAAGCCAGATTGAGGAATACACTGAGTTTTACCAAAGCCCCGGCGTGCAGCACATCGCGCTGCTGACGACGGACATCATCGCCTCCATCCGCCAACTGCGCGCCAATGGCGTAGAGTTTCTGGAAGTGCCGGACAGTTATTACGAGATGTTGGAGCAGCGCGTCGGTAAGCTCGACGAAGACATCGAAACCATACGCGAATTGAAGATTCTCGTGGATCGCGACGAAGAGGGCTACCTGCTGCAACTGTTCACCAAGCCGGTCGAAGATCGCCCAACGCTCTTTTTCGAGATCATCGAGCGCAAAGGCGCGCAGGGCTTCGGCAAAGGGAATTTCAAGGCGCTGTTTGAAGCCATCGAGCGCGAACAGGCGCGGCGTGGGAATCTGGTATGATGGCTGTTGACCCAAGGTTGAAGTTTTAACTCCCGCATTTCAAATCCGACAAGAGAGGGATTTTTCATGAAATCGCGAATGGTGTTGATTGGCGTGGCGATTCCGTTGCTCATCATCGGCGGATTCGCCGCCTACACGTGGAGCGCTCTGCATTTGAGTTATTCCAAAGGCGAGCGGTCCGGTTACGTGCAGAAGCTGTCGAAAAAAGGCTGGGTGTGTAAGACGTGGGAAGGCGAGATGGCCATGGTCACGATGCCCGGCGTGGCGCCTGAGATTTTTTACTTCAGCGTTCGCAGCGACGCCGTCGCCGACAAGCTCAACCGCACGCTGGGCAAGCGAGTCGCGATCGTCTACGAACAACACAAAGGCGTTCCGACGAAATGTTTCGGCGAGACGGAATATTTCGTGACCGACGTCAGGCCGGTCGAATAGCATTAGAGTTATGCCAACGCAGTTTGAATACCAACCGGGCTTTGGCAATGAATTCGCCACCGAAGCGATTGCGGGAGCGTTGCCGCAGGGACAGAATTCGCCGCAACGCGCGCCGTTCGGCCTGTACGCCGAACAATTCAGCGGCACAGCCTTCACCGCTCCGCGCGCCACAAATCGCCGCACGTGGACTTACCGCATTCGACCTTCAGTTACTCATAAGCCATTCAGACAAATCTCGAACCGGTTGCTGCGCAGCGGGCCGTTCGACGAAGTTCCGCCAACGCCGAACCAACTGCGCTGGGACCCACTGCCGTTGCCTTCGGAACCGGCGGATTTTGTCGAAGGCTTGGTCACGATGGCCGGAGCCGGTTCGCCCGCAGCGCAGTCAGGCGCGGGCATTCACATCTACACGGCGACGGCTTCGATGCGCAACCGTTTCTTCTACAACGCCGACGCCGAGATGCTCATCGCGCCGCAGCAAGGGAGCTTGCACGTTTACACCGAGCTTGGGGTGCTGGAAGTGGCGCCGGGCGAAATTTGCGCGCTGCCGCGCGGATTGAAATTCTGCGTTGAATTGCCTGACGGCGCGGCGCGCGGTTACGTCTGCGAAAATTACGGCGCGCTGTTCCGCTTGCCGGAGCTTGGGCTGATCGGCGCCAATGGCTTGGCCAATCCGCGCGACTTCCAGACGCCGGTCGCGGCTTACGAAGATCACGAAGGCGCGTTTGAATTGATCGCCAAGTTTCAAGGCAATCTGTGGGCGGCGGAGATTGGTCATTCGCCATTGGATGTCGTCGCCTGGCACGGTAACTATGCGCCTTACAAATACGATTTGAGCTGTTTCAACACGATCAACACCGTCAGCTTCGATCACCCCGACCCTTCGATCTTCACCGTGCTGACTTCGCCTTCGGACACGCCGGGCACGGCCAATGTGGATTTCGTGATCTTTCCGCCACGCTGGATGGTCGCCGAGCATACGTTCCGCCCGCCGTATTTCCACCGCAACGTGATGAGTGAATTTATGGGATTGATCTTCGGCCAATACGACGCGAAGGAAGAAGGCTTCGTTCCGGGCGGCGCGAGTCTCCACAATTGCATGTCCGCTCACGGCCCCGACGCTGACGCTTTCGAGAAAGCCAGCAACGCTGATCTGAAACCGCAGCGTTACGAAGACACGTTGGCGTTTATGTTCGAGTCGCGGTTCGTCCTTCGCCCAACGAAGTTTGCGATGGAGACCGAGGCGTTGCAGACCAATTACTTTGAGTGCTGGCAGGGACTGAAGAAACACTTTACGCTACCTGCTTGAAGTGATTCAGAGAGCGTTGGTGGGGTAAAATTGGCGTGAAAAAGCAGAAAGGAGTTCGCGTTATGTCGGCAACGAATGTGAATGCAGAGTTAGCGGTTGTTGATGAGTTGCAAGACGAGTTGGCCACGCGCCGCCATCCGGATCGTCCGCCAATCACCACCAATCCTGATAAGCTCGGCGGGACGCCGACCATCGCTGGCACTAGATTGCCGGTGACGGCTTTGATTGATCACCTGTTGTTGGGCTACGACATTGACGAATTCATCGAAGAGTTCGATGGCGCTGATCGCGGCGATGTGCAAGCGGTGTTGTTGAAGATCAAAGAGGCATTGGCGGGAGGCTGGCTGGCTGAAGCCGTGGATTACTGATTAGTTGAAAGGTCAGAGAAAGCAGCAATGACTCAGACTCTTCGGGATTTGCTGACCAACCTGATTGATTACGCCGGGCTGTTTCCGCCCGCAGCGATGGATATGGCTACGGCGGCGCGCAACTACGCCGCCTATCGCCGAAGCGAAACAAGCTGGATGCTCGGACGTTTCATCTGCCCCGTTGCCCGGTTGGAAGAGTTCGAGCGTGAGGCCGCTGAATTCCTGCCGCGCGATGTGGAGACCGGATGGTGGAAGTTGAGCGCGCTCGTGGGAGAAAACCTGGAAGCTGACCTCGCCCGGATCAATAGCTTCAACCGCCGTCACATCATCGGCGAGCAGGCGGCGGTGATGATTGACACGATTGAGATCAAAGCCTCAACCATTGCCGAAATCGAAGCGGCGATGCGCGTGATGCATCCGACGCTCGCCTGCTACATCGAAATCCCGATTGCCAATGACCCACAAGTTCTGGCCGATTTGATCAAAGCCATTGCTGATAACGGCGCGCGCGCGAAAGTGCGAACGGGCGGCGTGACGGCTGACGCCTTTCCGTCTTTGCCGAGCCTCGCCCGCTTCATCAACGCCTGCGCGGACGCAGCCGTTCCGTTCAAAGCCACCGCCGGGTTGCATCATCCGCTTCGTTCGGTCAACCGGTTGACTTACCAGCCCGACAGCGCGACGGCGATGATGCACGGATTTTTGAACGTCTTCCTGGCCGCCGCCTTCGCGCAAAACGGAATGGACATTGACCGGCTGGCGGAGTTGCTTGAAGAGAAATCGCCCGAAGCGTTTCAGTTTGACAGCAACGGCGTAACCTGGCGCAACGAAAAGATCGCCAGAGGGCAATTGCAAAACGCGCGCAATCTTTTCGCCATCGCCTTCGGCTCGTGTTCGTTTGAGGAGCCGATTGAAGATTTGAGGAGGATCAACCTGCTATGACTCACTCGATTAACGAAACGCACGATCCGAAACTGCGAAGCTGGGTTGAATCGGCCAACGATCCGAACACCGATTTCCCAATTCAGAATCTGCCTCTCGGAATTTTCGAGCGGTCGTTTGTTGATGAAATGCCCAACATCGGCGTGGCGATTGGCGATCAGGTTCTCGATCTGTCAGCCGTCTCCGAGCAGTTGTGGGAGATGGATTTTGAAGACGAGATCGCCGACGCCTGCTCTTTCGAATCGCTCGATCTGGTGGTGATGTTGGAGCCGGAAAAACTGTCGGAACTGCGCCGCCGCGTAAGCCGGCTGCTGCGCGCCGACAATTTCAGCGACGAGCGATACATCGCCGAAGACCATCTGGTTCCGATGAATCAGGCGCAGATGTTTGTGCCGCTGGAAATCGGCGATTACACGGACTTTTACGCCTCGGTCTACCACGCGACGAACATCGGCAGGATGTTCCGCCCCGACCAGCCGCTGATGCCGAATTACAAATGGATTCCGATTGGCTATCACGGGCGGGCGTCTTCAATTGTCATCAGCGGCTCGCCGATTCGTCGTCCATCAGGCCAAACGATGGACGACAACGCCGCAGCGCCGGCATTCGGTCCCAGCAAGGTTCTGGATTACGAACTGGAAGTAGGTTTTTTCATCGGCTACGGCAACGATCACAGCCAGCCGATCAGGATCACCGAAGCTGAGGACAACATCTTCGGCTTGTGCCTGGTCAATGACTGGTCGGCGCGTGACATTCAGCGTTGGGAATACCAGCCGCTGGGGCCGTTTCTCTCGAAAAGCTTTGCGACGACGATCTCGCCCTGGATTGTGACGATGGAAGCGTTGGCTCCATTCCGCGCGCCTGCGTTTGAGCGTCCAGCAGGCGATCCCGAACCACTGCCTTATCTGGACTCGCTCTTCAACCGCAATCGCGGCGGCTTCGACATCAAGCTTGAAGTTTTTATTTCAACCGAACAGATGCGAGAGAGAGAAATCGCGCCGCATCGCCTCAGCCATAGCAACACGCAAGACCTTTACTGGACGTTCGCGCAGATGCTCGCGCACCACACGAGCAATGGCTGCAACCTGCGTCCGGGCGATCTGATCGCCAGCGGGACGGTGTCCGGCGCGACGAAAGACAGCCTCGGTTGTTTGATTGAATTGAACCAGCGCGGCGTAGAACCTGTCAGTTTGCCTACGGGTGAAGTTCGGCGATTTTTGCAGGACGGCGACGAAGTGATCTTGCGCGGGTATTGCGGGCGCGAGGGATTTAGGCGGATTGGCTTCGGTGAATGTCGCGGGGTCATCTTGCCGAGTCACGAATAAGCGGTCGTAAGTCCCGGTCAACGGTTCGCTCACTCTGCCTATTCCTGTTTGACTTCCTCTATTCCCAAATCAGGTAAGCCACGAACTACTTTCATCGTCTCCAGGCTGACGGTGATGACTTGGCCGATCAGCCGCACGATGTATTGCGGATCGTCGGCGCGATTCGGGTCGTTGACGATGCCGCTGCGTTTGTCGGTCGTGACCTGGTACTGGTCAATCACCCATTCGAGCGCCGAACGATTGCCCAGCCGGTACTCAAACACCTCCGCCGGAACGCCGTCGAGCGTCAGGAAGTTGTTGTAAGCGATCCGACGCTTGTCCTTGCTCAGCTTCATTTTCTCAACTCGCCAGTCAAGCCGCGCATTTGGGTTTTCGATCTTCTCCAGCGCGTATTCCGGTTGCCGCTCGTAATTGACGTGCAACTCGGCCAGCCGCGCGCCTGTTTGCGCGAAGGCGTGGAAGTCCGGCGCGAACGGGATGCGCGGCAACTCGCGCTTCAGGTTCGCCGCGTAGCGCGTGCGGTAGACGGGGTGATGGAGCACGGCATAAACGTAATGGAAGATGTCCCACTTTGTGATCGTGGTGTCGTGGTAATGCTGGCGGAATTGCTCCAAAGCCCAGTCGGTGATATTTTCGCGGCGGTTTGTGCCGTCTTCGTTGTAGATGTAATACGGAAAGGATTGTGAGCCACCTTGAGGCAAGGCATCTGGGAGTACATTTGCCAACAATGCAAACATGGGCCATTCGCTTCCAACTTTCAACCAGATGATCTGATTCTCTTTTTCACTCGCAGGAGTTGGAAAAATGGAGGGCGTTTCGTAAATCTCTTCGTTCAGGGTCTTGTTGAAATACAAATGTTGCTTGGTAAACGGCCTATACAAAGCATTACGGAAGGACTTTTCTTCAATTCGCAATGAGAGATGGGACTTTATTGCTTTGAATAACCGTCGTGTCCATTTTATCTGCGGGTTGTGTTGCAACAAAAAATCGTGTGGATCACCGCCTTGTCCGTTCCTCTCCCAATTATTAAGGTCGGAATTATAGCGATCTATCAACCGAGCCATTTGACTCTCTAGTTCCTCTCTTGAGAAGGAATAGGCCCAACGATCACGCGCCGTCAAAACACCATAGCTGTATGTTTTGAAGATCGCCTTGGATTTGCTGTGTTCAGCATTCTTTGCTTCCTTCGAGCCCATCGGCAAGAACTGATCGAAATCTTCTTGAATACCTTCCGTCAGCCACGTCTGCCGTTCATTCGGCTGCAACTCCTGCCACTCGACATTGCCGCCGCTCTGTTTTTCGCTGAGGAAGACGTACTTCTGCTCTCTGCGCCAATTTTCGTCCACACGAGCGTAGAAGATCTTTGCCATCGGCAATCAGCGCGTTCGGAGTTCCGCCTGATCTTTGAGAAATAAATGCAACAACCCTAGACCGAACCACGCCGGCGGCAGGGTGATTGGTTCAAACTTGTCATTACCCAAATCTTTTCACTTCTTAGAATCCCACCACCGGCAGGTGGTGGATCGTTCAAGCCCGACCTACAACAGGGAGCCACTTCTTAAAATCCCACCACCGGCAGGTGGTGGATCGTTCAAACCCGACCTGCTTGCGCCGGAAACTCAGGAAGGCTGGGTTTGAACGATCCACCACCTGCCGGTGGTGGGATTCGGGAAAGCATTTTGCCGTGGTAGGCTGGGCTTGAACGATCCACCACCTGCCGGTGGTGGGATTCGCTGCAATCCGTCGTTGCATTTATTTCTCAAAGACCATCAGGCGGAGCTCCGAACGCTCCCTCCCTTTATGGTTTTTCCTTTCGCTTCTTAACGAAGATGTTGATGCTGACCCCGACCTGAATGCCGAAGACGTTGTGCGTTGTGCCGGACAGCTTCGGGTTCTTCCGCACGTTGCCGCCCAGATCAAGCACGTAGATTTGATCGAAATCCTGCGCCAGGTGTTTGCGCATTCCGTCAAACGCCAGGTTGTCAACGAAGCTGTTGTTGGTCACAAACGCGACGATGCCCTCGTCGCCGATGCGGTCGGAGGCCCAGCGGATCGCCTTGACGTAAGGATCGCTGAGCTTGTTCAGCAAGGTCGCCTTGGAGTCTTTGGCGTAAGTCGCCGAAACCCGCTTGTCCATCACCTTGTACTTCCGGTTTTTATTGTTGTCATTTTCGTTGACCTGGTTCGCGTTGTAAGGCGGATTGCCGATGATGACGAAGATCGGCGACTGTTTCTGGCGTTCGACGCGCTGTGAATTTTCCGGCGTCATAAACGCGAGCGAGCCTTGCCCGCCCTCCGCCAACTCAAAAGTGTCCACCAGGCAGATGCCGTCGAACGGCTCGTAGCGCCCGGTCAGTTCGTAGAACTCGTGCTCGATGTTCATCGAAGCGACGTAATACGGCAGCAACATCACCTCGTTGCAGTGCAATTCGTGTTTGTACTTGTGTTCGAGCGCGGTCTTCTTGATCTCCTGCATCACTCGCACGAGGAAGTTGCCGGTGCCGACGAACGGGTCGAGGATGTGCACGCCGGGCGAGCTGAGCGATTTGCCGAATTCGCGTTGCAGAATCTCTTCGACGCTGCGGACCATAAAATTCACGATAGGCTGCGGCGTGTAGACGACGCCGTGAGTGTCGGCGACTTTGACCGAAAAGCCCTGGAAGAACTTTTCGTAGACGGCGTTGAGGAAGTGCTGCTTCTGCGTGAAATCGTCAATGGTAGCGGCGGTCGCTTCGATGGCGCGATAAAAATGGTCGAGCTTGCCGAGGAAGGCGTCGCGGTTGAAGGCCTGAGAGGTGAGCGCGTCAATCACCTTTTCGATCTCGGCGGCGATGACATTGCGGCGCGTGAAATCGGGATTGTTGAAGACCTTGCGGAAGATGCGCTCGGTTAGCAGGTGCTGGATCAACATCTCCTCGACCGCGCCGTCCGCCAGGTTAGGGTTGATCGAATCGCGGCAGAGCGCGGCGAAATCGTCGAACGCCTGGCGGTAGCGTTTGTTGGTCTTGCGTTGCTGTTCGATCAGCTCGTCGAGCGCGGCGGCCAGTTGCGGCACGCGCTCGCCGAATTGCGACACGGCCTCTTCCCAATCAGCGTAGGCCGGAGGCAAATACTCGAAGAAGGTTTGCAATGTGCCGACCAGGTTCTGCGGCTTCGAGATGTCTTCGTCGAGAACCTGTTTGCCGTTCTGCCAGAGGATGGCGCGTTCGGGCGCCTGGAAGAGGATGTTGTCTTTCGGGTAGCCCTGGTCGAACTTCTTGGTGACTTCTTTGCTCAGATCGTCGCGTTCATCTTTTGCCTCCCAATAGCCGTGCGGGAGTTTGAAGGCGTCCACCAGCGCGCCATCCACGCGCACCGGGCGTTGGCGCTGCCGTTTGACCTCCCATTCGAGCACGAGCATCCAACTGAACTGGCGGGCGCAGGATTCGAGCAGATTCTGGAAAGCAACTTTGACCGCGCTCTCGTTCCAGATGTTGAGCTGGCCGAATTGCCCCAGAGATTGATAATAGGCGCTGACCGCTTTGTGATTCGGCTTCAGATTGAGTTTGCGCATACGCTGAGCCAGCTTGGGTCGTCAGTGTGAAGGGGCACGAAAAATTCGGGGCGAGCGAGGCGCCTAGTTTATCAACGTCGAGTCCATTCCGGCCAGCTTCGGAAGAGCTTTCCCAATCTCCTCGTTCAAAACCAGATCAGCGATTCCATCCATCGGCGTCGGCGTGCGATTGACGATGACGAGCGCCGCGCCGTTCTGTTTCGCCAACTCAGGCAGCGCCGCCGCCGGATAAACCACCAGCGACGACCCGACGGCCAGAAACACATCGCAGTCGTAACAAGCCTTCACCGCCAGATCCATCTCCCGCGCTGGCATTGATTGGCCGAACGATACCGTCGCCGGTTTGAGCAATCCGCCGCAGTGTTCGCACTCAGGAGCCAGATCGCCTTCTTCGACTCGCCTCACGGCTTCGTCCATTGAAATTCGAGCATCACACGTCAGACAAGCAGCTTCGACCGTTGTGCCGTGCAATTCGATGACGTTCGCGTTCCCGGCGCGTTGGTGCAAGCCGTCAATGTTTTGCGTGATCATTGCGCGCAGTTTGGCTTGGCGTTCGAGTTCGGCGAAGGCCAGGTGGCCCGCGTTCGGCTGCGCGTCGCGCATTTCAGGCCACATCGCTACCTTCTGTCGCCAGTATTCGACGCGGCCTGTGCGGCTTGAAACGAATTCCTGGTACTCGATGATGCGGTTGTTGGCCCAGATGCCATGGGGGCTGCGGAAGTCGGGGATGCCGGATTCGGTCGAAATGCCCGCGCCGGTGAATCCGACGATGCGCGTGGAGGCGGCGATCAGTTTGATGGCTTCTTCGAATGTCATAAGTTTAGGTCTCGTCAGGGGGCCAGTCGTGAAACGCGCCATTTTTCGTTGTGTAACGTATAGAGAATTCTGTCGTGCAACCGGCTCTCGCGTCCTTGCCAGAATTCGATCCTTTCCGGTTTGACGCGAAAACCTCCCCAGAATGGCGGGCAGTTGATCGGCTGGTCTTTGAATCGCTCCTCGATCTCGGCCACTCTTCGTTCAAGCTCTGCCCGGTCGGAGATCTCTTCGCTTTGCGGCGAAGCCCACGCGCCGATCTGGCTGCCGCGCGGGCGGGTCTGAAAATATTCTTCCGATTCCCGCATCGAAACTCTCTCGACTTCGCCTTCGATCCTGACCTGCCGGTGGAGCGCGTGCCAGTAAAAAGTCAGAGCCACGCGCGGATTGATCATCATCTCGCGGCTTTTGCGGCTTTCGTAATTCGTGAAGAAGACGAATCCGCGCTCGCCACAGCCTCTGAGCAGGACGATGCGCGCCGCCACGCGACCGTCAACCGCGGTCGAAAGCGTCATAGCGTCGGGATCGGGTTGCTCGGATTTGACGGCCTCGTCGAACCAGTCTTGGAACTGAATGATCGGATCGTCTGCGACCTGATCTTCGCTGAACGATTGTGAGATGTATTCGTGGCGTAGCTCGGCGATCTGTTGAGAGATGTTTTCCATGACTTGTCCTATTGTTGCCCGATGGCGTGAATTATAAGCCATTACGTACAGCCATCAGACGCTTCGCGCAAGATTAAATCAGTCTCTTGACTCTTTAGAAATGTCCCCTTTCGCCCCCTCGACCCGCTGGCGCCAACACAAGGCGGCCATGCTATCAGGAGGATACCCGTGCCGGGGGAGAGTGGGGGCGGCGAGCGCCCCCACTCTCTTTTGAACGACTACCTCTCTCGATCTCCCTGTGCCCATCAATCATCGCAGCCGCAGTGTCTTATACGACTGGCGCCACGGATGATCGGTTGAGGGGTTGGGCTTCGCTTTCGGGACGGACTCTTTGGCCAGATCGGGCTGCGCCTTCTTCTCTGCCGGTTTGGGCGTGTTGACCGGACGCTCGCTCAATTCTCGATAAGCCACATCTTGCCCGCGATAGTTCAAGCGCAACTCCCCATCCAGATACTGTCTGACCTGCACCCGCGCCGCGCTCGGCGCATAGCCGCTCTGCCGTTCCAGTTGATAGTACTTCCCTTTGAACCTCAGGATCCAATCCTGACTCAACACTCGATCCTCTTCGTGACAGAAGATCGCCGCCAAATCAACACCTTCCGCCGAGCGATGATCATCGGCTGCCTCGCGCGGCTCGACGGCGAACTTCTGGTTGATCTGATCCAGATATTTTTCGCTCAAGAAGCTGTTGGCCGAAATCAGGTCATTGATCCCGGCCAGACGCAACTCCTTCCCAACCGATCCTGATCCACTCCGTGCGCCCGCCGCTGCCGCCAACTCCGATGCGCCGCTCGCTGGCGAGATTTCTGCCACAGCCCTTCCTCCAGCAGCCACCTGCGCAACGTCTCGTGAGCGAGTTGGTATCCATCTTCATCCTTGCTTCGGTTCGATTTTTCCCGCGTCCACGATGGATCAAGCCAGCCTCTCCACGCGCGCAATAGCTGACGTATTGGCGCCGAGTCTGCCGGTAACTTTGAGACAGGATTTGGCTGGCCTCGATCAACTTCAACTCCTGAAGCTTGACCCGCTCGAAGAGCTTCATGCTCTCGCGTTCTTTTTGACTCATCAATAAATGTCCTCTCACTCAATGCCCGCCTCCTTTGCAGGGCATCTGTTTTCTACCGGAGAGGACATTTCTAAAGAGTTTTCATGAGGTCATTTCTATCGAGTCGCGACACTCGCCATTCGCAATGTTGAAAGCCGAATGTTGAAGGTGCTACACTCCGCTTGCCGTTCAACCACGCCCTGAACAATCTTAGAAGGAGATCACGTTTGCTTTCTCGACTTGGTTCGAGCATTATCATCAAGCGTTTGCTGATGGCCGCGCTGTTGGCAGGCGTTTTTTTTCTGAGTGCGACCATTGTCACTTATATTGCTGTGCGCGGGCGCACGGTCGAAGTGCCAAACGTGATCGGTAAATTGGAAATGGTAGCGGCGGCGGAGCTTGATAACGCCGGATTAAGAATGCAAATCAAGCGCGCGCATAACGACAAATGGTCGATAGACATAGTGAGTGATCAATCGCCCGCCGCCGGGACAATTGTTAAGACTGGACAGATTGTGCGGGTCAGCGTCAGTCTGGGTGCCGCGCCGCCCGCGCAAAACGCGCAAAAGTAATTGCCTGTGCCGTTCATGAGTTCGATCCATAGTTTCCGGGATCAAAAACAGAAATTTTACGAGTTTATGGTCGAAATCGCGCCATCAATCCTCTCCGCGGACTTCACGCGCTTGGGCGAACAGATTGCCGTGGTCGAACGCGCCGGAGCTTCCTACATTCACGTGGATGTGATGGATGGCCATTTCGTACCGAACCTGACGGTGGGACCGTTCATCGTCGAATGGGTGCGGAAAGCGACGAAGCTGCCAATTGACGCGCATCTGATGATCGAAAACCCGGATAATTTTATCGGCGCGTTCGCGCGCGCCGGGGCCGAAATGATTTCAGTTCATCCCGAAACAACGTATCATCTGCACCGCACGATCAGTTACATTCGCCAGGCGGGCTGCCAAGCCGGAGTCGTTCTGAACCCGGCGACGCCAATAGCGATGATCGAAGAGATTTTGGCCGAGGTTGATTACGTGCTGTTGATGTCGGTCAATCCCGGATTCGGGGGACAGAAGTTTATTCCATCGTCACTGGATAAATTGCGTCGTCTGCGCGATTCGATTCGGTTGCGCGGCGCGCGCGCCAGAATTGAAATAGACGGCGGCATCGGTCCCGATAACATCGCCGATGTGGTCAGGGCCGGGGCCGAGATTCTGGTCGCGGGATCAGCCATCTTTGGCGCCGCCGATCCGGCCGAAGCCATTCGAGAAATGTTGCGCGCCGCTCCAATCGAAGCAAGCGGAGTAGCGATCGTCTGAGGATAAAAACGTGGAAGTAAGCAGCGTAAGCCTGACCGCCCCGCTGCGAATTTATGGGAGTTGCGAATATGAAGCTTAGAAGTATTGTTATCATTGTGTTCATATCCGCCCTTGCGCTTGTTGGGTGCGGGCCGAAGGACAAGGTCAAAAACGAGAACTCGGCTGTGCCGGGACGCGACAAGGAGCTATACGAGCAGGCGTCGAAGAAAGCCGAGAAGGGCCGTTACGACGAAGCGCGATTGCTTTACAACGTCGTGATCACAACCTACCCCGACAGCTCGTTCCTGCCGCTGGCGAAACTGGCGATCGCCGATTCGTTTTACCTCGAAGGCGGCACGAGCAGCTTGCAGCAGGCGGTCGGCGGCTACAAAGACTTCGCGCAATACTTCCCGACGCATCCGAGGATTTGCGAGGTCAAACATAAAATAGCGCAGGCCTATATGCGTCAGATGGGCGCCTACAACCGCGACGTGTCGAACGCCAAACAGGCTGAGCATCAATTGAAAGCCGCGGAGCAAGCCTGCCGCAATTCGGACGTCGTGCAAAGTGTTAGAAACGATCTGAGAGACGTGCAGCAGGTGCTGGGCTTACACGAATTGGACATCGCGCGTTTTTACATTGACAACCGTCAGGCGTACAAAGCCGGCGAGAGCCGTCTGCGTGACATCATCACCAACTATCCGTTCTTCAGCTACTACGACGAAGCCCTCTACCGTTTGGGCGTTTCCCTGATCGAACAGGAGCAGCCGGAGGAGGCGACGGAATATTTCACCCGGCTGGCGCGCGATTACCCGAACAGTGAGTTTGCGGGCAAGGGCAAGGATTATCTGGAGAAGTTGGGCAAACCCATTCCCACGCCGAGCAATGACAACCCCGCGCCCGAACGTCCGAGTTTTATGGGCAAGTTCGGATTGATCCTCGGCCGCAACGGCTTGGATATTTCGCAAGATGGCGTGTTGTTGAGCAAGAAGGGGGCGGAGAAGGATGACGTGAAGGATGACATGAAACCTTCGGAGGCCAGCAACGCCGCCGGCACACGCGCCATCCGCGCCAGCACGAGAGGCTCGGTCCCGACGAATCAACCCGAAGCGGCGGCGGCGCCCGCGGCGGGGCAACCGGCAAGCGGGCCGGCGAATGGCGCGAGCGCGGGTCAACCGGCGGCGCCTGAAACGAAGAGCGCCGAACCAAAGAAGAACGACAAAAAAGACCCGAAGAAGAAGAAGAAGGGTTTCCTGGGCGGCATCTTCCGTTAAACCGAAACCCGCGCCAGGAATCGAGACCCAGGAGAAGGGGAGAGAAAGCCGGCCCGCCAGGAATGCGCTCCGGCACTCTCCCCTTTTTTCTATCTTTCTGTAATAATTAAAAGCCGTTTTGACCAGCGGAGTAGACGACCCCTCGAATAATCCTCGGAGGTTACAGTGAGCTACAAAATCCTGCTCGCCGACGACAGCGTAACAGTACAGAAGATTATCACCCTGACTTTTTCCGATGAAGGCGTTGATGTCGTGACCGTCAACAATGGCGACGAAGCCCTAACCCGGTTGCAGCATCTGCGGCCCGCGTTGGTGATGGCTGATGTTTCTATCCCCGGCAGGAGCGGCTACGATATCTGCGAATTCGTCAAAACCCATCCCGATATGAAAGATACGCCGGTGATCCTGCTGGTGCCCGCTTTCGAGCCATTCGACGAAGAGCGCGCTCGCCGCATCGGCGCTGATTACCACTTGACGAAGCCGTTTCAATCTATCCGCACATTGATTTCGACTGTGAAAAGCCTGATCGAACGCAGAGCGGTTCCGGAAGTTTCGATTACGACTGGCGGTCTGGTCGCGATTCACGGCGCTGATCCGAAGCGTTCGGAAGCGACGGAAATCGATCCGAAGCGGGCGAGAATAGAGGAGTTGATTAAACTGTCGGCCCAGCCGCCTTCGGAGGATTCAGCCGAAGACGACATTTTGTCAGAAATTGATTTGACGCAAAGCGAATCAAAGCAGGCCGATTCACTGGCCATCGCGGAGATGCGCGACGAACTTGAGATCATCGGCCATCAACACGATTCGGCCTATGATTCGATTACCGAAGATCATTACTCCCCAAGGGTGAACGGTCCCGTCGTTATGGATTCTCAAATTTCAACCGAAGCTCTGGCTGGAGATTCAGACAACGTGCTGGAACTCGACGATTTTTTGTCCGAAGCGGTCCCGGCCCGCTCAACCCCACCACTCGTTGTTGGCGTAGCGGCGCCATTGGCTGTGGCCGCGGCGGAGCCGGAAGTCGCGCATTTTCCGCAAAGCGTCATTGACGAAATTGTGAACCGAGTAGTCGCTCAGCTGTCTGAAAAATTGAGCGATGAAATTGCCCGCCGCGTCACATCCGAAGTCGCCGAACTCGTCAAACAACAGCGGCTCACCGAACCCATCGCCTACCCGGAGACAGACAATCTGCTTGACCTCGACTGAGCCGGATTCGCCGGTTGCCAGTCGCCGGTCGTTTGTTGATACTAGGGCTTCGACCCTGAACCAACGACGACCGGCAAATGGCAACTGACGAAATCATTATGGAAATTCCGAAAGCATACGATCCAAAAGAGGTCGAAAAGCGATGGTACCCGTTCTGGGAGGATAATCGCTTCTTCTCGCCCGAAACAAACACCGATCCGAAAGCGCCAATCTTTTCAATGGTCATCCCGCCGCCGAATGTGACGGGCTATCTGCACATGGGCCACGCGCTCAATCACACGCTGCACGACGTGCTGGCGCGTTGGCGGCGAATGTCAGCCGACCGCGTTCTCTGGTTGCCGGGCACTGATCACGCGGGCATCGCCACGCAGATGATCGTCGAACGCCAACTGGCCAAAGAAGGCGTCAGCCGTCGAGACCTGGGCCGCGAAAAATTTCTCGAACGCGTCTGGCAGTGGAAAGCGCATTCAGGCGGCGCGATCCAGAACCAGATGCGCACCCTGGGCGAATCGGTTGATTGGACGCGCGAACGCTTCACGCTCGACGATGGTTTGTCGAACGCCGTGAAGGAAGTTTTCGTGCGTTTGTACGACGAGGGATTGATCTATCGCGGCGAGTACATGATCAACTGGTCGCCCGGATTGCAGACCGCGATCTCCGACCTCGAAGTCGAGATGAAACCGGTCAACGGCAAGCTCTACCACATCGCTTATCCGGTCGGACGCAGAGTGACCGAGCGGGTCGAGGGGTTGGCCGAAGCTTACGCGGCGGCGAATGAGGGCGGGAAGAAGTCGGGGTGGCTCAACGCTCCGAACGGCGGTTTCGTCGTTGTGGCGACGACCCGGCCCGAAACGATGTTGGGAGATACAGCCATTGCTTTCAATCCCGAAGACGAACGCTACCGCGAGCTGGCCGGCAAGCGCGCAGTGGCGCCGCTGGTCGGACGCGAACTGCCGTTCATCCGGGATGAGATCGTCGAGAAGGAATTCGGCACAGGCTTTGTGAAAGTCACGCCCGCGCACGATCCGAACGATTTTGCGATGGGGCGGCGACACAATCTGGAGTTCGTTCAGGTTATCGGCAAAGACGCGAAGATGACTGACGCCGCGCCCGAAAAATATCGCGGGCTGGATCGTTACGAAGCGCGCAAAGCCGTCGTCGCCGACCTTGAAGCTCTGGGTCTGATGCTCAAGATCGAAGATTACACGCACAACGTCGGCCATTGTCAGCGCAGCGGCGTGGCCGTCGAGCCGCTGATCTCGACGCAGTGGTTTATGCGGATGGAGACGCTCGCCCGAACGGCGCTCGAAGCGGTGAGGGATGGGCGCACGAAGTTCGTGCCTGAGAACATGACCAGAGTCTACTCGAACTGGCTCGAAAACATTCAGGACTGGTGCGTCTCGCGCCAGTTGTGGTGGGGACATCGCATTCCGGCGTGGTACACCGGCGATGGCGGAATGGTGGTCGCGCGCGATGAGAAAGAAGCGCGCGAACGGCTTGCGGCGGCGGGCGGCGATCCGAACGTTGAATTGACGCAAGACCCCGACGTGCTCGACACGTGGTTCTCTTCGGCGCTCTGGCCTTTCTCGACCCTCGGTTGGCCGGAACAGACTGACGATCTGAAAACTTACTATCCGACCACTGTGTTGATCACCGCCTCCGACATCATCTTCTTCTGGGTGGCGCGGATGATGATGGTGGGGCTGAAGTTCATGGGAGATGTGCCGTTCCGCACGGTCTACATCACGGCGCTGGTGTTGGACGCCGAAGGCCAGAAGATGTCGAAGACCAAAGGCAACGTGGTTGACCCGCTCGAAGTCTTCGATAAATACGGCACAGACGCGGTGCGGTTTATGCTGACCGCCGCTTCGACTACCGGAACGTCGCTCTCGCTGCAAGAGTCGAAGCTGGAGTCGGCGCGCAACTTCGCCAACAAAATCTGGAACGCTACGCGCTTCGTGCTGCTCAACTGCGGCGACGTGCTGGACGAACAGGGCGGTGAGCCGCTCGATTGGGAGACGGAACTGGCGCCGCCGGAACTGGCCGACCTGTGGATTCTGAGCCGGTTCAATCGCGTCGCGCTCGAAGTCCACAACGCGCTGGCCGAATTTCGATTTCACGAAGCGGCGGCCACGCTCTACCATTTCTTCTGGGACGATTTCTGCGACTGGTACCTCGAATTGTCGAAGCCTCTGGTGACGGCAAAAGAACCGACGCCGCAGGCGACAGCGGTCAAACGCCGGATGATTTACATGCTCGAACGCAGTCTGCGTCTGTTGCACCCGATCATGCCGTTCATCACCGAAGAGCTTTGGCAGCGGTTGCCGCACAAAGGCGAAACGATCTGCCTGTCGGAATTCATCTCGCACAATTCGGCGCAACTGGACGGGCGCGCCGAACGCGAGATGGCGCTGCTGATCGAAGTCGTCACCAAGCTTCGCAGCATTCGCTCGACGTTCAACATCGCGCCCTCGGTTGCGTTGAAGGCGCAGATCGCAACAAACGATGACGCAGCTCGCGATGTGATCACGCGAATGGAAGATCACATCAAGCGTTTGGCGCGGATCGAAGAATTGCGGCTGGTTGACAAGCTCGGAGCGGGGAAAGGCTCGGCTCGCGCGGTCGTGGGCGCTTCGGAGATCGCGGTCCCGCTCGAAGGGCTGATTGATTTCGACAAAGAACGCTCGCGGCTCGAAAAGGAACTGAACAAGTTGATCAGCGAGCGCGAAGGTCTGGAGAAACGCCTGGCCAACCAGGATTTCATCAACCGCGCCGCAGCCGATGTTGTAGCGTCAACGCGCGCGCGCGCCGAAGAACTGGAAGACCAGGTCTCAAAGCTTCGCGCGATGATCGAAGCTCTTTAACCAGGACAATCGTTATGTTCAACCCACTTGATCTGATGATGGCTACGGATGTCGTGAACCGCGCGCTCAACGAAGACCTGGGGCGTGGCGACATCACTTCGCGAGCGACCGTGCGCTCCGGCGTGAACGCGCGCGGCAGCTTTCTCGCCAAACAGGACCTGATTCTGGCCGGACTCGAAATCGCCGACCTGGTTTTCGGCTGGTTCGACGAATACATCCAGATTGAATCAACCGGGGCCGATGGCGATGAGATCAAAGCCGACCGCGCGTTCGCGCGCGTGACGGGCGACGCGCAGATGTTGCTGGCGGCCGAACGCACCGCTTTGAATTTCCTCCAGCATCTGTCCGGCATCGCCACCATCACGCGCAGATACGTCGAAGCGATTGCGGGCACGAAGGCCAAGATCGTGGATACGCGCAAGACCACACCCGGATTGCGGTTGCTCGAAAAATACGCCGTGTCGGTCGGCGGCGGCAGCAACCATCGCCTCGGATTGGATGACGGCGTGCTGATCAAGGACAATCATCTGGCGATGGCGGGCAGCATCGCCGAAGCCGTCCGGCGTGCGCGCGAATCCACTGGTCATCTGCACAAAATCGAAGTCGAAGTCGCCACACTCGATCAGGTCAAGGAAGCCCTCGATGCGAAAGCCGACATTCTACTCCTCGACAACATGACTCCTGAGCTTGTGCGGCAGGCCGCGCAACTCGTAGCCGAGCGGGAACGCGATGATCGCCGCACGCTGCTCGAAGCTTCGGGCGGCATCAATCTTTCAAACGTGCGCCAGTACGCCGAAGCGGGAGTTGATCTGATCTCGGTCGGCGCGTTGACGCATTCGGCGCCGGCGGTTGACATCAGCTTCAAGATCAGACCTGCGTAGCGGTTAAACACGCGCCGGTACGGTACAGGGAGCGGTAGCGACCTGGCGCCTCGTGGAGCGGACAACTTACGAGGCGCCAGGTCGCTACCGCTCCCTGTACCGTACCGGTGTTGAGCGCGCGCTCGTGAGGCCTCCGGCTTATTCCGTCGCCAATTGAACGGAGACTGGCGTCGGATTGGTGATGATGTCGAAGACCGGCGAACGCTGCTGCGCCAGCTCACAAAGTTCCTTCAACTTCTCCTCCGGCGCGTCCGCTTTGATCTTGAACGTCACGCGAATATTTTCATATCCGTTCCTCACGTTCTCAGACATCCCCAGAAATCCGCGCAGATCAAGCTCGCCCTCGAACTTCGATTCCACCGCTTCGATTTTGATTCCCTGCGCGGCGGCGTGATAAACCAAACTCGTCGTCAAACAACCCGCCAGCGCGTGCAGGACGAACTCTACCGGGTTGGCGCCGTTGTCCTCTCCGAGCAGCACGGCTGGTTCGTCGTTGTCGAAAACGAAGGTCTGCCGGCGTGATGTGTCTTCCTGGCCGGCGCCGTAGAAATCCTTGATCGTCGTGCGATTGTGACCGCCGTTGACCCATTCGTTGGCCGCGCGGAATTTGAATTTCGCCAGGCCGGGGTTGTCCTTGATCGCATTGATCGTCGCGAACAACTGGTCAACCTTCACTCCATTGATATTTCCGTTTGTCATACTGTCCCTCCTTCAAATTTAGATTTGTTGATCAGCAAAAAGCCAGCGCTATTTGCTCGACGCTCTCTCTGGCCGACGGTTGGAGGCTTTCCAGCGTCGCCTGGTACGAATATTTGATCATGTTCATTCCTCCTCGGGTTGATAAATCAGTTTCAATGGCCGCCTCGGCCATCGCTTCCTCAAGCTTCTGTCGCTCTCAACCCATAAGACGGAATCCGCTTCTGAAAGCGGCCACGCTCTGTCGGATTTTTTTCAGTACCGCGAGCGGTAGCGAGCGTGGCGTCCTCGTTCGGCCCATTGATAGAGCCGTGCTCGCTACCACTCGCGGTACTGATTCTTGTAATGGAGTGTTGATGGATGATGTGATAAATTGCCCTCCCATCATCTGCTGGCTTAATCAATACTTTGTGTGAGGCTTTTATGACTGACCCATCGGCGCCGGAAATCACTGGTCTGCTGCTGGCCTGGGGCAAAGGCGATCAGGCGGCTTTGGAGAAGCTGATGCCGCTGGTTTACGAAGAGCTGCGCCGCATGGCCAGACGCTATATGAATCGCCAGCGCCCCGGCCACTCGCTGCAAAGCGCCGCGTTGGTCAACGAGGCCTACCTGCGGCTGATTGATTCCAGCCAGGTGCAGTGGCAAGACCGGACACACTTCTTTGCGGTCTCGGCGCAATTGATGCGGCGGGTCCTGGTTGATTTTGCGCGCGCGCGAAGTAATCTAAAACGCGGCGGCGGCGCGCTTCGAATTGCTTTGGATGAAGCGCCGGAATCTGCGGCGGATCGCGGCGCCGATCTGATCGCGCTCGACGATGCGCTCAACGCTCTGGCCATGATGAATCCCAGGCAGAGTCAGATCGTCGAATTGCGCTACTTCGGCGGTTTGAGCGAAGAAGAGACCGCCGAGGCGCTCAAGATTTCTACGCGAACGGTGCGCCGCGACTGGAGTTTGGCGCGCGCCTGGCTCTATCGCGAGTTGAGCAAAGGACAATGAAGCCGGAACAGTGGGAACAAATCGGCCAGCTTTACCACGCTGCGTTGGAATTGACGCCAGGCGAGCGCGCCGCTTTTCTCGACCAGGCCTGCGCGGGCGACGATGCGATGCGCCGCGAAGTCGAGTCTCTGATCGTCGCTGGCGAACAGGCGGGAGACTTCATCGCCGCGCCTGTTTTTGAGGACGTGGTCGAGACGCTGACCACTGAAGGGCGCAATCCCTCGCTGGAAGGGAGAAAGCTGGGCGATTATGAGGTGCTGGGTTTTCTGGGCAGAGGCGGGATGGGCGAGGTTTACCTGGCCCGCGATCCCAGCCTGGGTCGAAAGGTTGCGCTCAAGCTGCTGCTGGCTGACTTCACTCGCGACGAAGCTCGCGTGCGCCGGTTCGTTCAAGAAGCCAAAGCCGTCTCCGCGCTCAACCATCCGAACATCATCACCATTCACGAGATCGGCGAAGCCGACGGACGGCATTACATCGCCACGGAGTTCATCGAAGGCCAGACGCTGCGCCAGCAGTTGGTTTCAGAACGCCTGAAAATCTCCGCCGCGCTGGAAATCACAATCCAGATTGCCGGCGCGCTTGCCGCCGCCCACGCCGCGCGGATCGTGCACCGCGACATCAAGCCCGAAAATATCATGGTGCGGCCCGACGGGCTGGTCAAAGTCCTGGACTTCGGTTTGGCTAAGCTGACCGAGCAGGCTGCGCCCATTTCGGAGTTCGACACTCAGGCTACGACACCGACCAGATTCAGGACGGAGCCTGGGGTGATCATGGGCACGGTGTCTTACATGTCACCGGAGCAGGTGCGCGGCGGCGAGGTGGACGCGCGCAGCGATCTTTTCAGTCTGGGAGTCGTTTGTTACGAAATGATCGCCGGACGCAGGCCGTTTACGGGCGCCACCAGCAGCCACGTCATCGTCGCCATTCTGGAGCAGGAGCCAATTCCGCTCTCGCAATATGCGCCGGAAGTCCCCGCTGAGTTACAGCGCATCGTCAGCAAGGCGCTGCGCAAAGACCGCGAGAAACGTTACCAGCGCGTCAAAGACCTGCTGGCCGACCTCAAAACCCTGAAGCAAAGAGTGGAGACGGAAGCTGAGCCGGCGGGCGTTCAAACATCTGAAGATCACGGCGTGGTTGTAACCGCCGATGATCTTCAGCCAGCGCTTCAACCGACGGTGCCCGCCCTCGCTCCGGGCAGCGGAATAGGAACGGCTACACGTTTAATGATCAGCGCCGAGCGATTGGTCGGTAAGCTCGACTTTTACCGGCGCGCAGCCGCCGCCGCGCTGATCGCGGTGATCATCGCCGCCGCCACCGCGCTGATCGCGGTGATCATCGCCGCCGCCGCCGCGGTCTTCTACTTCAGCCGCTCGCCGGCGCTGACCGAGAAGGACACGGTGCTGCTGGCCGATTTCGCTAACCAGACTGGGGACGAAGTCTTCGACAGCACGCTCAAACATGCGTTAGCCGTGCAATTGGAACAGACGCCGTTCCTGAACCTCTTTCCCGAAGACCGCATTCGGGAGACGTTGCAATATATGAACCGCTCGCCTGAGAGCCGAGTGACGAAAGAATTGGCGCGGGAGATTTGCCAGCGGCAGGGCGTGAAAGCGCTGCTCGCCGGTTCCATTGCGCGGTTCGACCGGCGCTACTCGATCATCCTCGAAGCGATCAACAGCCAGACCGGCGAACCCATCGCCAGCGCGCTGGCCGAAGCCGAAGATAAAGATCAGGTGCTGCGGACGTTGGGAAAAGCCGCTACGCGACTGCGCGAAAGGCTGGGCGAATCTTTGAGTTCGATCCGGAAGTTCGACGCTCCGATTGAGCAGGCCACGACCTCTTCGCTCGAAGCCTTGAAAGCCTGGTCGCGCGGAGTCGAGCTTTCGCGGAGCAGCAAACAGCGCGAAGCGATCCCGTTTTTTCAACGAGCGAAGGAACTCGACCAGAACTTCGCCAAAGCGGATGTCGCGCTCTCGGTGGCTTATATCAACCTGGGGCAATTGGAGAACGCAGCCGAGTACGCGGCCAAAGCTTTTGCCTTGCGGGAGCGCGTGACCGAGCGGGAGAGGTTTGATATCGCCACGAACTATTACGTTCTCGTCACGGGAGACCTGCTCAAGGCGATTGAAGTGGCGGAGTTGTGGAGGCAAACCTACTCGCGCGACTACGGCCCGCTGAGCCGGCTGGCTTCGCTTTACCGATTGATCGGGCAGTTGGAGAAATCGCTGGACGTCGCGCGCGAGGCCAGTCAACTCAATCCCAGAGCTTCGGCCCCTTACGTGAACCTGGGCGCTTCGCTCGCGCAACTGAACCGGTTCGACGAAGCGCAGGCGATCATCGAACAGGCGATGCAACAGCAATTGGATGGCCAGCGCCTTCGCCGCGATCTTTATCAGATCGCTTTCGTCAAAGGCGACGCGGCGGCGATGAAGCGGCAGGTTGATTGGGCGAACGGAAAACCCGATGAGCATTGGGCGGTTTACTGGCAGGCCCAGTCGGCGTCGTTCGCCGGGAGGTTGAGGTCGGCGCAGGATTTATACGCCAGGGCTGCGGCGTCAATCATCCAGCGCAATCCGGAGCGGGCCGCGTGGTTTGTCGAAGCGTCTTTGTTGCGCGGGGCAGCCTGCGGTTTGTGTCAGCCTGTTAAAGCTGTTGACGATCCACGAAAACTGGCTTCATCGCGGATCAATGTCCAGTCGTTTGTCCCGGTCACTGCGAGCCGCGCGTTGGCGCTCGCGCTGTGCGGCGAAACAGGACGCGCTCAATCGCTCGCCGACGAAGTGGCCAGGAGCAATCCCGACTCCACGTTGGCCAACGCGATCTGGCTGCCGGTGATTCGCGCGGCCATCGAAATCGAGCGCGGCAATGCTGACCACGCCATTCGGTTCTTGCAACCGGCCACAGCTTATGAACGAGCGGCGTTGCTCTGGCCAACTTACCTGCGCGGCCAAGCGCATCTGCGTCGAAAGTCAGGAATGGAGGCGGCGGCGGAGTTCCAGAAGATACTCGATCATCGCGGCTGGGATGCGGCTTCGCCGTTGTGGCCGTTGGCGCAACTTGGTTTGGCGCGCGCCGCCGCGCTTGCGGGAGATAAGGCCAGAAGCCGTCAGGCTTATCAGGATTTTCTGGCGCTGTGGAAAGACGCCGATTCCGACCTGCCGATCCTGGTTGAGGCGAGAAGAGAAACCGAAATCCCAAGCCAGCGGTGATCATCCGGTCAATGGATTGAAAACTGCCAGCGCCCACGGTTGTTTTCTTGAAGCAAGATATTTGCGCGCTTGCCCTTTGCTTTTGATTTTTTTACTCTCTGGCGAGCAAAAACATTTCGTGAGCGCGCTTTCAGTGAATCCCATGATGCTTTCAGAAGGGTCGCCATGAATACGACAATCTACGCTACGATTTTGACCGGGCTAGGCGCCGTCATCACGCTGATTGTGGCAATCCACACGATGACGAAGGCCAATCAGCAAGAGACCAACCGGCGGATTGACGATCTGAAGCAAGAGACCAATCGGCGGATTGACTATCTGAAGCAGGACACCAAGCGGTGGATTGATGACACCAATCGGCGGATTGACGAATTGCGACAGGATACAAACCGGCAGATTGGCGATTTGCGACAGGACTTGTTGGCGGCGATAGACAACAAGTCCAAGATCAACGAGGCGCAATTCGAGATCGTCAGCGTCAGGTTTCAGAAGCTGGAAGAAGACGTTTCCGAAGTCCGGCTGGAAGTGCAAGACCTCAAAAAAGTGATCTTCAAGTCCGCCGCTTGAAACCGCCGCTCTCCGCCGTAAGTTGATCCTCAATTCTTCAGCGACCCCGCAACCATCACCGCAAGGAAGACTCGACCGATGAACGACGAGGTAAGAATTTTCATCAGCTATGCCCGCCTGGACGCTGGCGAGGTGACACAGCTTTATCACCGTCTGAAAGCCGCCGGATTCCATCCCTGGATTGATCGTGAAGATTTGCTGCCGGGCGTCAAATGGCGCGTGGCGATTGAAAAGGCCATCCGCGAGGCCGATTTCTTCCTGCTCTGCATCTCGCCGCGTTCGTCGAACCGGCGCGGCTTCCTCCAGCGCGAGATCAACGCCGCGCTCGATCTGTGGGAAGAGCGGATGACGGACGACATCTACTTCATTCCGCTGCGCCTGGAAGAGTGCGAGATACCGGAGAGAGTGGATGAGTTTCAATGCGTGGACTGGTTTGAAGACGGTGGCTGGGAGCGATTGATGAAGGCTTTGCGCGTGCAGGTCGAAAGGCTCGGCAAGAAGATGCCGGAAGCGAGCGTCATTGCCCAGCCCTCGTCGCCGCTGCCGGTTCCATCCGCGCCTGCGGTTGTTCCGGGCCGGCGCGCGCCCGACCAACAGGTCTTCAATTTCACGACCGTGACGTTGGACGCACAGGGGCAGATAGTTGAACGAAAGCCAGGGCAGGCGCGCCACTCCCTCGAAGATTGGGGCGGCGGTGTGAAGCTGGAGGTGGTCGAGATTGCGGGCGGTGAATTCTGGATGGGTTCGACCGACGCCGACGCGCAAGCGGCTTTCAACGACGCAAAACGATATTGGGAAGGCGCGAAGAAGGAGTGGTTCACAGCGGAAACGCCGCGACACCGCGTGGCCGTCTCTCCTTTTTTCATGGGCAAGCATCCGGTGACGCAGGCGCAGTGGATGGAAGTGATGGGAAACCTGCCCGAAATTTCCGATGACCTGCGCGGCGACGACCATCCGGTGGTGATGGTTTCGTGGGAGGAAGCGGTCGAGTTCTGCCAGGAATTGTCGCGGCGGACGAAGCGGCAATACCGGCTGCCGACCGAAGCCGAATGGGAGTACGCCTGTCGTGGAGGAACTAACTCGCCGTTCGCTTTTGGCCCGACGATCACACCACAAATTGTCAACTACAACGGCAATTATCCTTACGGCTCTGCGCCGAAGGGAGAGTATCGAAGCAAGACTGTGCCGGTGGGTAGTCTGGGTGTGGTGAATGCATTCGGGATATATGGCATGCATGGCAACGTGTGGGAGTGGTGCTCTGATTGGTACAGCAGCAGCTACTATGAAGAGTGTCGTAAGCAGGGCGTGGTAGCTGATCCACAAGGCCCTAGTACGGGCTCGGACCGCGTCTATCGGGGCGGCGGTTGGAACAGCGTCGCCGTCGATTGCCGGTCGGCGAGTCGCGACGGCGTCGCGCCCGGCGGTCGCGGCGACTTCCTCGGTTTCCGCCTCGTGAGGGTCGGCAGGTAACGCTTGGTTCTTTTACCCTCTTACCCTGAAGCGATTGTCATTGAGGAGGCAGGATGGGGCAGTGCGAGCGGGAAGCGAGCGAAGCCGCCCCGCCGCACTGCCCCATCACTGCCGGAGTTGGAAGAAACTGGAGCCATGGTTATGGAGCAGCCCGCCGCGAAGCGGTCGAAATTTTTCGAGCTTTTTAGGCAAACGCTTACTCAAGTAATCACCCTGCGCTTCAACAGCGTGCGGGGCGGATTCGATGATGCGCCGTTGCGCGAAGGGGCTGGTTGCTGGCGATGGAAAAAGTCATCTTGCCTGCCGTGCAGAGAAACCTTACGATAAGGTCAAGAGAGGTTAGCAATGAAACAGCAAAAAGAACGGGCCGAACTTTTCAATGTGATGGCGCAAGATGCCGTGCGCATTGCCAGCGCCTGGTTGCAGGAGCGACTGCCGGATCGTTTCGGCCCGGCTGACCCAACGCTGGACGAGCAGAGCAACCTCTGGCGTGTGCCGATCGTGTTGGCCTACCCTGGAATTGTAGTTGGCGAAGTAGGCGAAATCCTCATTGACGCGGAAAGCTGGGAAGTCGTTTCCCACACCGACATCGAGAAGGTCAAAGCTCTAGGCCTGGAGCTGGGGAGAAAGCATCGTGCCAAAGTTCGGGCCGCCTTTTTACGCGCAAGAAACGCCTGATTCCTGTTTACCGGCTTGCTTGCGAATGGTTTTGGCTGCGCAGGGACGGCGCTACACCGAACGGTATTTGCGCCGCCTCAGCCGCTGCCAACCGATGCTGGGCACGTCCTCAACGGATGTCGTGCAAGCTGCCCGGAAGCTTGGTTTCGCGGATTCAATTGAAGATCGCTCGATGCGATTGCTCGACCTGCGTGATTCTATTCGTGACGGTGTCTATCCGATTGTCGGCGTGAATCTGCGCCGCTTGCGCGGTGTGTGGAGTTCTCATGCTCAGGTTGTCGTTGAAATCACCAGTGATGTGGTTCGCCTTCACGATCCCTTGCTTGGTCGGCTACGCCTCAATCCTCAAACTTTTGAAGCCGCCTGGGCCGACGCGGATTATCTGACTATTCTGGTGAAGTAGCCGCGTCGCTCTCCTGAATTCCGGACTATGGTTATTCATTGCCCCCCATTCATCATTCATCATTTCACCACGCTCGGCTCAACCAACGATCATTTGAAGGGAATGATGGACGCGCCGGAATTCACCTGCGTCGTCGCCGATGAACAGACCGCCGGACGCGGGCGCCGCGCGCGCGCCTGGCATTCGTCGCCAAGCGATGGTCTCTATCTTTCCGTTCTGCTTCGTCCTCAGCCTGAGTCCGCTTCAAAAATTCCTTTGATTAGCTTGATGGCCGCGATTGCCGTGGCGGAGACATTGATCGAACGCAGCGTCGGTGGCGTTGACATCAAATGGCCGAACGACGTGATGGTCAATCAACGCAAGATCAGCGGCATTCTCGCCGAAGCAGCGAGCGCGGGATCGAACCCCACGCGAATCATCCTCGGCGTCGGAGTCAATCTCAATCACATATCCTTCCCGCCTGAATTGACCGACACCTCGACCTCAATCTCCATCGAGACTGGCGACCAGATTGTGGTTGACGAATTCCGCGATCAACTGCTCGAAAAAATTCGGCGATGGTATGAGGTCTGGAAACGCGATGACGGCGGATTGATCGTCAATCGCTGGCAGCAGCTTTCGACTTACGCTCGCGACGAGCGGGTCGTCGTCACTCTCGATGACGAACAGATCGTAGGAGTGACCGCTGGGTTGACTGAAGCGGGCGCGTTGCTATTGATCACCGACGATGACGAGATGAAGACGATTCTGGCTGGTGAAGTGACGAGACTGAGGATTGAGGACAGAGGATAGAAGATAGAAGATCGCGTCGCAGCGCATCAGACGATCCTCGATTTTCTATCTTCGATCCTCGATCTTCTCTTCACGCGACAAAAAAATTCTTCGCCATCATTCAATCACACACTCGCAAGTTGTACTGATGTGATGTGAGAGTTAAGATGTGATCGCCGACATCCCCTGGACTACGACACACGATTTGAATCAACAGTGAACGAGAGAGTGATCGCTCCTCGCATCACGGCAATGAACTACTTCAATTACTTCACTGAAATCGAAGAAGAGTTTGTCAGGCGTCGCGGCAGCCATATGCTGGTCTCGCCGCTCGATTGGTCGCTGATTGAAACCTGGCAGCAGCGCGGCATCCCTCTGCACATTGTGTTGCGCGGCATCAGCTCTTCGTTCGACGGATACGATCAGCGCCTTCATCGCGGGCGGAAGGTCAATTCGCTCTTCTTCTGCCAGCAGGAGGTCGAAGCGATGTTTCAGGAATACGTCGAATCGCGCGTCGGCGGCGCTGAGAGCGTCAAAGACGGGGCGTCGTCGAACGGCAATGGCCATTCGCCATTCACGGCGGCGGCGATCATCGAATTCCTGAAAGAGCAATGCGCGACGTTATGGAGGCTGGAAGTCAAATATTCATCCGACGCAATACTCAACGACACTTTTGCGCGCATCAGCGAGCGCCTGGGCCAGATCATCGCCGACCTGGAAGAGACCAGCGCCGTCTCGCCTGAATTACTCGAAATGGATTTGATGATGATCGAGGAAGTCGTCCTCGACGGATTGAAAGAACACTTCGGCGAAGAGAATCTCAAACAGTTGCGAAAAGAAGGCGACAAAAATTTGCGCGGCTACAAACAGAACATGGAACGCGAAGTTTACGAGCGGACGCTCGACAATTTCATCGCGAGACGGCTGCGCGAACAGTATCAGATTCCGAGGCTGAGTCTGTTCTATCTGTAAAGCGAGGCTATGAAGAGTATGGCGACACCAGCAGGACTCATTGTTTCAGACAACATCAATCACAGATCGGTGGCGGTCGGCGAAGTTTACGAAGTCTGGATCGAGAAACTGGTCTACGGCGGCGACGGGTTGGCGCACGTCGGCGCGCAAGCCGTGTTCGTGCCCTTCGCCGCGTCCGGCGATTTCGCGCGTGTGCGGATTGTCGAATGCCAGCGCAATTTCGCGCGCGGCGTAATCGAAGAAATTCTCGCTCCTTCGCCGTCGCGCCGCACGCCTCCCTGCTCCCAATTCGGCGTCTGCGGCGGTTGCCAATTGCAACACCTCGATTACCAGGCGCAACTCGAAGCGAAGGCCTCGTTCGTCCGCGAATCGCTGCGCCGCATCGGCCATATTGAATGGGAAGGCGAGATCGGCATGCGCGCGGCGGAAGAATTCGGTTACCGTTCGCGCGCCGAGATCAAAGTGTCGCGCAATGACGAAGGGCAAACGCGCATCGGATATTTTCGTTCCGGCTCGCAGGAGGTCTGCGAAGTCGAAAGCTGTCCAATCCTGCTGCCCGCCGCCAACCGCGAATTGCAACGTCTGCACGCGGAGCCTGCGCTCGTCCCCAACGACGCGACGCGCGTTTACCTGACCGCCGGCGACGACGAAGTGATCGTCACTCCGGCGAACGGCGAAAACGGACGCGCCGCCGAATACGATTCGCTCGGCACAGCGCATCAACACATCGCCGGATTCAATTACAGTTTCGGCGTGCGCTCGTTCTTCCAGGGCAATCGCCTGCTCGTCGAGGAATTGATTCAAACGGCGATCGGAGACGCCAGCGGCAAATTCGCGGTCGATCTTTACGCCGGAGTCGGATTGTTTTCTTTGCAATTGGCCAAAACCTTCGAGCAGGTCTGCGCGGTCGAAGGAAACAAGGCGGCGGCGAATCACGGCGCCGAAAACGTCCGCGCCGCCGGTTTGAACAACGTGCGTTACGAACCGATCTCGGTCGAAGCGTGGTTGAAATACAAATCGGCGGAATTGCCGCGCCCCGATTTCGTTCTGCTCGATCCGCCACGCGCCGGGGCCGGAATCCAGGTCATTGAGCGATTGGCCGCGATGACGCCTCCGGTGATCACTTACGTTTCGTGCGATCCGGCGACGCTGGCGCGCGACCTGCGACTGCTGATTGATTACGGCTACCGGATTGATTCGGTCACCGCGCTCGATATGTTCCCGCAGACATTCCACGTTGAGACTGTGGTGAGACTCAACCAGGGGAGTTGAAGAGAAGCGACTTTAAGGCGGATTCAATGCGGCTCTATGAAGTCATCTGGAAAGACGAGTTTGTTGATAAGATTGACGCCAAGCATGGTGTCGGCACTGAGGAAGTTGAACAAGTGCTTTTCGGCAAGCCGCACGTCCGTCGAGCGCAAAAGGGCCGAGTAAAGGGAGAAGATTTATATGCCGCGTATGGTCAGACTGACAGCGGCCGATATTTGATCGTGTTCTTCATTCGCAAAGAGCAAACGGTGGCGTTGCCAATTTCCGCGCGCGATATGACAGATTCGGAACGTAGATACTATGAGCAACAAGCAGAAGCCAATTGATCCGATCCCGGAAGAATTCGCCAGTTACGAAGAGGCTGCCGAGTTTTGGGACGCTCACGACACGACAGATTATCTTGACGACTTTGAGACTGTTGCCGTCGAGGTTGATTTCAAACATCGCCGTTATGAGGTGGAGATTGACGAAGACCTTGTCATGGTGTTACGCGAACACGCTCAACAGCGCGGTGTAGCTCTCAGTCAACTCGTCAGCGATATGCTGAGGGAGCAGATGCGAGCTGCCGCTTAGTTCTTCGTTTCAGCGACGGCGAAAAGCGCCGCAGCGCCTCAGCGACATTCGGCAGTATCAACCAGCGAAAAAGTTATGCCCCGTCGCCTCAGCTTCACCCGGCTCAGCGCCTTTGAGCAGCCGCTCATCTTCATCGCTTCGTCTTTCATTTTCGGCTTGCTGTTCGCCGCGCGATTCCAGCTTTCGGTCAGCGTCTGGCTGAGCGCGTCCACCGCTTTGTGGTTGTTGGTGTCGGCCTGCTGGCTGACGAAGCGCGACGGATGGATCGTCACGAGCCTGCTGTTGATCCTGAGCTTCTTTTGCGGATGCGCGTTGTGGGCGATCAATGAAGCGAGCGTCGGCGAAGACCGCGTGCGCAAGCTGTTTGAGCGCGGCGAGCTGAGAGTTGAAGAGCCGGTCGAAATTTGGGGAACACTGAATGAAGCGCCGGAACTCGCGCCGGATCGAATCTATCTGAGCGTCGCGGTTGAAAAGATCGCGACGCTTGGGAAAGAGCGCTCGGCCAGCGGCGTCGTACAGATCGTCGCGCCGTTCAACGACGACGAGTCGCGCAATGAGTACGATCAACTGGCGATTGATTACGGCTCCCGCGTGCGCGCGCTCGGCCATCTGAGCAACCGTAGCGGCTATCGCAATCCCGGCGCGCCCGATTTCGACGAGATGCTCGAACATCGCGGCTTCGACGCCACGGGCTCGGTCAAAAGCCCGCTGCTCATCGAAAACCTGGGCGCGGGTAATCGCCATGCCATCCTGCATCAGCTTTATCGAATCCGGGCGAGCGCGCTCGCCGTCACCCTTCGCAGCTTCACTCAACCTACTTCTGGAATTCTTGCGGCAGCTTTGTTCGGCAATCGCCATTTCCTTTCGCGCGACACGGCGGAAACCTTTCGCGCGGGCGGCACGTTCCACCTACTGGTCATTTCGGGTTTGCACGTGGCGATGATCGCCATCGTCGCGCTCTGGCTGGCGAGACGCTTGAGCAATTCGCGCGTCGTTCAATATGCGCTCGTGCTGGCGCTGATGTGGGCTTATGCGTTGATGGTCGGCGCGCAACCTTCGATCACGCGCGCGGTGGTGATGCTCAGCGTCGCGCTCATCGGCCAATTGCTGTTCCGCGCTTCGATCGGGGCAAACACGCTGGCGGCCTCGGCGATTGCACTGCTCGCCTGGCAGCCGCGAGACATCTTCAACCCGGCCTTCCAGCTTTCGTTCCTGACCGTGTTGATGATCGTGGCCTTCGCTTCGCCGCTCTATCTGCGGTTGAAAGAAATCGGCCAATGGCAGCCTTCGGCGTCAACACCATATCCGCCGCGCGTCCCGAAGTCAGTGAAGTGGTTCGCCGAAACCTTGTTCTGGAACGAGCGCGAATTCCGCGAAGAGATGAAGCGCGCGCCGATCCGTTATCGGCTGGAGAAAGCGCGCGCGGCAGTGTGGCTGAACCGGCTCAGGTTGCAGAGCGCGGTGGCGTGGATTGTGATCACGCTCGTGACGACGACCGCAGTTCAGATCGGATTGCTGCCGGTGATGATCCATTACTTCCACCGCTTCTCGATTGTCTCGCCGATTGCCAACGTCGTCGAGGCCGCGCTGGTGTTTGCGTTGATGATCGTAGGCGCGGTCTACCTGCTGATTCATTCGCTCATCGGCGCGTGGGCTTTAAAACTCGCGTCGGCGGTAAACGCGACCGGATGGTTGACGGTGGAAGCTGGCAAACCGCTGCTCGAATGGCGCAAGGCGAGTTTCCGCGTGCCCGATTTCGGCGAGAACTGGGAGTGGGTTTTCGCCGCTTACTTCGCCGCCGCGCTGATCTTGATCGTCGCCGTCAACGAATGGAATCCGTTCCGAAAAGGCGATCAAGCGGTGGATGTGCGGCGAAAAATCGGCGGTCGAATCGCGGCTACGACATCAACGCTCACGATTATCATTTTGAGTTGGCTGTTGATCGTTCATCCATTCACGCACGAATACGAACGCGGACAATTGAGCGTCACTTTCCTCGACGTCGGGCAGGGCGACGCGATGTTGATCGCTTTCCCGCAAGGCTCGCTGATGCTGCTCGACAGCGGCGGGCGGATCGCTTTCGACTCGCGCGAAGGTTATGAGGAAGGCGAAGACGTGTTCGTCGAAGACCGCGTCGGCGTCGCCGAAGCCGCGGTGATGCCTTACCTGTGGCGTCGCGGAATCAAGCGTCTCGACTGGATCGCCGCGAGTCACGGCCATCCCGACCACGTCGAAGGATTCGCGCAGATAGTCCGCAGTTTCGAAATCGGCCAAGCCGTGCGTCCGGCGGCGCCGTCGAACAATCTCTCGCCCGACCTGTTCGATCAGGCTCTGCGCTCATCCGGTCTGCCGGCGCGGCGCCTGAAACGCGGCGATGATTTCGTGATTGACGGCGCGCGAGTCGAAGTCCTCTCTCCTCCGATTCAAACCGAAGTCAGGCCGCTCTCCGAAAACGATCAATCGCTCGTGTTGCGCGTCAGTTTCGGCAACCGCAGCTTTCTGCTGACAGGCGACATCGAACGCGAAGCTGAAGAGATGTTGGTCGCCAGCGGAAGCGATCTGCGCGCGGACGTTTTGAAAGTCGCGCATCACGGATCGAAGACTTCTTCGACCGCAGAGTTCCTGGAAAGGGTGAAGCCGCAACACGCGGTAATTTCGGTCGCTGATCCAAGCCCATTCGGGCACCCGCACCCCGAAGCTCTCGCGCGGCTGCAAACGACCGGCGCGAACATCTGGCGGACGAGCGAATGCGGCGCGATCACGATCTCGACCGACGGCTCCGACCTGCGCGTCGAAACGTTCGTCAGGTGCGGATCAGATGCGCAATCCGCCGATAAAGCTTCGCGCTCATCCCGCGAACGATGATGATGTCCTGCGGGCGTTTGAATCGTCCGTGTTTGTGGCGGTGTTCGATGATGCGCGAAGCGAGGGCTGGGCCGATACCGGGCAATCGCTCCAATTCTTCGGCTGAGGCGGTGTTGATGTTGATGCGATCCTCGTTCTGGGCCACAGCGACAGAGGCTTCCGGCGAACTGAAGGTCAACATGCTGAAGATGAGCAAAGTGACAAACATATTTTTTTCCCCTCCGACCGCTCATCGGCTGATGCTATAAATGCGCATTACCACCGTCCGATTACGGGCGCGATTGACTGGGGTATCGTTCGGATATGGAGTTGTAGCTTCATCGGCAGCTGCAGCAGAGAGCATGCTGGTTGGTAAATGAGCTATCGCTCTTAGATGTTCGACCGCGACGGCGGCTCTGGCCAAACCAAGCGCCGCATTGTCACGATAGCGGCGACCCGGAGGCATCGGCCAATTATCGGTGTGTCCAATTACAGCGACCGCGATACGGCCAGCGTGCGGTTGAAGCTGCCGCCCGACAGACGCCAGCAAAATTCTGGCTTTGGGTTTGAGGACGCTCCCATTCTTAAAAAGACCTTCGTCGAACGCGACGACCAGCGCCGAGCCATCGGGCTTGAGCGAGACACCGGGGACTGCAATTCGGACATCCGGCGGGCCATCGCTTGCGCTTGTTGTCTGTGGCCTCGCAACGGAAACGGCGATCTTGGCGTTCGGCTCACGCTTTGCGATTGGGACGAACAAAGCGATGCCTACCGCCGCAATCGCCAAGACAATCAGTCCAGGCAATAACAACCGGGAGCGCGGAGCGGAGCGGTTTTGCAAGCTGGCAATGCGAGCAAGCTCCGCGCGATAAGCGTCACGTCCCGGAGCCAAACGCGCCGCCTCAATCCAGCACGCTTCTGCCTCGCTCAGATTTCCCTGCTGGGCGTGTATGCGCGCAAGCAGATCGAGACAAGCGCCGTCCTCAGGCGCCTCAGAAAGCAGACCCCTGGCTTCGGCGTAACGTCCGGCGCGCGCAAGCTCAGTCGCTCTGGCCAACAGCGTCTGGCGCAGCAGCGCGGCGGCCAGCCGCGCTTCATCCGAGGCAGGGCGCGATGTTTGGTCAATGACGTTCACGATTATCTTCAACGAAGTACGTCCGACAGGATGCGGGCGCGGTCGGTGTCGCCAGCGGGCAGCAGGCCAACAAGTTGGCGCACGACGAATCTGAGCGTGTCAAAATCGTTGTTGTTGATCGCCCGCCTCCCCTGGGCGAAATAATTTTCGGCCTGAGCCGGACTGCTCATCGCTGCCTTCTTGCGTTCGAGCAATTCCAACTGCGCGGCCCAGAAGCCTGGCTGGCGCAACAGGACGGCCACGCCGAGCCGGTTCAACTCCTGAATCTTGCGCCTCAGCAGGTCAGGATCGCGCGCGCTGATCGCGCCTCGCGCCTCACGTTCGAGCGCGGCGAAAGATGATTTTTCGGCGGAGGTCGCCTGAAGTTCAGCGGCGTTGATGATCCTGCGCTCCTGCTCAATCTCTCGCTCCGCCTCGGCCACCAGCGCGGGCCATTCCAGCGCGTCCTCGACCTCGTCAATCGCCGCTTTCAAATCCAGCAGCCGCTTCTCGCATTTGTCGGCGGCGTCGTGATCGCTGTCCGCCGCCGCGAGCGCTGATTCCACCTCCGGCGCCATCCGCTCCGCGTCAATCCGCCTCAGCGATTGCCGCGCGGCCTCGGCGCCGACGGTCGCCGCCTTCTCGCGCGCCAGCGCCAGCCGCTCTTTTTGCGCGGCGGCCTCGGCGGCCAGCTTCGCGGCGTCGCGCGCCTGGTCGCGATAACCGTCGTAGCTGATGATCTTCTCGAACTCTTCGTCGAGCAGCGGGATGTACGCCCGCGCTCGCACCAGGCGCGACTGGTCTATCTCGATGGTCACTTCGACCTCGCTGTTGGCGGGCAGGTCGCGTTGGATGTTGTCCGCCGCGATCTCCAACGAGCCGATGTGCTGGTTGCGGTCGGCGCGCTGATGCCTTCCCTCCATCACCGGGATGCGCAGCGCGTGGCCAGCCTGCCCTCGCCGCAATTCGACCGCCGTGCGCAAACCGGCGCGGCGGCGCGCGGGCAGCGGCGTCCCTTTCAACAACAGCCACTCCATCTCGTTGTCGGCCAGCGCCACTCCGACCGAGTGAATCAGCGGCGGCGCGGTAAAGACTACGCCGACGGTGTAGCTCAGTCCGTCGGGCGTGGTTTGCCGCCTGACGCCCGCTGCATCGCACAACTCGATCAGGAAATAATTGGCGCGTCCCTTCTCGGCCCAGAGGCTGGTCATAAACGCGCCGTCGGGCGAGAGACCGATCTTGCCGCTGCGCCACGGCGGGCGCGCCTCGGCGTTGACTAACTCTATCGTGAAGCCGTCGAACGATTCGTTCTCCGCCGCGCGCACGCGCCCGCCGACCAGCGGCTCCGGGTCTTCGCCGACGGGGCTGTATTCCAATTCGACGGCGTATCGCCCGGCGCTCAAAACCAGCGCGGCGCTTTCGAGCCGTTGCGTCCCGGCAAAGATCGCGGCCCCGCGCGCAACCACCGTCATCGGGTCAACGCCGAATTCGAGCGGGATGCCCAAGCCCTCGCGCGCATCGGCAAGTCGCTCGCGCAGATAAGGCATCAGCGTCGGGCCGCCGACCAGCAGCGTCTTCTCGATAGCGCCCACGCCAAGCCGCTTTTCGGCCAACGCCCGCCGGCAGATGTTGATCGAACGGAAAATGTAAGGCTCGGCCAGCCGCTCTACATCGGCGCGCTTCAACTCGTACTCGAAGCCGGCCGGCGCGCCGCCGTCGTCGTTGCAGAGGAAGTCAATGACGATCTCGGCCACATCGCCGCGCGAGACACGAATCTTGGCCTGCTCGGCGTGGTACTTCAGCTTGGCGATAGCCGACGCCCACTTCGGATTACCACGCCGGAAGTCAGTGAGCCGCGCCTGCCCGCGCGCCGCCGGAATGAGTAATTGCTCGACGATCTCCCAATCAATCAACTTGCCGCCGAGCTGGTTGTCGCCCGCGTGATTGACTACGGTAATCGCCCCATCGCGCACCTGCACGACCGCCGCGTCGAACGTCCCGCCACCGAAGTCGTAAACCAGCCAGAAGACCTTCTCGCTCTCGCTCTGAAAACCGTAGGCCAGCGCGGCCGCAGCCGGCTCCTGCAAGAGCGGGCTTGAGACGAGTCCGGCCTGCTGCGCGGCGCGGCGCGTAGCCTCGCACTGCGGCAACTCGAAGGCCGCAGGCACTGTGATCACGGCGGCGGTCAAATCCTCGCCCGACCGCTGCCTCACGTCGGCCTTGAGCGACTTCAGAACCTCGGCCGACAATTCCTCCGGCCGCATCTTCCGCCCGCTGCGCGCGAACGTGTACTCGACGCCCGCGCCCATCTGCAGCTTGAACTCGACGGCGGCGTTCTCTCGATCAACCTCGTAGCTCTCCCGCGCCCGCCGCCCGACGTGCAACCGCTCGCCTTTGTCAATCCACACGGCGGAAGGCGTGCACTCGAAACCCTCGTTGTCCTTGAAGACCTCCACCTCAGTCCCGTTCAAGACGGCGATGGCGCTGTTGGTGGTGCCGAGGTCAATGCCGAAATCAATCGTGCTTCTGGCCATTCCCATAACCTCCCGCTGAAAATGTACCGTAGGTTGTCTAACCTGCGGATGACTCAATTACGAACCGTTACAGCGCCGCCAAGTGGCTTGATGATAAAGCCTCCGCAGGTTGGACAACCTACGGTACATCGCTCGCCCGCGCTTCCGGCTACTCTCACAATCTTCTTTGGAAAATGTACCGTAGGTTGTCTAACCTGCGGATGACTCAGTTGCGAACCGTCTTAGCGCTCCAAAGCAGCTTGATGATAAAGCCTCCGCAGGTTGGACAACCTACGGTACATCGCTCGCCCGCGCTTCCGGCTACTCTCACAATCTTCTTTGGGGTGACGTACCGTAGGTTGTCCAACCTGCGGATGACTCAATTACGAACGGTCTCAGCGCCCCCAAGCAGCCTGATAATAAAGCCTCCGCAGGTTGGACAACCTACGGTACATCGCTCGCCCGCGCTTCCGGCTACTCTCACAATCTTCTTTGGGGTGACGTACCGTAGGTTGTCCAACCTGCGGATGATTCAGTTACGAACCGCCTCAGCGTCACCAAGCCGCTTGATGATAAAGCCTCCGCAGGTTGGACAACCTACGGTACATCGCTCGCTGAGTTTTCCGGCGCGCCGACAATCACTTCGCCCATCTGGATGATCTGACCCTGGTAATAAATGGTCGGTTTGATCGTCTCGATGACCTGTTCGCGCCGCAGCCCCGCTACAGGCTGGAACGCGATCACGCGCAGCGACATTCCCGGATCGAACGCTTCTTGCGTGTGATCCTGAATGCTGACGCCAGCCTCGGCCAACACGTCCCACACCGACTCCAAATGGCGGTAAGCGCGGCGCATCTCCTCGCGCGGACGCTCCGTGCCCGGCTCGACCATCTTCTGCCGCAGCCGCCACAACCCCACGCCAAGCTCAGCCAACATCCGCAATCGTTCGTGATCGGGGTGCGGCGATGACGGCGATAGTTGTCGCGCAGCGGACGCCAATGAATCAGCCAGACGCTCCCAAGCTTCAATCAAATCCGGCGGCCAGACGGCGGGAGCAATGCGAAATTCTTTGGGAAAACGCCACTGGCGCACGGCCAGAGCGAATCGCCACAAACTTAGTGGCAGGCGAAGTTGATTGGTCATTCCACACTCCTCGCTTGCTGCTCTCCTCAATCTTCATCTCGCAACTTTGCGCCGCTTGTTATAGTTCTCAAGCGCCTTGAGCGCGCGCAAATGCTCTGGAGTCTTCTGCTGTGCGATTGGGAGAATACGAGACAGCGCAGTAGCAGCGTTCTTGCGCACTTCCCCATCTGGGTTGTCGAGAGCAGTAGCAAGCACAGTGACTGCTTCCGGCACTTCATAGCCAATCTCTCCTAATGCCTGCACCGCTCCCAAACGTACCTCCCAATTACCACTTGTTAGCAAGACTGATAAGGAAGGTATCGCATCTTCGCTCATTTCTTTTAACGCCTTCCACGCTCTCAGACGTACCAGACTTGTCGCAGCGATACCACGTAGAGGCGCCCAGTTATCTTTCAGCAAGGCAATCAAGGCGGGAACGAACGCTTCAGCGTCAGGTCCAAGCTCTGTAAGGCCCTCTATCAGTCTCTCAACTTTTGCTCTATGTTGGTCACGCTCTCTCACATCTGACTCTAACCAAGAGTCTTTTTGCCAGGAGGGGGCGCTCCTTAACTTGGCGGATAAATCCCGAAGCGATGCCTGGCAACCTGCTGAACTCTTCCAGTCTGGGTTCAACCTTCGCAATGTCGCGGCTATATCTTTACGGTAGCCAACCGATTCCGACGAGTCAGCCAGCGTATCCACTAACACTTGAATAGTGCTGTCTCGCCCGACTATCCCGTACTCGTAAAGCCTGAGTGTGATACTGGGCGAGCCCGCGAGGTAGCCAATGGCGAGCCAGAGCAAGATAACTGCCACAGCGACCAGGCCGATACCGCACCCAATGGCCACTTTACTGAGCTGTCGAGCGCGTTGCCGCCAAGGCAGCAGGCGGTTGGAGATGGTCAACAATCCAGCGCGCCTCAGCAACTTCTTCGGATTTGGCAATGGCAGCCCTATTTCAGCAGCGATTTTGCGCAGGTTGCTTAGGTTTTGCTGGATCGCCGGGTCAGCGCCATTCAGGCTGGCGGCGAGAACCAAATCCATTGCCGCTTCCTTGACCGTCTTTTGCAAATCCATCTTTCTCGCTGCCTGCTCATGATCTACCTGACTGCTGCAATCCGAGCAAATGGGGAAAGGCCATCCTTTGTAAGTGACCACTCGGTTAGTATTTTGATCACAAGCTAAACACGGCCTGAACATAACGAAGGGAGAAGGCGGGAGGCTCTGAAGGTCCGGAGGTTTCGGTATGTTCATTGCTTCGAGCTTCCAACAGGCGGCTTCGAGCTTCAGTAAGACCGGGATCGGTTTATTGTGCCGTTCCATCACCCCGTTGAGTGCGCTTACTGCTCTCTGGCTTAAGCACACAGCAAGTGATTGATTCACCAGCGGGCGGTGATTCTCAGCCACTTTCACGATGAACTTTCCGGCCAACAGATCGGTCAGTCTTCCAACAGCCATGTCCCAACGCTTTGTGCGATGGTGCTCTCGTGCGCTTTCCAACACCTCCAGCACAGGCCCCGGCAGGTCGTAATACCCTTCGCCGCACCAATCGCTGCCCGACTCCGCGTTGTCCTTCAGCGTCTTGAGGTGTTCTCGAATCCGCGCCTGAGCCGATTCACTCGCCGCGATGGGCTGCGCGGCTTCCATCAGTTCCAGCGCACGGCGCCAGTTTTCGGTCTTGTTGCCGAAAGGGATCAGGCAGTCGGCTGCGCGTAGCGCCACTTCGTCGTGCGCCGCGACGCGCGTTGGATGACCGGCGGGCAGAACCTGATCCATCACGTCCAGCAGCGGCAGCGCCTGATCCAGCAAGCGTCGCGTCGCGTCGTCCGCATGCGCTGGGTCGGCGTCGGCTTCCGTCTCTGCGGCTTTGCACAGATTTTTGACTCGCGCGCGCAATGGCTCGACCACGCGGCGCAGGGCTTCGTGTTGCGTTGACGGCGTGAAGCCGGAGTCGGCGATGAGCCGCTGATGGCGACCGGCGTCTTCCGGCTGGCTGCGTTCGGCGGCGCTGACGGCCAGCCGCCCGTTGATCATCAGCAGCGCCAGCGGCAGCGAGGCTCGCAACCGCGCGACGGTCTGCTCCGTCAGGCGCGGGTCGTCCAGTTCGCGCACCCGCTCGACCAACCGCGCCCAGACGCTCTCGTCCTCGCTGATCAGTGCCGCCCACAACCTGCCTGCGTTGCGCCAAGCGTCATCCAGCTGCTGTCGCCGTTCTTCGTTCAGCGGCCGCGGCTGCGCCTCCAAGTCGAGCGCCGTCAGGTGGTGAAGCACGGCCAAGTTGTGGCGGGCCACGCCGCCGGAGGCTGATTCGGACTGCGCCTGCCAGAGTTTTTCCGCCTCCGCGACTTCCCCACGCGCGAGCGATTGGAGCGCCTCGTCGTTGCGGCTCTCGCCCGGTTGCTGCGGCCAGAACCAGAAGAATTCGTCCACCAGCCGCCGCTCCGGGTCTCGCAGCCGCTCGATTGCGGCATGGACCATCGTGGCCTCCGGCAGAGGGTTGAGCGGCAGCGCCCCACCCAATGGCAGCGCCCCGCCTGTCTTTTCCAGCACCTTGAGCTTTTCTCCCAAGCGGGCGATCTCTCGCGCAGTGGCTTCAATCGCCAGCCCGCTCACCCGAAAGGCGTTCACCCGATACAGATCAGGCCGGGCGCTTTCCATCAGGAGTTCAAATTCATCGGTTTGTGATTCAGAAATAAAGAGGTTGTCAGTAGCGCTCATCTCGGTCACTCCGGCTATTGCGGCTTTTTTCATAACCCGGTGTCCAATCGTTCAGTCACGATGGCCATTCAGCGAATTGCGGTTCCCTCATAAGCTACATGCGCAAAATGAGGCCGAATTGGCGGACGCGACGAAAAAAAATGGCGCGGGCTGGAGTCTTCATCGGGTTGCTCCTTGTGGCTAAACCAAGACTGATGGCTATTCAATTTTGGGGTAAAAGCTGACGAACGACGGGCGCATCTTACCGCATCATTGCGCAGATGGCGATGATAGAGAGCTTACGCGGGGCTACTTTCCACCCGCAATCTCAACGTGATCTTCGTATCGCCGACGTAGAGAGTGTTGTTACTGACAGGCAGCGGAGCAGGAATGTCGAAAATGATCTCACCATTGACCACGCGCCCCGACAGTTCCACTTCGTGCTGGCTGCGTTGTTCGGCGACATGCGTCATCACCTGCAGGAAGGTTTGCGGCGTCACGCGGTCTTCGCCGCGTTCGATGAACTGCTCTACCAGCGCGTCGAATTCCGCGTCGTTCGTCGTTGCAATTGTCTTGTCATCCATTGGGATTGTCTCCTTTCGGCGTTTGTCTCGACCGCACCCGCGCTTTCCAGTCATCGTAGCGAATCAACACCAATGTCGCCGCGCCTGCGGTCACAGCGTCGGGCCGCGCGGGGACAGTTTCTGCCGGCGATGCGGAGGTTGTTTCGGCGCCAATCAATTCGCGCGCAATCGGCGTCAACAGAACCACGCGCAGCCAACGGGCGCCGGTTTCATCTTCGGCTCCACCTATTACCAAATGGTTGCCGCCACCGAACTGCGAATCTTGTGGTCTCGGCTGATGACTGGAACATTAAAGTGCAGCCCGGTTCCCGCAATGATGCGGTCGGGTAATTCGGGAACTTCACTGCGCGGCACGCGGCCCACGGCGAGCGCGACGGCTTGTGTCAGATCAGTTACACGCAAGACAGCATCCGGCGCCAGTAACGCTGCTTCAAGTCGCGCCAGAATGTCCGGCGGAATGCGCCCTTTCTCAGAAAGATAGATGATTTCGATCAAACAAATGCTGGGGACGAGGACAGGCTGTCCTCGGTTAGCGGCATCTTCAATGCAGGTCTTGGCCGGAGCGGAGAGCCGAGGATCAGCGTTCAAGTACCAGATGACCGCGTGGGTATCAATTACGGCGTGTGGCGTCATAAATCTTCTCGCGGAAAATTGCGCCACATTTCGCGGCGCGCTTCATCTATTTCTTCTGCGCTGAGGTTGAGGCCGGCGTCTTGCCATAAGCCATACAAAGACCGCAACGGCTTCGGCGCTTCAGTCTCGGCTGGTTCTGGCGTGACGAGCCGAAGAACGACTTCGACGCTTCCGGTTGTTGCTGTCACTGGTTCATCAAGCTCGATGATTGTCGGATTGATTAAACGTCCCTTGACCACAATTGCTGTTTGCATTTCGGTACTCTCCTTCTCTCGTGTGAGCGTTGCGCTTATTGAAGCTTGACCACAGCGAGTATAAGCCCGCCTCCACTATGTCGCAATCAAACCTCATTTTTTCCCGGGAGAAGCTATGTCAAACGTTCGCGCCGCCCGCACCAGTCCCGCGCAGTGTGCCGTTGTCCTGCGTGCCGCCGAAGTAGCTCGCGCCGTCGGGATAGGGCAGGCCGTGATAGAACTGCGGCGCCGCGTAGCCGACGCTTGAGCGGCGTCCACGCGACGGCGCTGTTGGCCGGATTGCACGGGCCGGTCGCGCCGATGGCTGGCGTTGTGCTTGCCAGCCGCGTCCACGTAGCGCCGCCGTCGGTCGTCTTGAAGATGCCTGCGCCCCTTCTGCCAGAGAAGCCGCCGTCAATGTTGAAATAGCCTTCGCCCGTGCCGGCGTAGATGACATCGGGATTTTTCGGGTCCATCGCCAGCGAATTGACGGCGATGTTGGCCATCAAGTCGGCCAGCGGCGTCCAGAGCGCGCCGCCGTTGGTCGTCTTCCACACGCCGCCCGACCCGCCTGCGGCGTACATCACGCCGGGGTTGGCCGGATGGATGAGCAGCGCGCGGGCGTCCCCGCCGACGTTGTTCGGGCCGAGTTGAGTCCGGGCGGGCAGCGCTTCGAGGTCTTGTTTCCTCATCGCGGCGCGCGCGGGCAGCATTCGATCTTCGGCGGTCGAATATTGCGGCATCAGCGGGCTGAAGTCCTCATCGGGTGCTCCTTGTGGCAAAGCCAAGACTGATGGCTATTCAATTTGGGGGGGGGAAGCTGACGAACGACAGGCGCATCTTACCGTATCAGCGCGCTGATGGCGTGTCATAAAGACGAACGATGCCAGGGTATTAACGCAACCCATGAATCTTCAGTCTGAGTTCGCCGTTGGTGATCGAAGGGCCTTCGGGGGCGCGCCGGGCGAAATTGATCGTTTCGGCGCAGATCATCGGCACACCGCCGTGCGCCATTGGCAGCCCATAATGCTGATTGGTTAATATGGCTTTCAGTCGAGGGTTGTGCGGAGCGGCGACGCCGTAGCGCAGCGAGATGATCGGCAGCTCGGGTGTTTGCGACGGATTGATGAATTCGATGCTGTCGTCGTAGATGTTGATCCGCGCCTGGCGGTCGCGCGCGCTCCAATCGCGGTGGGCGAGCGAGTTGGTCAGCGACTCGATGATCGCGCCGCGATGGTAACTGGCGCGGCTTTGCAGGAAGGCGTCCGGTTCGGCTTCGCCGTGTTGCTGCTCGCGGGTTTTGCGCGACGGGCGCGTGTCCCACAAGTCAACGTAGCGATTGATGAAGTTGAAAGCGCCGTCGAACAGCCGAAAGAGATTGCCCTGCAAACTCAACCGTTCGATGATCGGCGAGTTGTGACCATTGCCGCTGAATCGAGTGAGCGTCAGGTCGGCGCGGGGCATCAACTGCGCGATCCTGTCGCTCAAGCCAAACAGCAACAGCCCACCGACCGTCAACAGCAACTCGTCTGCAAACTTCACGGCCAGTCCCATGTCGCGCAGCGCCGAATCGGTGGGGAAACCTTTGGTTGATTCGCCCCAGTAGCCGGGGTTGACGCCGCGCACGTAGCTCCAGAACAACGATTCATCAATGTCGGATTCGATGTAGGCCTTGAATACCGGAACCTGCTCGAAATGTGTCAGGCGCATCTCGTGCAGCAAGGTTGAGATCTCTTCGCGCGTGGCTTCGCGCTTCGTCGAGCCTTCGCGGATGTAGAATCGGTCGTCGAGCGTGCGGTGCGGGCGGTTGTCGGTGTCTACTTCGAGGACGACGATGCGGCGTCCGCTGTCGAACGCCACCTTGTTGATGTAGGGGAAGACGGGCGGTTGAATCTGGTTGGCGCAGAGGTCGCGCAATTGGGTTTCGATGTCTTCCGGGTCTTCAACTCCCTCGATACGCAACTGGTCGTTGACGCCGAAGACCAGCGCGCCGCCGCCGGTGTTGGCCAGCGCGATGATCTCCTGAGTCAACTTCTCGACGTTGCTGAAACGGACTTTGAGTTCGAGGAAGGTGTCTTCGCCGCCGCGCAGCATCCGCACCAATTCTGCGCGCGAAGTGGCCGGAGCGGGCGCGTCAAGCTGGTAAGCGTGATACGACCGCTCGGAACCTGGCGCCTGGCGCGGACGCCGATAAGCGTTGTAGCGTTTGCGAGCCATTGCAAGTGGCGGCAGCGGCAAGTGTTACGCGCCGGGGAGATAGACGAAAGTCGCCGCTCGTAAAGAATGAAGGTTGAATGAGCAGAGCCTGCGTGGCCGATGACAAACCACGCATCCGCTCATTCATTTCATTACGGTTGATTCGCTGTCTGACGAAGTCAGGAGAAGGTTGAGCAAAGAGACGTTAAGCGGTTTTCGCTTTGTCTTCTTTCTCGTCCTCGGTTTCGCCTTCCGCGATGCCCTTTTTGAAATTGCGGATACTTTCGCCCATCCCTTTGGCAAGCTGGGGCAGACGATTAGCGCCAAAGAGGATCAAGACAATGACGAGGATGATGATCAGTTCCCAGCCGCCCGGCGCCCAAAGTAAAAGTAGATTGTTCATGGTTAACTCCAAAAGTTCATTGCGGAAATGTTCCGCCAAAGGTTGTGAGCATAGGTTGATTCGAGCAGCATTGTAGCTTCGCGCTCGCAAGAGTGTCAATCAGGGCATTTCCTTGATGTTGATAGGGTTCGATGCTATATTGCGTCGCGGTTTATGCGCAGCGTCAATCATCAATATTCATCGGTAATTTGACGCGCAAGCTGCGGCTTGCGCTGAATTTTCTTGTGAGGGTTTGTTCCGTAACCCCGTCTTCAGGCGGAATTGTGACCGAACGAAAACCTCCGCCCGGAAGCGGGATTGCGAGACGATTTTCTAAGGAGGACGAAACTCATGGCAGACAATCAAGGCGGTAGCGGGGATAAACTGGTTTACTTTCTGATCGGCGCTGGAATCGGCGCCATCACCGCGTTGCTCTTCGCTCCGAAGGCGGGCAGCGAGCTTCGCTCGGACATCGCCGACGCGACGAAGAAAGGACTCGATTACGCGCGCGACACCGGACGCGAGGTGGGCGAACGCGCCACTGAGTATTATCAAACGGGTGTCGAGCGCGCCACCGATATGGGCGCCCGCGGCAAAGAGGCGGTCAGCGATTTGACCGACCGCGGCAAAGACCTGATCAATCGCCAGAAGGCTCAATTCGCCGCGGCCATCGAGGCTGGCAAACAGGGCTACCGCGAAGCCAAGCAATCTGATCAAGGCAAGATCAGCGCGGCAGTCGAAGAAAGTTAATTGGTCGGTGGTTGGTGGTTGGTGGCTGGTGGTTGACTGCTGAATAAGATTCCAACCACCAGCCACCAACCACCAACCACCAACCACCGTTTCTGGGGAGCGAGCAGTGGACAACACCTGGACTTACTTCATCGCCATTGGCGTCGCGATTTTGCTGATCATTCAGGCGGCGGTCTTCATCGGGCTTTATCTTCTGGCCAAGCGGCTGGTGGCCGTCGTCGAGCGAACCAGCCAGCTTCAAACCCGCGCCGAGTATCTGCTCAACAACACCGAACCGGTTTTGAAGATGGCCCAGGGGTTGATGACCGAGTTGAAGGAGGCCGGCGCGTATTTTTCGCAGGGAGTTCAACACATCAGCGCCATCGCTGAAATGGCCAAAGACGAGGTCGCCGAAGTCAGGCATCTGATCGGCGACACGACGGCGATTGCCCGCCGCGAAGTCGAACGCGCGCGCGAAAAGGTGGACAAAGTGCAGAACACGCTCGCCGTGGCCACCGATCAGTTCGAGCGTACAACGATCCTCGTGCAACAAAGCGTGCTCCAACCCGCGCGCGAATTTTCGTACCTGATGTTCGGCCTGCGCCGGGCGATGGAGGTTTTGCTCACCGGTAAGCGGTTGCCGGTCAATCGCGCTTATCAGGACGAGGAGTTGTTCATTTGACGCTCCACACGCCCAGACCGCTAAACCGCGGATGCGCCTTTTACTATTTGAGCCAATAAAGTTGTGTGGATGATTTAACGCGCTCGCGGCTTTGGCTTCCTGAATGAAACGGCGGCTAAACTCATCGCGGGATCTCACCTCAAGCGGGCAAGCCTTTTTGAATCACCTTCTCCATCGCCTCGGCAAAAATGTCCACATCGCGCCGGGTCGTGTAAACATTGGGCGTGACGCGCAAGCCCTCGAACTCTGCGTGCTTGATCGCCGTGGTGATGATCCGGTATTGGTCGAACAGATGGCCTGAGAGCTTCACCGGATCAACACCTTCGATGTTCACCAGCGCCAATCCGCACGATTGCTTCGGATCGAAGCTCGTGTGGATCTTCACGCCCTTCTGCCCTTCGAGCCGCTTCGCCCAGCGATGGAACAGGAAGCGCAGTCGGGCGGCTTTGCGCTCAGCCCCGATGCCTTCGTGGAAATCCATCGCCTCGTTGATCGCCAGCGCGTTCGCCGACGGATGCGTGCCAATCTCTTCGAACTTGCGGATGTTGGCGGCGTTCCACTCCTCCGAAGCCATCAACGACCAGAGGCTGGGAATCTTCGGTTTCCGGACGTAGAGGAAGCCCGTGCCGTGCGGCGCCAGCAGCCATTTGTGCAGGCTCGTGCCGTAATAATCGCAATCGAGGTCGGCGTGTTTGTAAGGAAAATGGGCGAAGGCGTGCGCGCCGTCAACGATGGCCTCGATGCCGCGCGCTCGCGCTACCTGGCAGATGCGTTTGACCGGATAGATCTGCCCGCTCAGGTTCGTGATGTGGCAGAAGTGGATGACGCGGGTGCGCGGCGTGATGTTGCGCTCGAAGATCTCCGCGATCTCATCCTGGGTCTTCGTCGGAACCGGGATCGAAATCTTCCTGACCACGATGCCTTCGCGCCGTTCGCGCTGCCGCCACGTGTTGAGCATTCGCGGATAGTCTTGATTGGTCGTCAAGACTTCATCGCCGGGCTTCAGGTCGAGTCCGAACTGGCAGATTTCGAGCGCCTCGCTGGCGTTGCGCGTGATGGCGATCTCTTCGAGGTCGCAGCCGAAGGCCAGCGCCAATCGGCGGCGCACGCTTTCGATCTGCGGGTCGAGCACGCGCCACATCGTGTAGACCGGCGCGTTGTTTGCAAATTCCAGGTAGCGGCGCATCGCCTCCTGCACGACGCGCGGTGAGGGGCAGACGCCGCCGTTGTTGAAATTGATCAGCGTGCGATCAACCGTGAACGCATGCTGGACTTCGAACCAGAAGTCTTCGTCGCCGGCTACCTCGTCCGGCGTGCGGCCTGAGACAAAGCGCACAGCGTCGAGCGCGCGCGCCATACCGTTTTCGTTAAAGCTTGCGGTTGCGACGCCGGTCGCAACGCCTTTCAGAAATGATCGTCGAGTGAACATAGCTTACCTCCTCGTGAGAGTGTCTGTTGCCGCCAACATCTCGGAGACCGTCTTGAAGCTGTAACCTTCACGCTTCAGCCCCGAGACGATTCCCCGAACGGATTTGAGAGATTCGCCGCGGCTCTGGTACATCACGTGAAGCAGGATGATCGAGCCGGGCCGGGTGTTCGCCAGAACGTGTTCGACGATCCGGTTCGAGTCGGCGTCAATTTCAGGATAAGACTCCGGCTCCACATCCCAGGTGATGGTCTTCCGCGCGTTTTTCGCCAGATAGCGTGGGAGCAAAACCAATTTCTTTCCGTACGGCGGCCTGAAATGGATCGTTCCCTGATAACCCGCCTGCCGGATCAATTGGTCGGTGCGTTCGATCTCGGCCTCGATGAACGACGGAGTCTTCAGAACCAGCCGCTTGTGCGAGTACGTGTGATTGCCCAACTCGTGTCCCGCCGCGACAATCTTGCGGCCCTGTTCCATGTTTTGCTCAAGGTCCGCGCCGATGAGGAAGAACGTCGCTTTGACGCCTTCCTCGGCGAGGGTCGAAAGGACTTCTTCCGTCGCGCCCGGCATTGGGCCGTCGTCGAAAGTCAGGGCGACGATCTTCTGCTGCGTGTTGACGCGCGGGATGATTTCGCCGAAGAACTGAAACGTTCTCGACTTGCTGATCTGAAATGCGGCGAAGGCCACAGCAATGATTGCGGCGGCGGTTATCAGCGTGGCTTTTGCGCGTTTAGTGAACATTTTCGGATGAGTCAGTGCCGCGAGCGGTAGCGAGCGTGATCCCATCTGCGCGCTCACTGATAAAGCCACGCTCGCTACCGCTCGCGGTACTGATTTTGACGGTGTTACAATCGAACGCGGGCGATACTACTACCGCGCTTTTCCACGATCAAGAAGATCAATGGCTATGATGGTCGAAGAGATTCAGGTCAAATCAATCCTCAATCCGACGGGCGGCTTTCTCGCCAGCTACACGCACTCGCTCAACGCCTATCAGGGCTGCGCGTTCGGCAAAAACTCGTGTCCGTATTGTTATGTGCGCGCAATGCCGATCCAGCGGTTTTCGGGCGAACCGTGGGGTGAATGGGTGAAGGCGAAGGTCAACGCGCCTGAATTGTTGAAACGTGAATTGGAAGCCACGAAGCGCAAGGGGCTGTTCGGCGGCTTGCGGATTTTTATGAGCACGGCGACCGATCCGTATCAAGGCGCTGAGGCTCGATTGCAGCTCACTCGCGGAATCCTTGAGGTCTTTGCCGCCAGCGGCGATTTCGGCTTCCTGGTCGTGCAAACGCGCTCGCCGATGATCGAACGCGACATTGACGTGTTACAACAACTGGGGAGCCACGCCGCTGTCAGCTTCACCATCGAGACCAACCGCGAAGATGTACGCCGCCAGATCACGCCAGCCAGCCCGAGCGTCGAGCGCCGGCTGGCGACGCTCGAAAGGCTGACTGGCGCGGGATTGAAGACGCAGGCCGCGATCAGCCCCGTTCTGCCGTGCGACGCGGAGGTCTTCGCCGATTTGATTGCCGCGCGAGCGACCCGCGCCGTGGTTGACACGTTGATTGACGGCGACGGAGCGGGCGGCAGGCGCAGCGCCGAGTTGGGGATGCCAGAGTTGCTTCGCTCGCTCGGTTACGAAAACTGGCTGCGGCGCGACGCGCACGAACCTTTGCTCGGAGCTTTGCGCGAGCGAATGGGAGTTGAACGCGTAGGTTTCAGCCAGGCGGGATTCAATCTGTTATGAAAACGCGAAAGCGCCTGTTTGCAGGCTTCCCCGCTTCTACGAAAACGGAAGAGCGCCTGTTTGCAGGCTTCCCGCTTGCTGGCCGGCAATTTTTGCTTTGCCTAAGGCCTCGGTGGTGTGTATGATGCGCGCGATGGAGATATCCCACTGCTAAGATTGAATGCCGCGTTGATGAAAGCTTCAGCAAGTTTTTTGATTCGTGTCTTTTGATTCCCGCAGCGGGATGAAGTATCCAGCAGCGCCTACTCGCTAGCATCAACGGTGATGCGCCGTCAGGTTGTTTTCGGCTCGCGCAATCGGTGATTAGAGAGCAGGATGTATTAAACCCGAGAAGCAGTTCTGTTAGTTGTCTTGTCAGTTCGCCGGTTGTTTGTTTGCTTGCTGATGACGATCGCGCTCGCCGGAGACCGTTTCCGCCCGCCCGCCAGTCTGCTTCATTAGTCCGAGGAAAATTTATGTCAGTGAGATTGTATGTCGGTAATCTGCCCTTCAGCGTGTCAGAACAGGACTTGGAAGAAATGTTCGGTCAAATCGGGGTCGTCGAATCAGCCAATATCGTGACTGATCGGGACACGGGCCGTTCACGCGGATTCGCCTTTGTCGAGATGGATTCGCGCGAGGCCGCCGATGCGGCCATCGCCGCTCTCAATGGACGCGAAATTGACGGTCGTCAACTCACCGTCAACGAAGCTCGTCCGAGAGAGAGCCGTGGTGGTTTCGGCGGTGGTCGTGGCGGTGGTCGTGGCGGCGGCTTCGGCGGTGGCGGTGGTCGTGGCGGCGGCGGCGGCTTCAATCGCGACCGTGGCGGACGCGGCAACCGTTACTAAAACTAAATAACACGACGGCAGAACGGATGCGGCGGTTTGACGCAAGTAAGAAGCGTCAAGCCGCGGCATTCGTTCTATTTTTTTGCGCCAGTTTTTGCTTCCCTACAAGTTCTTCGTCAACTGACGAAGTAAAACTCGTTCCTCGGATCGGCCAAAATCTTGTCTGACCTCAACGCCTGCCACAGATCCTGCACCACGAAACCCTGGCCACTTTTGGTCGTGATGGCCTGTCCGATCTTGTAGCACAGATCGAAATCCGGCGATTCGCCATTGCCTTGTTCCCAGGCTTCCAACCTGGATTCGGTGACGCCGGACATCAGCGCCAGTTCAGTGATTGAAAGATGTGCCTCTTTACGTTTTTGCGAGAGAAGTCTTCCGAATGTTCTCAACATATTCCTTTTCCGATTTACAAATCCACAGGGGTATCATTCTTCATCACAGCAGCAGCGAATAATCGTGGTAAAGAGTGGATTGTTGAAGAGTGGAAGGGCACTACCGATTTGACAGAGCCGTTCAAAAATTGCTCTGGGGGAGTGCGCGAGTTCGGTTCTGATGATTTTGGAGGAGAACTCGCTAGCGCGTGGCAGTTTATCGGATGGCTAAAATGCGGTCAACTGATTTAATCTTGACACATTGCGAGTGGCGAGATTAAGAACCTATCTCTAAACCTGTGCCTTTCTCCAGCAGATGATGGCACACGCAAAGTAAAGCATGGACAGGTAATTCTGGGTCTTCTTTTCCCATCTAACCAGCAGCCGACGAAAGCGATTGATCCAGGAGTGGGCGACTTCGACCACCCAGCGCCGCGCTTTCTTGCCTGGCTCTCGCTTGGCAGGTTTCTTTTTCTTCCAGTCACTCTCCTTCTTCCCTTTCTTTCCTTTCTTCTGTTCTTCAGTGGGAGCTGGGCGATGCAAGATATATCCGTGCTCCTGCGCCTGCTTCTCACTCGGCTCTCCCTTGTAGCCATTGTCCAAACATAAATGCTGCGGGTCTGTTTCACTCGGCTCAGGGCGCTCAACGGGAATTGAGTCGAGGGTCGGTCCGAGCAGGGGCGAATCGTGGCGATTAGCTCCACTCGCGACGATTCCAATCGGCGCCCCACGCCCATCCACCAACCGGCTCCGTTTGGTTCCGCTCTGACCACGATCCGTGGGATTGGGGCCAGTCGCACCGCCACCCAGCGGAGCTTTCGTCATCGCGCCGTCGGCCGCCTGCCATTCCCACTCGAGACCTTGGGTCTCGTCATACTCCATCAGTCCGGCTTTCCACATCTTCTTAAAGACCCCACGGCGCCCCCAGTGCTGAAAGTATCGATGCAGGGTCTTGCCAGAACCAAACTCTGTGGGCGCGGCATTCCACTGGCAACCAGTGCGCAGCACATAAAGGATGCCAGCCATGATCTGGCGTTGTTCGGCGGGGGGACGACCCCCAACGTTGCGTCGCTTCTTCCCACGCCCTCGAAAGCGAGATTTGGCTTTGGGTAACAAAGATTCGATCTTCTCCCAGAGTTCGTCTGAAAGTTCCCAACTCTGGACATCTTGTTGCATAGACTTCTCGGTAGACTTCTCTTCCGCCATATTGCCTAACCTCCTGTCTACACACTATATTCGCTCAACAGGTTTAGAGATAGGCTCTAAATCGAAGCAGCCAGGGAGAGGTCGGCACGGCGCTCCGGCGTCTCGGCATCGCGTCTGTGCCACATCAGTTGAGTGGCGATCTCATAGGTTCGCGCCACGCCCATAAAAAACACCAGTGCCTCCACACCAGTCGCCAGACGCTCCCAGCCGATTGCCGAATGTGGTTTCGCGGGGTCTTCGTGGCCGGTCAGGGACTCCCATTCACCGCCGCGCTGGCCAGCGCCAGCGCCTCTTCACCGCCGCGCCCGAAGACGAACGGGTCCCCTCCTTTGAGCCGCAGGGTAATGCAAATCGGCGCGCAGGCCGACCTTTATGTGCAGTTTGAGGCGCAATTGCGCGAAGGCTCCTTCATTGTTCATCCGGTTGTAGAACGGCGTGCGCGCGTAGATGCGCGGTGTCGGCAAAACCTGGTCGGCAAAACCTGGAAGGACGTGCCGGACGGTCATCCGCATGATCGCCATCGCCGGTCGAGCGGAAGTATCCGGCGCGGACATCTTGAATGAAAACCCCCGCAGCGCGACCGCGCGGTATCTTGACCTTGCGCTTCAGCGGTCTTTATAGTTCATTCGAGTTCTTTGCATCGGCGCAACATCGGTTTTATAGACGATTAACCAAGGAGGAAAATGAACAACCATTTCGAGCAAGACCGAGCAACAGCCGAATTCACGGTTAGTAAAGAAGCGGAAGCGAATCTCCCCACGGAATTCGGTTGCTTCCGCATTGTAGGTTTTCGCAGCGTGACCAGCGACGAGGAGTTCGTCGCGCTGGTCAAAGGGGAGATCAAGCCCGACTGGGCGGCGCTGGTCAGGATTCATTCGCAATGTTTGACCGGCGACGTTTTTCATTCATTGAAATGTGATTGCGGGCCGCAACTCGAACGCGCGATGGAGATGATCCAGGCCGAAGGCTCAGGCATCATCGTTTATCAGCAGCAGGAAGGGCGCGGCATCGGCATCGTCAACAAGATTCGCGCCTACGCTTTGCAGGACGAAGGCGCCGACACCATCGAGGCCAACCTGCGCCTGGGTTTCGACATTGATCACCGCCAATACGATCAATGCGCTGAGGTGATCAAACTGCTCGGCGCGCAGCGCGTCCGGCTGATGTCGAACAACCCGGACAAAGTCCGCGCGCTGCGCGACGCCGGGATAGAAATCGTCGAGCGCGTGCAGCTTGAAATCAAACCGAAAGCGCCTGCGTTCAAATACCTGCTAACGAAAAAAGAGAAGATGGGCCATCTGCTGACACTCAATGGCATCTTCTGATTGGGGATTGCGGATTGGGGATTGCGGATTGCGGATTGCGGATTGAGAAAATGTCAGCAGATCGCTTGTCACTCGCCAATCCGCAATCCGCAATCCGCAATCCGCAATAACTCGACTCCCAACTCGCCAGCCAGCCGATAAACCATCTGCACTGGCAATCCCACGACATTTGAATAGCTACCCTCAATGCGTTCGACAAAGAGCGCGGCGTGGCCTTGAATGGCGTAAGCGCCGGCTTTGTCCATCGGCTCTCCGGTCGCAACGTACCAGTCAACCTCGGTCTCGCTCATTTCGGCGAATTTCACTCGCGTCGAAGCCACGTCGGAGAGAACCCGATCGGCGCGCGTGAGCGTGACCCCGGTCAACACTTCGTGCCACTGCCCGCTGAGCGCAAGCAGCATCCGTCTCGCGTCTTCGGCGTCAACCGGTTTGCCAGCAATCTCTCCATGGATGACGACCGTGGTGTCGGCGCCGAGCGTGAGTTCGTCGTCGCGCGCGACGGCCAGGGCTTTCTCGCGTGACAAACGCAGCACATAGTCGTCGGGCGATTCGCGCGGCTGAATCGTTTCGTCAACGCCGGCGGCGCGGACGGTGAAATTGATTCCGGCGGCGCGCAGCAGTTCGGCGCGGCGCGGAGAAGCGGAAGCGAGGATCAGCATAAAAACTCGAATAGGTCTGGTTTCACGCTAAGATCAATTTGAATCCAGCGATGGTCAAAACGACGGCCAACAGCTTTTTAATGAACGGCGGAGAAAACCGTTGGCTACCCAGATACGAGCCAGCGGTCCCGCCCACGATGGCGGCGATAACCATCGGAAGCGCGAACAACGGGAGCTGCCGCGTGCTGCTGATATTTCCAAGCAGCCCGGCGATCGAATTGACGAGGATGAACATTGCCGATACCGCTGAAGCCGTCTTCGTGCGCGCCCAGCGCAGAAGGATCATCAGCGGCGTAAGGTAAATGCCGCCGCCAGTCCCCGTCAGCCCGGCTAAAAGCCCAAGCCCCGCGCCGGTGAAGACCGCCACAGCTTTCTCCGGCGGCTTGGCTTCATCGCCGGCGCCTGCCTTAGGCTCGAAAAAGAAGCGGACGGCGGAATAGAGCAGCACAAGCCCGATCAAAATCTTGAAGACGTGCGTGGGCAGGTTGATGTAGCCGCCCACAAAAGCCATGGGGATCGAAGCGACCGCAAACGGCCAGAACAATCGCCACGAAAAATGGCCGGCCCGCCAGAATTGCCAAGAAGCGATGGTGGCGACCAGGATGTTCAAAACCAACGCCGCCGGTTTGATCACCACAGACGCGAGACCGAACAGAGTCATGACCGCGATGTAACCCGACGCCCCGGCGTGGCCAACCGACGAATAAAGGAAGGCCACGATCGCAATCGCAACGCAGATCAGGGCGAGGTGCTCAAAGACCATTCAGTCCTCCCCGTGTTCCCCATCTCCCCGTGGTTTTGATTCTGGGACGTTGCTTGTCGCTCATTACCTTTTTGTCTACACTATCGCTTCTTTAAAAACGTCCCGATTTCAGCATAGAGCAGTACTTATGTCTAATCGCAAACGGATCATTTCGCTCGCCATCGTCTGCGCTTTTGCGTTGGCCGCGATCATTATCAACCTGCCCGCGAGCAGCGCGGGCGCTTGGACTCAAACGCCGCAACCTCCCAAAAGATCGAAGCAGGATCGAGAGAAGCTGGCGAAGAAACCTGCGCCTTCGGGCACGCTCGCAGACCGGCTGGACAAGGATGACGGTTACGGAATTGTTCTGTTCTACTCGATGGGCATTCACGGCAATCTGGAAGTTTGCGGTTGCCCGATCCATCCGCTCGGCGGAGTGGCGCGCCGGACGGGATACATCAACGCCTTCCGCAAACGCAGCCCCGACGCCGCCATCATCCAGGCTGACGCCGGACAAATCTTCAGCGACGACGTGAACATCGCGGGGACTGACCTGCGCGAAGACGCGCGCTTGATGAACGACTGGATCGTGCGCGCCAACGAGGTGATGAACCTGGACATCGTCAATCTGGGCTACCGCGACCTGCCTTACGCTACTTCTCTGCTGAAACCGGACGCGAAGATCAAGCCGGAAAAATCAACTCTGATTTCGGCCAATATCAAAGCGGCGGACGCGAGTCACGTCAGTCCCGCGCCTTACGTCATCAAAACCGTCACGGGCAAAAGATTGCCCAGACCGGTCCGGATCGCTTTCATCGGCCTGACCGACACCCCGCCGGATGAATACAAGGAGGCGGTGGCGAAGAGCGGTTTCGTGATCAACGACCCGCTGGCCGCCGCCAAAGCTGCATTGGCCGAAGTTAGCGATAAAGCTGATGTCACGGTCATCATCGGCTTCCTGAAATTGCTGACTGTGAACAAGCTGGCGATGCAGAACGCGGACCTCGACCTGATCGTCGCCGCCGAAGAGCGCGGCATCGTCTTCGACCCGAAGCAGGTCAATAACACGCTGATCGTTTACGCCGCGAAAGAGACGAAACATCTCGGCGAACTGCGTTTTTACGTCGACGCTGAAGGCATAGTTGATCGTTTCACTGCCCGCTACGTCGAACTGGACAGTCTTATCCCTGACGACCCGCAGATGGCCGAGATCACGGCGCGAGCGCGCAAGGAGATAAATGTCGCTCAAACGCGCGAGGCCGAAGCCGAAGTCACCATAGTGGCCGGAAAGCCACAAGATTCGCCTTACGTCCTGTCGGAGGCCTGCGCTACCTGCCACAAGACGGAATACGAAATCTGGAAGAAGTCGCGCCACTCGCATGCGTTTGCGGCTTTGGAAGAGAAGCAGCGGACGTTCGACACGAACTGCGTCGGTTGCCATTCGCTGGGCTACCAGGACAAGGGCTTCGTCAACATCAAAGCCACACCGCAATTCGCCAACATCCATTGCGAGTCGTGCCACGGCCCCGGCGCCGAACACGTCAAGGCGCCGACCGCTGGCAATTACAAGACGCCGCCGAAAAACCAGAGCTGTCTCGTCTGTCACGACCGCGACAACAGTCCCGATTTCGATTTCGACAAATACTGGCCGGTCGTCGCGCACAAGAACAGTTTCAAACCCGAAGCCGCGACGCAGGGAAAATCGCGCGCCAGCGGCGGACGGCGAACAAGAAAGAGGTGATTGGTGGCTGGTGGCTGGCGCCTGGCAATGAGTCATAACCAACTACCAACCACCAACCACCGACCACCAACCACCAATTTATGAACAGCCTGCTCAAAATGCTGCCGCTGATGATCCGCCTGTCGGGCGATAACGAAGACGTGAAAGAGCAGGCTGCGTTCGCCGCGTGGCGCATTACGGCAGGCCCGCAGATCGCGTACAACTGCGTCCCGTTCCGGCTTTATCAGAAGCGGCTGTTCATCGCCGTGGCCGATCAAACCTGGAAGAAACAGATGGAAGCGGTGAGCGGCCAATATCTTTTCCGGCTCAATTCGTTGCTGGCTGGCCCATATGTGACGTACATAGAATTTTTAGTTGACCGCAAACGCGTTATGCGGTCGCGCCCGCAGGACGAAAAATCATTCGAGTTTCATCATACCGAAGAGATCGAAGCGGAACTGAAATCGGCAGCCTTGCGCATCAAAGACGAAGCGTTGCGCGAACAATTTTTACGCGCAGCGGCGAAATGTCTGGAAAGAAGCAGAGCCTGAGCTATGCCTATCACACAAACCGAAGTGGAAAAGATCGCCGGATTAGCCAACCTCGAACTGACCGCCGAAGAGAAAGATTTATTTTCAAACCAGCTCGCGGCCATCGTCGAATACGTTGATCAACTCAACGAGCTTGATACGTCAGGGATCGAACCCTGGCGTCATCGCAGCGCGGGCGAGATGAACGAGTCTTACGCCACGCGCGACGACAAGGTCGAGCCGAGTCTGGGACGGGAGAGAGCTTTGGATCAGGCGCCTGACAGCGATGACGGGCATTTCCTGGTACCGCGCGTGATCGGGGGCTGATCCGAACATTGACTATGACCAATTCAGTTCAAACAAACAAAGCGAACGATCCCGACAAGCTGAACGAGGCTCAGCGAGAGATTCTGCAAGTCGAGGAAGCAGTCTTCACCGCCGTGAAGAATCAGGACACGGAAACGCTCAGGCGCATCCTGACCGATGACTTCGTTTACCGGAGCCCGGGGAATGACGAAGTAGCCAAAGACGACTTCCTCAAACTCTCCGCTTCCTTCCCTTACCAGATCATTTCGATCTGGGGCGAGGAGATGAAGGTCAACGTCTACGGCGATACGGCGGTGTTGACCGGCTTGCAACTCGCCAAGACGCGGAACAGCGACGGCAAGGAAGAGACCAGCGCCGTGATGTTCACCGACGTCTTCGTGAAACAGAATGGCAAATGGAGGCTGGCGTTGGCGCACGCCGTGGATTTGCCGCAGCCGCCGAGCAAGTATCTGCCGAAGAAGTAATCCATCGGAGTGAATCACCACTGATGAGTTTGACCATCGAGGAACTGCACAAGCTTTACGCTTCAGGCGAAGCGAAACCGAGCCTGATTTGCCGCGACGCGCTCGACCGCATCGAGAAGGACAACGAGCGGCTCAACGCCTACATCACCATCAATCGTGAGGCGGCTCTGGAACTGGCCACGGCGATGGACGCCCGCATCCAAACCGCGATCAAACAGAAACCGCTCGCGGGCGTTCCCGTCGCCGTCAAAGACAACATGTGCCTGGCGGGAGTTCGCACGACCTGCGCCTCGCGCATCCTGAGCAATTACGTCCCGCCTTACACCGCAACCGCCGTCAGAAAGCTCGAAGAGGCCGGGGCGATCATCGTCGGCAAAACCAACCTGGATGAATTTGCGATGGGCAGCTCGACCGAAAACTCCGCGTTCGGCCCGGCGCGCAACCCCGCTGACGAAGAGTTGGTACCGGGCGGAAGCTCCGGCGGTTCGGCGGTCTCTGTCGCAGCAGGCCACGTGCCCGTCTCGCTCGGTTCCGACACGGGCGGTTCCATCCGCCAGCCCGCGTCGTTCTGCGGTGTCGTCGGGTTGAAGCCGACCTATGGTCGAGTTTCGCGTTACGGCCTCGTCGCCTTCGCTTCGTCGCTCGATCAGATCGGGCCGTTCGCCACTAACGCGCATGACGCGGCGCGGATGCTGCAAGTCATCTCCGGTCACGACCGTTACGATTCGACTTCGGCCAACGCGCCCGTGCCCGATTACCTCGCCGCGTTGACGGGAGACATCAAAGGCCTGCGCGTGGGCGTGCCGCCCGAATGCTTCGGCGAAGGTCTTGACGCGGAAGTGAAGCAGAAGGTCGAAGCGGGAATACGGCGACTGGCGGATCGCGGCGCAGAGATTGTCGAAATCAGCCTGCCGCACACCAAGTACGCGATTGCGGTCTATTACATCATCGCCACGGCTGAAGCTTCCTCGAACCTGGCGCGTTACGACGGCGCGCGTTACGGTTTTCGCGCCGAAGAATCGCGCACGCTGTCCGAGATGTATCGCAAGACGCGCGACGAAGGCTTCGGCGCTGAAGTCAAACGCCGGATTATGCTCGGAACGTTCGTGTTGTCGTCGGGTTATTACGACGCCTACTATGAAAAAGCGCAGCGGGTGCGCCAGATGCTGGTCAATGATTTCACCGAAGCCTTCAAACGATGCGACGTGATCGCCACGCCGACCGCGCCGACTCTCGCCTACCGGATCGGCGAGAAATCGAACGACCCGCTGGCGATGTACCTGGGCGACATTTACACGGTGACGATCAACCTGGTGGGCGTTCCGGCCATCAGCGTTCCGTGCGGACAATCCAGCGCGGGGCTGCCGATCGGGTTGCAATTGATCGGCAATCATTTCGATGAGGCGCGGCTGCTCAATGCGGCTTATACCCTGGAATTGACCTGACAAGTAGTTCAACCGTTTTGCTGCTTTTCGGAGGTCGGCGATGAGAGACATCTTCATCAGCTACGTTGAGGAAGACAGCAGGATCGCCACTCAGCTTGCCGAGGGGTTGGATGCGGCGGGCTATTCGGTGTGGTACTACGAACGCGACGGCGTACCCGGAGCTTCCTACCTGCTTCAAACCAGGGCCGCAATCGAGGGATGCCAGGCGGTGATCCTGATCATCTCGCCCGACTCGGTCACTTCCGAACAAGTGACTCTGGAGGTCGTCCGCGCGCACGAGAGCAAGAAGCATTTCATCCCGCTGCGGTCGAACATCAGCCACGCCGAGTTCGCTGAACGCCGTCCCGAATGGGCGCAGGCGCTGGGCGCGGCGACTTCGACCAGCATCTCGCCGGAAAACATTTCGACCGTCCTCCCGCGAATTCTGCTCGGATTGAGGAAGATGAACATCGCGCCGAGGCCGGGGTTGGTGACGGACGAGATGGGCGTGATCACGGCGGAAATGATCCGGGAAGCCACCGGCGCACACAAAGTAACGCCCGCCACACAGCCAACGCCTGCGCCAGCTCCCTCGACTCCAGCGCCTCCGCCGCCGCCAGCGCCGGCTCCGGCGAAGGCCGAAACCGACGCTTTCCCCGCCGCGAAAGCCGCGTCTCGCAAAAAACTCTACCTCATCGCCGCGGCAGTCGTGGCCGTAGCGGTCATCGGCTCGGCGATCTTCTTCTGGCTCAACCGGTCCGGCGCCAAGAGCAATCCGCCGCTCACCACGTCGGCTGTCCGCGAGGAATTTCTCAATCTGCAGGCCTGGGAGCATCCGCAAAACTGGGCGGTCGGCGCCACCATGCTCCAGATCGAAGAGTCGCCGGAGGTTGGCTTCCTCGGCGATCATCGGTTTCGTGACTTCACGATGAATTTCCAGGTCACGCTGAGCAACGGCGGAGGCGCCGCCTGGGCGTTGCGCGTAAACGACGAAGGCTATTACCTCTTCTACCTCTCCGGCCCGAAGGGGGTGCAGCCGAACAGGTTTGTGACTTACCTGGTTCGTGAGGACGAAAGCGGAGACAAAATGGATCAGGTGGGGACGGCCTTCAACACCGTCAGGCCGTTGCAGGAAGGCGGCGTCTACACTATCTTCGTCAAGGCCGAGAAGAACAACTTTTTCCACCAGATCCGCATTGATAGCGCGCCCGACGGACAGTTCGAGGGCGAAACGCATAGTTTAGGGACTTATTCGGACAGCAAAGACACGTTCCCGAACGGCAGCGTCGGATTCCGGACCTTCGCCAGCGAGAAGTTTGCGGTGGCGGATTTGTTTATTTATCCGCCGGGGACCAAGCCATTGCAGTAACACGCCTTTTCACCAACCATTTCATATCACGCCATATTTATTGAGGGAATTCGCCGCCAGATTCCGTTTGCCTGATTGAGGGGGAATTTCGCTGGCGACGTTGCAGTGATTTCGCTTATTGACTGCCTAAAAGCGCAGGCAGTTACTATGGTGGCCTGCTTTTCCGGCCATGGCCACTACCAGCCTGTTTCCATGGGAGGCTCACTATGCCGGTTTACAAAACTCGCGTTCAATCAAACCCGTTTATTTCACTTGTCAGGACGAAGCTGATTGTCTGGCCGGTTCTGCTGCTCGCTGTGGGTTTCGGGCTGGTCTGCATCTCCTACTTTTACAAAACCGTCAATGCCGAGGCTGAAAAGGCCGCCAGACCGCCGCTGGCCCGGTGGGGTCAGGACATCACCATCCACGCTCAAGATCAGGGCAGTCCGCGAATCAATCTCTCCGACGGACGCGAAGTGTTGACCGATTACGAAGGCCCAGCGGAACTCGTCCAGCTTTTGAAGCAGAACCAGGCGCAGCCTCTGGCAATGGCTTCAGCCGATTTCGATGAGGACGGCGTGCCTGATCTCGTCATCGGCTATGCGGGCGCGGGCTTGGGCATCGTCAGTTTGCTGCGCGGCAACGTGGATGCCATCTATCCCAATTCGCCCGAAGCGCAGCAGCGGAAGATGGCGGGCACGTTCACCGACGCGCCGTTCCTCTCGCCATCGCTGGTTTACGCAGTCGCGCAATCACCTGATTTCATTGGCGCGGGAGATTTCGACGGCGACGACCATTGGGATGTGGTGGCTGCGCCGCGCGGTGGCGACAAACTCTATCTGCTCTCCGGCGACGGCGAAGGAAGATTGAGCCTAACCAAAGAAATATCATTGCCTGGAGTAGTGACGGCGTTGACCGTGGGCGAGATCAATCGGCAGGACGGGTTGGAAGATGTAGTGGTTGGCATCAGGGGGGCGGGAGGGCCACAGGTGTTGGTTTTTGAAGGGCCTAACGGGGCATTGCGCGCGCAGCCTGAGGTCTTTAGCCAGGCCGTGGCGGCGGACGCGCTGACGCTGGGGCATTTGGAATATGACGTGAGAGGGATGGATCTGGCAATCACCGCCGGGCGACAGTTGATGACCATCTATGGGAGAGACCGGCGCTTATCGCTGGATGCGGCCAGACAAGCTGCGGTCCCGCGAGCTAATACCGAGCGCAGGTGGTTGGACTTTACAGCTACAGCGATAGTGATCGGACGTTTCAGCGCTAATGAACGCAGAAATGATGTTTCTGACTTGGCTTTCTTATCAGCGGACGGAGCCGTGCATCTGCTCAGGCAGGGAGCGCGGGCAGTTGAAAAACTGGCAGTCGGTCCCTGGCCACAAGCTTCGGGATTAGCGCGCGCGCACGTTTCCGGCAAAATCAACGATGATCTGGTGGTTGTGGATAAGGTTAACCGCCGGCTGCACATCATCAGCTTCGCTGCCGGTGGAGCGCCCACGCCAGTGGTGTCGTTGCCCGTTGAAGGAGAGCCACTGGCCGTGCTACCGATGCGTTTGAATTCGGATGCCCTCAGCGACCTGGTGATCCTAAGAAGCGGCCAAAGCTCGCCCGTGATAATACTGACATCGCCGACGCAAACCTACGTCGTAACGAACACTAACGACGATGGCCCTGGGTCACTGAGGCAGGCGGTGACGGATGCGAATGAACACCCCGGCCCCGATTCGATTGTCTTTAGAGTCCCCGGGCAGGGGCCGCACACGATTACTCTGGACAGAGAGATTAACGTTAGAGACACAGTTACCATTGATGGTACAACTCAAAATCCGGGTTCGAGCCAGCCTCGCATCAAGTTGAACGGTGTCTTGGATTTTCCCTACCAGGCAGTCCCTCCCTTAATTGCCCTTGCAGATAGCAGTATGGTGCGGGGGCTGGAAATCCGTTCATTTAGGGTTGGAGTGTTGGGCTGCATAATCGAAGGCAACGTTATTACCATTGAGTTGACAATGCAGGATCAAGCCGCCAGAAACGTAATTGGCGGAACTGCGATCCCTGCGCGTAATACGCTCAGCTCTCTACGCATTGGTGGACGTTTTGGCGGGCCTGGTGGGATTCCCAGAGAGAACATCGTGCAAGGTAATGTCAGCGGTGGTATAAGAATAAACGATTCGTACGATACCGTAATAGGCGGGAGAATACCCCGAGCTGGCAATAGCATTTCAGGAGTAGGGATCGGAATCAGTGTTGACGACTACTCCCGTGGAACCCTCGTGCAGGGTAATGACGTTACCGCTTGTGCTTTCGCTGGCATGATCTTCCAATACAGCTTCTCCGGAACCATCGGAGGGACTACCAGTGCGGCGCGCAACGTTATCTCGGATAATGGCGGTCCTGGCATTGGCATCAGTTTGGGCGCTGATAACCTGGTGCAGGGCAACTTCATCGGCACAGACAGGGATGGCAAGAGAGCTTTGCCTAACAAAGGCAATGGCGTGGAAATGTTTGACTCAAGAGAAAATACCATCGGGGGGATGGCTGACGGGGCGCGCAACATCATTTCGGGTAACACCTCCGATGGCATTTACATAACAGGTAAATCACTGGGTGGGAGAGAGAACCTGGTTCAAGGTAATTTTATTGGGGTAGACGTTACGGGCTTGGGCGCTGTAGGCAATACCGGCTATGGCGTGTTTATCTCCGCGCGCTCCGAAAACAATGCGGTTGAAAATAACCGTGTTGCATTCAATGGCAAGGCGGGCATCCGTGTAGACCAAGAAGCAAATGAAGGCAATCCCTTAGTTCCACGTTTAAACCGCATCCTCTCCAACTTCGCCTTTTCCAATGGCGGTTTGGGAATTGACCTTGGCCAAGAGGGACCGACTGCCAACGATGATAAGGATACGGACCTGGGGCCTAACGACCTGCAAAACTTCCCCGTCCTGGCCGAAGTCACGAGCGACGGAAAGAACACTAAAATTCGAGGCAAGCTGAACAGCGTCCCTGGCGACACTTTCACCATTCAGTTCTTCCGGAACACGGTAGCACCGACAGCCGGAGTCCAATCCGGCGGCCAATCCTGCCAATTCAGCGACCAGACTCTCCTCGGCGAGGTGACGAATGTGAGGACCAACGGCAACGGCGACAATTTCTTCGAAGTCACTTTTCCCGGATCATCCACTGGCGGTTACGTGAACGGCACCGCGACCAGCACCGACGGGAGCGCGATCGGCAACACTTCGGAATTCTCCGACTGTACGGCGGTTCGAAGCGCCGATCTGGGAGTGGATATCCAGGCGTCTGGCGATCCGCTCAAAAGCAACGACCTCACTTACTGCGTGACCGCTAGTAACGACGGCCCTTCAACGGCCAGCGGCGTAAGCCTCAAAGCGCAGTTGCCTGCCAACACCACGCTGAAATCGCGGCGCCAGGTCAGCAGTTGCAGCCCCGGCGCCGATCAAGTCGAAGGTTGGAAGTCGGAGGTCAACGGCGCAAATGTCACTTACACCACGGAGAGCTTCGGGCCGGGCGCGCGCGCTTACTTCTCGATGGTGGTGACCGTGAATGCGCGAGCGCCGGACGATACGTTGGTGTGCAATGCGGAAATTTCCAGCGACCCGGCGAAGAGTCCGCCGGACCCGAACCCGGACAACAACCGAAGCGTCTCCAGCGTCAGGTTCGTGCCGCCGGTTGACCTGTCAATCGCTCTGGAAGGCCCGCGGGAGGAGGAGGACGTGTTCGAGGACGAGGAGATCACTTACACGGCGACGGTCAAAAACGCCGGCCCCCCTGCCGCGGAAAAAGTCGAGGTCCGAATCGGGACGCCGGTGGGAACCACGTTCCGGTCGAGCGCCGGAGCCGATGGTTGGCGGCGCGCTGATCAGACACTGGTCGGCGGTCGCGGCGTGATCACTTACGAGATTGACCGGCTGGCTCCGACGACGGCTGGCGCGCCCGGCGTGGTCTTCAAAGTCACGGTGAAGGTAGACAGAGAGACGCCGAATCAGAAGCCGCCAGAAGTGATCAGGAACACGGCGTCCGTTTCGAGCGGCATTCCCGACCGCGCTCCGGGCGACAATTCCGCGGAGACCACCACACGGGTAGATAAGCGGCCACCCGGCCCCATCGTCCAGGAGATGGCGGTCGCGCCGGACAGTCTCACCGCTATCGGAATAGGCTTCAACAGCGCGGTGCAGGTCTCTGTTGACGACGTGGCTTTCGAGACGCCCGCCGTGGTTGAAGCAGGAAGAAGAGTGACTCAACGCGGCAGGCTCGCTAACGGGCAGAGCATTGCGGATGTGATGCCGCCTGGCAAAACAGTGATTATCAAGTTCCGCAATCCCGATGGTGGCCGGGTGGTTGTGTCTTTCAGAAATTAAGAACAGGAGGCTTGTGCCATGCCGAATCGTCTCTCAACATCAGCCGGATTTGTTCTCGTCATTCTCTGGCTCGCCGGTATCGGCGCTTTGTCGCCGGCGTGGGCGCAGAACACCATCTCGGGCACGATCATCGGCGTCGTGCGCGACAGGAAATCAAACGCCACGCTGCCCGCAGCCAGAGTCAAGATCGTCAACGACGCCAATGGCCGCGTGCGCACGACCATCTCGAACACACAGGGAGAGTACCGGCTCCCGTTCCTGCCCGAAGGCAGCTACACCATCACCGCGTCGAAAGAGACTTATCTGCCTGAGGTACTTCCGAAGTTCCCGGTCCAATTCGGCCAATACAACACGGTCGGATCGAAATTCCACAAGCTGGTGGTTGACATCAGGCTCTCGCGCCCGACGCTCAATGGGCAGGTGAGTAACGAAGCCGGACAATCGCTGGCCGGCGCTGAGGTGGTAGTAACCAACCAGGAAGCTTCAGTGACACGCGCCGGTTTGACCGGTCAGGACGGCGGCTATCACATTTCTGATCTGCCGCCCGGCTACTACACCATTGACGCTTCGTGGAACGGCGAAAGCGTCGCCAGCGGGCCGATCCTGCTCGACCGCGAGGAGGTGTGGGCGCCGGCAATCAAGTTCGCCAACGCGGTGGTCAATGAACAGAGCCAGACTCCGCAAACTCAGGACCCCGCCGCGACGGCGACGACCGGCAGACAAGCCAGCGAGGGCGAAAAGACGGCTTCGCTGGTTCGCCCGATTGACGCCACGCGCAGCGCGAATTTCAGCCAGCGGCAGATCGGTTCGTTGCCGCTCGGCGGCGCGACGTATATGCGGACGTTTGACGAATTGGCGTTGCTCGTGGCCGGAGTGGCGCCGCCGCCTTACACGCCGGGAGCGCGCGGGCCGGGCGTCGGTTTCGGCGTCGGCACGGCGGGCCAGTTTTCGGTCAACGGGATGCGCGCGCGCTCGAACAACTTTTCGGTTGACGGCTCGGACAACAACGACGCCGACGTGGGCGTGCGCCGCCAGGGCTTCGTGGCTTTAGTTCCGCAATCAATCGAATCGGTTGACGCCTTCTCCGTAGCCACGCTGTTGTGGGACGCCGAGCTGGGGCGCAATGCGGGCGGGCAGGTCAACGCGGTGTCGAAATACGGCGTGAATCAGCTTCACGGGCAGGTGTACGGCTTCTTCAACGACTCGCGGTTGAGAGCGAGAAACTTTTTCGATTACACCGGAGGCGTCGCGGGCGGCGAAGACCCGTTTACACGCACGCAGGCTGGCGCGAGCATCGGCGGCCCCATTGTCAAAGACCGCACACATTTCTTCGCCAGCTTCGAGCGGCAGGTCGTCAACGCTTCGACCGAACAGCATTTCGCGACGCCCACATCCGCTGAGCGACGGTTTGTGGATTTGAGGAGTTTGGGGTTCAGCGACGGCGACAGATTCGGCGCGCTGGCCTTCAACAGCCCGCAATACTTCAACCGCGTCGCGCCGCTCGGCGCCAACGTCCTCTCGCTCTATCCGCTGCCGAACTTCACGGGCGGCCCGTTCGGCGCGAACACCTTCACGCAGGTTCTGCCCGCCGATGGCGACGGGACGGAGACTTCGTTGCGGGTGACGCAGCAGTTTGCCGAGAGCCACACGTTCAACGCGCGTTACAACTTCACCGGCGACGAGCGGGTCTTGCCGAGCGTGAACCGGGCGATCCGCTCCACGCTCGATTCGCAAACCCGGTCGCACAACCTGTCGCTGGTTTTCGACAGCGCGATCGGACTGACGCGGTTCAACCAGGCGCGGTTCTCTTTCGGACGCACGCGGCTCAATTTTCAGGAGCGTCCCGGCAGCCCGTTCATTTTCAGCAGAAGCTCGAACGAGGTCGTCAGCATTCCTCAGGGCAATTTCCCTTTCACTTCACAGACCGGGCCGGTCGGCGAGTTGCTCATCGAGCCTTTCAGCCCCGTCGGCGCCGGCGTCTTCTACTTCCCGCAGGACCGCGCGAGCAACACGTTCCAGTACGCCGACACGTTCTCGTGGACAGCCGGCCAACACCTGGTCAAATTCGGCGGCAACGTCCGCCGCTACCAGTTGAACAGCCGTCTCGACCGCCTCTACCGTCCGCAAGTGGTTTACGCGGGCGGGTTGCTGGCCGCCGGGCAAGCCGTCAGCGACACGACCGGCGGCGCCTGCGGCGCCCCCAGTGTCACGCTGTGTTTTACGCCGGATGCGAACCGGCAGGCCGTGACGATCTCTGGCGTACAACTGGCGAGCCTGGGCGCGGCGTCCGCCGTGTTGCAAACGATCACTTCCGGCCCGCCCGATTCGACCGTCGGGTTGCGCTTCAACGAATATCACCTCTTCGTCAACGACAACTGGCGCGTCCGTCCGAATTTCACGGTGGATTACGGGCTGCGGTACGAATACAACTCCGTGCCGCATTCGGTGGACAAACGTATCGAGCGTTCCCTGGTGTTGGAAGATTTACCGGCGCTCGGCAATTCGCGCTTCAATGCGCAGGATCGCACGAATAAATTCAACGCGGCGGTCAACGCTTACCGGCAGATTCTCGATGGCCGCAATCGAATCTACGATCAGGACCGGAACAATTTCGGGCCGCGCTTCGGATTAGCCTGGGCGCCGGGCCAGGATGGCCGGACGGCTGTGCGGGCCGGCTACGGCGTCTACTACGACGCGATCCTGGGCGCGGTTGTCACCCAGTCGCGCAACGTCTTCCCGCGCGAGATTCCCATCAACGTTGACCCATCGCTCCTTCAGTTCGACGTCTACAGCCTCAACAACCCGGCCAATCTGAAGATCGTTCGGGACGCGCAGGGCAACTTCACCAACCCGGTTGACCTGCTCAGGACGGGGGCCTGCAACCGGTTCGGAACTTGCAATCAGTTCGGCGGAACCCCCGCTGATTTCGTGGCGATGATCGGATTGCTCTTCCAGCAGAACGCGCCGGGCGGCGGTCTGGCATTCACGCTGACGGAGAAGAGGCTGCGCACGCCATACGCCCAGCACTGGCATCTGACCGTCGAACGCGAAGTCTTCGACGATTACTTCATCTCCGCCGCTTACGTGGGCACGAAAGGGACGAAGCTCACCCGGCTCGTCACGCCGAACCTCGGACAGATTGTGACGCCGTTCATTTCGCTGGCGAGTTCGTTGAACGACGTTCAGGCTGGCCAAACCGCGTATCCGTTTCCGGTGATTTTCAACTCGTACCTGAACAGATCGCTCGTCGGCGGCGCGCTCGCCCCTCGCCCCAACCGGAACCTGGGGGCTTATCAGGTTTACGAGAACTCGGCCGGATCGAGCTACCACGCGCTACAACTCGAAGCGCGCAAACGTTACAACCGTGGCTACCAACTCACCGCCGCCTACACCTGGTCGCACGCGATTGATGACGTGTCGGATGTTTTCACGATCGCCGGCGCGCCAATCCTGCCGCAGGACGGACGGAACCTGCGGCTGGAACGCGGCAGCGCGAGCTTCGACATTCGCCATCGTTTCGCCGCGTCTTTGATCTGGGATTTGCCTTTTTACACTGGTTATCGAAGCGGGGTTGGCCGTTGGCTGGGAGGCTGGCAGATTGCGGGGATTTTCCAGGCGCAGACCGGGCAGCCCTTCACGCTCACCTTGCCCTTCGACAACAACTTCGACGGCGCCCTCTCCGACCGCCCGGCCACTGAGGCGGGATTGATTTCGATCAACGAACACGGGCCTCGGCGCATTGCGCTTGCGCCCAACCGAACTTTCCAGGATTACCTCAACTTTACCGTCAGAGGGTTTTCAGTTACTCCGGGCAACGGCGTCGTCGGGCGCAACACCGTGCGCGGCGATGGTTTCGTCAACCTGGATTTGTCGCTCAACAAGGCGTTCCGTTTCACCGAGCGGCAGGCGCTCGCGTTCAGAGCCGAGTTTTTCAACGCGCTGAATCGCGCCAATTTCGGATTGCCGATTCGAGTGATTGGCGCTCCGGGGTTCGGCTCGGCGGTGGAGACTGTGAATCCGGCGCGGTTGGTTCAACTTGCGTTGAAGTATAGTTTTTGAGCGGGAAGCAGAAAAAGAGCTTTATCCATTCGATGTAGATGGGCTACATTTACGCGGCCCCGGATTGTCAATTGTCCATTGCGCCTCACTCATCACTTTGCCCCATTCAGCCCCGCCCTTGAATTTCGTGCCCAACAGCGCTTTCCGAAGGAAGGTGTCCGGTGACAGATATTTTTATCAGCTATGTGGAAGAGGATAGTGGGATCGCTAAAGAAGTCGCGCGCGGGTTGGAAGCGGCTGGCTATTCGACCTGGTACTATCAACGCGACAGCGCGCCCGGCCCCGCCTACCTGGTCCAGGTGTTGCAGGCGATTGAGAATTGCCAGGCTTTCGTGCTGATCGTCTCGCCTCACACGGTGAAGTCCCACCAAGTCACCAAAGAAATCGTCAAAGGCCACGAGTACAACAAGGAGTTTATCCCGCTGCTGTCTCACATCACCGACGCGGAGTTCAAAGAGAAGCAGCCGCAGTGGGAGATGGCTCTGGGGGCGGCCTCTTCCGCCGAGATTCCTGATTCAGGCGTTTCATCGGTAATGCCAGGCGTGCTGCGCGGGCTGAAGATGTCGGGCATTGAGCCTCGGCCACAGGAGGCGACGGGGCCGCTGAACGCCTACCGGGACTCGCTTGAGTCTGTGCGGAAATCCGCTGATCAACCAGTAAGCGCGCCGCGCTCCATGTCCGCAGCCACTTTTTCCGCGTTACGGAAGAAGCTTTGGTTGCCCGTCGCCGCCGTGTTAGCAGTCATCAGCGTGGTAGCAGCCTACAGCCTGATAAGCCGAGATGAGCGTGATGTGCCGTTGCCGGAACCGGAGCCACAGCCAAAACTGATGACCACGCCGTTCAAACCCAATTTCGTGGAAAAGAGTGACTTGAGCGGGTGGGAGCTTCCGCCTTCGGGCTGGAGCGTGGGAAAGAATGAATGGTTGCTGATCGAATATCTGCCCAAGCTTGGCTACCCCAGAGGTGTCAACTCCGACGACTTCGAGATGACGTTCCACCTCCGGCTCACCAATGAGGTCGGCGCGACGTGGGCGGTCCGGGTGAAAGACCCGGATAATTATTATCTCTTCCATTTAACCGGGCCGAAATCGGACTCGCCGGGTTTTTTCTTCACCTACGTCGTTCGTAACGGCGTGTTGCGAGATTACTCAAAGCCTGACCAGTTCCAACCCAACGCGCCTAAGTCGGTGGAAGGCGACGAGTACACCATCCGGATCACCGCCGAAGGCTCCGTCATCACTCACTGGATAAGTTCGGCGAAGATTCCGGGCAGCGCCAACCCACTGGGCGAGGAGTTGGATGAATTTAGAGATGACAGCTTTCCCTATGGCGGCATCGGCTTTCGGACAATTCAAGCCGAGAAATTCGCGGTCGCCGACCTCCGCGTGACGCCGCTCGCCGCGCGCAAGCCCAAACCGTAACGCCATTTTTTGCCTGCCCCGAAAGAACCAGCCCCGAACCATTTCCCTTCAAGAAGGAGACGTTATGTTTCTCCCCATGCCCACTCGTTTTGACATCTGCCTGACTCTGGCGCTGACGTTCCTTGCCGGCGCCGGCCTCTCGCCGTGTCTGGCGCAAGACACCGGCAATATTGTCGGCCAGGTGCGCGATCAGGCGAAGAACGGCGTGCCCGATGTGAACATCCAGGTCATCAACGCCAGAAATGGTCGCAGGAGCGGGACGAAGACTAACAGGAACGGCGGCTTCATCATTGTCGAACTGCCGCCCGGTGATTACTACGTTACCGCTTCCAAACAGAATTACCGCACCATCTGCATTCCGCCGACTTACATCCATCTGGACAGAAACAATCCGGTCAAGTACCCGCCCAACATCGAGCTGGGCGGCAAAAGCAGCGAGCGGGCGTGCCGGGAGTTAAAGATCACCCTCGTTGAGCCGAAGGGTGACAAAACCCGCGCCGCCGCCGAGCCAGGCGTTGATCAATCGCAGGAGCTTGCGGGCGCCGAAGACGCGTCGCGGGGCGGCCCCCGCGCGGCGAGCTATAACATCGTCATCACGCTCGAACGGGAAGTGGAGGAAGCGTCGCAGCCCGAAGCCACGCCGCAGAATTCGCCACAGGCAGCAACGCAAACGACCAAATCCTCTCCGCCGGAACCCGAAGCCATTGGTCTGGTTAACACCGTTGACGCTGTTCGCGGCGGTAACTTCACTGAGCGGCAGATTGAATCATTGCCGCTCGGCGCGGCGAGCATTATGCGCAGCTTCGATGACCTGGCGCTGCTGGTGACCGGTGTAGCTCCGCCGCCTTACACACCCGGAGCGCGCGGCCCGGGAGTTGGATTCGGCATCGGCACGGCGGGGCAGTTTTCGGTCAACGGCGCCCGCGCCCGCGCGAACGACTTTTCGGTTGATGGCTCCGATACTAACGACCCGGATGTCGGCGTGCGGCGCGGCGGTTATGTCGCCCAGGTTCCGCTCTCGCTTGAATCGGTCCAGGAGGTTTCGGTCTCGACGCTGCTGTGGAGCGCGCGACTGGGGCGTAATTCAGGCTCGCAGGTGAACGCTGTGTCGAAGTACGGCGGGAATGATTTCCACGGGCAGGTCTACGGATTCTTCAACGATTCGCGGTTGAACGCGCGGAATTTCTTCGATTACACGGGAGGCGCCTCTGGAGGCAAAGATCCGTTCACGCGCGCGCAGGCCGGAGCCGTTTTGGGCGGGCCGGTCATCCGCGACCGGGCGCATTTTTTTGCGAGCGTTGAGCGGGCCAAAGTCAACGCTTCGACCGAACAGCATTTTTCCACGCCCACGCTCGACGAACGCCGCGTCTTCGGAGGGGAGCGATTCGGCGTGCAACGCGCGGAAGAGATCAAGGTCTTCGGCCCGTTCGAGCGCATCACGCCGCTGGGCCAGAACATCCTCTCGTTCTATCCCGAACCGGACGCCAATCCCGCCGGCCCGTATGGCCAGAACACTTTCACTCAGATACTTCCGGCTGACGGCGAAGGGACGATGACTTCATTCAAGCTGACGCATCAAGCCTCGACCGGCCACTCGCTCGATGCGCGGTACAACTTCACCAACGATGGCCGCGTGCTGCCCAGCGTCAATCGGGCGATGCGTTCGACGCTCGGATCGCGGACGCGTTCGCACAACCTGTCAGTGATCTTCGGCAGCTCGCTCGGAGCCAGGCTCTTCAATCAGGCGCGGTTCTCTTTTGGCCGCACGCGGCTCAATTTCCCGGAGCATCCCGGCGGCCCGTTCATCTTCTCGAAGAGTTCCATCGAAGTGGTTCCCGTCGTGGGCGGCCTCGCCGAAAACAGGTTTTCGCAGACGGGCGCCATCGGCGAGTTGATCGTCGAGCCGTTCAGTCCCATCGGCGTCGGCGTCGTCACTTTCCCGCAGCGGCGCGCGAGCAACACTTTCCAGTACGCCGATTCCGTGTCGTGGTCGCGCGGCGACCATTCGATCAGGTTCGGCGGCGCCGTTCGACGCTACCAGCTCAACAGTCTGTCAGACCGCCTCCACCGTCCGCAGGCGGTTTACGGCGGCGGGTACATTAAGCGGCCGGATTTCAGACCGCTCAGGCCGGAGGACGATCCGTTCGAGCCGGGAACTCCGATCCTTGGCGTGGAGTTGGCGAGCCTCGGCGTGGCTTCTTCAGTCTTGCAGACCATTACCAGCGGCCCGCCCAATTCGGCGATTGGCCTACGCTTCACCGAATACCACGTTTTCATCAACGACAACTGGCGCCTCCATCCTAAGCTCACTCTCGACCTCGGCCTGCGCTACGAATACAACACGGTTCCGCGTGAAGTGAACGGCCGCATCGAGCGGGCGCTCCGGCTTGAGAATCTGCCCGCCCCCGGCGATTCACCGTTCGATTCGGAGGCCCGCACGAAAACATTCAACGACGCAGTCAACGCCTATCGCCAGGTTCTCGATGGCCGGACGAGAATTTACGAACCTGATCGCAACAACTTCGGACCGCACGCCGGCTTCGCCTGGTCGCTGGGGAGTGACGGCAGGATGGCCCTTCGCGCCGGTTACGGCATTTACCACGACACGATCCCCGGCGCGGTCGTCAGCCAATCGCGCAATGTCTTCCCCAACGAAATCCCCATCAACGTTGACCCCGCGTTCCTCCAGTTCGACGTCTTCAACCTCAACCACCCATCTTTCCTGGCGCTTGAAGACGGCGGCAGGACGGCCTATTTGCTCAGGCGCGGGGCGTGCAATCAGTTCGGGACGTGCAATCAATTCGGCGGCGCGCCCGCAGACTTCGTCGCGCTGATCGGGCAGGTCTTCGCGCAGAATAAGTTCGGCGGCCTCGCCTTCACGCTGCCAGAGAAGAACCTGCGCGCCTCTTACGCTCAGCAATGGCATTTGACGATTGAGCGCGAAGTCTTCGGCGATCACTTCCTGTCGGCGGCTTACGCCGGCGCTAAAGGCGCAAAGCTCACGCGGTGGACCACGCCAAACCTCGGGCCGAACGTAACGCCGGCAATCGAGTTGCTTCGCGCCAATCACATCCCCTTCCCGGTGATTCTCAACCACTCTGTTCAAGGTGGGTTTACTTCCAGACCGCCTGTGTGTCAGAGCACAGGCGACGGCGCTGTTTGTGGGATCGCTCCAGGGTTAGTTCCACGGCCAGCCCCGGCGCTTGGCGCCTATCAGATCATCGAAAACTCGGCCAACTCCAACTACCACGCGCTGCAACTCGAAGCTCGCAACCGCTTCGGGCGAGGCTGCCAGTTCACCGCCAGCTACACGTGGTCGCACGCCATAGACGACGTTTCGGATGTCTTTCCGATTGCCGGAGCGCCAGTCGTCGCGCAGAACTCTTTCAACCTGCGGCTCGAACGTGGCGACGCCAATTACGACCTCCGCCATCGCTTCGCGGCGTCATTGATCTGGGAGTCGCCTTTTGATCAAAAGGCTGGCGGCGCGGGACGCCTGCTGGGCGGATGGGAAATCGCTTCGATCTTTCAGGCTCACACAGGGCAACCCTTCACGCTCAATGTCGCGTTCGACGCCAATCTGGACGGCAATCTCTCCGACCGTCCTTCGACTACGAACGGGCTTGTTTTCTTCGACCAGCACGGGCCGCGCCGGGTTGAACTGGCGCCGGGCCGAAGGCTGACAGACTTCTTTGTTTTCACGGGCAATGTTTTCACGGGCAATGGGAGTGTAAGGCGCAACACGGCGCGCGGCGATGGCTTCATCAACCTCGACCTGTCGCTCAACCGAACCTTCAGCATTACCGAGCAACAAGACCTGGCTTTCCGCGCGGAGTTTTTCAACGTCCTTAACCGCGCCAACTTCGGACTGCCGATTCGAGTGACCGGCGCTCCGGGATTCGGGTCGGCGGTGGATACGGCAAACCCGGCGCGGATGATACAATTCGCGCTGAAATATAGCTTTTAGCTTTTCCTGAGCTTCAGGATTTGAGAAGCTGTCCTCGGCGCCGCTGCTCAATTACCACGAAAAAGGGCGCTACCGGATTTTCTGTGGGTAAAAAATGACATCCATTCCCTTGCTGCCATTCCTTTGCCAATAGCAGGGGAATGATGGCAAGGGAATAAAAGAGAAATGACAGACCGTTACGGCCAGCAGGGAGGAAACAATGTCGCCCGCGGCGGCAACCTGCAATTCAAGGAGCGGGCGTCGGGCGAACCGTTGCGCGTTCTTTCCGAAGATGACTGGCGGTTCTGGCGAGAGAACGGTTACGTCATCGTCCCCAACGCCGCGCCACGGGAAAATCTGGAAGCGGTGATTGACCTGCTCTGGGATTTCCAGGAGATGGACAGAAACGACCCTACGACCTGGAATCGCCAGCCAGCGCGCAGAATCGGGATGGTTGAGTTGAACGGCAGCGGCATGGTCGAAATCTACAATCACCAGGCGCTCTGGAACAACCGGCAATGTCCGCGCATTTACGAAGCTTTCGTTGACATCTGGGGCGACCAGAAACTCTGGGTGACGATTGACCGCGCCAACCTGAACGTCTCCAACCACGAATTCAAAGGTTTCATTCACTGGGACGTGGACACCAGCCTCGACCCATTTCCGGTCAACGTTCAGGGAGTTTTATCGCTGAACGACGCGACGACGGAGATAGGCGGGTTCCAGTGCGTACCCGGTTTGTATAGAAGTTTGAGTGAATGGGTGAAGACGCAACCGCCGGATCGCGACCCTTTCAAACCTGACATCTCAGGCTTTGCGATCGTCGAAGTCGAAACGAAGGCGGGCGACCTTTTGATCTGGAACAGCCAGTTGCCGCACGGCATCAGACCGAATCGTTCAAACAAAGCGCGCCTGGCGCAATACATCGCTATGGTTCCGGCTCAGGAAGAAAAGGAAGAATTGCGCGAGTGGCGGATCAGGTCCTGGCGCGACCGAGTCGCTCCCGAAGGGATGGCGTTCCCCGGCGATCCGCGCAACTGGGAGCAGACCCGCTACGAGAGAGCCGAGTTGACTGAACTGGGCGAGAAACTGCTGGGACTCAAGCGTTGGTAGCCGGATCAAGTGACCGCGCGGACGGATGCAATTCTGGCGCATAACGCCGATAATTGCGGCTCGCTATGATCTCAAATGCTGTCATCAAACTCTGCGAAGCTGTTAAGGAAGCGGGCGGTCGGGCGCTGCTCGTCGGCGGATGGGTGCGCGATTTCGTGCGCGGCGTCGAGAACATTGATTACGACGTTGAAGTTTACGGTCTCGAAGCCGCCGCGCTTCGTTCATTGCTCGACGCGCAGGGAAAGGTGGACGCCGTCGGCGAAGCCTTCACAGTTTACAAAGTCCGGTTGCGCGAGGGCGCGAGGAGCTTCATCGTTGACGTCAGCCTGCCCCGGCGCGAATCGAAGACCGGTCGTGGTCACCGCGGCTTTGTCATCAAGGGCGACCCGCAGATGAGTTTTGAAGAAGCCACAGGTCGGCGCGATTTCACCGTCAACGCGATGATGTACGACCCGCTGACGGATGAAATCATTGATCCTCACGGCGGGCGCGAAGACGTGGCGCGCAAGCTCATCCGCGTGGTTGATCCGAAAACTTTCGTCGAAGACAGCCTGCGCGTGCTCCGCGCGATGCAGTTCGCCGCCAGGTTCGAATACTCGATTGATCCGGCGACGATTGAGTTGTGCCGTTCGATTGATTTGTCCGATCTGCCTGCCGAACGCATCTGGGCCGAAGTTGAAAAATGGCTGCTGCAATCGCGCCGCCCTTCGATTGGCTTACACGCGGCGCGCGACCTGGGGATCACCGAAAAACTCTGGCGCGAAATCCACTTCTTGATCGGCTGCCAGCAAGACCCGGTGGTTCACCCGGAAGGCGATGTCTTCGTCCACACCGGGATGGTACTCGACGAAGCGCGCAAGCTCGTTGACGACCTGCCGCGCCCGAAACAGATTACGGTGATGCTCGCCGCGCTCTGCCACGATTTCGGCAAACCGCACACGACGAAGATCGAGGACGGGCGGATCAGGGCGCAAAACCACGAACGACACAGCATTGCGATGACCAACCAGTTCCTCGAACAACTCAAGCTCTTCAGCTTCGATAACTACGACGTGCGTTTGCAGACGATCTTATTGGTCAAAAATCACGCCGTGCCTCACCAGTGGTTCAAAACCCGCGAGACGGTCACGGATGGAATGTTCCGGCGGTTGGCCCTGAAGACTGAGCTTGATCTGCTCTATCGCGTCGCGCTGGCGGATTGCCTGGGCCGCGCCGGCGATTTCAAACCCGAAGCCGAAGAATGGTTCATCGCCCGCGCGCGCGAGCTTGGAGTCGAAGAACGCGCGCCTGAACCTCTGCTGATGGGGCGACACCTGCTGGCGCTGGGATTGAAGCCAAGCCCGCGCGTCGGTGAAATCACACGTGCGGTCTACGACCTGCAACTCGACGGAGAAGTCGCCACGCTCGACCAGGCCGTCGCCGCCGCGCGAAAGATGATCGAAGATGATGATGCCGGAAAGAAGAAGCGAAAAACTCGAACTGATGATGCCCGATGAGCAGAAGCTGCGCGGACGCATCAGCTTCACGCCGGGCGAGGAGCCAGCGCCCGTCGTCGTCTTCGCCCACGGCTTCGGCTCTGTCCGCAGCGGAGAAAAATCCGTCGCGCTCGAAGCCGAATGCGCGCATCGCGGTTGGGCCTTCGCCGCTTGCGATTTTCGCGGGCACGGCGAATCGGACGGGACGATGATGGAGTTGCGCGGTTCGCGCTTGCTCGAAGACCTCGACGCGATCACGCGCGCAGCCGTTGCGCTCACCGGGGGGCCGCTGTTTTTGTTCGGTTCGAGTATGGGCGGATGGGCGTCGGCGTGGTTCGCTGCGAAAAATCCAGGCCGGGTCGCCGCTTGCGCTTTCGCGGCTCCGGCGTTCCGGTTTCTGGAATGGCGGAGGTTGAGTGAAGCTGAACGCGACGAATGGCGCCGCACTGGTCGTTTGCGCATTCGCAACGAATTCGTTGATGTCGAGATTGATTACGGCCTGACAGCCGAAGCGCATGATTATCCGTTTGAAAAGCTGGCGGCGGGATTTCGCTCGCCCGCGATCATCTTTCACGGGATGGCCGATGAGACCGTGCCTTATTCATCAAGCGTCGAATTCGCCGCGCGCTGCGTGGCGGGCGAGATCGAGTTGCGGTTGATCAAAAGCGGTGATCATCGGTTGAACGGCGAGAAGGAGAGGATGGCGTTTGCAGCCTGCGAGTTTATGGAGAAACTTCCCCAACGGCAGTAGAATTGCCGTGGAGGTCAATGCTTATGTCAATCAATACGCACGAACAAATTTCGTCGGGGCAGCCAAGCGTTATAGTTTTGGATTCGCGCGGCGCCGAACTCGAACGGCTGGATGGAGAAGCTCCTCCGATCACGACCAATCCACGTCGCCTGGGTGGCGCGCCGGTCATCGGCATTCAACGGATGCCGGTCACGACGCTGCTCGACTACCTGATCGAAGGCTACTCGGTGGATGAGTTCATCGAGTGTTTTCCGGGCACAGACCGCGACAAAGTGATCAGCGCGCTGCGCAAAATTCGCGAAGCTTTCGACGAAGAGTTGCTCACCGATCTGCTGGCTGAGAAAGTTGACTACTGATGCGCATTCTCCTTGATCACAACCTCGACTGGCGGTTGTGGGAGTTGTTGCAGCCGCATGAAGTGGTAACCACCAAGCGGATGGGGTGGGACCGGTACGGGAATGGCGAACTACTCGACGTTGCGCAGACCGAATTCGATGTCCTGCTGACCACCGATACCAATCTTTACCACCAGCAGAAAGTCGCCGATTACGATCTGGCTGTGGTCGTCTTGCGCGCCTATCAGAACTCAATGGAAGCGCTCGCGCCATTGATGGGGCAGGTGATGGACCTGCTTGAACGAATCCAACCTGGCGAGATCTCCTATGTCTATGTTGATGAGAGATTGCGACAGGCCGATATGCGGCGCGGTAGGGGCCCTTACGCAAAGAACCAACAGTCATTGGAGTGAAACACGAGAAAGCCCCCCATACATCTCCATAAGTCATAGCTTTTGAAAAGGACTAGAAAGGCATGCTAACCGAACGAGTCGCGCTCTACCTGCAAGACGCCCACTCATTGCAGGATGGGATCAAATACGCGCAGTACGCCGAGAGCAAAGGCTTCGAAGCCGTCTGGCAGGCAGAGAGCCGTCTGGTGCGCGATGCGATTGTGCCGATGGCCGCGTTCGCCGCGACGACCGAGCGGATCAAGATCGGCGCGGGCGTGATCAACAACTGGACGCGGAACATCGGGCTGCTGGCCGCGACGTGGTTGACGCTGGATGACCTGGCGCCCAACCGGATGATCTGCGGCATCGGCGCTTGGTGGGATCCGCTGGCGAAGAACGTCGGCATCGAGCGGCGCAAGCCGTTGCTGGCTATGCGCGAGACGGTGGAAGTTTTGCGCCGATTGCTGCGGATGGAGAACGTCACTTTTCACGGCGAATTTCACCACGTCACCGGCATTGAACTGGACGTGGTGCATGGCCGCCGCGAACCGCGTAATGTTCCCATCTACATCGGCGCGACCGGCGACAAGATGATGGAGTTGACCGGCGAGATAGCAGACGGCGTGGTGTTGAATTACTGCGTGCCGCCGGAATACAACGACCGCGCGATGGAGTTGCTGGAAACGGGCGCGAAGAAATCCGGGCGCACGCTCGACGAGATTGACCGGCCACAGCTTGTCGTTTGTTCTGTAGATCACGACCGCAAAAAGGCCATCGAAGCGGCGAAGGTTTTGTTGACGCAATACCTGGCGCAGCAGCCGCACATCGCCAAGGCATCTGGCGTGAGCGAAGAAATCGTCAGACAGGTGCAATCCATCCTGGGCTGGCCCGCGACGAAAGAACAGATTCACGAAGCAATGCAATATGTGCCCGATGAATTCGTGCTCAGGATTTCGGCCACCGGCACGCCTGATGAAGCGCGCGCCAAAGTCGAAGAGTACAAGCGGCGCGGTTGCACCTGCCCGATACTTTATCCGATGAGCGATCCATACTTGATGATTGACACCTTCGCGTGGGTTTAGCAATGTACCGCAGACTGTCCAGTCTGCGGATGTCTCGGTTAGCGAAGCATTGAGAGGAAACCTGCGCTCTGGCGAAAGGCTCTTTTTCTTCAGCGATTTTCGAGTGATGAAGTCATCCGCAGACTGGACAGTCTGCGGTACGTTAATGTCCAAACGGAGGATGATGTAATGCCACGAATTGTCAGATGCGGTCTGATCCAGGCCGCGAATTCTGAACCGGTCGAAAGCCCGATCGAGAAGATCAAGAAGGCGATGGTCGAGAAGCACGTCGCAATGATTGCTGACGCCGCCAAACAGGGCGTCCAGATCATCTGTTTGCAGGAGCTTTTCAACGGCCCGTACTTTCCCGCTGAACAGAACCCGCACTGGTACGGCTTGGTCGAGCGCATCCCCGACGGGCCGACGACGCAGTTGATGTGCGAAATCGCCAGGCAACACAAAATGGCAATCATCTCGCCGATCTACGAAGAGGAGATGACCGGCGTTTATTACAACACAGCGGCGGTGATTGACGCCGACGGCAAATATCTGGGCAAGTACCGCAAAACTCACATCCCGCATTGCCTGCCGGGCTTCTGGGAGAAGTTCTATTTCACACCCGGCAATTTGGGCTTTCCTACTTTTGAGACGAAGTATGCGCGCATCGGCGTATACATCTGCTACGACCGTCACTTCCCCGAAGGCGCGCGGGCGCTGGGCTTGAACGGCGCGGAGATTGTTTTCATTCCTTCAGCGACGACCAAAGGTCATGCAGATTATTTGTGGGAGCTGGAGCAGCGCGCTCACGCCGTCGCCAACGGTTACTTCGTCGGCACGATCAATCGCGTCGGAACCGAAGCGCCCTGGAATGTCGGCGAGTTCTTCGGCTCGTCGTATTTCTGCAATCCTGACGGACGCATTCTGGCCAAAGGCAGCGAAGACAAAGATGAGTTGATAGTTGCTGATCTCAATCTGGATGAGATTCGAGAGGTGCGGACGCACTGGCAGTTTTACCGCGACCGGCGGCCTGAGATGTATGGGTCGCTGAGCAATGTGAAAGGATGAAGATGAAGACGCCTGATCTGGTTTTGAAGAACGGGACGATCATTGATGGGACTGGGCGAATGGGTTACCCAGCCGACGTGGCGATCCGCCGCAACTACATCCTGGCGATTGACACGCCCGGAACGCTGGTCGCCGGGGAAGAGATTGATTGCTCCGGTATGATCATCGCTCCTGGTTTCATTGACACGCACAGCCATTCCGATTTGCGCATACTCAGCGAGCCGCAACTGCCGATGAAAATCCGGCAGGGCATCACGCTCGAAGTCTTCGGTCAGGACGGCGTTTCGGTCGCGCCGATCCGCGCCGCAGACCAGCCGCAGGTCGCTCGTTCGCTCGCCGGGCTGGATGGGAAACTCGACCGCGCGTGGGATTGGCAATCAGTGGCGGAGTACCTGGCCGCGATTGAGCGCGCGCATCCGGCGATTGATTGCGCTTATCTGATTCCGCACGGCGCGGTGCGATTGTCAGTGATGGGGATGGAAGACCGGCTGGCGCGCGCGGAAGAGATTCGCGCGATGCAGGAGTTGATCCGCCAGTCAATGCGCGAGGGCGCGTTCGGAATGTCAACCGGATTGATCTACCCGCCGTGCTGTTTCGCCGACACTGCTGAACTCATCGAGTTGTGCCGCGCGGTGGCGGAGTTTGACGGCATCTTCGTCTCGCACATGCGCAGCGAGAGCGATTACATTGAAGACGCCGTCGCGGAGATGATCGAAGTCGGCAAACAATCGGGCGTGCGCGTCCACATCTCGCACTTCAAAATCGCCGGGCGCGAGAACTGGGCGCGGATTGACGGCGTGTTGGAGATGGTCAATCGCGCGCAGGCTGAAGGTGTGCGGTTGACGGCGGATCAATATCCTTACGCCGCCGGTTCGACGATGCTCGGCGCGATTCTGCCGCCGTGGGTACACGCGGGCGGCGTTGAAGAGACGTTGAAGCGGCTGGCGAACGGGGAAGAGCGCGCGAAGATGCGCGCAGCGATGCTGGATCATTCGCGTTCGAGTTGGGACAGCTTCTGGAAATGGTCGGGGCCGGAAGGCATAGTCGTTTCCGACATTCCTTCGGGCAATCATCCGGAGTGGGTGGGCAAAAATCTCGCGCAGGCGGCGAGCCTGGGTCGAAACGTTGATCGAGTGAGCGAAGAGGATGCCGCAGAATTCGCGCTCGACCTGTTGCTTCAAGAGCGAATGGGCGTCGGGATGATCTCGTTCAGCCAGTCGGAAGATGTCGTGCGCAGAATTATGCGCGAGCCTTACGTCAACGTCTGCACCGACGGCTTGCTCGGAGGCAAACCGCATCCGCGCGCTTACGGAACGTACCCGCGCCTCCTCGGTCGCTACGCGCGCGAACAGGGCTTGCTCACGCTCGAAGAGACCATCCGCAAAATGTCAGGACTCGCAGCCGAGACATTCCAGCTTCGCGGCTATGGCCTAATCGAAGCTGGCGCGCGCGCGAACGTAGTCATCTTCGATCCTCACCGAGTAATTGATCGCGCGACGTTCGAGGATTCAAAGCAATATCCGGCGGGAATCGAGTATGTGATCGTCGAGGGCGAACTGGCTGTTCGAGGCGAGCGTCAGATGGAAACAGGGAGCGGCGTGGCTGTGAAGTTCAGGCCGGAGTAGGCGCGCGGGATCAGTCGCCGCCGATTATGTCTTGTGCGCTTTCACCCACTTCCTGAACGCTCTCGCCATCGGAACGGTCCCCTCATTTTCACCTTTCTGCAAGAAGCTCAACACGACATCGGGCGTCAGAAATGGGAAGAGATCGCTGTGCGTGATTTCGTCATAGTTGTCTTTTGCCAGCCGGTAGAACTTCATCTCCACTCCCCGGCTCCCGCTTCGGTAGCGCCAGAGTTCAGGTACGCCAAGACTGACATAGACCGGAAACTTCCTGATTGACCTTGAGGCGCCGTCCACTTCAATCGCCAGATCGGGTGGCGGGTCAACCGCAAGATCGAGTCTCTTCTTCCCGGAGATCTTTTTGAATTGTTTGAAGTAGTAGCAGTCGTCAGGATCGGTTCCCACGGCTCTTTTCTTTTTTCTCAGGGTGGTTGAACCGCGGCTGAGATAATTAAGGTCCAACTCCTCTGCCAGAACCAGTATCAGATGAGGAAGAAGATTCGCGGGCCCCTCGTGCTCAGAGGAAACAGTCATAACCTCCAGCCTCCCATTGTCATAGGTCAGACGATAACGGGGTTGTTCATCCAGCTTGCGCAGAAGCTCGTCGTACTCATCCCAGCTCACGTCGCTGAAAGTCAGGACGGCGGCGGGAGGCATAGCTTTTATTGCCGGAAGATAATCAATTTCTGTAGTGACCATCATCGCTCCTTATGAACACGCCGGAATAACGTCGCGCCCGTAATCTTCGACCGTTTGCTCTTCATCGCCGCACATCAGGTAGATGTTGAATTGCGTGACCCCAATCTCTTCGAGTTCTTTCAACCGCCGCGCCTGTTCCTCAACCGGCCCGACGATGCAAAAACGATCAACCACTTCATCGCTGACAAACTCGGCGTTGCTGCTGCCGACCTCGGCGTGGTGCAGGTAGTTGTAGCCTGTGCGATCTTTGACGTAGGCGGTCAGTTCCGGCGGCAGTTCTTCAGGTTTGTAGCGCGAGACGAGATCAACGACGTGATTGGAAACCAGAGCAGGGAACCAGCGCACGCGATCACGCGCCGTGGCCAGGTCATCCGAAACCCAGACAGGCGCGGCGGCCATCACGCGAATCTGTGAGAAATCACGACCGGCCTCTTCTGCGCCTTCTCTCACGAACTGCAAACACCATTTGATCAGATGCGGATCGGCGAATTGCAGGATCACTCCGTCGCCGATCTTACCTGCGCAGCGCAACGCTTTCGGCCCGTAACCCGCGACCCAGACTGGCGGCACGCCAGCCTCGGCCCAGGTCATCTGGATCGGCTGGTCTTCGTAAACAATCTGTCTGCCCGCGCACAGATCGCGCACTGTTTGAACACACGCTTCCAGATCGGCCAGTGTCGTCGGCTTCTTGCCCATCACGCGCCGCGAGCTGTCGCCACGTCCGATCCCCAAGTCCATTCGCCCGCCGGAGATTCGATTGAGCGTGGCCAGCAGGCTGGCCGTCACCGTCCAATCGCGCACCGCCGGATTGGTCACGCACGTGCCAAACCGCATCCGCTCGGTGTTCACGGCCATCAACGTCAGTAGCGGGTAAGGCTCTTGCCACAAGACATGCGAGTCGAAAATCCAGCCGTAGGTGAAGTCGTTGTGCTCAGCCTGCTTCGTCAGGTGGACGATACGCTCAGGCGTCATATCGGGTTTGAAGGTGATTGCGAATTCCATAGCGGTTAGTAGTCAATCCTCATCATCATCAGCCTGGAGTTGTTCCAGGTACTCGGTCAATAAAAAGGGCGGAATTGAAGAAATGACTTCTTCTCCTTCGTCCCACAAGAACGCCTTGTGGACGCAGCCAACCTGGATGGTCGGAGGCTCATCCTCGTACCGAGGCGTATATTCGATACAGCAATAGATCCGGTTGCTGTGGCAAGCTTCGAGAACCGCAGCGATGATCAAGCCGTGGCTGGCAGGGTTGTCCGTGACCGGCAGCCATTGGCCTGAATACCGCACGTCAAATTCAGTATCGTCCTTCTGGCGGCAACGTTGAGGCTCAACCGCCGCCCATTGAGAGAGGAGCGACTTCAGTTCCCTTTCTTCAGCCATAATTTCCTCCGTTTCTGCTAGTCCTGCACGAGCAGATCATAAGTCTCGGGCCGCCGGTCGCGGAAGAATTGCCACGTGTTGCGCACCTCGCGGATCATATCCAGATTCAGATCGGCTACGATCAGCGCGTCCTCGTCGCGCGGCGCCTGCGCAATGATTTGCCCGCGCGGATCGCAGAAATAGCTCTGTCCGTAAAACTCGCCGATGTTCCACGGCGCTTCGTAACCGACGCGGTTGATCGCTCCGATGAAGTAGCCGTTGGCCACAGCGTGCGCAGGCTGTTCCAGCTTCCACAGATACTCGGACAATCCAGCGACTGTCGCCGAAGGATTGAAGACAATTTCTGCGCCGTTCAAACCCAACGCGCGCGCGCCTTCGGGAAAATGCCGGTCGTAACAGATGTAGACGCCGACGCGCGCGTAGGCCGTCTCGAAAGTCGGATAGCCCAGGTTGCCGGGCTTGAAATAGAACTTCTCCCAGAAACCGGGCGCGACGTGCGGGATGTGCATCTTGCGATATTTGCCCAGGTATTTGCCGTCGGCGTCAATCACCGCCGCCGTGTTGTAGTAGACGCCGGTCATCTCTTCCTCGTAGATCGGAACGACGATCACCATCCCGTGGTCGCGCGCCGTCTCCTGCATCAACTTGACGGTCGGGCCGTCGGGAATCTTCTCGACTGCTTCGTACCAGCGCGTCTGCTGCTCGGCGCAGAAATAAGGCGTGGTGAAGACTTCCTGCATACACAATATCTGCACGCCCTGGTTGGCAGCCTCTTCGATCAGATCGAGATGCTTGTCCAGGTTGATGCGCTTGATGTCTTCGATCGGCGCGTCGGTGGGCGCTGCGTTCTTCGCTTGAATCAAACCACATTTGACGCTACGCGGCATGTTGAACCTCCTCTTGAATACTCCTTCCAACGGAGACAACGAACTCAGTTATCGCGGATTGGCGGGCCTTGGCCCGTCTTGCGGTTTCCAGTAATTCGCGGACAGTCGTGAGCAGTTCATCAAATGTTTCGGGTGGAAATGACGCATCGCCATCCACGGGACAAACCCATGCAAGAATCCCGGAGACACAAACTGAAACGCCTTCCTCAGTATATTCAAAAGTGGTGGGGCGCCACTCCTTCGGGATTTGGTGTTCGGAGCAAATCGGAACAAAATCAGTTTTCATAGATTACTTCTTTCGTTTACGCCGTTTGAACAGCGGGCTTTCCCATAACGATTCGTCGGGAATATAAGCCGTGATGATTTCGATGTATTTCGGATTAGCATACTCGCAGACTGCGTGCAGGTAAATCTTGGCGTTCTGCGATAGCGTTGTTCCGCCGCAGATCAGCACTCGTTTTTCATCCTTGTACTCTTCGATGACAGCTCCTTCAAGGATGGCTTCGACGATATGCTCGCGTTCAAAGCCCTCTTTCAAAGCGTGCAGCGCCACGTGACTTTTGAGGATATAGCTTCCCGCTCGTACCTTTTCACGAATGACTTCAATATCCACACAGTCTGCCCTTTCTACACCGCTTCTGCTTCCACCACGACCGGTGTCTGCGGCGGAAACGCTTTCATCAAAACGTAATGAATCACCGCCGACGCGCCGAAGCCCACGAACCAGCCGTAATCGTACAGCGGCTTCAACGCCGGAACCAACAGCCCGATCCACGCCAACCCGCAGCCAATCAACGTCGCCACAACTGCGCGCCAGTTCCATCCACTCGCATAAGTGTAAACGCCCTTCGTGCGGTACAGATCGCCGAGCGCCAGCTTCTTATTTCGCACCAGCCAGTAATCGGCGATCAAAACTCCGGCGATTGAGCCGAGGCCGCCCGAATAACCGTTCAGCCACGTGAAGATGTACGCCGACGGATCGGCCAGCAATTTCCACGGCTGCATCAGAATGCCGATGATGCCCGTGATCAACCCGCCCGTGCGAAACGAAATCAGTTTCGGGAAAGCGTTGGCGAAATCGTTCGCGGGCGACACGACATTGGCTGCGATGTTGACCGCCAGCGTCGCCACGACCGCCGTGAACATCGAGATCGCGACGACCAGCACGCTGTCGAACCGGCTGACGACCTTCAGCGGGTCCCATAATTCTGATGGCTTCATCTGCGGGTAAATGACAATTGCCGCCGAAGTGATCATCACGCCCATCGCGGCGAAGATCGTCATCGTCGTCGGCAACGCCACGATCTGTCCGATGGTTTGTTCGCGTTGGCTGCGCCCAAAGCGTGTGAAATCGGGCATGTTCAAGCTGAGCGTCGCCCAGAACCCGATCATCGCTGTGAGCGACGGGATGAAGACCGGCCAAAATTCGCCGAGAGTTTGAAACTTGCCTTCATCGCGCAACAGACTGCCCAGGCCATCCGCGCGCCAGATCGCCCATCCCAACAGGATCGCCGTCATGACCAGCACGTAAGGCGCGGCCCAGTTTTCGACCACTCGCAGCAGATCCATTCCGCGATAGATGATGTAAATGTTCAACCCCCAGAAGAGCAGAAACGACAGCCACTCGGTCGGCGTGTGCCCGCCCACCGCGTCTCCGAGCAGCGTCTGCCATCCCGGGATGATCGCTTTGAAGAACGTGTGCAGCGCTTCGCCGCCGATCCACGCCTGAATGCCGAACCACCCGCAAGCCACCAACGCGCGCATCAGCGCTGGCAGGTTCGATCCGATAGTTCCGTAACTCGCCCGCGCGAAGACCGGAAACGGGATGCCATATTTCGTCCCCGGATGCGAATTGAGCAGGATCGGAATGAGCACGATGGTGTTGCCGAGCAGGATGGTGAAGAGCGCCTGCCGCCAATTCATTCCCGCCGCAATTAAACCTGACGCGAGCATGTAAGTTGGAATGCAATGCGCCATGCTGATCCAGAGCGCGGCGTAGTTGTAGGTCGTCCAGTTGCGTTTGGCGACTGGGACTGGCGCGAGGTCATCGTTGTAAAGCGGGCTGGATTTGATTGATGAGTGATCGCGCAGCTCGACACGGCCATCAGCGTGTTGGACGACCTCTTCTGGATCGCCATTCAGTTGCACTTAAACACCTCCTCAATTGTTGTGCGGCTTTTTCTACACCTCGGGCACGGTTTTTTTAGCCGCTTCGACGATGTAATCCCAGGGCGGTTCTTTGCCCCAGTGTTCTTTGAGTTGGCTGACTTCCGCCAGAAATGCGGGCAATGCGTCCAGCGTCTGTTTAGGAGTCCGCACGGTGATCCCTTCGCCCTGCGTGACCAACCAGGAAACGACTGCGCAGACTACCGCTTCGACGGTTCCGTCGTGTTGCTTCGGATCGAAGCCCGCCAGATCGGAAATGAACTTCGCGTAGTGGTGGCCTTGTGGCACGAGCAGCAACCAATTGTGTTCGTCCGGTTCGCCCAGGCTGATGTAGCGCCGCGCGATGGCTATCCCCAGTTCCAGCGGCATATTGAAACGCGCCAGCCGTTCGTCTCCTTCACCCTTGCCGCGCGACAGGTCGTGGATCGAATACTTCGATGAAAAGAGCGCCTGCGTGATCCGTTCCAGGCGCGAGTCGGCGACCGTCCCCGAATCCAGCGCGCTACGCGGATCGAAACCGCAACAAGCGATGGCGAAGATGATCGCCTCGAACAGCGGTTCGAAGTCGTCGTCGAAAGGGCAATTGATGAAGACGGACTTCAACGGATCAATTTTGGCTTTCGTTTTAGCCGCTGATTTGCCGGCTTTTTTCTTCACGACCTTCGCCACGATGAAGTTGGTGAAATTTTTGATCGGCGCGATGGATAAGCTACGAGGTGGTCGGCGCCGGAAAGCGCGATACCGGTTTGTTCGCAAACGGCGAGTGAGGCGTCAGTCGAAAATGCAGGACCGCGCCGATTGACACTCCGCGCATTTCAACCGCCAGGTTCGACCGGAAGCGCATGCTCGGCGGCGCGCATTCTCGCCACTTCGACAATGTAATCCAGCCGGGCTTTCTGCTCAGCCCTATCCCGCTCCGTCACGGTGACGATCTCGACGTGGGCGCCTGGCGCCGGCTCATTCCGCAACACAGCGATCAGGTCTTCAACCGCTCCATTCCAATCCCGCCGCAAACCCCTGGCTCTGATGGCGACCACCACCACCTCCGGATCGGTGGCCATGCTGCGCACGAAGGCCGGCGGTTCCACATCGCGCAGCAGGAACGGGATCAGCCGCTTGCCGGAATCCGACCACACGGCTTCCAGCGCCGCCTGCCAGGTGCGGCGTTGAAATTCGTCCTGCGCGTGTGGCGCCTCAATCAAGGCGACAATCGCATCCGCATCGCGGATCGCCTGCTCGATTCTCTGTTGCCAGCGGCTGCCGGAGTTTGAGCCTTCGGTGTTGGCCCAGACCGAGATGCCGCGCGCTTGCAGAGCTTCGCGGAGTTTCTCCGCCTGCTTCAGGCTTTCTGACGAATAGGAAATGAAGACGTTCATAATCAATCCTCCTTTGGCCGAGAAGATTCTAGCACAGGCGGCGATTGCCCTGCGCGATTGCCAAATTCCTCTTCCAACTCCCGAATCAGATCGGGGCGATCAATACGCTCCCACACGGCGCGCGCGGCTTGGATGTGCTGGTTGCGTTCCGATTCATTTTCAGCTAGGCGTGCGAGCCGCAGATGCGTCAAAGCAATCTCACTAGGCTCACCAATTTGCTCGAATAGTGTTAGCGCCGTCTCGAAATTTCTGCGTGCTTCCGCTCGATCTGACCTTCTTAGCGCAATGTCGCCTAGACTTTTAGTGCAGTTTGCTTCGATCCACATGTCACCACATTTGTGGTAAAGCGATAAAGCGTGCTCATATCGCTCTTTGGCCGTTACGAGGTCCGAGCTTTCAAAAGCGATGTCACCAAGCCTCCTGATGCATTTGGCCTCACCACGGATGTAGCCAATCTTGTGGTAGAAAGATAGGGCTTGCTCATATAGCTTCCTAGCCATTGCGTAATCCGACTTCTGTCGCGCAACATCCCCTAACTTCCTAACACAGGTCCCCACACCCCTCATGTCGCCAATCTTACGGTAGAGAAGTAAAGCTTGTTCATATTGCTCTTCAGCCATTCTGTAATCCAATCTTGACAAGGCATAGTTACCAAGCCATCTGATGCAATTAGCCTCTCCCTGAATTGAGCCTGTCTGACGATAAATCCTTAAAGCCTCTTGCAGGATCGCTTTTCCCTCTGCGTGCTTGTGAAGCCAACCCAGTGACCTAGATAAATCATATATCGCATCAGCCAAATCATTCGATTCGAAATCGAATTGCCTTCTCAATTCGACCGCTTCGGACAATACCTTTTCAGCTTGTTTAACTTGTGATCGCTCCAGATAGCCTCTCCCTGCACGATGTAACAAGTTGGCAAGTTGAAGTTCTTGCCCCGTCTGCCCCCGCACCCGCTCGGCCATTTGCATAGCGAACTCCGGGTCGGGCGCATTTTCGTCAACCCAATCAGGGTGGGGTGGAGCAAAAGGCTCAGGCTCGCGTTCAACCTTTATCTCAGGTTCAACACGCACGACCAACGTGCATACCGACCAGAGATCGGGCGCGATCTCGCGCAGCAAGACTTGCAGCCACGGCGCGCCGACAAACAGCAATGGCACATTGAAACGCCGCATCAACGGGTTGCGATAACGATTGAGGACTGCGACGGCCACTCGCCACGCGTCGCGCCAGCTTTCGTATCCTTTGACCGCTTCGGGGACGACGGCTTCAACCCAGATCGCGCCCGTGTCCGCAGGCGGTTCCAATCCCATCAACTGCTCGGTCAGGCTTTTGAGTTCATCAGGTTGGGCGTAGCGAAATGTCGGCAGCTTTTTGCCCGAACGGGCGAGAAATTGTTCGAGCGAGAGGCGACAGATTGCCGCGCCATATTCATCGGGCACGAGAATCACGATGAAAGCGAATGCCTGCCGCCATTCGAAGTGTCTGAGCAGGCGTTGCCATTCCGCCGAATTGTCCAGAGCATAACGGCGAGCGAGTTCGGACGCGAGCAGTTGCGATTCGCCAGTCATTCGGTTGGAACGAGCGGAACGTCGGAGGCGATAGGGACGCCAGCAGCCGTGGCCTCGCCGTGCCTTCTGACAATAGCTTCTACCTCGTCACGGATGAGCGGGTGGATGTCGTACCACTCGCCGCCGTTTTTGAAGTAGAGCACGAAATGCGTATCGAGGAACCGCGTCAGCCGGCTAACGCTTTCCGCGTCAGTGCCGGGCAATTCGGTCGAGCGCAGTTTGGAGATTTGATACAGCCAGCGCGCATCGTCAATCGCGATGGGAAGAAAGCGTCTGCGGACGGCGGAAATCGCCGCGTCAATCACCTCATCAGTCATCGGCAACGACCTGGCGCGTAACAATGCCTCGCGCAGCAGCGTGAGGAGATCGCGAAAGTGACCGCCGCTGGCGTCAATCACCTTTTTCGCCAGAACATTGTAATCACCGGTTTCATCGCCGAAGCAACGTTTGAAGCCTGCGTCGCCAAACCTCCTCTTGATCAGGGAATAAAGCGCATCGCAACCTTCCCTGCATTCGCTTCGTTCCGGATCGTTGTTCCAGCAGCGAACGGCGGGGATGATGTTGATATTGGATTGAGTGATGCCAGGAGCTGAGAACTGCAGCCAGGGCGGAACGGTGTAGACCGCGTGGACATTGGGCAGCTTGAACATCTTCGGGTAGTTGTCAGCGAACAACCGCTCGACGCTGCGGATCACGTCCTGCTCGTTCGAGCGCGAGCCACGCACCTGCTCCAGCGAATCGAAGAGGAAGACGACCTGCGCGTCGGCGCCACGCCCTTTGCAAATGGCCTTCACGCCGTCTTCAACGAATTTGTCCACGTGATTTTTCAACTCGAAGACGCGACTGGCCAGCGCCTGCTCCAGTTTCTGCCGAAAGGAGGGGCTGGAGTTGAGCGCCATTTTGACTTCCACGCCGACTCCGATGCCGAGTTGAGAGACGTCCACATTGAACTTTGACAGAAAGTTGGTGAAGCGCGCCCAGTATGATTCGCCGATGAGATCAACCTGCATCTCGTTCTTCAAAGAGTCGCTGAAAGCCCCGGCCAGAGCCACGAGCAGAGTGACGATATCAACCTCGTCGGACTGGCCGATGTATTCCAGCGCATCGGCGTAGAGGACGACTGTAGAGTCGCTCTCCAACTGGCTTTTGAGACGGAAGAGTTCGGTCGTTTTGCCAGCGCCGCGGAAGCCGGAAAAGAGCTGGATGCTTTCAACGCTGCTCATCTCGATGTGGAGTTGCATCAACTCCACCGGGTCTTCGCAGCCGGGGCGACCATAGATCGGCTGGTAAAGCTCGAGGTAATCCTCGTCACCAGGCTTGAGCGGAGTATTTCCCTCCAGCCGCTGGTAGATTCTTTTGAGCAACGATCTTTCTTCATTGGTCAGTGGCATATTGTCTCAACCTCATTCTAAACAAACATTCACTGTTTAAAAAATCGCTGCCCGATTCCTCGTCCGCTTGCCATTATCCACGACACAGCGCTTGGGCAATATCGCTATCTCAATCATGTCTTTCAGCATTCAGCTTTCCGATCTCTTTCACGATCATTTCCTCCACCATCCCCCACACCGCCGGATCGAAATCCATCCTGGTGTGAGTCGAGCGGAACATCTTCTTCATCCACGACACCTCAGACAGGTCGATCTTCTTGTTCCGGTAATCGAACTCGAAGTTGCCGATGATTTCGGTGCGCGCCGGGTCTTCGGCGCGAATCTCCGGCTCGCCGCGAATGAACCATCCGTTCCTTTGAAACAGATTGGCGGCGCGGGCCACGTTGGCCGGGATAATCCGGTCGTTGCGCCCGACGCTGTCCACCTGCACCATCAACATAACCGGCACTCCCATCTGATCAAGTTGTCGCGCCAGCTTGACGACCGCCGCCCCGCCGAAACTGTGGCCGTACAGGATCAACCTGACGCCGGCGCGCTCCTGCGCGTCGAGTTGGCCATCGTGGTTGCGGTCGAACGAGCGACGGATCAATTCAATCGCCAGATGGCGTTTCTTGTTCTCCACCGTTTCGACCTGGACTGCGTCCGGGTATTGCGCGCGCAATTTCAACGCCAGTCTCCGCACGTTGCGACGCGGGTTGTTCCACGACTCGCGCCCGCCGAGGAAGCCCAGAACCAGCGTTTGGTTTTCCTTCAGCGGCGTTCGGGTGGTGAAGTGGTGATAACGCTGTCCACGAACGAAAACGCAGCCGGAGGATGAAAGCAGTCCGCTTCCCAGGGCGATGAGGACGAGGGGATAGAATAGTTTTCGGATCAGACTGGCCATTCGCTTTGTGAGATCAGGCAAAAGTCGCGCGCTTGAGGAATCGCCCTTCGCCCGCTTTGCCTTTGAACTCGCCGTTTTCGACGATTATGTTGCCACGCGACAGCACAACCTCCGTCACTCCCTTCACAGTCCAACCTTCGTATGCGCTGTAATCCACGTTCATCTGATGAGTCGCGGCGCTGATCGTCTGCTCGCGGTTCGGATCGAAGATCACGATGTCGGCGTCGGAGCCTACGGCAATTGTGCCTTTCTTCGGAAACAGCCCGAAAATCTTCGCCGCCGCAGTCGAAGTCAACTCGACGAAACGATTCAAGCTGATCCGCTTCTGCGCCACGCCGTGGTGATAGATCAAACTCATGCGGTTTTCAACGCCGGGGCCGCCGTTCGGAATCTTGCTGAAATCGTCGCGACCAAGCTCTTTCTGCTCTTTGAAGCAGAACGGGCAGTGGTCGGTCGAGATTACTTGCAGGTCATTGCCTCGCAATCCGCGCCAGAGAAGCTCCTGGTTCTCACGATCGCGCAGCGGCGGCGTCATCACATACTTCGCGCCTTCAAAACCTTCCTTCTCGTAAAAGCTGTAATCCAGGAGCAGATACTGCGGGCAGGTTTCGGCGAACGCAGGAAGCCCTAGATCGCGCGCCGCCTGGACTTCCTTCAGCGCGTCGTAACAACTCAGGTGGACGATGTAGACCGGTGAATGGGCCATCTCGGCAATCGCAATCGCGCGATGCACACCTTCGGCTTCGGCTTTCGTAGGACGAGTGAGCGCGTGATATTTCGGCGCGGTGTTGCCCGCGGCCAGCGCGCGTTTGACCATCACGTCAATTACCACGCCGTTTTCCGCGTGCATGCAAATCAATCCGCCGTGTTCACCAGCCGCAGTCATCGCTTTGAAGATCGTGCCGTCGTCCACCAGAAAGACGCCGGGATAGGCCATAAACAGTTTGAAGCTCGTCACGCCCTGATTGATCATCGCCTTCAATTCGGGCAAGCGTTCATCAGGCAGATCGGTGCAGATCAGATGAAAGCCATAATCGGTCGTCGCTTTGCCCTCAGCTTTGCCGAACCAGACATCCAGGGCTTCATTCAGCGCCTGGCCGTGATATTGCACGGCGAAGTCAATGATCGTCGTCGTCCCGCCGAAAGCCGCCGCGCGCGTACCCGTCTCGAAATCATCAGAGGAAGAAGTTCCGCCAAACGGCAAGTCCATGTGCGTGTGCGGATCAATGCCGCCGGGGATGACCAGCTTGCCGGTCGCGTCAATCGTCTTGTCCATCGAGCCGACAACGGCTGAAAGGTCTTTGCCGATCATCACGACGGTTTCGCCGTCAATCAAAATGTCGGCGACGTAGGAATCAACGGCGGTGACGATGTGGCCGTTTTTGATCAGGGTCTTCATAAGCTTGTTCTCCACTTCAAAGCGGCAGATCAACGATTCGATCTACCCATTCTTCGCCTTCGGATGCTGACCAGATGAGCAGCAACTCCTCAATGGCAGTTCGGATGCTGAGATTCTGCGCAACGATGAAAACTCCCGGGCTGTGACTGTGGCTGATGAATTTAGCGAAATGATCAGGCATCGTCCGGCGGTCGGATGTGACAAGCGCCCGTCCTTCCTCCGCCGCCTGTTTGAGCACGAGGTCATCGATCACGCCACGCAGCCCGGCCTCGTCCGCCGTTTGAAAATCAATCTGCGGTTCCAGCCGGAGAAGTCCGAGCACAATGTCTTCATTGAGGTTTGCATCAGCCTGGAAGCGAATTTTCATTACGCGGTGATCTCGCTCTCTTGGCGCGCGCGCGTGAGCTTGTCGTAAAGATCAGGGTTGGCGCGACGAAACTGCTCGCGGCGTTGCTGAGCTTCGGACTCGAATTTCAGCTCAGACTGTCGCAGGTGCTCATCAATCTCCTGCTCACGCGCCAGGTAAAAGGTGATCGCGCCGTAGACCTCTTCCAGCGTGAGCAGGGGGAAAGAGCGCCTGATGGTCTCCGGCGCCGCGCCGCGCCGAAACGCATAAACTATCGAGTCCAGAGAGATGCGCGTTCCGGTTATCCAGTAACCGCCGTCGCGTTCTTCAACATAAACCTTGTTCATAAAACTTCCTTTCCTCCGGGACAACCTTACACCGTCGCCATCGCTTCATCCAGCGCCGAGACCAACTCATCCATATCGTCCTTCGTCGCAACCAGCGGCGGTCCCATGCGGATGACGTTGCCGTACAAGCCGCCTTTGCCGATCAGCACCCCGCGCTTTTTGGTCTCTTCAAACACTTTCACCACCGCTTGCGGGTGCGGCTCTTTGGTCTTGCGGTCTTTGACCAGTTCGAGCGCCTGCATCAAGCCCATTCCGCGCACGTCGCCGATCACATCGTATTTTTCCTGCAAGCCCATCAGCTTTTCGCGCAGGTGGTCGCCGACGACCTTCGCGTTGTGGACGAGGTTTTCGGTCTCGATCACTTCAATGGTCGCCAGCGCGGCGCGGCTGGTGACGGGGTTTCCACCGAAGGTCGAAAACGTCAGCGTCGGCACGGCGGCGGCGATCTCCGGAGTGGCAATCGTCCAGCCGATGGGCGCGCCGTTGGCCATGCCTTTGGCCGACGTGATGATGTCCGGCTCGACGCCCCAATGCTCGATGCCGAACCATTTGTCGCCGGTGCGGCCCCAACCGGTCTGGACTTCGTCGGTGATGAAGACGCCGCCGTATTGACGGATGATGGCGACGGCTTCTTTGAAATACTCTTTCGGCGGCGTGATGTAACCGCCCACGCCCAGGATCGGCTCGGCCATAAACGCGGCGATGTTGCCCGAAGTCGCGGTCTCGATCAGTTCCTTCATATCTTTCGCGCAGGCCAGATCGCATTCCGGGTAAGTCAGTTTGAACGGGCAGCGGTAACAGTATGGCGCCGGCGCGTGGTAGTAGCCCGGAACTTGCGTCGGCAAAACCTTCCACGCTTTGTGGCCGCCCGCGCTTTGCGCCGCCGCCGAACGTCCGCTGTAGCTGTGGCGCAAGGTGATGATTTCCTGCCGGCCTGTGTAAAGCTTGGCCGCCTGTGTCGCCGTCTCGTCAGCTTCGGTGCCGCTGTTGGTGAAGAAGCTCTTTTCCAGCTTGCCGGGCGCGATCTCGGCCAGCTTGGCGGCCAGTTGCGATTGCGGCGCGTTGGCGTATAGCGTCGAGGTATGCGAAATCTTTTTGACCTGATCAATGATCGCTTCGGTGACGCGCGGGTGGACGTGACCAACGCTGGTCGTCAGCACGCCGCCGAAACAATCCAGATATTTATTGCCTTGATCGTCCCAGACATGCATCCCCTCGCCGCGTTCGAGCGCGATCGGCTCTTGGTAATACATCGCCACGGAAGGGAAGAGAAAATCTTTGTGCTTCTGAACGGAATCGGAATGCGGATTTTTGTTTTCGCCGGAGTTCATGTTGATTGTTCTCCCTCGGATTTGAAGATTGATACGAATGCGAGTGGTTTAGCGGCGCACATTATGGCGCCGACGCATTGTTCCACCAATATCAATTGCGCAAGCCGGGCAATTTGAGTGAGCGGTCTTGACTTGTGGAATGAGGGGTAGAGCTAACCTTCCTGGTTGCGCATAAAGTCGGCCAATTGCGCGAACGAGCGTTTGATCTGTTGGCGCATCAGCGGGTTGCCGACGACTTCATCCAAGGCTTTGTTCATGCAGAGCAGCCATTGATCACGCTCCGATTCGCCAATCGGGAAAGGCAAATGGCGCGCGCGCAATCGCGGATGACCGAAGCGTTCGATGTAAAGCGGCGGCCCGCCCATCCAGCCGGACAGAAACCAGAAGAGCTTGTTGCGCGATTCGTCCAGCGTTTCGGGATGCAGCGCGCGGATGCCGGCGGCTTCGGGCAACGTGTCCATCAGATCGTAGAAGCGGTCAATGAGTCTGCGCACCGCTTGCTCGCCGCCAATCTGTTCGTAAATCGTTTGGTTCATCACGTCAGCATCGCCTTCACTTCCAGATACTCTTCCAAGCCGTATTTGCCCAGCTCGCGTCCATTGCCCGATTGTTTGTAACCGCCGAACGGCGCCATCGGATTGAACTTGCCGCCGTTGATCTCGACCTGGCCCGTGCGCAGGCGGCGCGCCACTCGCTTCGCCCGTTCCGCATCGCCAGACCAGACTCCGCCAGCCAACCCGTAGATGGTATCGTTGGCGATCCGCACCGCATCATCTTCGTCTTCGTAAGGAATGATCGAAAGCACGGGGCCAAAAATCTCTTCCTGCGCGATGGTCATCTTGTTGTTGACGTTGGCGAAGACGGTCGGGCGCACGAAATAACCTTTCGTGACGCCTTCGGGCATTTCTGCGCCGCCGGTGACAATCGTCGCGCCTTCTTCAATGCCTTTCTTGATGTAATTGACGACGCGCTCGCGCTGCGTGGCCGAAACCAGCGGCCCAAGTTTCGCCTTGCCTTCGCGCGGATCGCCAACGGTGAAGCTCTCGGCGGTCTTTTTGGCGATTCCAATCGCTTCGTTGTAGCGCGAACGCGGCACGAGCATTCGCGTCAGCGCCGAACAGGTCTGGCCTGAATTGAAATAGCAACTGCCGACCCCGCTCTTCACCGCTTTCTCGAAGTCTGCGTCGTCGAGGATGATGTTGGCCGATTTGCCGCCGAGTTCGAGCGAGACGCGCTTAACTGTCTTCGCCGCCAATTCGCTCACACGTTTGCCAGCGCGCGTCGAGCCGGTGAACGAAACCATGTCAACGTCGGGATGTGACGCGATGGCTTCGCCGACCACCGGGCCATAACCTGTGACCAGATTGAAGATGCCTGCTGGCAATCCGACATCATCACAGATTTCGGCGAGTATGAACGCGGTGAGCGGCGCGACTTCGCTCGGCTTCAAAACGATTGTGCATCCGGCGGCCAGCGCGGGCGCGATTTTGCAGACCACCTGGTGGAGCGGGAAATTCCACGGCGTGATGCAGCCCACGACGCCGACTGGCTCTTTCACGACTGCTGCGTTGCCGATCTGTTCTTCAAATTTGAACTCGCCGAGCATCTTCGCGTACGAACCCATCACCGCCGCCGGCATCCCGGCCTGCACGGCTGTGGCGAGCGGCAGCGGCATCCCGACTTCGCTGGCGATGAGCGTGGCGATCTCGTCCTTGCGCATGTTCAAACGGTCGGAGATCAATTGCAGGTATCGCGCGCGCTCTTCGGTTGAGGCGCTTGACCATTTTTCAAACGCGGCTCTGGCGGCGGCGACTGCGGCGTTGGCGTCTTCGGGCGTTCCTTCAGGCACGCGACCCATCACTTCTTCGGTGGTGGAGTTGATGACATCAATCATTCCCACGCCGTTAGGCTTTACCCATTGGCCGTTGATGTAGAGTTTGTCGTGGACTTTCACTTCCGGTTTTGCCGTGGCTTCCATCTTTTTCTCCTGAGCGTAAAAATCAGTTGGGATTTTGGACCTTCGATTTGTTCAGTAAAACAATAACAACAACTATTTGCTCGGTCGTCAATTTCAGCAAATAAATTGGCTGAGTGGCCAGCACCTACTCGTCATCCCGCCCATTTTTGTCACGCGCCTTCTTGAGCGAGTAACCACCGAGACCTCCGGCAGCAAGAAAGATTAGGGCTTTGAGCACCTCGATCACTATCTGATCTTTGTTGAGGTAGAGCGCGTAGAAGACAAATGCGACCAGCAACAAAGCCATACCGCCTGAAAAAATCAGCCGGTCGCGGCGTGCAGTTTGATCAAACTGGCGCTGCTTGTCGCGGTCACCAACCTGAGCCTCTATGGATTTTTGGGTGAGTTCGTGATCATTGGCGATGCGGCGGTTCTCAAGAGCCAATTCTTGCTGGCGTATGGCTATCTCCTGAGCCTGATTCCTGAGCAGTTGTATAAGAAGTTCAGGATCGGGAGGCTCATCTGACTCTTTTTTATAGGGCGGATTGTTCATGCAGTTCCTGGCGAAAATCTTTTACTGCAAAGACGGGGACTTTCCATACAATCAACACTCTGCCGAACCCCTCATCACCCAGTTTAGGCGGGAGGAACCTGCTTGAACGTATGGACTTACGCATGGTTGCCCATATCTCCACGAACCGTGTAGGGCTAACAATTTCCGTATAAAGCGAATTGATCCCGGTATCGAGCATCCGGTTGAACGATGATCGCGGTTTGAGACTACCCCTTTGAGCCATTTGTTGACAACCTCCTGTCGAAGGATTTACCGGATAGGCCCGCCTGAGTACTATCCGGTACCATCGTGGAACCGGATAGTACCACGCGGCGCCGCGTTCAACAATTATGCTCAACCCCGTCATTTCGGATCGGCAAACGGTAAATCTTGACAGCCAACGGCATCAACGATAGCGTTCGCGCTCCGGTCTTACTCAATCTCATCAAAACAACAAGGAGCTTCTTCAACTATGAACGGAACCAATCTCTCCGGCAAAGTCGCCATCGTCACAGGCGGCGGACGTGGCATCGGCAAAGCCATCACACATCGCCTGGCTGCGACGGGCGCCAATGTCGTCATCGCCAGCCGCAAGCTGGAAAACCTGCAAGCCACCGTGCAGGAATTCGCTTCGCTGCCTGGCAAAATCCACGCGGTCGAATGCCACGTCGGGCGCGCCGATCAATTGGAGAACCTGGTCGGCGAAACCGAGAAACAGTTCGGCCCCGTTGACATCCTGGTCAACAACAGCGCGACCAACATTGGCCAGGGGCCGTCGCTGGAGGTGACCGACGAGATGTTCGCCAAGATGTTCGAAATCAACGTCGTCTCGGCGTTGCGCTTGATTCGATTGACTGTGCCGAAGATGATCGAACGCAAATCGGGCGGCTCCGTCATCAACATCGTTTCAATCGCCGGTCTGCGGCCGCAGCCGGGAGGATTGCTTTACAGCGCGACCAAAGCGGCGTTGATTATGATGACCCGCAACTGGGCCGTGGAATTCGGCAAGCACAACGTCCGCGTCAACGCCATCGCGCCCGGCTTGATCCAGACCGACTTCAGCGAGTATTTCTGGAAGAACGAATCCCACGTCAAACGGCTCGAAGCGTCGCAGCCCATTCCGCGCGTCGGCCAGCCGGACGAGATTGGCGGCATCGCGTTGTACCTGGCTTCGGACGAGTCTTCGTTCGTCACCGGGCAAATCTTCGTCGTTGACGGCGGAGCGACAGCGATGTGATTTCATCAAAGCAGCAAAAGACAGACCGTTGGCGGCGAATCTTCGGCGCGATGGCGATTGACATCACACCGCTCAAGTCGTCGCGCGATTACCGGCTGCTCTTCACTGGGCAGTTCGTTTCGTACTTCGGTTCGGCCATCAGCTACGTCGTCTTGCCGTGGCAGATGTATCAACTGACGAAATCCGTCTTCGCGGTGGGAATGCTCGGCGTCGCCGAATTCATCCCGATGTTCACGATGGCTTTTGTTGGCGGGGCGCTGGCCGATTACATTGATCGCCGAAGACTTGTTTTGATCTCGGAGGCGGGGCTGGCGCTGTGTTGCGCAGCGCTCATCGTCAATTCGCTGATGGCCGAGCCGCGCGTCTGGCTGCTGTTCGTAATCGCGGCGTTGTTTGCCGCGTTGAGCGCTGTGCATCGTCCGGCGATTGAAGCTTTGACGCCGCGCCTCGTGCCGGCGGAACAGATTCCAGCAGTCTCGGCGTTGAACGCGTTGAAGTACAGCTTCAATTTCATCGTTGGCCCAGGGATCGCCGGGTTGATCGCCGCGAATTTCGGCGCCGCATTTGCCTATACGATTGACGCCGCGACTTACGTCGTGGCGTTCATTACGATGCTGCTCGTTCGACCCGTGCCTGCTCCGGCGGGCGCCGACCGTCCGAGTTTGCGGACGATGATCGAAGGCTGGCGATACGCGCGCAGCCGCCAGGAGTTGCTCGGAACTTAGGAACGAAAATTAAATAACTGTCCGGATTTGAAGTGCTGCCGTGCTGCTTGCTTCACCAACTTGTCGCCTCATTTTGCTGATTCCCGTTGCGGAATTGCACGATAGTTCCACTTCGGCAGCACGTCATCAAAGGCGATCGTCATC